>Ga0153916_10004669_pt1 | contig 10364 bp, 7 predicted proteins | sample Opewatmetagenome_FD_109642 | JGI IMG/M metagenome (GOLD analysis project Ga0153916, IMG submission 109642) | Freshwater wetland microbial communities from Ohio, USA - Open water 3 Core 3 Depth 4 metaG | ecosystem: Environmental > Aquatic > Freshwater > Wetlands | place: USA: Ohio, Lake Erie, Old...
CTCCCGTCCGACGATCAGATCAATCTCTGCCATAAGAATGACTCCACAGTGAGATGTTGAAACTTGAGATTGTACCACACCGGATCCCCACTTCATGCCCAAAGGAGCGCGGCACCCCTGGTGTCCCGGTGGTTCTTCGTTTGCATTCTCCTACGGCGAGGCGATAATGGGCCTTTGATCAGCCAGCCATCGGCCTACCGCCAGAGAAACGAGAGCGGAGGGCTGATTGTGGGTTGCTGAGAGCAAGGGTCGGAGGTCAAGATGAGGACAATCGGAAAAGTCATTCTGGTGCTAGTTGGCATCGTCCTGGTAGTGGAGATTCTCGTCATCACGGTGAGCTATTTCTCAAGGCGCATCCAGCCGAACACGGTGTTGACGGTCCGCCTTGAGGGAGAAATCGAAGAGCAGCCCCCGCAGGACCCGCTCACGGAGGCGTTTTTCGGCGCCCGCACGACGGTGACGGACGTCGTGCAGGCTCTGGACCGGGCCGAGACCGATCCGCGCATCACGGGGATCGAAGTGCGTGTCGGCGAGTCCACGCTGGGCATGGCCAAGATCCAGGAGATCCACCAGAAGATTCGCGAGTTCAACCGCAAGGGAAAGTTCAGCGTGGCCTACCTTGAATTTGCCACCAACCGATCCTACTATCTTGCCTCCGCCTGCCAGACGGTGATTCTGCTGCCCACCTCCCTCTTTCATGTCCGGGGGCTGATGACGTCCACCACCTTCCTGCGGGGCACGCTCGACAAGCTGGGCATCTACCCGGACCTGTACCACATCGGCGATTACAAGAACGCCATGAACGTTTACACGGAGAAGCAGTACACGCGGGCCCACCGCGAAGCCGACCAGACGCTGCTGGAGGACTTCTACCACCAATACCTGCGCGGGGTGGCTGAGGGCCGCGGCATGAAGCTGGAAGAGGTGGAGAAGGCCATCGAGAAAGGCCCGTATACGTCCCAGGAGGCGCTGGCCACCAAGCTCATTGATCGGCTGGCCTATGCCGACGAGGCGCGTGACCTCGTCAAACAGAAGAACCGGGGGAGCGAGAATCGGCTGAGCTTGGGTGAGTATCTGCGGCGGACCGAGCGCCGGGGTGGGGCAAAGCTAGCCGTCATCTATGCCACTGGAACAATTCTCCCGGGCCGGAGCGGCGATAGCGCGCTCGGCGGGGCGGTGATGGGTTCGGAGACCATCGCGGAGCAGTTCCGGCGCGCCCGTGAGGATGCGTCCGTGAGGGCCGTCATCCTGCGCGTGGATTCGCCCGGCGGTGTCACCTTCCCCTCGGAGATCATTCGCCGCGAAGTGGTGGTGACCAAGCGCGTCAAACCCGTGGTGGTTTCCATGTCGGACCTCGCAGCCTCCGGCGGGTACGCGATCGCCATGTCGGCCAACAGAATCGTGGCTGAGCCCGGCACCATCACTGGGTCGATTGGTGTCGTCGGCGGGAAGCTCAACTTGCTGGGACTCTATCAGAAGCTCGGGCTTTCCAAGGATTACATCACGACCACCGAGAATTCGACTATTGACTATCCTTTTCAGAACTTCACGCCGGCCCAGCGGGAGTCCATTCTGAAATACATGCGGGACATCTACGGGAGCTTCATTCAAGGCGTTGCCGAAGGCCGGCATATGAAAGTGGAAGCGGTGGATAAGATCGGCCAGGGACGCGTCTGGAGCGGGGAGCGGGCGCGCCAGCTCGGGCTGGTGGACGAGCTGGGCGGTCTGGACACCGCCATCGCCGCGGCGAAAACGCTCGCCAAGATTCCTCCTGCCGAGCCCGCCAGCCTGATCTACCTGCCGCCACCCAAATCGTTGTTCGAAAAAATGCGCGACCTCATGGGCGGCATGAGCGTCCTGGCACGCGGCATCACGCTCCGCCAGCGGCTGGAGCAGATCGAGACGCTCGCGCGTACACCCGCCTGGACCTTGCTGCCCGCCGTGCCGGAAATACAGTGACGAGTGAAGAGTGACAAGTGACGAGCAAGCGCTTTTTCTCGTCACTCGCCACTTGTCAATTGTCACTGCTCCTATTCTGGTTCTTCAAACATCCGCGGTTCGGGGACGACCACCACGATGCCGGTCTCGGTGACGTGGTACTTCTTCCGGTCCTCTTCCAGGTTGAACCCGATCTCCGTACCCTCGGGGATTTGGATCTGGCGGTCGATGATGGTGCGCCGGAGGCGCGAGTAGCGGCCGATATTGACGTGGGAAAAGAGGATGGAGTTCTCCACTTCGGTGTAGCTGTTGATGCGCACGTCGGGCGAGAGGATGGAATTGGTGACGCGGCCGCCGGAGATAATCGAGCCCATGGAGACAATGGAATCCACGGCGATCCCCATCCGCCGGCCCTCCTGGGCAAATACGAACTTGGCCGGTGGATACTGCCGTTGGTAGGTACGGATGGGCCAGTGCTGGTCGTAAACGTTGAAGACCGGCGCAACAGCCACCAGATCCATGTTGGCTTCATAGTAGGCCTCGATGGTCCCGATGTCGCGCCAGTACTGCGCGTCCTTCTGGTTCTCATCCACAAAGTTGAAGGCGAAGACGCGGTGCGTGTCCAGGAGTTTGGGAACAACATCCTTGCCGAAATCGTGACTGGAATTCGGGTCTTCCGCATCGGCAATCAACGCCTGGATCAGCAGCTCGCGGTTGAAGCAGTAGATGCCCATCGAGACGTGCGACTTGCGCGGGTTCTTCGGCGAGGGTTTGGGGTCCGCGGGCTTCTCCTGCCAGCCGATAATGCGGCCGTCCATGTCCAGTACCACCACGCCGAAGCGCGTCGCTTCCGAGCGGTCAAACTCGATGGCGCCGATGGTGACTTCCGCCCCAGCGTCCACGTGCTGCTTGAGCATCAGCCGATAGTCCATCTTGTACACGTGGTCGCCGGCAAGGATGAGGACGTACTTGCAGGCTTCGCTGCCTACCGAGTAAAGGTTTTGAAAGATGGCATCCGCGGTTCCTTTGTACCACTCCGCTCCCACGCGCTGCATAGGCGGCAGGATGTGAACAAACTCTCCCAACTCGCTCGAGAGGATGGTCCACCCTTCGCGGATGTGCCGGTTGAGGGAGAGAGCCTTGTATTGCGTCAAGACAAAGATGCGTCGCAGATCGGAATTGATGCAGTTCGATAGCGTAAGGTCGATGATGCGGTAGATTCCCCCGAACGGCACGGCAGGCTTCGCGCGGTCGCGGGTGAGGGGCAGCAGGCGCTCGCCCGCGCCACCCGCCAGGAGGCAAACCAGCGTGTCGCGAACCTCGGGATAAGGCATCATGGGTCACCGCCGCTGGGCGCCAGCAGGCGTGTCACTCCCTTACATCCACCCCTGCCTGGTGCGGAAGTCTGCTCGCCGAAACCCAAATTATAGCAGAGCCACACAGCACGAGCGAAACCTTGCGCGATGGCTGGTAAGCAGATAGGGATGGCAATCCACCCACGCCGCGAGGAACTCGGCTTGGGCAGATGCCTTACGGCGGCGTGACTACGTCCGATACGACGCGTTGATAGTAATGTACTCGTGGGTGAGATCGCAGGTCCAGAAGCGCGTAGAGGCCTTGCCCTGGTGGAGGTCCAACCGAATCGTCAATTCCTTTCGGTCGAGTTCGCGCTTGGCGGCGGGTTCGTCGAAGCCCGCATCGAGGCCCCGGCGGCAGAGGACGAAGTCGTTGACGTGGATATCGACCTTCGTGGGGTCAAACTTCGCGCCGGAATAACCCGCCGCGCAGATGATGCGGCCCCAGTTGGGGTCGCTGCCGGCAATAGCGGTTTTCACCAGCGGCGAGTTGGCGATGGCGCGCGCGATGCGCTCCGCGTCAGCCTGCGTGCGCGCTCCGGAGACCTCAATGGTGACCAGCTTCTTAGCGCCTTCCCCGTCTCGCGCGACCATGCGCGCCAGGCTCCGGCACAACTCGGTAAGCCCGGAGAGGAATAGGCCGCCGGTCTTGGTGCCGGACTTCACCTGGACTCCCGAAAGTCCACTTGCCAGTGCCAGCACCGTGTCGTTGGTTGATGTGTCACCATCCACGGTGATGCGGTTGAAGGAGCTCTCGACTGCGGCGCGCAGCATGTTCCGCAAATCCCCCGCTGCGACGCTGGCATCGGTGGTGATGAAGCAAAGCATAGTCGCTAGGCGCGGGTGAATCATGCCAGCGCCCTTGGCGACTCCCGCCAGGTGCACGGGCTTGCCGCCGACTTCCGTCCGCAGAACGCAGGTTTTGGGAAACGTGTCGGTGGTCATGATGGCCCCTGGCACCGCCACGGCGTTTTCGACGGAGAGGCTTTCGGTAAGACTCCGGAGCCGATTCAAAATGAGGTCAATTCTCAGCGGCACGCCGATGACCCCAGTTGAAGCCACGAGGACCTGGTTGGAGGAGAGGCCGAGCAGTTTGGCCGCAGCTCGCGTACTTCTTTCGGCGGCTTGCAGTCCCGCCCGGCCCGTGCAGGCATTGGCGTTGCCGGCGTTAATGAGCACAGCCCGACAACGCCCGCGGCTTATCTTTAGGTTCCGACGCGAGAGAACCACGGGCGCGGCGGCCACGCGGTTGGTCGTAAACATTCCGGCGGCCGTGGTTCGGGGTGAGTCGGAGAAAATCAGCGCCAAGTCCAGCGCGCGTGCAGCCTTCTTGATTCCCGCGGCGACGGCCGCGGCACGAAAGCCGCGCGGGGTTGCCAGGCTGCCGTGAATGGTCTCCCAGTTGGACATTGGTCGGATCACAACACTTCGTTTCCCGTGTAGAGATACCCCGCTGGGGCGTCTCAAGAAAAGGAGACGGTCCATCGGAACGTCCCTACACGGTGTGTCCTGCGCAAAGCTCCCAGCCGATCAGTGCCGGAAGTGGCGCACGCCCGTAAAGAGCATGGCCAGGCCCAAGCGGTTTGCCGCCGCGATCACTTCGGCATCGCGCACCGAGCCGCCTGGCTGGACAATGGCCGTCGCGCCGGCCTTGGCCGCCTCTTCCACCCCGTCGGGAAACGGAAAGAAGGCGTCCGAAGCCACCACGGTCCCTTCCAGCGAGTGTTTCAATTCGCGCGCCTTGGTGGCGGCGAGCCTCACCGAATCCACGCGGCTCATCTGCCCCGCGCCCACTCCCACTACCACGCCGTCGTGCGCGTACACGATGGCGTTGGACTTGACGTGCTTCACCACCCGCCAGGCAAAGACGAGTGCCCGTTTCTCGGCCTCGGTCGGCTGCCGTTCCGTAACACACTTCCAGTCCGCGGGCTGAGCCCCTTGCGTGTCCGCCGTCTGAACCAGCAAGCCGCCACCAATGCCCTTCAGTTGCAGTCCGTACTCATCGCCGGCCGTGGTGGACATATCCATCAGGCGAAGGTTCCTTCTCCCCGCCAGGAGTTCCAGGGCCGCGGGCTCATAGGCCGGCGCCGCGATGGCCTCCACAAAGAGCTTCGACACTGCCTCGGCCGTTGCCCCATCCAGTTTCCGATTGAAGGCGATCACCGAACCGAAGGCTGAAACAGGATCAACATCAAGCGCGCGCTGATAGCTTTCGGCCAGCGTCGTCCCGCTCGCGATGCCGCAGGGGTTCGTATGCTTGATGATAGCGGTGGTCGGCTCTTCGAACTCCTGCACCAGGCGCCATGCCGCCTCCAGGTCCACCAGATTGTTGAAGGAAAGTTCCTTCCCCTGAAGCTGCTTGGCCGCGGCCAGCCCTCGCCCCGCGGCGGAGGGATCCAGGTACAGCGCCGCTTTCTGGTGTGGGTTCTCGCCGTAGCGCAGGTCCATCGTCTTGCGGAGGTTCATGTGCAGGTTTTCCGGCAATGCGCCATCGGCCCACTTCTGGAGCGTGGTGGAAATCGCCCCGTCGTAAGCGGCTGTCGTCGCAAAGGCCTTGCGCGCCAGGCGAGCACGAGTCTCGCGGGAAACGCAACCATTGTTCTTGTCGAGCTCCTCGAGCACCAGCGGGTAGTCGGCCGCGTCCACCACCACGGTGACATCCTCGTGGTTCTTGGCGGCCGAGCGAATCATCGAGGGACCGCCGATGTCGATGTTCTCAATGAGTTCTTCGAATTTCACGCCCGGTTTCGCCGCGGTCTTCTCGAACGGGTAGAGGTTCACGGCCACCAGATCGATGAATCCGATTCCGTGCTCTTGAACCTGCTTCTGGTGCTCAGGATTGGAGCGGATGGCGAGCAGCCCGCCGTGGACCTTCGGGTGGAGAGTCTTCACGCGCCCGTCAAGCATTTCCGGAAAGCCGGTCAAAGCGGAGACGTCCCGCACCTTCAGGCCCTTATCGCGGAGAAGCTTGGCGGTGCCGCCGGTGGAAATGATTTCAACCCCCAGAGCCGCCAGCCCCGCGGCAAACTCGGCGACCCCGGTCTTGTCACTGACGCTGATCAGCGCCCGGGAAATTTTCCTCATGATTGCTCCTTGGAGAATAAGATGCGACCTTGGGGCCCGATCGCGCACCTCGAGCTGGCTCGGGGGCGGACCGAATTCTGGAGCGGGTCATGACCTCGAAGGCTCGGAGCGCCATCGGGAGAACAGGACATTCTAGATGTTTGACAGGGGAAGGGGAAGCCACTAGAAAGAGGTTCAGTCTGCCTTCACAATCTTGAACTTCACCCGGCCGTCTTCGACGCTGACCGACATCTGCACTTTGTCGCAGCCCAACGATTCCTTGAGTTGCCGGGTTTTCTCACTCACGAATTTCGTGAATTGAAGGGGATCGATATTATCGACCCGCTCGCCTACCTGCCGCTTGGCCTCGACCATCGCCTTGAGCAGTTGGTCGACCTTTTCTTTTTCCTTTTCCGGGTTTGAGCAGACGACGCGGAAATGCCCCGCGGGCGCCTTCTCTTCCGCCGCCCGTTGCGGCGTCGCAAAGCGTCCGCGCCCTTCTTCTTTCTCCTTCAATCTCCTGCGCCAGAGGTCGCTGTAAACGGCATACTTCTGCATGAGCTGGTTGAACCTGAAGCGCTGGCCGAAGTTCAGTCGGGCAGTGTTGTCGCTGAATCTCTTGATGGTCGAATCCACCCGGAAAACGGTGTCGTGTGGCGGACGCGGCTGGCCTCCGCTGAAATAGGCGTCGTACTCAATCTTGAGTCGGCGGATGTTGTCTTCGAGTTTAGCCAGTTCTTCCTCGACTGTCACCGGACGCCCTCACCCTCTGGAGGCACCGCCGAAATTATACCGCTCGCCAAGCGAGGCGAGTCAACGGAAAAGTTGACGCTCTCCGCCGTTCTGTGCTGAAATGGCCCGTTGCTTGCTGCCAGCTCGTGGTTTCCTGTGGCCGTGTCCCTCCGGGTGGCGGCGAAGGTTGCCCATGAGTGGTCCCGAATTCCGTCTAGAGCGCGCCGAGGTGTCACTCCTGCGCCAGATCCCGGCGGTTGACGAGTTGCTGGGCCGCGAAGCCTTGCGCGCGCTTGAGGGGCGCGTTGGGCACCGACTTGTGGTGGACGCCACGCGCAAAGTGCTCCAGAGCCTGCGCGGCAGGATTTCAAGTGGTGAGCTCTCGGCCGTCTCCATCGAAATACTGGAACAGGAGATCATCGCCGCAGCCCAAGCTACAGTGGGACTGTCCCTCCGGCCCGTCATCAATGCCTCCGGCGTCATCCTTCACACCAATCTGGGCCGCGCACCCTTGGCGCGCCAGGCCGTCGAGCACCTGGTCGAGACGGCCACACGCTATTCGAACCTCGAATATGACTTGGAGCGGGGAGAGCGCGGAAAGCGAGACACGCATACGGATCGGCTGTTCGCGCAATTGCTGGGCGCGGAACGGACCTTGGTGGTCAACAACAATGCCGCCGCCGTTTTCCTGGCGTTGAACACGCTGGCCGAAGGCGGCGAGGTGATTGTCTCGCGCGGCGAACTCATTGAAATCGGTGGCTCGTTCCGCATCCCCGACATCTGCGGCAAAAGCGGCGCCGTGTTGCGCGAAGTGGGGACAACCAATCGCACGCGTCTTGCCGACTATGCCGCGGCGATCAATGAGCGTACCCGGCTCCTCATGCGCGTCCACCCGAGCAATTTCCGCGTTGTGGGTTTCACCGAGCGCCCGACCCTGGACGAACTGGTGGATCTGGGCCGGCAGCATCACCTGGTGGTTCTTGAAGACCTGGGGAGCGGTTGCCTGTTGGATTTCACACCGATCGGCATCCGCGACGAGCCGTCGGTGGGCGCCAGTCTCCGAGCCGGAGTGGACGTCGTCACCTTCAGCGGCGACAAGATGCTGGGCGGCCCGCAAGCCGGCATCCTGACAGGAAAACGCGCGCCCCTGGACAAGATCCGGCGGAATCCGCTGTTTCGCGCTTTGCGGGTGGACAAGCTCACTATTTCGATCCTCGAGGCCACCATCGCCTTGTATCTCCGCGACGACCTGGATGCCATTCCCGCCCTGCGGATGATGCGGATTTCCCAGGAAGAAATCGCCTCGCGAGCGGCGCGCCTGGCGGAACGGCTCGCTGCCCGGCCGGGAGTTTCCGTGCAGATCGAGGACGGCCAGTCGGTCATCGGTGGGGGCTCGACGCCCGGGCAGTCGCTTCCGACCAAGCTCCTGGCGGTCACTCACACGCGGCACAGCGCGCAGGACCTGGAGGCACTCTTGCGGCGAAATTCGCCCCCCATCATCGCGCGCATTGATCGCGACCGGCTGCTCCTTGACCTGCGCACGGTGTTTGAGGAGCAAGACGAGGAGATAGCCCGCGCCTGCGAGCGGCTGACGATGAATGATGAACGCTGAATGATGAATGCTGAATTTGCACAGGTAGGGAAGATTGGACACGGCTGGCTGTTCAGCATTCTGCATTCATGATTCTGCATTCATAATTCCAATGAAGGCCCTCTATTTCGACGGACAGCTCACGCTGCGCGAGGTCGAGAAACCCCGACCCGGTCCGGGTGAAGCTCTCATCCAGGTGACGCTCGCCGGCATCTGCGGCACGGACCTCGAAATCCTCAAGGGCTATTTGGGCTTCCGAGGAATTCTCGGCCACGAGTTTGTGGGACGTGTGGTGGAGTGCGCCGAAAAGAAATGGGTGGGCAAGCGCGTCGTGGGCGAAATCAACGTCTCCTGTGGGGAGTGCGATCTGTGCCTCTGGGGACTGGGCCGGCACTGCCCGCATCGGACAGTCATGGGGATCGTGAACCGGGACGGTGCGTTTGCCGAATACATGGTTCTGCCCGTCGTGAATCTGCACGAAGTCCCGAAATCGATCCCGGATGAGGCGGCGGTCTTCGTTGAGCCGCTGGCCGCCGCGACGGAAATCCTGGAGCAGATGACGGTTTTGCCCGCTGCGCAGGTGGCCGTCCTGGGGGACGGCCGGTTGGGATTGCTGGTGGCCCAAGTGCTGCGCCACGCCAGGGCCAAAGTGACCGTGATCGGGAAGCATGGCTGGAAGCTCGACCTGGCGCGCTCGTGGGGCGTCAAGGTCGCAACCGCGGGGGACCGCGAACTCCCGGCCCGTAGTTTCAATGTGGTGGTTGAGGCTACGGGCTCGCCTTCCGGCTTGGGCGAAGCCTTGCGGCTGGTAGCCCCGCGCGGCACCGTGGTGATGAAATCCACCTTCCCGGAGACGGCGCACTTCGACACCTCCAAGCTGGTGGTCGACGAAATCACGCTGCTCGGTTCGCGCTGCGGGAATTTTCCTATCGCCCTCGACATATTGGCGCGAGGACAAGTGAAGGTGCGGCCCCTGGTTTCAAAGACCTTTCCGCTCGAGGCCGGCCAGGAAGCATTTGCCTATTTGAAAGAGACCTCTTGCTTGAAGGTCCTTCTTGCTACCCTCGCCGGCCCAGCGAGTAGCGCCGGCCCTTAGGCCTGCATCATAGCAATAGCGACGCGCATACGTCGCCATCTCAAACTGGGATTCGCAGATCATGCTTTCTGAACGTAACGGGAGACTCACAGCTTTGCGCTGGATTCGGGTCCTGGCAGCCCTGATAGCCTTCATCGGAATGCTGGGTATCGGCGTGGTGGAGGGCAGGAAGAAGAAGCCCAAGGCGCCTCCGCCGCCAGCGGATTTGCCCGGCCAGGTGGGTCACCTGGCGTGGCAGTTGCGCGGCGTGCACATTGACGACTCGGCTCCCCTCACCGACCAGATCCAGGAACTGGTCATTGACCACATGCAGGAGTGGCTGGCCAACCGCAACGCCACCGGCGTCGAAGTGCGCCGCGAACTCGAAGCCGTGTTCTTCAAGCTTCGCTATCCCACCTACGGCCAGCCCGCCTGCTTCGCCGAGCCCTGGAAAGGCGGCACGTTGATCAGCGCCGGATACACGCTGGGCTGGACCAACTTCAACCGCGTGAACGTCGTGGCGCTGTTCGAACACCGCGAGGGAAAGAGCCGGCTCGCGGCCCTCACTCCGTTTGTCCCTTTCACCGACCTGCGCTACGAATTCCTGCCC
>Ga0153916_10004671_pt1 | contig 10361 bp, 10 predicted proteins | sample Opewatmetagenome_FD_109642 | JGI IMG/M metagenome (GOLD analysis project Ga0153916, IMG submission 109642) | Freshwater wetland microbial communities from Ohio, USA - Open water 3 Core 3 Depth 4 metaG | ecosystem: Environmental > Aquatic > Freshwater > Wetlands | place: USA: Ohio, Lake Erie...
TCGAATTCATCAAAGGGCTTTCTGCAAGGTTTTTTCAGGAGGAATAGAATATATGATCGGTCGCATCTGGCATGGGTGGACAACCCCGGGCAAAGCTAATCAATACGAGGCATTGCTCAAAGAGGAAATCTTCGTTGGCATCCAGGACCGACATATACCCGGTTTTAGAAGCATTCAACTCCTCCGGCGTCAGGTCGGTGAAGAAGTCGAATTTGTCACGATCATGGTCTTCGATTCCTTGGAGGCAGTACAAGTGTTTGCAGGCGAAGATTACGAATTGGCGGTCGTTCCTCCGAAGGCGAGGGCAGTTCTCTCTCATTTTGATGACCGATCGCAGCATTATGAAATTCGAGCTGAGAGAGTTGGAGAAAAATAACCAATGAACTTGACCCAATGGTTCGAAAATCAGCTTCAATCGAGTGCCGATGGTTTTGTTTGGGGGACAGAACAAGTCCCCCATGCGCGCCGCTATGCACAGCCACCCGATGGCCTCGGCGAATGGAGCGTGGCGCGTCACGCTTTTCACCTCTTATATTATGAGCAAACCTTAGCATTACCCAGCATGAGGCAGTGGATTGGTGAAGCCCCTCCCCCCTCGGACAATTTGGAAGAGCGCACCTGGGAGCGCACCACAACCAGGGATGTGGAGAGCCTGTTGGGTGAATTTAGGAAGGTGCGCCAGCAACAGATTGACCTTTTAGCAAGGTTCGATGACCGCCTCTGGAACACCCTTCAAGAAACAATCTGGGGACCTAAAACCTTGCTCTGGGTGGTGAGTAAAACCTACCAACATACGTCGGAACACATCAACGATGTCATGCGCATCGGGTTATTTTGGGACCGGTTTGCTGAACGGATGAAGAAGAATTCCTAGGAATTAACATCGGCGATATACTATATTGAAACTGTAGGCACGGGGTGGTGACACAAACGATGGACAAAAAAGATGTTTTCACTAAAATACTGGCTTGGGTTGGGACAATATTGGTGTGGATTCCAATCCTGGTGCCTATTTTGTTCTCTGTGGTTCGCTTCATCGAGGCAAATACTTTCCAGATCGACTATCTTATGCCCGCTGAGCTCTCCCTGGTTGCCCTGAGTGGAGGAGGACTGCTTTTATTGGTCGCTCTGCTCAGACATAGGCGCCGGGGACTCATCGGTGGAAGCCTCGGGGCAGCGGCAGGCTTATTGATAGGCGCGCTGGCGTTGGCAGTGATCACCGGACTGGCATCTGGAGAAACAGAGGCGGTTGGCTGGCCCTTTGCGCTGGTAAACGCTTTTCTAATCCTGTATGCTTTAGCCCTGGTGACCTTGGGCATTGGTGGGGTGCTGCTGCTGCGCGATTGATTCTTTCCCATCCTATAGATAACCAACCGACAATCCGTATCATCCAGGGGAGGCAAAGGATTGATTGGGCAGTCTCTTTATATACTTTAATTATCTTTATAAGATAATTATGGTAAAATTAATCAAGTATGCGGGTTAATCCGAAATTTGCTCTACGAAATGCGAAACAGCCAAGGAGTGGTACTTCCCCCTCCTATTTGGGAAGGAGGTGATCAGGTCGCGAACGACGATTAATAGAGAAACGCGCGCCGGAAAACGCGCGCTTGGAAAGACAAACGCTTTACCCCAATAACGGTAGTTCAATTTACAGATAAAGTTTGAAAGGAGCTTTAATGTCAACCAAGAAATCGATGCGTATGGCTTTCACAGTCTTGATGGCTGTCGCCATCCTCTTCTCCTTTTTCCCATCCACAGGGCTTGCATCCAACTCGGCACCAGTCAGCTCTGGCGACAAGGTTAATGTCGCGAAGGTGATCTTTTTTGCCTCGGATGGCATGCGACCAGACCTGATGGAGAAGTATGCTGCAGAAGGCGCAATGCCCACCTATGCCCAGCTGATGGCGCAAGGTGTGCGTGGGGATAATGGAATGGTGCAGGCGTTCCCCCCTAACACTGGCGTAGGATGGTACACACTGGCAACCGGTGCTTATCCAGCCGAGCACGGATCGACGAATAACACATTTTTCCGGTCAGGCGATGCGTTTAATAACCGCACATCCTTCTCCGCAAGCGGAATTCTCCAAGCCGATACACTGGCTGCAGCCGCTGAACGTGCCGGAAAGAAAGTTGCCCAAATCGATTGGGTCGGGGGTGCGAATTCTGGCATCCAGGGACCAACAGTTGATTTCACGAACTTCTTTTCAACCCGCGGCGTTCTGGCTGCTCCTTTGAATGCTACGGAGCAGGCTGGCGCGAATGCATTTGGCATTTCCTACCAGGTAGCTGCGTTTACTCAAGCCAGCGGGTGGACAAATGTGCCTGCTGGTGACCCGGCTGCACCTGCCCAACAGACCAGCCTGGTGGTAGCAACCTCATTTGCGCCTCAGAATCCAACTCGCGTATATGACGTGTATCTCTACGACAGTATTATAGATGGCGTAGCTGCCTACGACCATGCCATTCTCGTTCGCAGCGCTGCAGCGAAGGATGGCAGCCAGGCTTCGGTAGACCTGGCGGTGGGTGATTTCAAAGAGGTCAAATTGCGTGGAGCAGACGGCCTGATCGGCGCTCGGGCAGGGCAGACAGCAGGCTTTTATGTCAAGCTGATGACCCTGGCTCCTGACCTTTCATCGTTCAAATTGTACTTCACCTCCGTCGAGCGTCTCATCGCAACCTGCGGCATCGCTGCCTGCGCTGCACTGCCAGGTGGTAACCTTGAGAATTACCTGGCTGATAATTTCCCAACTTACATCTCATCCGACTTTGCCCCGCTCGAAGCACGCATCATCGACGAGGATACTTATGTTCAGCAAGGACTTGACCTGGAAAAAGTAGCCGCGGATGCGTATCTTAATTTCATTCTGGGGACACTACAGCCCGATACCGATATCGCCTTCGTAGGCTACCCGGTGACTGATGAGTTCTCGCACCAATTCATGGCCTTAGTCACACCGACCGATATGGACGGCGCCCCCAACCCGACCTATGACGACGCTGATTACAATGGCGTACCCGATGGTCGTGTCAGCGTGCGCGAAGGCTATATCCGCAGCGCGTATGCTGAGGCAGATGCCAAGCTGGCTTTGACGCAGTCTTACCTGCCAAACGCCACAGTCTTTGCAGGGTCCGATCACGGCTTTGCTCCTCAATGGTACGCGGTCAACGCCGCCAAGGTGCTTACCGATGCGGGCATCCAAACTCCCGAGCAACCGAGCAACTGCCGCGCCGCAACTGGGGCTTCTCCAGTAAACCTTGCCAAAGCATGTTGGGCGGGCGGAACAGCTCAAATCTACGTCAACACCACCTTGCCAGCCGGGATAACCTATGAGCAAGTACGGACTATGGTAATCAATGCCTTCCAGAATCTAACTGATCCGGCTAACCCTGGTAAACAGGTTGTATTGAAGATCTTGAAAAAGGAAGACCTGCGCAACGTGGATGGAAGTGACTCGCTGAATCCCAATCGCAGTGGCGATGTGGTGGTTGTATTGCGACCACCTTACCAGTTCGATGCCGCCACTCCTGGGCAAACCATTGCTTTGTCCCAATTCTTCGGGCAACATGGTTATATGCCAGAACTCGTCGATATTGCACACAACGTTAACATGCATGCCACCTTTGTGGCGGCAGGTCCAGGCGTAACGCACAGTGATATTCCGATCCCTGGCGTTCGGGCAGTTGACCTGGCTCCTACCATCGCATTCCTGATGGGGATTCCTGGTCCGCAGAATGCACGCGGTCGAATTATGTATGAGCTAACACCAGGCTCAGGCCGTTTCAAAGAAATCACCGTCCTGGATATCAGCGACTATCACGGTCAACTGGTACCGCTGACTGAGGCGGCTGATAACCTGCCTGCGCCTGCCACAAATCAAACTTTCGCAATCGGCGGCGCAGCCTTCCTGAAAGCCTGGTTCGATGTCTATCGTGCCGAAGCGCCGGGCGGTTCGGTCACTATGGCAGCCGGAGATTCAGTTGGCGCAACGCCTCCGATCTCGGCGTTCTTTGGTGACACACCGACCATCCAAGTGATGAATATGATGGGATTTAACCTGGATGGTCTGGGTAACCACAACTTCGATAAGGGTCAAGCATATTTGCGCAACACCTTGATCCCACTTGCCAACTTCCCTTACCTCTCCTCCAACATCGTAGATAGCAAGGGCAATACTCCACCCGAGTGGAAGCCATCGACTGTCTTCGACTCGTTCGATGGAGGTAAAGTTGGTTTCGTCGGATTTACCAATGAGGACTCACCGACGCTGGTCTTCCCTGGCTCGTTCGATCCGTTCACCGTTGTCCCCCGCCTTCCTAAGGTGCAGGCAGAAGTCAACCGCCTGCGCAGCAAGGGTGTGAAGACCATCATCGTCATCGGGCACGACGGTGCTACATCCGGCACCTTGACCAACCCAAGTGGTCCATTGATCGATCTGGCGGACCAATTGACCGGCGTTGATGCGGTCGTCGGGGACCATACCGATTTCCAGGTGCTCACGACCCGTTCAAACGGCATACTCGTCGTCGAAAATCGCAGCAAAGGCATTCGCTTTACTCGGCTACGCCTCGTGTTGGACGCAAACACCAAGTCTATCGTTTATAAGACGGCTGATTTCCATAAGCCATGGGATATTGGGATGACACCCGATCCCGCCATCCAGGCGAAGATCAACGATCTCAACGCGCAGCTACAACCCCTACTGGGTGTAGTCATTGGCAGCTCAACCGTCGAAGTTTTTCGTTCAGATGCCTGTGGGAACTCAGCCGGACGCACCTGCGAATCGAAAGTCGGTAACGCAGTCACCGATGCGATGCGCAATAAGTACAGTGGCATTGGGGTTGAGTTTGCCATCACAAACTCCGGCGGGCTGCGCGACCGGCTTACCTGCCCGTCGGCAGGCGGCGGCAGCGGTTTCTGCCCCTCATTTACACCGCCCCCATACTTGATAACACGCGGCCAGGTATTGGCTGTCTTGCCTTTCGGAAATGTGGTCGTCACTCTGAGCGTTAACGGAGCAGAGTTGAAGAGCATGTTGGAGAACGGTGTGTCGAAGATGCCTGGAGTGGATGGTCGCTTCCCGCAGGTTTCAGGTTTATGCTTTACTTATGACATCTCGGCTCCAGTTGGAAGCCGCGTGGTAAGTGCAGTCCGTCAGGATGCTAAAGGTGGCTGCACTGGGCCAGCCATTGATCTGACTGCAGCATCCAGTTACAAGATCGCCGAAAACGACTTTATGTCCAGCGGTGGAGATGGCTACCCCAACTTCTTCTCGAGGGCGACGACTCAGGATATCATGGATCAGGCGGTAGCTGACTACATTACAGCGAACTCACCGATCAGCCCAGCCATTCAAGGGCGCATCATATGCACCACGAGTGGTGCGACTGCTTGTCCAGTGGTTATTCCGTAGTAGAAGTTGTAATGTCACAAATATTGCGAGCCAGAGCTTTCCTCTGGCTCGCAATTCGTTGATATGAAAAAGATCCCCATCCGGTTCCTTCTTCTGATACATTTTTTCATCTTTCCATTTTGTTTTCCATGGACTGTATCTGCCCACGGCGGCGAGCCGCGCCTCGAGCTGAGCGCGGAGAGGCTCAATCCCGGTGCCACGCTGGAAATACGCGGCGTGAATTTTGATCTAGAGACAATGGTCAAGCTTTCGCTGGTTGGAACGAATGTCGAAAAAGCACTGGGAGAAATTATGACTGACCCCGAAGGTGGTTTTACCCTGGTGATCCTGTTGCCTGCTGACTTGCCAGAAGGCACCTATCGTATTCGTGCCGTCAGCGATGAGCATGATTTGACGAGTCCGTGGCTGAGCGTAACAGGCAGCGCTATTTTGAGCCAGGAGGAGGGTCAGCGCGGCGAGGAGGAGGCTTTATTGGCAGCGATGCCAACACTTTCACCGGCTTTTCCAACCTCGCCAGCCTCTATGTCAAAAAACCAGAAAAATGAATCTGCTTCTCCGACCAGGAACTTGTGGATGGCAATTGTACTTGGTATGGGCGGAATCGTTTTGGGCAGTGGTTTGAGGGTCTTGATCCAGTATAGGGGCCGTTGATCCAAACCTGATTAAGCCCGGGGGATAAGGTAACATCTGGAAAAAGGTGCTAAAATCATGTGGGGTACCCAAGCGTACAATACGAAAATGGAAGGGCAAAGATTAGAACGGGCATTGATCGGCTTCCTGGTTGGAAGTGTGATGGGATTGGGATTCAACTACCTGTTCCTGATCGTCACCAACCTGTTTTTAACCTGGGCAGGTAAGGACCCGGTGCGGATCACCTGGACGAGTGGCATCCCCCTGGCGATCATCTTTGGGCTCTCGATGGCGATCAACATGGCCCGCCCTCCATTCGGAGACTGACCAAGTCACCAGCATCCCCACGTGATCACGACCAGCCTCCATGGAATTGGCAAGCCATGTTATCCACCCTGGGTGTTTCGCGTTTCACCGTTCCCTATTATGATTTGATTTGTATCGATGGATCTCTGGATAGCCCAGGCTAATTCCAGTGCTCTCAAGCCATCTTCTCCGGACACACAGGGAGTAATATCCTGCAAGACGCAGTTGGCAAAGTGCATCAGCTCTTCTTTCAAATCACCCATTTGCTGATCTCTGACACGCGGCCAGTGCACGGTATCAGGAAAGCTCGTGTTCTGTGAGTCGCAGTACCAAAGGCCGCTGTAGCCACACTCCACCCTGACCATGCCGCGGGTGCCCAGAACCTCCATATATGCGTCCAATTTGGTGGCAGAGCCTTCGGGTAAAGCCCAGGAACTTTCCAGGTTGACCAGTGTATCCTTCTGGAAACGAAGGATAGCGAACATCGTATCATCCATATTCGATTCTTTGAGAACCTTGCTGGTCGCCTGCGCGTACACCGTCTTGACCGCATCCTCGAGGTACCAAAGTACTAAGTCCAGGTCATGGATCGTTACATGAAAAAGGAGCGGGGTGGTCCCTTTATAACGGGCGGGACCTTCGTTTTTTGGACTGTTCCGGCGGGCGTGGATATGCACAATATCCCCGAGCTTTCCCTGTTCCAAAAGGTCTTTGACACCCGCATAGCGCGGATCGAACCTCAATAAGAAGCCGATCATCAGCTTGACGCTGTTTTGGCCGGCTTCCAGGACGATCCGTCTGGCTTCTTGCAGGTCTAAGGCGATGGGCTTCTCTAGAAAAATATGTTTGCCTGCCTGGGCAGCCGCAACAGCTGGTTGAAAATGGGCTGCATCGCTAACACAAATGCTGACTGCGTCGATGTCCTTGCGCTCTAAAAGATCCCGAAAGTCAGTATAGAATTCGACCCCTGGGAGGTCTGCATCCTGAAAGCGGCTCGGTGCTACATCTGCAACAGCGACAAGCTGCGTTTGAGGCAGTTGATTAAAGATGGCAGCATGCATCTTGCCCATGAAACCAAAACCAATAACGCCTATTCTTAAATTTTCCATAGGGGAACCTCATCATGCCACAGGCTTGATTGAGTTGATGACCGTGCAGGTATGATTTTACTGCAAAACACCGGAGAAGCAGCTTGAGGTGGTTACGAGATCTGGGATAGGTTTAAATAAGGGCTTACCTATAATTACTAATCACCCTGGGTAATCGCAAAGGACATCTAGCGCGGCGGCGTATACCAGCTCAATTGAATGGTAGATATCATCCAGCCGCTCGGGTACCTGCCAGCGCATTTCGGACAGACTATCCATGCCAATCACCACAGAGGTGACTGCCACCCCACGCACCTGTCCCACCGTGAACAAGCCCGCCGACTCCATCTCGACCGTTTTCACATTTTCAGATTGGTACTGCTGAATTTCCTCACACGTTTCGCGGTAAGGGGCATCCGTAGTCCAGGTGGTTCCGCGTATGCACAATCCACCCCGCGCATGGATGGCTGAAATCAACTTTTCGGTGAGCAATGTGTCGGCCTCGACGAATTTTGCTGGTGGCAGGTAATGATAAGAAGCCCCCTCATCGCGAATAGCCCGGTCTACAACGATAATATCCCCAGCTTTCAGATTCGACTGCAAGAGCCCTCCCCAGGTCATCAGAATCATACGCTTGACGCCCATTGCAGCGAACTCTTCTGCCAGCTCCACCGTCATGGGCGAGCCACCGCCAAAGCCGGTCATGATCCCCACTCTCCCCTGCCGGCGTTTCAAGGTAAACAGATCACCATTCATTCCCCCTGCCCGCCGTACCGGGATGCGCCTACGAAGACGCCATGGCAAGCCGCGCTCCAGGCAGAATAGAATACCATCGGGTGATTCCATGTCCGGCATCCGCCCAATCCGCTTTCGATAATCCACAATGTCACGTGGTCCATATAGCGCTTTTAACTGATACTTATTCTGATAATTTGGAAAGCTCATCCCCATCTCCTGATTAATCCTTTAAGGGCTTGTCAACGAAGGCTGATCCAGGGAAAAGGTGAAATCGCTCTCCCCATGAACCGCCTCAGTCGAGCATTCAAGTTATTGGGCTGGTAAAGCCAATGTGGAGAAAATTCATCCAATTCATTGAAGGTATGGTGATAGTAGTGCTCAGCCATTTCTGGGAAACCCAGCGAGTCATAATACATGCGTGTTCGTTGGCGAGCCGATTGAAGCTGTACTGGCTCGTACAATGGGCTATCCAGCAAGTGTATTTCACCCCCCTGCTTGATCAGCCGCTGGAGGGCACGCACGAGGGCTGGTAAATCGGAAAAATATTGAATGACGCTTGCTAAAACAATCACGTCGAAGGAATGGAGCATAAACGGAGCGCAGAAGATATCGGTATCCAAGAAGACCAGGTTCGAACGGGCGAATAATCTTACCGCTTGAGCCAGCTCAAACGTATTCCGATCTATCCCATACACCCGCGCCCCAGGCAGGTTAGCCAGTTGGCTGGAAAGCCAGCCGTTGCCACACCCCAGATCAAGGATCGCTAATGGCTGCTTCAATTGCGCCAGGTAGCGCACCAGGCGTTTGCATGAAGCCGAACGGGCTCTCCACTCTTGCGCCAGAGGGTGATCCTCCGGAACCTTGGGCAGGCGTTCAGCTACCTCATCCGGATACAGGCGGCCTTCTTTGAGGCGCACCCTTAAGTACAGCTCGACCTGGTTCATAGACGGGCTCGCATGGTCAAGATAAAGAAATCACCCCAGCCTCTCCAGGGGGATTTCTGGGATAGGTAATCATCCAGGCGAGACAGGGTGCGATAGATCTCAGGATACCGCTTCGGAAAATTCTTACTCTCAGCGGTCGGGGTTATGACAGATAAACCTTCGACCGCTAAACATTCATAAGCTGAACCAAACCAACTTACTACCTGCCGCGGGTCGAAATAATAGGTGGTGAAAAATAACCCCTCGAGATGGGTGCGCGCTCCGTTCCTGGCAAAGCGCCTGAAGGCCAGTCCAGGATGTCCTCGGAAGATCTCAGCGACTTCCCACAGGCAGAACCGGGGCATTAATACCCAGGTGATTAAGCCGCCTGGTTTGAGCACTATCGGAAGCTGCTGGATAATGGACCTCAAATCTGGGAGACAGTTGAGGCCTCCCAGGTTCGAGAATATCGCATCATAAGGCGCTCCCTGGATTTCAGCCAAACGAGTAGAAGAACATTCCTGGAGCGTGATCCGGTCTCCCAGGCTCTGGCGTTGGACTTTTTCTTGGGCACGCTCCAACATACCGGGCGCGATGTCGGTTGCGTGGACGAAATATCCTCGCCTGGCAAGCTCTACTGCATCGATGCCTGTGCCGGCGTTGAGCTCCAGGATACGCGTCCCCTTCAGAACAAACCTTTCCAGATGAGCATAGACTTTATTGCGCAAACGAGTCAGGTGAGGATGATCCTGGGCAAAATCATCATATTTTTGCGCAGTGCGCGAAAAAGCCTCAGCAATAACCTTCAATGAATCGCTCATGAAGGATCCTGCTGCGTAGGACGAGCTGCCTGTTCGTGCGTCATGTGAGGCAAGCTGGTTAAAGCGCTGGCTGGTTCAGCGATCCTGTTCAGCTGGATCCGTGCCAGAGGGAGTGTGAAACTGTTATAAAAAAATCGCAATACCAGTCGAAGGCTGAACCTGTGTTTCAAGCCTTGCCAAGCTTTGCGAGCGCGGAATTCCTTGTGCACCACCTGGTGAAGTTGGCGATAAAAAGCTGTTGAGAAAGAGCCCTGGTAGAGCATGGTCAGATCGCTTGAATCCTGCCAGTTTTGCTTCAGCCCTAACTGAGCCTGGACGGCGGAATAGAAATTCGTTCCCGGCATGGGATATGAAACCGATATGCCAATGTCATCAGGATTACAATCGCGCACCATTTGGATGGTTTTTTCTATATCCGAGCGCGTCTCACCCGGGTATCCA
>Ga0153916_10004673_pt1 | contig 10359 bp, 7 predicted proteins | sample Opewatmetagenome_FD_109642 | JGI IMG/M metagenome (GOLD analysis project Ga0153916, IMG submission 109642) | Freshwater wetland microbial communities from Ohio, USA - Open water 3 Core 3 Depth 4 metaG | ecosystem: Environmental > Aquatic > Freshwater > Wetlands | place: USA: Ohio, Lake Erie, Old...
CCTAGCGAGGCTTTTTTTTCTTCCGCACCCTTCCGGTATTCATATGCTCTTCGGCTCCTCCGGCATCCGGCAGGCCTTCGGCCCGGGGCTCCTCGCTCTCGCAGTTGCCGCCGGGAGAGCAGTGGCAGGGTCAGCCTCGCGGGTGGTGCTGGCCCATGACACCCGGACCACGAGCCCGCTTCTGGCCGAAGCGGTAACGGCGGGCCTCGTGGCCGGCGGCGTTGGGGTGGCATCCTGCGGGATCGCCCCCACGCCGTCCCTGGCCTACGCGGCGAGGAAGTTCGATGCAGGAGTGATGGTCACCGCCTCCCACAACCCGGAACCCGACAACGGGATCAAGCTCTTCAACCCGGACGGTTCCTCCTTCACCCGCGCCCAGCAGGAAGCGGTGGAGGGCGCCATCCGGGGATCCCCTGCCTGGAAGGACTGGAGGGGTCAGGGTTCCACAGACCCGCAGCAGATCACCGGGACCCACATCGCCGCCATCGCCGGCCGGTTCACCCTGGCCCGGCCCCTCACGGTGGTGGTGGACTGCGGGAACGGGGCCGCATCGGGAGTCACCCCCGCCCTCCTCGCGCTTCTGGGCGCGGAGGTGGTGGCCCTGAACTGCAACCCGGCGGGGAGGTTTGCCCGGCCGTCGGAGCCGCTGGAGGAGCACCTCCCCTACCTGGGGGAGATGGTGAGGCGGACCGGTGCCGACTGCGGGATCGCCCATGACGGCGACGCGGACCGGATGGTGGCCTGGGACAGCCGCGGGAGGTACATTGACGGGGACCGGATGCTCTCCCTCCTTGCCCGGTTCCTGGGTGCCCGGCGGGTGGTGACCACCGTCGACGCTTCGATGGCGGTGGAGGCGGTGGGGGAGGTGCACCGCACGCCGGTCGGGGACACCTACGTCTCCGAGCACCTCAGGGGCTGGGGGGACTTCGGGGGCGAGCCCTCGGGCGCCTGGATCTTCCCGGGCCACTCCCTCTGCCCCGACGGTATCTATGCCGCGGCGCTCCTCTGCACCATCGCCTCGCGGATGGACCTGGCCGCCGAGGTGGACCGGATCCCCCGGTATTCCGTGCTGCGCACCTCCCTCCCGTCCGAAAGGGCGAGGGAGGTGCTCACTGCGCTGGGGGCCGCTTCGGCCACGGATGGGATCCGAACGGAACGTGAGGGGGGATGGTTCCTGGTGCGGGCCAGCGGAACGGAGCCCCGGATCCGGATCACGGCCGAAGGGGTCACGCAGGAGAGGGCCGAGGCGCTCCTGGAAGAGGGCCGGCAGATGGTCCGGCGGGCAAACCTTCATTAAACCGATGGAAGGACGGTACTACCATGGAATGCGTCGTGCTGGCGGCAGGGGAAGGGCGCAGGATGAGGCCGCTCACGGCCACCCGTCCCAAGGTGATGCTGCCCCTTGCGAACCGCCCCATCCTGGAGCACCTGCTGGCCGCCGCCCGTGACGCGGGGATCCGGGACTTCGTTCTCGTCGTCGGCTACCGGGAGAAGGAGATCCGGGACCATTTCGGCGACGGGTCCCGGTTCGGGATCCGGATCCGCTACGTGCCCCAGCGCCACCAGCTGGGTACCGGGGACGCACTCAGGGAGGCAGAAGGACTCGTCTCCGGCACGTTCCTGCTCCTGAACGGGGACATGATCGTGCGGGCCGAGTCCCTGCAGGAGTTCCTGCGGTGCCCTCCGCCGGCCATGGCCCTCTCCCGCTCCCCCCGCCCCCAGGACTACGGGGTCGTCGTCCTGGACGGGGGACGGGTGACGGACCTTGACGAGAAGTCCCCGCAGCCCCGCTCGGACCTGATCAACGCGGGGGCGTACCTGCTGGACGAAGGGATCTTCGAGACCCTGGAGTCCCTGCCCCGGTCCCCCCGCGGGGAGTACGAGCTCACCGATGCCCTCTCTGCCTCCATCCGGGACGGCACGCTCCGGGGACACCACCTGACTTCATGGATGGATGCCGGCTACCCGTGGGACCTGCTGGAGGCGAACCGGGAGATGCTGGAGCGGAAGGCCCCCTCTCAGGAGGGGATCATCGAAGAGGGGGTGCAACTGGTGGGCAACGTCTCCGTGGGCGAGGGTACGGTGATCCGGTCCGGGACCGTCATCGAAGGACCCTGTGCCATCGGGAGCGGCTGCCGCATCGGGCCCCATGCCTACCTCCGCGGGGCGACCTCCATCGGGGACCGGTGCCACGTCGGGCATGCCAGCGAGGTGAAGAACTCGGTGATCTTCCCCGAGACCAACCTCCCCCACTTCAACTACGTGGCGGACAGCATCGTCGGATCCCGATGCAACTTCGGGGCAGGCACGAAGGTCGCGAACCTCCGCCATGACCATGGTGAGGTCATGGTCTGCGGGAGGGCCACGGGGAGGACCAAGTTCGGGGCGGTGGTGGGGGACGGGGTCCTCTTCGGGATCAACTGCTCCGTGAACACCGGCACCATCGTGGGGGCGGGTGTGCGGATCGCACCCCACTCCTACATCCACGGGTGCATCGACGATGGGGCCGAGATCAGGTAGGTGAGGAGAGATGCAGGCGGTGATACTTGCGGCAGGGGAGGGGATGCGCCTCCGGCCCCTGACCCACAGCAGGCCGAAGGCAATGATCCCGGTGGCGAACCGGCCCATCATTGCCCACGTGATGGACGCGCTCATAGAGAACGGGATCCGGGACCTGGTGGTGGTGGCGGGGTACCGGAAGGAGGTGGTGCTCAGCTACTGCAACCGCCTTCCCTACCCGGTCACCACCGTGGTCCAGCCGCGCCAGCTGGGGAGCGCCGACGCCCTCCGGGCGGCGGCGGACGAGATCCACGGGGACTTCCTGGTGGTCCCGGGGGACAACTTCATCGACGCGGCCTCCATCGCTAGGATCAAGAACGTGCAGAACGCCATGCTGGTCCGTGAACACGAGAGCCCGTCCAACTTCGGGGTCGTCGTGATCCGGTCCGGCTACGTCACCGGGATCATTGAGAAACCGGAACTGGCTCCCACCGTCACGGTCTCCACCGGCATCTTCTCCCTCACCCCTGAGTTCCTGGACCACCTGGACAGCACCGAGCTCCCGGACGCGGTGATGGCCGCCATCTCGCGGGGGATGCGGATGAAGGCCATCCACGCGGAGGGGTGGCAGGACGCCATTTACCCCTGGGATGTGCTCAAGCTGAATCGGAGCCTGCTTTCGCGGATCGGGCCCCAGAAGGGCGGGAAGATCCACGGGTCCGTGATCTTCTCCGGCACCGTGAGGGTGGGGGAGGGGACCGCCATCGGCCCCCACACCACCATCCAGGGGCCGGTGGTCATCGGGGAAGACTGCGAGATCGGGCCCGGATGCTGCATCATGCCCCACACCTCCATCGGGTCCCGGGCCCGGATCGAGCCCTTCACGATGCTGTCGGGGGTCCTCGTCATGAACGACGTCTCCATCGGGTCCCACTCGCGCCTCCAAGACGCGGTGGTGGGGGAGGGGTGCCAGCTCGCCGACCACACCAGCACCATGAGGGACGAGAGCCTCTTCTCCATCGAAGGGAAGGTGCAGAAGGCCGCCTTCGGGGCGGTGCTGGGAGACCGGGTGACAGCTGCCCCCTTCACCGTCTTCCGGAACTGCGTGGTGGGGAACATGGCAGCCATCCGCTCCGGGCGCGTGATCACGTCGGTGGTCCCGGACGGGGCCCTGGTGATGTAGGATGTGCGGGATCGTGGGCTACGTCGGGAGGCGCACCGCCGCCCCGCTCCTCGTGGAGGGGCTGCGGAAGCTGGAGTACCGGGGGTACGACTCCTACGGCGTGGCCACGCTCCACCGAAGCGTGTCGGTGCTGAAGAAGAGCGGCCGGATCCCCCCGCGTGCCGACCTGGGGAAGGGGATGAAGGGAAAGATCGGGATCGGGCACACCCGGTGGGCGACCCACGGTGAGCCCAGCGACCGCAACGCCCACCCCCACACCGACTGTACCGGGCGGATCGCGATCGTGCATAACGGCATCATCGAGAACTATGCCGGGCTCCGGCAGGAACTGGAAGGTCGGGGGCACCGGTTCCGCTCCGATACTGACACCGAGGTGATCGCCCACCTGGTGGAGGAGGCATTCCGGCCCGGGAAACTGCAGGAGGCGGTGGAGCAGGCCCTACGGCGGCTGGAGGGATCCTATGCCCTCCTCGTGATTGCGCAGGACGAGCCCGGGATCGTGGCGGCACGGAAGTCCAGCCCCCTGGTCCTGGGCCTCGGGGATGGCGAGACCCTGGCGGCATCGGACATGACCCCGCTCCTGGAGTACACCGAGCGGGTGATCTTTCTCGAGGACGGCGACGTCGCCACGCTCCGCGAGGGTGGTGTCGCGATCTGCTCCAACGGGACCGCGGTCCAGCGGCCGGTGGAACAGGTCACCTGGTGCCTGGACGACGTGAAGAAGGGCGGGTTCCCCCACTTCATGCTGAAGGAGATCCACGAGCAGCCGCAGGTCTTCTATGAGACGGCCCGGTCTGTCGATGCCCGGGAGATGGCGGCGCAGGTGCGCTCCTCCCCCTGGGTCACCCTCATCGGCTGCGGCACCTCCTACCATGCAGGCATGGTGGCCAAGTACCTGCTGGAGGCGCATGCCGGGATCCCGGTGCGGGTGGAGATGGGGTCCGAGTTCAAGTACTTCGCGCCCCCCGTCCGGGGCCTGGTGGTGGGGATCACCCAGTCGGGGGAGACGGCCGATACCCTCACCGCCCTGCAGAAGGCACGGTCCTACAACTGCCTGACGGCCGCCGTGACAAACGTGGTGGGATCGTCCGTAACCCGACTGGCAGACCACGTGCTCTACACCCGGGCCGGGCCCGAGATCGGGGTTGCCGCGACGAAGTCTTTCATCGCACAGCTGGCGGTCTTCCTCCAGCTGGCCAGCCGGCTCTCGGACGGGGCACTGGACGGGGCCATCAGCACTGCCCACCTGGCCATCGGCGACGCCCTCCGGACGGAGCTGGATGCGGCCGTCAGCCTCTGCACGGGGGCAAGGGACATCTTCTTCGTGGGGAGGGGGCCCTTCTACCCGGTGGCACTGGAAGGGGCGCTGAAGATGAAGGAGATCTCCTACATCCATGCCGAGGGCTATCCCGCAGGGGAGCTGAAGCACGGTCCCTTCGCGCTGCTGACCCCGGAGACCCCGGTGGTGGCCATCGCCCTCCCCGGCCCCACCTACGGTGCCATGATCTCCAACATAAAAGAGATAAAGGCCCGGCAGGCCCCGGTCATCGGCATCGGCAATGCGGACGATCAGGGCCTCGCGGAGGTGGTGGACGTCTTCCTCCCGCTCCCGGACGGCCCCGAGACCGTGCACCTCCTCACGGCCACCGTGATCCTGCAGCGGTTGGCGTACCATACCGCCGATTCGCTCTCGCGGGACATCGACCGGCCCCGGAACCTGGCCAAGAGCGTGACCGTGGAATGACGGAGTACGGCGAGAACCGGATCGGCCCCGGCGCCCGCATCTTTGAACCGGTGACCCTGGGGTTCCCCTCCCGGGAACGCCTGGGATCCTCCTCTTTCCCCGGTGTAACCATCGGGAAAGACGCAGTGATCCGGTCCGGGACGATCCTCTACTGCGATGTCGTGATCGGGGACGGGTTCCAGTGCGGCCACGGGGTCCTGATCCGGGAGCATACCACCATCGGGAACGGCGTGGCGGTGGGTACCGGGACCATCATCGAGGGGTACACCACCGTCGGGGACGACGTACGGATGCAGTCCCTGGTCTTTCTCCCGACCCACACGGTCATCGGCAACCGGGTCTTCCTCGGGCCCCATGTGGTGCTGACGAACGACCGCTATCCCCCCACCGGCAAGCCGGAGCTCCGGGGCCCCACCCTCGAAGACGGGGCGGTCATCGGGGCCAATGCCACCGTCCTCCCCGGGATCACCATCGGCGAGGGCGCGGTGGTGGCGGCAGGGGCGGTGGTGACCGTTGATGTGCCGCCCCGGACGATGGCGGTGGGCGTACCGGCCCGGATCCGGGACCTGCCGGGGGTGTACCGGCCATGACAATCCGGATCCCCATCGCCCGTCCCTGTATCGGCCCGGAGGAGGTGGAGGCGGTGCGGCGGGTGATGGAGAGCGGGAACCTGGCCCAGGGAGAGGCGGTGGCCGCCTTCGAGCGGGAGTTTGCCGCGTTCTCCCGGGTGAAGCATGCCGTCGCCGTGAACAACGGGACCGCGGCGCTCCACGCAGCCCTGCTCGCGGCAGGAATCGGCCCGGGAGACGAGGTGATTGCCCCCTCCTTCACGTTCATTGCCACGGCGACAAGCGTCTCCATGTGCGGCGCCGTCCCCCGGTGCGTGGACGTGGACGACCGGTCCTTCAACCTCGACCCGGAGGCCGTGGAGAGGGCCGTGACGCCCGCAACCCGGGCGGTGGTGGGGGTGCACCTCTTCGGACAGCTCTGCGACGTGGCAGCCCTCTCAGGGATCTGCGAGGACCACGATCTCGCCTTTATCGAGGATGCTGCCCAGGCCCACGGTGCCACCTTCAGGGGTCTTCCCGCGGGGTCTTTCGGGGAGATGGGGTGCTTCTCCTTCTATGCGACCAAGAACATGACCACAGGTGAGGGGGGCATGGTGACCACCGACTCCGATGATCTGGCGGCCACGCTCCGGCTGCTGGTCAACCATGGCCAGAGCCGCAAGTACCTGCACACGCGCCTGGGGTACAACTACCGGATGACGGACATGGCGGCGGCGATGGGGCTCGTGCAGCTCCGGAGACTCCCTGCCCTGAACGCGGCCCGCGGGGAGCATGCCCGGTACCTGGACGGACACCTGCGCCGGGAGGGAATCCTGACCCCCCGGAGGAAGGCGGGATTCTCTCACGTGTACCACCAGTACGTGATCCAGGTGATGCCGGAGTTCCCCCTCGCGAGGGATCGCCTGGCTGCATACCTGGGGGAGAAGGGGATCGGTACCGCGGTCCACTACCCGATGCCGATCCACCTGCAGCCGCTATACGGGGGCATACCGCCGGGCGGGCCGTGCCCGGTCTCCGAACGGCTCGCGGGGACCGTGCTCTCCCTGCCGGTCCACCCCGGCGTGAGCGGGGAGGACCTGGCCTTCATCGCAGAGACCGTGAACGGAGTGTGAACTACAATGGATGTCGGTGTCATCGGTGTCGGAATGATGGGGCGGAACCACGCCCGGGTGTACGCGGAACTCCGGGCAGTGGAGCGGCTGCTGGTCCAGGACCTGAACCGGAAGGCTGCAGAAGAGATGGGGAGATTGCACGGGGCCACGGTCTGCGATACGCCGGAGCAACTGCTCCGGGAGGCGGACGCGGTCTCCATCTGCGTTCCCACGTCCTACCACCTGCCGGTGGCGAAGGCGGCGGCAGCGTCCGGCGTGCACATGCTGATCGAGAAACCCATCTGCGCCACCGCGGCCCAGGGAAGGGAACTCGTGGGGATCCTTCCGCGGGATCTCACCGTGGGGATCGGGCACATCGAGCGGTTCAACCCCATCGTCCCCGAGATCCGGAAGATCGCGAAACAGCCCCTCTACGTGGAGATGAAGCGGCACAACCCGGCCTCGGCCCGGGTCACCGGTTCATCGGTGGTGGAGGACCTGATGATCCACGACATCGACATCGCGCTCCACGCGTTCTTCGGGGGCCAGCAGTGCTCGATCCACTCCATCGGCACCGATGACCTGGCAGCGGTGCTGATGCGGTGCGGGGCCACGGACGTGTATCTCTCCGCCAGCCGGAAGGCATCCAAGAAGATCCGGATGTGCTACATCGAGGAGGAGGAGTTCACCATCGAGGGCGACTTCATGACCCAGGAGATCTTCGTGTACCGGAAGCCGGAGCAGTACTCGGTGGAGAACGAGCGGTACGTGCAGGAGAATATCATCGAGAAGGTGATGGTGAACAAGGTGGAGCCCCTGAAGGTGGAACTGAAGACCTTCCTGGAATGTGCAGCGGCGGGAAAACCCTTCCCCATCACGCCGGCCCAGGCGGTCCGGAACCTGGAGGTCTGCGAGGAGATCTCCCGGGGCCTCCGGCGGTAGCGGGGGAGAAGGACGTGCCGCTGCCAGCCCGGCGCCACAGGAGAGGGGCTCACGAAGTGAAAGGAGGCCGCCTGGCCCGCCTGCTGGAGGAACGGGGACCCATCCGGACGGTGGGGGTGGTGGGGATGGGCTACGTGGGAATCCCGGCTGCCATCCTCTTCGCCGACTCGGGGGCCTTCGCCGCGGTCCTCGGCTTCCAGCGGGACTCCCCCACCGGGAGGCCCAAGATCGCCGCGCTGAACCGGGGCGAGAACCCCCTCGGGGGGGAGGAGCCCGATCTCGCGGAGATCCTGGCCCGGGTGGTGAAGAACGGGACCTTCCGGTGCACGAGCGACTTCTCGGAGATCGGAGGCCTGGACGCAGTCACCGTCGCGATCCAGACACCCTTTGCGCGGCCGGAGGACCTCCTCCCGGACTTCTCCTCCCTCTTCGAGGGACTGCGATCCGTGGGCAGGCACCTCACCCCGGGCATGCTTGTCGTCCTCGAGTCCACGGTGACCCCGGGCACCACCGGAGGCCCTGCCCGCCAGATCCTGGAGGAGGAGTCAGGGCTGACCGCAGGGGAGGACTTTGCCCTGGCCCATGCCCCCGAACGGGTGATGGTGGGGAGGCTGATCCGAAACATCCGGGAGCATGACCGGGTCATCGGAGGGCTGGACCCGGCATCCACCCGGAGGACGGTGGAGCTCTACACGCCCGTCCTTGCCGCGAACCGTGCGATCCCCATGTCGGCTCTCGCCGCGGAGGTGACAAAGACCGCCGAGAACGCCTTCCGGGACCTCCAGATCGCGGCCGTGAACCAGCTGGCCCTGTACTGCGAGGCCATGGGAGTGAACGTGTACGATGTCCGGGCCGGCATCGCCAGCCTGAAGGGGGAGGGGATCACCCGGGCGATCCTGTACCCCGGCGCGGGCGTGGGGGGCCACTGCCTGCCCAAGGACACCTTCCACATGGAACGGGGTGTGACAACCCTGGGAGGGGAGCTGGACTTCCCGGAGGGCAGCGAATCCCTCTTCGTGCTGGCGCGGCGGATCAATGACTTCATGCCCCGCCACATGGCCACGCTCACGGAGCAGGGCCTGGCCCGGGCAGGGAAGGTTCTCCGGGGCTCCCGGGTGGCGATCCTGGGCTGGGCTTTCCTCCGCAACAGCGACGATGCCCGGAACACCCCCTCGGCCATGTACCATGCGCTCCTGCGGGAGGCCGGGGGGATTCCCGCGGTCCACGACCCCTATGTGCGGGAGTATCCCGGTGTCGAGATCGCAGAGGACCTGGAGGAGGTGCTGCGGGGAGCGGATGCCATCGCCCTCTTCACCGCTCATTCCGCCTATGCCTCCCTGGATCCCCACCGGTTGAAGGCCCTCTCCGGAAGCGTCCACCCGGTGGTGGTGGACGGGAGGAACCACCTGGATCCCGATGCCTACATCGACGCGGGGTTCGTGTACAAGGGTATCGGCAGGGGCGACAAAAACAGCCATCCCATCAGGGGCGGGTAGCCTGCAGATGGAGAGACGGGGTGAGGGACCGTGAAGATCCTGCTCGTATCCACCCAGGACTACCTGCACCACCCGGTCCCCTCCCGGCACCACAACCTCTTCGAGATCCTGGCCACCCGGCACGAGGTGCATGTCCCCCACTTCCATGTCAGCCGGGGGGAGGAACGGCCCACCCGGCTCATCGTCCATGAGGCAACGAAATACCCGTGGGGCGGGCCGTTCCTCCACTACACGGTGAACGCGCCGCACCAGTTCCGGATCCTGGAGAGGATCGTCCGGGACTTTCGGATCGACGTGGTGGTGGCCGCCCACGTCCTGGCCGGGATGGGGGCGATCCGGGCAGCCCGGAAACACGGCGTTCCCGTGGTCTTTGACCTGAAGGACTGGTTCCCGGACTCGGCTGCCGCGTACTACTCCTCGCGCCCGGTCCGGTGGCTGATCAGGAACGGGGTATGGGCGGTGACCCGTTACAACCTCTCCCGCAGCGACCGCATCACCACCGTCTCCCCCTCGCTTGTTCGAAAACTTGCCGGGCACGGATTTTCAGCCACCCTGATCACGAACGGCGTGGACACGGAGCTGTTCCGCCCCATGGACGGCGGCGAGGCCAGGGACCGGCTGGGAATCCCGCGGGACGCCTTTGTGCTGGGGTTTGCCGGTTCGGTGGAACGGTGGTACGCCCTGGACCGGGTGGTGGAGGCCCTGCCCGAACTGCTGTCCCACCGTCCCGATACCCGGCTCCTGATCGTGGGGGGCTCGCTCTTCACATCGTTCCTGAACGACCTCAGGGAGAGGGCTGCCGCCCTCGGCCTTGCGGACCGGGTCATCTTCACCG
>Ga0153916_10004674_pt1 | contig 10359 bp, 11 predicted proteins | sample Opewatmetagenome_FD_109642 | JGI IMG/M metagenome (GOLD analysis project Ga0153916, IMG submission 109642) | Freshwater wetland microbial communities from Ohio, USA - Open water 3 Core 3 Depth 4 metaG | ecosystem: Environmental > Aquatic > Freshwater > Wetlands | place: USA: Ohio, Lake Erie...
GCGGGAGGCTCCCCCAGGCAGTCCCCAGTTTTACAGAATGTGAGTGACCTGTTCAGGTATCCGGAATTTCCGGATAGTTTAATAAAAATGCGGAGGACATCATGACCTCAGTCGGCCAGAAGGAACGTCAGACCCAGCCCATCAAACAGGGGATGATGCAGAAACTTCCATGAAACCTTTGCGCCTCTTCATCAGCAGCGTGCAGAAGGAGTTCGCCGAGGAGCGGGCGGCGCTGGCCGCCTGGCTGCGCGGTGATGCGCTGATGCGCCGCTTCTTCGAGCCGTTTGTGTTCGAGGATGTGCCCGCCGCCGACCGCCGGGCCGATGAGGTTTATCTCGATGAGGCCGAGTCCTGTGACCTTTACATTGGTCTTTTTGGCAATGAGTACGGTGTTGAAGATGCGGAGGGTCTTTCACCCACACAGCGGGAGTTCGATCTGGCCAGCCGGTTGCACAAGCATCGGCTGATCTTCGTGAAAGGGTCGGACGAGACGGGTCGCCACCCCAAAATGCAGGCACTGATACAGCAGGCTGGCGTCGCGTTGATCCGCCGCCGCTTTGTCACGGTGGCTGAGTTAATTGCCGGGCTCTATGCCGCGCTGGTGCAGTACCTGGAGAGCCGCGAGCTGATACGTAATGGCCCTTTCGATGCCGCCATATGTATGGATGCGACCCTGGAGGATCTTTCCACCGATAAAATCCGGCGCTTCGTGGGCATTGCGCGACGTGCCCGCGGTTTTCCGCTGGCGGACGACACGGCCCCCCTCCAAGTGTTGGAACACCTTAATCTGCTCAAGAAGGGTCGGCCGACCCATGCCGCCATTCTATTGTTCGGTGCCGCACCACAGCGTTTTCTCATTTCCTCCGAGATCAAGTGTGCCCATTTCCATGGTACCGAAGTCCGCAAACCGATACCCTTTTATCAGGTTTACAAGGGGACCGTCTTCGATCTGGTGGATCAGGCGGTGGATTTCGTTCTTTCCAAAATCAACCTGGCCATTGGTACGCGCGAGAAGAGCACGCAAGCCCCGGTTGCTTACGAAATGCCGCCCGAAGTGGTGCGTGAGGCCATCGTCAATGCCGTGGCCCACCGCGACTATGCCAGCAATGGCAGCGTGCAGGTCATGCTCTTCTTTGACCGGTTGGAGATATGGAATCCCGGCACTCTGCCGCCTTCGCTGACATTAGAAAAATTGCGGCGCCCGCACGGTTCTGTTCCGGCCAACCCGCTGTTGGCGGAACCGCTTTATCTGACCAAATACATTGAACGCATGGGCACCGGTACTGGCGACATGATAGAACGGTGCCGCAATGTCGGTCTTCCTGAGCCTGAGTTTGCACTCTCCGACGGTTTTGTGACCACCATTCGCCGTCGACCGGAACAAGCCTTTGCATCCGTTGGTGGTCAGGTCGGCGCCCCACCAGTCGCCCCACCAGTCGCCCCACCAGTCGCCCCACCAGTCGCCCCACCAGTCGAGGTGCTGTTGCGCATGCTTAAAATAGGCGGCGCCTTGGGTAATGCAGAGATTCGCAAACGTCTCGGGCTCAAGGATCGAACGCATCTCCGGGAGCGTTATCTTGCCCCGGCTCTGGCGGATGGGCTCATCGAACCGACCATCCCGGATAAGCCCCAAAGCCGTTTACAGAAATACCGCCTCACGGCCAAGGGCGCTGCGCTGCTGGCAGCTTTGGAAAAGGGGGGCACGGACCCATGAGCAATGTTGGCCAGAAGGAACGCAAGACCCAGGCGCGGGTGAATGCCTTCTCGAAATACTCGGTGATCCAAAACACGAAGAATACGAGGAAAGGCGCGAATGGCTGGGTGGTGAATTTGATCCCGAGGCGTTTGATCTCGATGGGGTTAATCAATCGTTGAGGCGGATTCGATGAGTTTTGCGGAAGCTTTGAGGTCACGGATTGTGACCCCAAACGCGGGGGGGGCCGGTAGGAGTGAGGCTCTGCCTTCGATACCCTGTACCCATCCGGTCAACGAGGTCACACCGGGAGGCGTGGCCCGAAGGGCCGAGTGAGGGAGCGATCTGTCTTGGGATCGTCGAAAGGGGCAGAGGGAACTTCCTCCAATTCCCTCTCCCAGCGGGAGAGGACTAGGGTGAGGGCCGAAAATGTCCGGCGCAGGCTCAATGGGTGAGCTAGTGAGTGTGTTAGAACATGTCCTCGTTGTAGGATGTACCTGAACATTGGAGAAGGTGATGGGAGGCGAAAACCAGACCTGCTTTTTCGCACATAGCGAAAATCGCGTTGGGCGCCGGCACGCCTTGAAGGCACATCTCACTGAAGTTTCCCGCCTGGCGGGTGAGTATCTTGCCGGGAGTGCATATGCGACAGAAGGTGAGCTAGCCGGGTTGTTGCATGACCTTGGGAAATACGGTGACCGCTTTCAGGCAAGACTGCGTGGCGAGGAGCAGGGATTGGATCATTGGTCGCAAGGCGCATGGCTTGCGTTGTTTAAGCATCGCGCGATTGCCGCCGCCTTGGCGATTCAGGGACATCACATTGGCTTGCAGCAACTCAGCGAATCCGCGCTGCGGGCTTTGGAGCCAAAAAAATTAGTCGCAAATCATCCGCTGCAACTCCGCTTGAGCGAGCCGGACGTTAATCTTCTTGAAGCCCGCCTGACGAGTGACGACATTCACTGTGTGACGCCGCATACGACTCTGTTGGGTAACAATTCCGAAAGCCGTCTCGACCGCATGCTGGATGTGCGAATGTTGTTTTCGGCACTGGTCGATGCGGACTTCCTCGATACTGAGGCGCACTTTCAAGGCGATCGAAATGGTAAGCGATACCGTAATGCAGGACCGAAGCTTCAGCCCGATGAAGCGTTAAAGAGTTTGCTTGCGCATTTGGGTGGGCTCAAACGCGGCACAAAAGCAGCCGATTCGGTGGCGCAAGCACGTCAGCAACTATTGGATTCTTGCCTGTGCGCAGCCGAATCGGAGTCTGGCTTGTTTACCCTTACCGCGCCCACCGGCAGCGGCAAGACACTCGCCATGCTGGCTTTCGCGCTACAACATGCGATCAAGAACGATTTGCGCCGCATAGTCTTGGTCATTCCTTACCTATCCATCATCGAACAAACAGCCAAGATATATCGTGACCTCTTCGAACCGTTGTTCGGCGAACACTACGTTCTGGAGCATCATTCACTAGCCGGTTTCGGCGAAGAAAAATCCAAATCCGACAATGAGGGCGAACGTGGAAAAGGAAACGATGCCGAGCGCCAGCGGCGGTTGCTGGCCGAGAATTGGGATGCACCTATCATCGTGACAACCAGCGTACAATTTCTGGAGTCGCTGTTTTCCAATCGTTCCAGCGCATGCCGCAAACTGCATCGTCTGGCACGCTCGGTCATTCTGTTCGACGAAGTGCAGACCTTGCCCACCAATCTTGCCGTGCCCACGCTGGGTGCGCTTTCGCATTTGGTGCATGCCTGCGATTCCAGCGTCGTGTTCACCACCGCGACGCAGCCGGCGTTCGAGCATTTGCACGAGACGGTTGCGAAGCATTGCACTGTGGGATGGAAGCCGCGCCCAATTGTGCCGGAGCTTGCGCTAAAGAAACGCGCCGATATTCATTGGGAGAATCCTGTCGGTCCGTTATCGTGGGCCGACGTCGCGCAGCGGATATCGCTAGAAACGCAAACGCAGGCATTGTGTATCGTGAACCTGAAACGCCACGCGCGTGAACTGTGGGAGCAGGCCGGTTCTTCGGCGTTACACCTCTCCACCAATATGTGTCCGGCTCATCGGCGAAACACTCTGAACCAAGTATACGATCAACTCAAAGCCAAGCAACCGGTGCGTCTCATTGCCACGCAATGTATCGAAGCCGGAGTAGACGTGGACTTCCCATTGGTTTACCGGGCATACGGTCCGTTGGAAGCAATCATTCAGGCGGCGGGTCGCTGCAATCGCGAAGGCAAGCAACCTCAATTCGGCAAAGTCACCGTGTTCATGCCTCAAGACGAGGGTTACCCACCCGGCGGCTACGAACAAGCCACGCGTATCACTATGATGTTGTTGCGCGACAAAGGACCGGACGGCATGCGGCTCGACGACGCTGAATTCATTACCTCGTACTACCGGACGCTCTACGACATCTCCGGTGCACATGCAGCCGCGCGCGCGGAAGAGTTGCTTGGCTATGTTCAAGCAGGCAGCTTCCCGGACGTGGCTCGCGCTTATCGCTTGATCGCGCAAGATGCCATCAACGTCCTTGTTCCGTACGCAGAAGGCATTGACGACTTTCGGTGGCTGCGTGACGAGGCGGACCGGCGCGGGCTCACGGCGCAATGGATACGAGACGCGCGCGATCTGTGCGTGAGCATGTATCGCCCCAAACCCGACGACACCGTTTGGGATGCGCTCATCCCCGTAAAAGTCGCGGGCCGCGAACAGCGCACCAGCGATGACTGGTTTATTTACGCGGTCGAAGATCATTACCACCCGAGATTGGGACTCATGCCCAGCGGTTCGTTGAATAATTGGATTGCCTAAATAGGAGGACAACATGCGAGGAAAAACACACTGCCTCGAAGTCTGGGGCGACTTGGCGTGTTTCACGCGCCCCGAAATGAAAGTGGAACGTTACAGCTATCCGGTTATCACGCCGTCCGCCGCGCGTGGCATCTTCGACGCGATTTACTGGAAAAAGTCGTACGAATTTTACTGGCAGATCGAACGCATCGAAGTGCTAAAGCCGCCGAAGTACATCGCATTGCGCAGGAATGAAGTGAAGGATAAGGCTCCGCCGGAAAAAACGATCCTCTCCTGGCGTGATGGCAAAAGCGAAGTTGAACCGTTGTGGGCGGATGGCGACCGCGACCTGTTAGGTACCGATCAAAAAGGACGTACCCAACGCCAGACCATGGCGTTGAAGGATGTGCGTTATCGTCTATTTGCACACTTACACTTTCGAGGCGGTGGCAGTGAAGCGCAGACGTTCGACGCGCAATACGAACGACGAGCTGGCCAAGGCAAATGTTTCTACCAGCCGTACTTCGGATGCCGTGAGTTCCCGGCCTATTTCGAAATGGTCGAGTCTGCACAAACGCAACCGTTTCCGTTGAATCTTGATCTCGGGTGGATGTTGTACGACGTGTTCGATCTTGCGCGCAGCAATGATAGTGATGCGGCACCGGCAATCAGCGTGTTTCGCGCCAAAGTCATAAACGGCGTTCTCGACGTGCCTGGCTATAGCGATGCAGCGGTGAAAAAGATGGAGGAAGCAGGCCATGCTTGATGCGCTGATACGTCAGTCACACGATACGGAACCGGGCTTCACGCGTAAGACTGTGAAATGGGCAATTGCGTTGACGCAAGATGGGCGTTTCACGGGAGTGATTCCGCTGGGCGAAGGAAAAGGGCGCACGTTCGAGTGCTGTCCTAACCTGAGTCAGCCCGAACTGGTCGGAGGCGGTGAATCGCGCTCACACTTTCTTGTGGAAGGATTGCCTACCGTCGCCTTGCTCTGGAAGGAAGATCTATCCGATGCCGACCAAGAGAAATTCCGCGCCAAGCATAAATATTTCTGCGACTTGATAGCGCGCGCGTCGGAACATGTTTCCTATCTCGAACCGGTTGCGAAGTTATTGGCCGATGAACCCAGCCTTGCGGAGATTCGAACGCAACTCGGGCAACAGAAAGCTAAGCCGACTGAAACCGCTACGGTGTTAATTGATGGCATCAATCCTTTGGAGCGTGATGATTGGCACGAGTGGTGGCGCGAGTTTCGCCAGAGCCTACGGCCAGCGAATAACGACTCCCGCAAGATGCGGTGCTTCGCAACAGGAGAAATGGTTGTGCCCGTAGCGACTCAGCCGAAAATCAAAGGGCTTGCAGGAGTCGGTGGCCTGGGAACCGGGGACTCGCTGGCGTCATTCGACAAGCAAGCGTTTCAGTCATACGGTCTCGAACAATCGGCGAACTCCGCAATGTCGGAAGACGCAGCCACCGCCTATTCAGAAGCATTGAATGCCTTGATCGCGGACAAGAGTGTCAAGCTTGGTAACGCACTTTCGGTGTATTGGTTTTTAGAGGCGGTCGAGCCGTATGACGATCAGTTTTCATGGCTTAAAGAACCACTGGCGAGCACACAGGCCGATGCAGAGTTGCGCGCGCAGCGACTGTTGACGGCGATACGAACCGGCCAGCGTGCCGATCTCTCTGGCAATCGTTACTACGCGTTGCTAGTCTCGGGTGCCGCTGGCCGTGTGATGGTGCGAGAAATCATGGAAGGAAGTTTCGAAGATTTAGCACAAAACGTTGCACGCTGGTTTGCGGACTTCGCCATTGTCGCTCGCGACGGTAGAGAAACAGCACCTCCACCCAAGTTCATGGCTGTTGCAGGCGCGCTTGTGCGGGAGTTGAAGGACTTGCCTATGCCATGGCTGCAACAATTGTGGCGCGCGGCAGTTACCGGCACCCCTTTGCCCAAAGTATCGCTGGCTCAAGCGTTGTCGCGTGCGCGTATTGATATCATTACAAATCAGTCGGCGTCCCATGCCCGCATGGGACTTATCAAAGCATTTCACGTTCGAAAAGGAGACCAGCACATGCAAGCATACGTTAACCCGGAACACCCAAGTCCTGCGTACCACTGTGGTCGGCTGCTCGCCGTGTTGGCGCGTTTGCAACACGCGGCGCTGGGCGATGTTGGAGCGGGCGTGGTGCAGCGCTACTACACCGCCACAAGCCAGACCCCCGGCCTCGTGCTTGGCCGGTTAGCGGCGAACGCGAAGAACCATCTCAACAAACTTGAGGGTGGGCTATCGCATTGGTACGAAAACCAGATTGCCGATGTGCTCAGCCGTGTGCGGGACAACGTGCCGCGTACCTTGACGCTCGAACAACAAAGTCTCTTCGCACTTGGCTACTACCAACAGCTCGCTGCGCTTAACGCCGGGAAGAAAGGTGATACGAACAACGACACACCGAATACCTGACCATCGACATTCAACGACTTTAAGGAGAACGATCATGACGACTCAAAATAACAATACAGTTTCCAACCGTTACGAATTCCTTTACCTGTTCGATTGCGAGAACGGCAACCCCAATGGTGATCCCGATGCGGGCAACGCACCGCGCATCGACCCGGAAGACATGCGCGGCCTCGTGTCGGATGTTGCATTGAAGCGGCGCGTTCGTAACTACGTGCAGGTTGCGCGTAACAACACGGCGCCGCACGCGATCTTTATTGAGCACGCAACGAATCTCAATCGCCCCATTACCAAGGCTCATGAAGAAACTGGAGGTGTTCCGGCGAAAGGCGCATCGAAAGAAAAAGTGCGCCTAGCGCGCGAGTGGATGTGCAAGACGTTTTTCGACGTGCGTACGTTTGGCGCGGTGATGAGCACCGGTCCGAACGCGGGGCAAGTACGCGGGCCGGTGCAGTTCTCATTCGCGCGTTCGCTTGATCCAGTCTTGCCGCTCGATCTCTCTATCACGCGTATGGCCGTAGCCGTAGACGTGAAGGGTGCTAAGTCTTCCGAGGACTATCAGAAATGGGAAAACGAGCAAGAGGAAGACACGCTCCGCACCATGGGCCGCAAGACTCTCATTCCTTATGGACTGTTCGTCGCGAAGGGATTCGTCAGCGCGCACCTGGCCGAAGGCACGAAGTTCTCGGAAGATGATTTAGCATTGTTGTGGGAGGCGTTGGCTAACATGTACGACCACGATCGTTCGGCCAGCAAGGGATTCATGACTCGCCGCGAGTTATACGTTTTCAAACACGTGGGCACGGACAACGGCGACTTGGAACAGCGTAAGCGTCAAGCCATGTTGGGCTGTGCTCCGGCGCAAGCGTTACTCGATAACGGCAAGGTCATCGACATTCAAAGAAACGAATCCGCCATGAAGGACGATGGGGTGAGCAGTCCGCGGCATTTCCAACATTACGTAGTAAAAGTGAAGAAGGAGAATCTGCCGAAGGGCGTAGAGCTGTTGCGATGGGACGACAGCACGTGCGGTTTGGTCGCTGCATAGCTGCTGGGCAAGTGCGAGCATGATGGGTGATCCGCGAGCTGACGAACAGGAAACGATTCCTGTGTCGGCGCTGAATCAATACTCCTACTGCCACCGGCGCTGCGGATTGATTTTTGCCGAAGGCAGTTTCGAGGACAACGTGCACACGCTGCGTGGCACAGCGCTGCACGAAAAAGCGGACGAGGAGACATCCGTCAGCGAGGAGGGTGTCCGCGTTGAACGCGCGCTCCCGCTTTTCTCGGATCGCCTTGGATTGATCGGCAAAGCGGATATCGTGGAGTTCCATGCTGGCGACGTGCCGTATCCGGTGGAGTATAAACAGGGAAAGAAGAAGCAATGGGTTAACGATGACCTTCAGCTTGCCGCGCAGGCCATGTGCTTGGAAGAAATGACCGGCAGACCGGTGCGCTTCGGTGCGATTTATCACCACAGTTCGCGACGGCGGCGCGAGGTGGAGATTACGGATGAGTTGCGTAATAAAGTCGAGGATACGGTGACGGCCGTGCGTGTGCTGCTTAAATCAGGCGTATTGCCGCCACCGGTTAACGACGAGCGCTGCCGTCATTGTTCTTTAAATGAGATTTGTCAGCCGCAGGCATTGAGCCAGTCTGGTAAAATCCACACGTTACAACGCGAGCTTTTTGATCCGGATTCGGCGCTGTGAGGCGAGAGGTAAGTTAAAGTTGCTATTATTAGGAATGATAGGAGGTGAACCATGAGCATACCTAAAAAAGTTCTGGAAGAGGCGTTGGCTTTACCGCCGAGCGGAAAAGCCGAGCTTGTCGATTATTTGCTGGCAAGCCTCGATTCTCCGGACAGGGAAATCGATAAGTTATGGATGGATGAAGTCGAAGGCCGTATCGATGCCTATAAACGCGGCGAAATAAAGGCATTGAAGATAGGAGAAGTACTCCAGAAATACAAATGATAGCCTCTATGCAAATTTCATTTCTTGAAACGGCTCAAGGCGAGTTAGATGGCGCGATTGAGTATTACAATCGTGAGCGCGACGGCTTGGGAGATGAGTTTCTGGTCGAAGTCGTGCGTGCGCTGGATCGAGTAGCCGCCTTTCCTCAGGCATGGCATGTATTTTCGAAAAGAACGCGGCGCTGTCTGGTAAAACGATTTCCCTATGGGATAGTTTATCAATGTTCCGAGGATGGTATTTTAGTTGTCGCTGTTGCACACCTGCATCGTAAGCCGGATTATTGGAAGCACCGTCTAGGTGTATAGTCTGCACGATGCGCCAAATCCTCAACACCCTCTATGTCATGACGCCCAATGCCTATGTGCATCTGGAGAACGACACGCTGCGCATCGAGGTGGAGCGGGAGAAAAAGATGCAGGTGCCACTGCATCATATTGGCTCCGTTGTGTGTTTCGGCGATGTGATGATGTCGCCGGGAGCCATGCACCGCTGCGCGGAGGACGGACGCAGCGTGGTGTTGCTGGATCGCAATGGGCGTTTCAAGGCACGCGTGGAGGGGCCGGTCAGCGGTAACATCCTTCTGCGCCAGGCACAATTCCGCAAAGCGGAGGACTCGGCATTCGCGATAGATGTGGCCAAGGCCGTGATCGCCGGTAAGTTGCGCAACGCGCGCCAGGTACTGTTGCGCGGTGCGCGCGAGGCCAATAATGCGGATGACGGTGCAAAACTGTCCCATGTGGCGGATGATCTGGCGGCATCATTGCGTGCTTTGTCTGTGGCCAATGATCTGGATACCGTACGCGGCGTCGAGGGCGAAGCGGCCAGGAATTATTTTGAGGCGCTCAATCATCTTGTCCGCTGTGAGGCTCGGGGGGCATTTGCCCTGAATGGGCGTAGCCGCCGGCCGCCCCGTGATCGCTTCAATGCGCTGCTGTCCTTTATATATGCTCTGGTGCTCAATGATTGCCGCTCTGCATTAGAAAGTGTAGGGCTCGATCCGCAGTTAGGATACCTGCATGCCGTGCGTCCTGGCCGCGCTGCATTGGCGCTGGATTTGATGGAAGAGTTTCGCGCCATCCTCGCGGACCGCCTGGCCCTCACGCTCATCAACCGCGCGCAGGTTAATGCCAAGGATTTCGACGAACGGCCGGGCGGCGCGGTATATTTGCACGACGACGCACGCAAGACGGTGGTGGTTGCCTATCAGGAACGCAAACATGAAGAAGTATCCCACCCGCTGCTGGAAACCAAGGTGCCCATTGGGCTTCTAGCGCAGTTGCAGGCGCGCTTCCTTGCGCGGACGGTTCGCGGCGAAATGGAAGGCTATGTGCCGTTTTTGTACAAATAACCATGTTGATCCTCGTTTCATACGACGTATCCACTGAAACCAGAGCGGGCCAAAAACGGCTTCGCCGCGTGGCCA
>Ga0153916_10004675_pt1 | contig 10356 bp, 7 predicted proteins | sample Opewatmetagenome_FD_109642 | JGI IMG/M metagenome (GOLD analysis project Ga0153916, IMG submission 109642) | Freshwater wetland microbial communities from Ohio, USA - Open water 3 Core 3 Depth 4 metaG | ecosystem: Environmental > Aquatic > Freshwater > Wetlands | place: USA: Ohio, Lake Erie, Old...
ACCCGACACGGAATGGGGCGAAGGGGCGTTCGTCAACGCGATCGAGGCCGCGCTCCTGGAGGGCCGGATCGATACCGCTGTCCACAGCGCGAAGGACGTCCCCACCGAGGAGGACCCCCGGTTGGCGATCGCCGCCTGGACAGTCCGGGAAGACCCACACGACGCTCTCGTCTGCCGGGTGCGGGGGACGACGCTCGCTACGCTCCCGCCACACGCGATGGTCGGGACCGACAGCCCGCGCCGCGGCGCCTTCCTCCGCTCGGCCCGTCCCGACCTGACGATCCATCCCCTGAGCGGCAATGTCGATACACGGCTACGCAAGCTCGACAACGGCGAGAGCGACGCGCTCGTCCTCGCAGTCGCTGGCCTCACTCGCCTCGGCCGCGCCGACCGGATCGACGAGGTCCTCCCGTTCGACGTCGCGATCCCGGCGCCCGGGCAGGGAGCCCTGGCGCTCCAGACACGAAGGCACGATGCGCGGACCCGCCGGGTGATCGCCGCGCTCGACGACCGCCCGAGCCGGGTAGCTATCGAGGCGGAACGGGCCTTCCTCGCCGGCACCGGCGGCGGCTGCCGGTCGCCGATCGGCGCGATCGGGACGGTCGAGGGCGACACGCTGACGCTCCGCGTGGCGGCGGAACGCGACCCCTCCCTCCATGCCCGAGGCGGGGGCGGCGACATCATCCGGTTCGCGGCCACTGGACCGGCCGACGACCGTACGAAGCTCGCTCTCGAGCTCGCGGAGCGAATCGTCCCGCTCCGGACCCGGGCGCGCATCCTCGTGACCCGTCCGGTCGATGGGGCTGTGGCATCGATCGACGCGCTCTTGGCCGCCGGCTTCTCGACAGTCGCTGTCCCGACGATCGAGATCCGCGACGAGCCCGTGAGCAAGGTGCTCGACACGACGATCGCCGCGGCGGTTTCCTCGAACGCCTGGCTGGTCGCCACGAGCCCGAGCGGGGTCCGTGTGGCCCTTGCGGCGCTCGCGCGCTTCGCCATCGCGCCGGCCGATGTCCGATGGGCTGTCCTCGGGCGAGCCTCGGCCGGGCTCCTCGCCGTCCACGGCGTCGAGCCGTTCATCCCGAGCCGACCACTCGGGGAGACGCTCGTCGCCGAGCTCCCGCTGTCGCCCGGCGAACGGGTCGTCTTCGTGCGGAGCGACATCGCCGACCCGGGTCTCGTGGCCGACGCCATGGCTCGCGGGGCACTGGTGACCGAGGTGATCGGCTACCGGACGCACGAGGGGCCCGAGGGCTCCCGGGAACCGCTCGCGGTCGCGCTCGCGGAACCGATCGACGCGCTCGTGTTTGCGAGCGGATCCGCCGTCCGTGGGCTCCTTGTGCTTGCGCCGCCCGCCGAGACGACACGGCTACGCGCGACGCCAGCCATCTGCATCGGGCCGACGACCGCCTCGGCGGCACACTCCCTCGGGTTCACGGCAGTCGTCGAGGCCGCCGATCCCTCGCCCGTCGCATTGGTCGCGGCCGTCGTCGACGGGCTCGCGATGACGTGCCCGGCAGCCGGGTTCGCGGAGTCCGCTTTCCTGTCATCCGTCGTCCCGTCACCAATCGGTCCTGCCACCGTCCCCGGAGATTGCCCATGACCACCATCACGGATCGTCCCGCCAACGCCGTCGCCGTCGACCCGACCCACCGGCTCCGGCGGACACGTCGGACCGAGGCGCTCCGCTCGTTCGTCCGTGAGACGCGGATCCACCCACGGAGCCTCGTCGCGCCGCTCTTCGTTCAGCCCGGGCACGATCGTCGCGGTGCGATCGGGTCGATGCCGGGTGTCGACCGGGTCTCCCCCGATCTCGCGGTCGCGGATGCGCGGCGCCTCGCTGCGCTCGGCATCGGCGGCGTCATCCTCTTCGGGCTCCCGGCGCGCAAGGATCCCGAGGGAACGGGCGCGTGGATCGGGGACGGGATCGTCCAGGAGACGCTCCGGCGCCTCCGGGACGCGGACCTCGACCTCGTGCTCATCGCGGATACCTGCCTCTGCGAGTACACCGACCACGGCCACTGCGGCCCGCTCATGCCGGACGGCTCCGTCGACAACGACGCCGCGGTCGAGCGGATCGCCGCCGCCGCTGCGTCGCAGGCGATCGCCGGGGCCGACGTCGTCGCTCCCTCGGCCATGATGGACGGCCAGGTCGCTGCGATCCGTCGAGCACTCGACGGGTCGGACGCCAACGGCACGGCGATCCTCTCCTACGCGGCGAAGACATCCTCCGCCTTCTATGGGCCGTTCCGCGACGCCGCGGACTCCGCGCCAGTCTTCGGTGACCGGCGCGGCTACCAGATGGACCCGGCGAATGGTCGCGAGGCGCTCCGCGAGATGGACGTCGACGTCGCGGAGGGCGCGGACATGCTCCTCGTCAAGCCCGCACTCCCGTCGCTGGACATTCTTGCCGCGGCCCGAGCCCGATTCGACGTGCCGATCGGCGCGTACCAGGTGAGTGGCGAGTTCTCGATGATCGAGGCGGCTGCCGCGAACGGCTGGATCGACCGGAAGCGAGCCCTCCTCGAGTCGACCACCTCGATCCTCCGAGCCGGCGCGGGCTTCGTCATCACCTACGCGGCAGAGGACCTCGCGACATGGAGCAACGAGACGGCCCGATGATGGCTCCCGCCACTCCCGGCGTGGCAAATCAGGCCGACCTCGTCGAGCGGGCCCGCGACCTCTTCCCCGGCGGAGTGAACAGCCCCGTCCGTGCGTTTCGGTCAGTCGGGCGTCCGCCGCTCGTCCTCGCCGGTGGCGCCGGTTCGCGCGTTCGGGACGCCGACGGATGCTCGTACATCGACTACATCGGGGCCTGGGGGCCGGCGATCCTCGGCCACGGCGAACCGGACGTCGTCGAGGCGGTCCGAGAGGCGGCCCTCGACGGTTTCGCGCTCGGCGCGACCTCCCCGCGCGAGGTGTTCCTCGGCGAGGCGATCCGCGCGGCGATGCCGTCCATGGAACGCATGCGCTTCACGTCGTCCGGCACCGAGGCTGTGATGAGCGCGCTCCGGCTTGCGCGCGGCGCGACAGGACGCGACCTCGTCCTCAAGTTCGCGGGCGGCTACCACGGCCACAGCGACGCCCTCCTCGTCGAGGCGGGCTCCGGGGTTGCGACACTCGCGCTGCCGGGATCCGCTGGCGTCACGGCGTCGGCCGCCCACAACACGATCGTCGTCGAATACAACGACGTCGCGGCAGTCGAGGCGGCGTTCCGACGGCACGTCGGATGTATCGCGGCGGTGATCGTCGAACCGGTCGCGGCGAACGTCGGCGTGATCCCGCCGGTCCCCGGGTTCCTCGAGGCGCTCCGGGCGATCACCGGCGCCGATGGGGCGCTCCTCGTTTTCGACGAGGTGATCACCGGGTTCCGAGTCGCTCGAGGCGGTGCCCAGGCTCGGTACGGTGTCACCCCGGATCTGACGACGCTCGGGAAGATCATCGGCGGCGGCCTCCCTGTGGGGGCGTACGGCGGGCGGCCCGACCTCATGGCGCTCATCGCCCCGGAAGGTCCCGTCTATCAGGCGGGGACGCTCTCCGGTCACCCGCTGACGATGGCGGCCGGTGTGGCAACGCTCGCGAAACTGACCGACGAAACCTACGAGCGACTCGAGACTGCCGGTGCGCATCTCGAGCAAGGTCTTGCCGAGGCGGCGCTCGAAGCTGGACGCAACGTCGCAATTTCGCGGGTCGGGTCACTGCTCACTGTCTTCTTCCGAACGGAGGCGCCGCGCAACGGGAGCGAGGCGCTCACCGCCGAACGGGATGGCTACGCACGCTTCTTCGGGGCGATGCTCGACGCCGGCGTCCTCCTCCCGCCCTCGCAGTTCGAGGCCTGGTTCCTCTCGCTTGCCCACGGCGACGCCGACCTCGACCGGACCGTCGAGGCCGCCCGGACCGCGTTCCGGGCATGAGCAGACCGGGCCTGCGCGACCCCTCGGACGCTCGGTTGCTCCGAGCCTGCCGGCGACTCCCCGTCGACGCGACGCCCGTCTGGTTCATGCGCCAGGCCGGCCGGGCGCTCCCCGAGTTCCGGGCCGTCCGGAAGCGCGCCTCGATCGTCGAGATCACCCGCGATCCCGCGTTGTGCGCCGAGGTGACGCTGCAGCCGGTTCGTCGGCTCGGTGTGGACGCCGCCATCCTCTTCGCCGACATCATGACGCCGCTCCCCGGGATGGGCGTCGGGCTCGAGATCCGCGAGGGCGTCGGGCCGGTCATCGACCACCCAGTCCGATCGATGGCCGACGTGGAGGCCCTCCGATCGTTCGACCCGGCGGCCTCGGTCGGCCCACTCCTCGAGGCAATCCGTCTCATCGACACGTCCTCCCCCGTCCCGCTCATCGGGTTCGCCGGGGCGCCGTTCACGCTCGCGTGCTATCTGATCGAGGGCGGCCCGTCGCGCGAGTTCGTCCGGACAAAGACCTTTCTGCGTGCCCAACCGGCTGCGTGGGCCGCGCTCATGGATCGGCTGACAGAAGCCTCGATCGACTACCTCCGGGCCCAGGTCGGTGCGGGCGCACGGGCCGTCCAGGTCTTCGACTCCTGGGTCGGCGGCCTCAGCCCGTTCGACTACGAGCGGGCGGTCGCCCCGTGGATGCGCCGACTGTTCGACGCGCTCAGGCCGCTTGGCGTCCCCGCCATCCATTTCGGGACGGGGACGGCCGGGATCCTCCGCCACCAGGCCGCCGCTGGCGGCGATGTCGTCGGCCTCGACTGGCGGGTATCGCTCGCCGACGGCTGGGCGACCGTCGGTCCCGATCGCGGGGTCCAGGGGAACCTCGACCCGACCCTCCTCCTCGGACCGTGGGAGGCCACGGCCGAGTCGGCGCGCTGCATCCTCGGACAGGCGACAGGACGGCCCGGTCACATCTTCAACCTCGGCCACGGCGTCCTGCCGGGGACCGACCCGGATGACCTCCGGCGACTCGTCGACCTCGTCCACGAGGAGGGCCGGCCGGCCGACGTGGTCGGAGCGACGGACCCGGCGATCGCCAACACGGAAGGGAGCCTCAAGTGACCCGCGACGCCGTCCTCCTGATGGCCTACGGCAGCCCCGACCGCCTCGACCAGGTCGAGGCGTACTACACGGACATCCGCCGAGGTAGCCCCCCGCCGCCGCACCTGCTCGACGAGCTTCTCGCGCGGTATCGCGCGATCGGCGGTGGCTCGCCGCTGTCGCGGATCGTCGAGCGCCAGCGGGTCGCGCTCGCACGCGAGCTCGCCCGACGCGGAAACCCCCTCCCCGTGTACGCCGGCATGCGCCACATCGCGCCGAGGATCGGAGAGGTCGTCGAGCGGATGGCCGCCGACGGCGTCGAGCAGTTCGCGGCGATCGCCCTTGCCCCGCAGCGCTCGTCGAACGCGGCCGGCTACCGACGCGCGGTCGATGGCGCGCTCGCCTCGCTCGGCGACCGGGCGCCCGCCTACGTCTTCGTCGAGTCCTGGTGCGAAGAGCCACGGTTCATCGAGGCGCTCGCGACCGTCACCAGCGAAGCGCTCTCCCGATTCCCCGACCCCTCCACGCCGACGGTGATGTTCACGGCCCACAGTCTGCCCGCCCGCGTTGTCGCGGAGGGCGACCTATACCCGGTCGAGCTCGCCCGGACTGCTGGGCTGGTGGCAGAGCGGGTCGGCCTCTCGTCGTACGTGTTCTCGTTCCAGAGCGCCGGCCGGACGGACGAGCCATGGCTCGGTCCCGAGATCCTCGCCGAGATCCGCCGCCTCGGCGCCGAGGGCGTCCGAGATCTCGTCGTCTCGCCAGTCGGGTTCGTCGCCGAGCACCTCGAGGTGCTCTACGACATCGACATCGAGGCACATGGGGTCGCCCGGGAGGTCGGCATCCGGCTCGAGCGGGCGCGCTCCATGAACGACGATCCCACCTTCATCGCCGGGCTCGCGGACGTCGTATCCGCCGCCTTCACCCAATCCACCTGCGCCGCGTAGCGGCACCCAAGGAGACCACGATGGCGCTCGACACCCCAGCCACGAACCCCGGCGCCGGTCACCCTGGCGGGCATCCCGGCACGGGTCACGCGGGCGGTCACCCGGGCGGGCATCCCGGCGCGCTCCCGGTCGGATCGGTGAAGGCCGAGGGCTATGTCTACGGCCGCGCGCCGATGCTCGTCTACTGGGAGATGACGAACGCCTGCCGCCTCTCGTGCCGGCATTGCCGCGCGTCGGCGATGGCCGAGCGGAGCCCGCTCGAGTTGACCCTCGACGAGGGAAGGCGCCTCCTCGACGACATCACCGGGTTCGGCCGGCCGTATCCGCACGTCGTCTTCACCGGCGGCGACCCGCTCCTCCGGCCCGACCTCGAGGAGCTCATCGGTTCGGCGACCGAGCGTGCCATCGGCTGTTCGCTGGCGCCGGCCGCGACCGGGCTCCTGACGAAGGGAACCCTCGACCGCCTGAAGGCCGCGGGGATACAGAACATCTCGCTGAGCATCGACGGTTCGACGGCCGAGATCCACGACGGCTTCCGCGGCGTGGTCGGCACCTTCGCGACGACGCTCGAGTCTGCCCGGATCGCCCGCGAGGCGGGGCTCCCGATCCAGGTGAACACGCTCATCACCGACGAGACACTCGCCGACCTGCCGGCCATCTACGAGCTGATGACGACGCTCGACATCATGCGCTGGAGCCTCTTCTACCTCATCTCCGTGGGGCGCGGCTCCGCCCTCCGGGAGGTCTCGCCGGCCGAGTCCGAGCGCCTCAACCGGTGGCTCTTCGGCCTCTCGCGAACAGCTCCGTTCCAGGTGAAGACGACCGAGGCGATGCACTACCGACGGGTCGCCATCCGGGCGATGGAGGCCGAGGGGATGGACGATGACGCGATCGCCCGCACCTCCGTCGGGCGGGGCTTCGGGATTCGCGACGGGAACGGGATCTTGTTCGTCAACCACGACGGTTCGGTCTATCCGTCGGGCTTCCTCCCGATCGCTGTCGGAAACGTCCGAGAGACGAGCATCGTCGAGCTCTACCGTTCGAGCGCGGTGTTCACGAGCCTGCGCGACCCGGCCCAGCTCAAGGGACGCTGCGGCCGTTGCGAGTACGGCCGGATCTGCGGCGGGTCACGGGCGCGAGCGTTCGCCTGGACGGGCGATCCGCTCGAGTCGGACCCGCTCTGCCCGTACGTCCCGCCGGTCGCGTAGCGGTCGAGCGGCGGATCAGGGCGGTGACGACATGACGGTCCTCGTCGTCGGCGGCGGGATCACCGGCCTTGCGGCCACGCTCGACCTCGGGGGCGCCGGGATCCCGACCGTCCTCGTCGAGGCGTCGGACCGGCTTGGCGGGAAGATCGCGACCGAGCGGGCCGGTGGGTTCCTCGTCGAACTCGGACCCGATTCGTTCCTGGCGACCCGGCCCGCGGCCGTGGCGCTCGCGCGCGATCTCGGGCTCGGCGAGGAGCTGATCGGCGTCATCGAGCCCCGGACCGTCTACATCCGCCGGGACGGCAGGCTCATCCCGATGCCGGCAGGCCTCGGGCTCGTCCTCCCGACGCGGGTCGGGCCGTTCGTCCGAACACCGCTGTTCTCGCTCACCGAGAAGGCGCGGATGAGCCTCGACCTCGTCCTCCCGCGGTTCGCCTCGCTCGACGACGAGTCGGTCGGGGCGTTCCTCCGGCGCCGCCTCGGGCGCGCGCTCGTCGACCGGCTCGCCGGCCCGCTCGTCGGCGGCATCTACGGCACTTCGATCGACGACCTCAGCCTCGACGCCGTCGTCCCGCAGCTCCGCGCCGGCGAGCGCGAGCACAGGAGCCTTCTGCTCGCCGGGCTCGCCGACGGCCGCCGGATGCGCGCGGCCCAGCGGGCGGCCCGGAGTGCCCCCTCCACTTCACCGAAGCCAACCGGCGTCTTCGCCACCCTGCGCAGCGGGCTCGGAGAGCTCGTCGGCGCCGCCGCTCGCGCGCTGGAGGCAAGCGGATCGGTCGAGGTCCGCCTTGGCGTGGCCGTCCGCTCGCTCACGCCGGTGGGCGCCGGCGTCCTGGCCGGGCTCTCCGACGGGACGCCCCTCCGCGTGGACGCGGTCGTCGTGACGACGCCGGGTCCGGCTGCCGCGCGCCTCGTCGAGCCGTTCGCGCCTGAGGCAGCCCGCGCCGTCGCCACCATCCCGCACGGGTCGAGCACCGTTGTCACCCTCGCATGGCGGCGCGACCGGATCCCGCCGATCCCGATCGGGCATGGCGTCCTCGTTCCGGCGAGCGAAGGCCTCCCGATCAGTGCGTGCACGATCTCGAGCCAGAAGTGGCCCGGTCGCGCGACCGACGACACCGTCCTCATCCGCGCGTTCCTCCCCGACGAACCGGTTGTCGGTCGCTCTGAGCGTGACGTCGCCGCCCTCGCCCGGGCCGCCATCGCCGTCACGCTTGGCATCCGGACCGAACCCGAGTTCGTCCGCGTCTCGTCGTTCACCGCGACGATGCCGCGCTACGCGGTAGGGCACCTCGCACGGGTCATGCGGGCCGAGGCCGCTCTCGAACGGTGGCCCGCCGTCGTCCTCGCCGGAGCGCCGTACCGCGGGGTCGGCATCCCAGACTGCATCCTCCGGGGCCAGGCGGCCGCCGCGCGTGTCATCGAGCACGTGGCCGCGGGGGTCGCCCTCACAGCCTGACGAGGCGGTCGTCGGCCGCCTGGACGGGAGCCGGCGGCCGACATCAAGCAAGCAGGATGGATCCGTCTGACCTCACGAGATCGGCCACCGGACTCGCATTTTGCAGGCCCGTGCGCCTCTCATGTGCGACCCCTTCGATATGACATCATTATGATTTGGGATAAACGTCACATTAGGACAGGACTGGTGGCTCTCGGCCCCGGCGTCCGCGAGCGGTGTACTTGCGACGGTCGACAGGAGAGCTCCCGAGAGCACCAGGAGGCGTGACTGGATCGCAGCCGGGCCGACACCCGCGGACCTGCCAGCAGACGGAGGGCAGGAAAGGAGGTTCGTTGTGACGCTCTTCGGATGGATCGTCCTCATCGTGGGTGCCCTCGCAATCGGAGCGGTGGGGGGGAAGGACGCGGAGCGCCCGTCCACTGACGCGGCGACCCGTATACCGTGAGGCCCGTCGGCTACCGTCAGCGGGCCTCACCTCATGTACGAAGGCCAGGAGGAGCGGATCGTGAACGCGATGCCCCCGGACTCGGAGGTCGGCCTCCGCGAGCGGAAGAAGGCCCGGACCCGGGCCGAGATCCGGGAGCAGGCCCTGCGGCTCTTCCTCGTCCACGGCTATGAGGCCACGACGGTCCAGCAGATCGCGGACGCAGCTGAGGTTTCCCTATCGACCCTCTTCCGGTATTTCCCCACGAAGGCACGCCTCGCCCTGCCGTTCGATCTCGAAACCCTCATCCGTGACGCGTTCCGGTCCCTCGGACCCGACGCGTCGGTCTTCGCCGCGATCCACGCAGCCCTGCGGGCGAGCTTCGACGACCTCGCGGTCGTCGATGACGGCCCGGCGGGAGGCGACGGCCACGCGGCTGCCACGCTCGTCCAGGCGCGCGAAGCCCTGCTCGGCGAGGCCACCGGGGCGGTCGGCATCTTCGCTGAGCTCATCGGTGAGCGGTGGGGACGCGATCCCCACGACGCCACGGTCCAGGCCGCGGCCGGCGGGGTCGTCGGCGTCGGGATCGCCGCCTGGTCGGCCGACCGCGATCTCGGACGGGCGGCCGCCCTGCGCATCCTCGAAGTTGGCCTCGAGGGCCTCGAGGCGGGGCTCCGGCCGTGACCGTCGCGTATCACGCGGAGACCGCCGCCGCTGTTGCCGCCGCGCTTGGAGTCGACGCCTCGTCCGGCTTGCCAACAGGTGAGGCCCTTCGGCGCGCCATGGAGGCGGGCCCCAACGCACTGGAGGAGTCAAAGCGCCGGCCTGTCTGGCGGATGGTCATCGAGGCGCTGACCGAGCCGTTCATCATCATGCTCATCATCGCGGGGGGCCTCGCGATCGCGGTCGGCGAAGTTCGCGACGGCATCCTCATCCTGATCGCGCTCCTGCCGATCGTCGGCGCGGACGTCGTGACCGAGTACCGCGGCGAACGGGCGCTCGAGGCACTGCGCGAGGCGTCGGCCCCGGTGGCGCGGGTCCGTCGCGACGGCGCCATCGCGATCGTTACCGCCGCCTCGCTGGTTCCCGGCGACCTCGTCCTGCTTCAGGCGGGCGACGTCGTTCCCGCCGACCTCCGGATCGGGCGCACCGACCGGCTCCTGCTCAACCGGAGCATCCTCACCGGCGAGTCGATTCCTGAAGAGGCACGCGTCGAACCCGACCTCGCGGACGCGCCCCTGACGAGCCGCCGCTCGATCGCCTACTCGGGCACGAGCGTCGTCGGAGGGCGTGGTGAGGGCGTCGTCGTCGCCATCGGTGCC
>Ga0153916_10004676_pt1 | contig 10355 bp, 8 predicted proteins | sample Opewatmetagenome_FD_109642 | JGI IMG/M metagenome (GOLD analysis project Ga0153916, IMG submission 109642) | Freshwater wetland microbial communities from Ohio, USA - Open water 3 Core 3 Depth 4 metaG | ecosystem: Environmental > Aquatic > Freshwater > Wetlands | place: USA: Ohio, Lake Erie, Old...
CCCGAGAAGATCTACCCACGCCCACGAGAGCAATAGCGCGCCGGCATTGGCAGCCGAAAAGGATGCAACCGCTGCGAGCGTCATCAGAAAGGCCGCCGTGCGTGCCGCGCGCCGCGGTGAGAGGCGATCGATGCCGCTCCACTGAAGGGCGGTGAGCACAATCAGTAGCGCGAAGGCCAGTGCGCGCGCGCCGTCGTCGAGCGCAAAGCGCAGCGGTTCGGGCGCGAGCGAAGCGGGCAGCCAGGCCAGCGTCGCCTCCGCCGGAAGTGGAAGCGGCAACGCAAGAAGGACCATGGCGAGCAAGGGAGATGACGAAGCAAGGAGACGTGCGAGGCGTCGCCGTGGAGCCACAAAGAGCGAAGCCAGTGCACCCACGGCAAGCAACGCCGAGAGAATCACGAGCACCACGTGAAAGCTCCTTTGCGAGGTTTCATTCTAGCACAGGGATTTCACGCGCGGCCGCGCAGCGCGCGTAATCCGTCCAGAGCCCAGTAGAGGAGTTGCCCGGGTGCCAAAGGAAGAGCGTGGTGTACAACCTCGCGCGTCGCCAGCGCCAGGCGCTTGGCTTCCTCGCCATGGACCGGTGCGGCCGCGCCGTAGCGTTCGCGGGTGTACACGCGCGCGATAAGGTCGAGCGGGGCTACCAGTTCGGGGAGGCGCTGTTTGACACGGGCAACGTGCTCGAGGGGTGTGAGTTGCGGCCCGCGTTCGATGCGCTGCCAATCGCTCAGGCGGCAGATCCAGGCATAGGCTCGCTCTGCCGCGCTGAGCGGCCCATGATCATCGGCCGGCCAGAGATCGAAGGCTTCGCGCGACGCCCCGGCCTGCATCGGCGTCCCGCTCGTGCCTCGCATCCGCGCGACGATGCGGCGTGCTACGCGCAGGGGCGAGTCGCCCCGCAGGTAGATGACCATGGCCCAGGCTGCGCTCAGAAGCAGCAACGCCGCAGGGAGCGCCAATGCGATCCATCCCAGCAGCGAGCCCCGGCGCCCCTCGCCTCTCGTTCCCAGCGTCACGTCTTCCGGGATGTTGCCCTGGCGCGGTTCGCGAGGTTCGGCGTCGCCCAGGTCGCTGCCTGGCGCGGAGGTGGGCTCAGGGGCCGCCACCTGCACGGTCGGGCGGACAAGTTCTGGCTCCGCAGCGGTGGGTTCGAATTCGACCCAGCCGATGTTCGGAAAATAGACTTCGGGCCAGGCGTGCGCGCCGCTTTCATGGACGATGAACGTCTGCCCGCTCTCGTCGGGCTCACCCTGCGAGAAGCCGACGGCGACGCGCGCCGGGACTCCCAACACCCTCAGCAGAATGACTTCGGCCGAGGCATAGTAGTTGCAGTAGCCGCGGGGCGAGTCGAAAAGCAGCCAGTCAACGGGATCGCTGCCCACAGGGGGAGGTGCAATCTTCACGTCGTATTCGATGGCCTCGCGCAGGTAACGCGTGACGGCCTCGGCCTTATCGTACACGGTGGGTTCGTCGCCGACGATGCGGAAGGCAAGGGCGCGCATGCGCGGGGTAAGGCTGGCCGGAAGTTGCAGGTAGTGATCGCGGATCCAGCGCGAGTATGACGTGCTCGCTTCGCGCAGCGAAGTCTGATCGGTTCGTAGCACCCCTGCGCGCTCGAGATAGCGGGTACCGTTGGGCAGCAACCCCTTGGCTCGGGCGCTGGCGACGCTGAATCCGTCGGGATCACTCTCGAGCCACAGCGCCCTGTCGACCCACAGTGGCTCCGAGAGCAGGTACAGGCGGGAGATGGACGGGGAGAGGACTGTGAACTCCGCCTCGATCGGCACTCGTCCGGTGGTGTGCTCCGGCTGCAACGTATCCCTGCGTGGATCGAAGCTGCGCCCGACACTGGCGGTCAGCTGCCAGCGGCCATTCTCGTAGAGGTCGTAGGCCACGGCGCGCCAGTAGAAGCGAGACTGACCGGGAGATTGTGAGGTGGTCACGGCGAACACGGGTGCCGCACTCAGGTCAACGGCCCCGCCCAATTCAAGTGATTGTCCGTAGTAGTCCCCGGGGCCGGGGCCGGCCGCCTGCAGTTCGCCGAATAGACGGGTGAATGATTCGCGCGCCGAATCCCAGGTGCGCCCCAGGCGCGGATCCTGCTCGAGCGTTTCCAGCGTGCTGCGCCCCGAGGCTCCCCACGCCAGGGTCAGGACCACGACCGTGGTGAGCAGCCCCATGCGCGCGAACTCGAAACTGATTTCCCCGGTGAAGTTGACCGCATGCGTTCGCCAATCCTCCGTTTGCTCGTGCAGGGAAAAGCGCGCCAACAGGAGGAGGCTGAATAAAAGGTAGAGGGCGAGGTAGACGCGTTGATTGACCTGCCCATTGTAGAAGTAAGCCACCGCCAAAACGCTCAGGCCGCTGGGCAGGAAGGTCGGCCAGAAACGACCCAGGCGGAAGGCGGACCAAGCCGCCAAGCTGGAGATGATCCACGTGGCCCACAGGATCGCCAGCGTGAAGATGAGCAAGTCGTCGTTGGGCGCGCCAGCCAGGAGCCGGCGAAAGAATTCGGCCACGCGCTCAAGCGAAAGCCAGGTGCGCAAATGCATGCCTTGCCAGAGACTGGAGGCCTGGCCGGTCCAATGGGTTTCCTGGAATAGGGCCCAGGAAACGAAGACCAACCCGTAGGCGGACGCCAGCAGCGCGCTGGCCCGCGGCCGAAGCCAGCCGTGTGCAAGTATCCAGCCAAGCAACCCGGCGGCGAACGCCGCCGCAGGCACGCGGCCGAGCCCAGGCGCCCAATGCGTTGCGGCCAGGGCATAGCCGGCGGTGAGCAGCATGCCCTGCACAAGAATCAGACTCCAACGATCGTTGCGTGGGGGGCGCATTCGAGGTCTCTGCAAGAAAAGTGTACCCTTTATGGCAATCGGATTGCAAGAAGGATCGCACACATCCGACAAAAGTGCTCGACTATAATGAGCGCATGCCTTCCCTGCGGGCGCGGGCGCGGCGGATCAGCCATCGGCTGCGCACGGTCTACGGCAGTGCGACTGGACGCGAGCGGCTGCCGGCGCTGGACGAGTTGGTGTGCACGATACTCTCGCAGAACACCAACGACGCCAACCGCGATCAGGCCTTCCGCGGGTTGAAAGAGGCCTTTCCTAGTTGGGAGGCGGTGCGGGATGCGCCTGGCCGAGCAGTCATAATGGCCATCCGTCCGGCAGGGCTGGCGCAGCAAAAGGCTCCGCGCATCCAGGAGGCACTGCGCCGGATCACCCGCGAACGCGGGCAGTTGGAACTCGAGTTCCTGCGCGCCTGGCCGGCTCAAGCGGCTTGGGAGTGGTTGCGCAGCCTGCCTGGGGTGGGACCGAAGACGGCCTCCATCGTGATGTTGTTTTCGCTCGGTCATGCGGCTTTCCCGGTGGATACGCATATCTACCGCGTGACCGAACGGCTGGGTTTGCGGCCCGCCCGCTTGTCTTACGAGGCGGCCCATGTCCATCTGGCACGGCTGTTCGAACCGGAGAACTATGCCGCCGATCATCTCAACCTGATCCGTCTCGGGCGTGAAGTGTGTCAGGCGCGCCGTCCGAAATGTGAGCTGTGTCCATTGCGCCGGATGTGCCCGGTAGGCCGGGCCGCATCCCGTCGCACGAGGCAAGTATGAACCAAACGGCACTTCCAGCTTCAGTCGATGCGGTCAGGCAAACCCTGGAGAAACTCCAGGCGCGACTGGCCCAGACCGACTCGCTCCAGCCGCTGCTGGCCCAGACTCTGCAGCAACTCCACACCTTGGGCGACGACCTGGCGCGCGCCGACGAGCAATCGCGCCTGCTCACGCTCTACCGCGTGTCGCAGGCGCTGGGCTCATCCCTTCTGCTGGACGACTCGCTGACCCAGGTGATGGACGCCGTGGTGCAACTCACCGGTGCAGAGCGTGGCTGCATCATGCTCATCGATGAGGTGGGCGGCACGCTCAACCTGCGTGCGGCGCGCAACCTAGACCGCCTCAACCTGGGCCAAAAGGAAATGGAGTATAGCCGCACGGTTGTGGAAACGGTGGCGCGCACCGGCATGCCGGTGCTGACGACCAATGCTCAGACCGATCCGCGCTTCTCCAACCAGCGCTCGGTCAAGCGCTATGCGCTGCGTTCCATCCTGTGCGTCCCGCTCAAGGTCAAAGAGCGCGTGCTGGGCGTCATCTATTGCGATAACCGTGTGCGCGCCGGGCTCTTCACTTCGCGTGACCTGGAACTGCTCTCAACGCTGGCCACCCAGGCCGCGACGGTCATCGAGAACGCGCGTCTCTATACCCTCACTGATCAGGCGCTGCAAGCGCGGGTGGAGGAACTCGAGCGGCTACAGCAGGTCGATCATCAGCTCAATGGCACCCTCGACCCGCAGCGTGTGTCCGACACCTTGCTCGAATGGGCGCTGCAGATCACCCATGCCGAGCAGGGCTGGGTGGCGGTGCGCATGGACGAGGACGCCGGGCTGCATATTGCAGCTTCGCGCGGCTGGGCGGACGGTGAAGGCCCCTCCTTCCCCAACAACGGCGATCCGTTGGCGCATGCGCTTGAAAACCGACACCTGGCTGCACGCCCGGCGAGTGTCAAATCCTCAGCCGCCCTGCTGACGCCGGTCATGCGCGAAGGCAACGTGATCGGCGCGGTGTATGTCAGCCGGGCCATGCCCAGTTTCATGCCCAGTGAGCAGGATGCCTTCAGCCGCTTGGTGGATCATGCGGCCACGGCGCTTGAGAATACGCGCCTCTTCCAAGCGGTGCGGCGCGCCGATGAGGCCAAATCGCAGTTCGTCTCGATCGTCTCACACGAGCTGAAGGTGCCCATGACCTCGGTGCGCGGCTACGCGGACTTGCTGCGCAAGGGGACGGCCGGGCCGGTGACCGACCGCCAACTCGAATTCCTCGACACGATCCAGAAGAACGTCGACCGCATGGCGGCCCTGGTTTCGGATCTGCTTGACCTGTCGAGCATCGAAAGCGGACGTCTACGCATGGAGCTTGGTCCGCTCTCGCTGGGACGCTACCTGCAAGAGACGCTGGCCAGCATGGAACCCAATTTCGCGCAGCGCCAGCAGCAGGTCAATGCGGCGATTCCCTCGGATCTGCCTGCCGTGCGCGCGGACCGCAATCGCCTGATGCAAATCATGACCAACCTGCTGAGCAACGCCAACAAATACACGCCCTCCGGCGGCAGCATCTCGGTCCGTGCGCAGCGCGAAGGGGACCGCGTACGAATCCTTATTCAGGATACGGGCATCGGCATGACAGGCGAGGAGCAGCAACGCCTGTTCAGCCAGTTCTTCCGCAGCGAATCGGCGGCCGTGCGCGATCAGCCTGGCTGGGGCCTGGGACTGCACCTGACCAAGCGCCTGGTGGAATTGCAGGGTGGCACGATTGGTGCGACCAGCGAGCCGGGCAAGGGCAGCGTCTTCTGGTTCACCTTGCCGGCGGCGGGCGAGGCGCGCGCCTCGGCCTGACCCGCACGTCCTGCGCCCCTCAACCCTCAAACGGATATCGAATAGAATACTCGCGCGTATGCGGGCAGGCGGCTGGGCCTCGCCCGGCGCAGGGACAATCCTCAATGCCAACCACACTCACCTGGCTGGGGCATGCCGCGTTTGAGATCCTGTGCGGGGGCAAGACGCTGCTTGTAGATCCGTACCTGGATGACAATCCGGCCGCCAGCCGGCGTGCGGACCAGGCGCAGGCTGACTTCATACTCGTCTCACACGGCCATCACGACCATCTGGGCGACACGGTGGCCATCGCCCAACGCACCGGCGCCCTTGTGATCAGCAATGCTGAGATCGTCACCTGGTTGAAGAGCCAGGGCCTCGCCGCTCACGCGCTGCACATCGGCGGGGGACACCGCTTTCCCTTTGGCTACCTCAAACTGACTCAGGCCCTGCATGGTTCGATGCTGCCGGATGGATCGGATGGCGGGCATGCCGCCGGCTTCCTGCTCACCAGCCCAGAGGGGAAGAGGATCTATCTCGCTGCGGACACCGGCCTCTTCGGTGACATGCGCTTGATCGGTGAGGAGGGCATCGACCTGGCGGCGATTCCGATTGGCGACAACTATACAATGGGGCCCGACGACGCACTGCGCGCCGTGAAGCTGATCACACCGCGGATGGTGATCCCCATTCACTACAACACCTTCGACCTCATCGCACAGGATGCGCCGGCGTGGGCCGCCCGCGTGGAACGAGAAACGGGCGTGCCGGTGCGGGTGCTGCGTCCCGGACAGTCACTGGAGGTCTGACGCCCCGCCGTCTATGGACGCCCTGACCCAATCGACCAGCGCCTTGGTGGGGATAAGCCTAACCGGCGAGCAACGGCGGCGGGTGGAGCGCTACGCCGAGGAGTTGGTGCGCTGGAACCAACGCGCCAACCTGACTACCATCACCGACCCGGCCGAGATCGCTACAAAGCACTTCCTCGACTCCTTTTCGTGCTGGCTCGCCCTGGCTGCGGTTGCCCCGCGGCGGGTGATCGATGTGGGCACCGGCGCCGGCTTCCCGGGGTTGGCGCTCAAGATCCTTGTGCCGACTCTTGAAGTCACCCTCATCGAAGCCACCGGCAAGAAGGCCGAGTTCTGCCGGCACGTGGCCCAGACGCTCGAGATGCGCCAGGTCGAGGTGATCCACGGGCGGGCCGAGGATGTCGCGCACGAACCCGCCCACCGTGAAAGATACGACGGCGCGCTGGCCCGCGCCGTGGCCGAATTGCCCACGCTGGCCGAGTATCTTCTTCCCTTCGCGCGCCTGGGTGGTCTAGCCGTTGCGCAGAAGGGCGAGAGTGGGCCCTCCGAGGCGCATGCCGCGGCGGGCGCTATGCGCCTGTTGGGAGGCGCACTGCGAAAGATGGTTAGCGTGGAATTGCCAGGTGTTGTGGAGACTCGCTACTTGGTGGTGATGGAGAAAGTTGCCTCGACCCCCGAACGCTACCCCCGCCGCGCGGGCATCCCGGCCAAACGCCCTCTGTCCTGAGCCTAGCCGTGGCTGACCGCATCAACCCGAAGGACACTAGCCCGGGCGGAGCGTTCCGCCTTCCAGCCACCAGGTCGGAGCCCGGCCGCGGAAGGACTCCGGCAGCATTTCCGGATCGGTCGTGGTGAGAAGCGCCTGCTCGGCCGACCCGAGATGGTCGAGCACATCCGCCCGCCGCACGCGGTCGAGTTCCGAGAGCACCTCGTCCAGAAGCAGAACAGGCCACTCGCCCACCCGCGAGCGCATCCATTCGACCTCGGCCAACTTGAGCGCGAGGAGCCCGGTCCGTGCCTGACCGCGCGATCCGTAAGTGCCAAGGTCGATGCCGTTGATCAAGAAGCGCAGCTCATCGCGGTGCGGGCCGTGCAGGGTCGTGCCGCGCAGGATGGATTCGCCACGCGTCTGGCGCAATCGTGCAGCGAAAAGAACGCCGTAGTCGTCGAGGGTGAATCGCGCGCGATCGACGGAGACGGGCAACGGCATCTCGCGCTGTGTCGCGCCCTCGCCGCGCAGCCCTTCCGGAGCCGCGGGATCGATCGACGGGTGGTAGGCCAGTTGCAGTGTTTCCACCTGCCGCGTGAGCTGGCGATGCACCGGCTGGGCGGCGTGTTCCAGCTCGGCCAGTGCGTTGCTCCGCGCCAGCGTGATTGCAGCCCCGCTGGCGGCCAACTGCTCATCCCAGAAGTCGAGTTGCCCGCCCTCGCCGCCGGCTTCCTGAAGCTGGCGCAGCAGCGCGTTGCGCTGCGCAAGGACCCGTTGGTAATCGCTCAAGGCGGCAACATAGGGCGGATCTACTTGAGCCAGCAATTCATCCACATGCCGGCGGCGTTCTGCGGGAGGGCCCTCGACCACGCGCATTTCCTGCGGCAGGAAGAGCACCGCGTTGAAGTGCGAGGCCAGGTCGGCTGGCTTGCGACGCACGCCGTTGACCAGCACCTCTTTGCGGAACCGCGTCTCGCCGCTGGCCAGCGGCTCGAAGTAGAGGCGCAATTCAAGGCGCACCGGCCCGCGGCGGTTGTGTATCTCCGCCGCCAGGCGGGCCACCGGTTGGGCCTCGCGCAACGCGAGGAAGTTGATCACCTGCCGATCGGAATCGGCGAAGGGAGAGGCGGCGCAGGCTAGAAGATATAACGCTTCGAGCAGAGATGTCTTGCCCTGCGCGTTGGCGCCCGCCAGGACGAGGGGACCGGCCGGAAGCGTGGCCTCCAGTCGGACGAAGTTGCGGAAGTTGGTGAGGCTGAGATGATCGACGCGCATCCGTGCTCTGTTCGGCGCAGGTAGACCGCGGCGCCGCCTGGTGTGCGGCGCCCGGTGCGCCTTTAGCGCAGTGAGGTCACTGCGTCGGCAACACCCATCGCGGCCAGCATTTCTTCGTTGCTGGCAAACTTGTATTCTTCCAGGCCTCGACGCTCGGCCTCGAGCTGCTCGACAGCCTCCAGGCGCGCCAGGTCCTCTTTGCGCACAAGCGGCGTCGGCAGTGATGCCAGATGCGACTGCAGCGCGCCTGTGTCTGGCAAACCTGAGGGAGGAAGTGTCTGCAGATACTGCAGCACAGCCCGGGCGCCATTCACTCCGTCCTTGCGGGCAATCCCCACCAACCCGGTGCTCGCCTCACGCGACCAGCCGGCCACGAATGCGTCTGCGATGATTACGCCGCGCTGCGGGTCGAAGGCCTCGTAGGAGTGGCCCTCCTGCGGGAAGCGCGGCGAAGGTGCCTTCACAAAAGAGGTCCCCTCGACAGGTAGCCCAAAGTCATCGTCCACCTTGTCGCCGATCGCGAAGATGATCGTGTCGAGGGGGATGACGCGCGAGGTGCCGAGGCTCTTGGCCTTTGTGTCACTGCCGGACCGGACGAGGGTGGTCTCATCGACGCGGACACCCGTCACGCTCCCGGACGCATCGGAGAGTATCGCGCTGGGCGAGGCCATGAATTCGAAGCGCATCCGCGTTGTGGACACTGGCGGAAGAGCCTTGGGCAGCGCCGAGAGCAAGAAAGCCCGTGCCTGTTCCGGATCCTGCCCCACCGCTTGCATCACCGGCGTCACACGGGCCATCTCGACCGCCAGCGCCGCCTGATCGAGGTTGGCCACAATCGGTTCGAATTCCTTGCGGTCGAACTTGACCTCGGCCGGGCCGCGGCGCACGATGGCCACGGCCTCTTCCACCTGGCGTTTGCGCACCAGCCAATTCATGATGTCGGCCATCACGTTGCCGGCGCCCACCACACCGACGCGGCGGCCCACCTCGAATTCGCGCAGGCTGAACGGAGGCAGGCGGTTGTAGTGAAACACCAAATCCTTGGCATGGAAGACTCCGCGCGCCTCTTCGCCCGGCAGCCCAAGCTTCTTGGTGCCTTGTGCGCCCACGGTCACCAGTATCGCGCTGAAGCCAAGCGCGCGCAGCGTGTCGAGGCTGAGGTCGGCGTGCGCGCCTACGCCGCAGTGACCGATGTAGTCGATACGCGGCATGCCGAGGATCTGGCGGAATTGCATACGCAGACCATCCTTCATGCGGTGCTTGTCGGGATAGATGCCGTATTCTGCGAGGCCACCCGGCTTGATGTCGCGATTGAAAAGCACCACATGCATGTTGTTGAGCGCCAGCTCGCGGGCCGCAAACAAGCCGGCAGGCCCCGCGCCAATCACGGCAACCAGGTGGGTGGGTTGGCCTTCCGCCACGTTCTCCTCCAGGATGATGAGGCGGCCCTGCGGCCGCCACCGATGCACTCCATCATTGTTCCTACCAGTGCGCGGCGATTATACCTTACGCGAATCGCCCATCGCCGCGGTCGACTGTCGGGCGAACAGGAATGTCAGCGGATCGGCTGAGTGGGTGCGTCGGGCGAGGGCGGCGGGTGCCGCCGTGGATACATCATGAGCAACCCGATCAGCGTCAGCAACACACCCAGCAGCAGGCCGCCTATTTGCAGCGCGCCGAAGTGCGGCGGGCGGGGAAGCGGCTCGCTGCCTAACCCGATGAGATCCGCCACGCTTGAGAACGCGGCCAGCACGTAGCCGGTGGCCATCAGTCGTCCACCAATATCCTGGATGAGGCTGAGTGCGTCGCCGTTGCGCCGTTGCAGTGCCGCCACGAGGTAGGAGGTGAGAACGATCAGACCCAATCCGATCAGGAAGACGAGCGCCTGCACATAGCCGATGACCCGGCTGCGGTCGAGGCCGAAGGACCCTGGGTTGAATCCCAACCAGAAGAGGATCAGCCCGAGGAGGTCCAGCCAGACCAGGCGACGGGACCAACTACGGCGACGTACATCACTGACGGCCACGCAACTCTCCTCCCGCCGGTCCCCACCGCAGGCCGTGCGGCTCTTTCATTATGACTCAATCCTCGCACGTCGGCGAGGCGCGCGGACCGCGCTCAGCGCAGCGCACGTTGCA
>Ga0153916_10004677_pt1 | contig 10355 bp, 7 predicted proteins | sample Opewatmetagenome_FD_109642 | JGI IMG/M metagenome (GOLD analysis project Ga0153916, IMG submission 109642) | Freshwater wetland microbial communities from Ohio, USA - Open water 3 Core 3 Depth 4 metaG | ecosystem: Environmental > Aquatic > Freshwater > Wetlands | place: USA: Ohio, Lake Erie, Old...
CAAAGCTGATTTCTTTTTCAGCCTTTCTCTTATCACTAGAGCTGAAGGAGATCCCTTCATCTCTCAAAACAACTTGGGGCTCAGGAAAGGCTTGCATCTGCAGCCGCCGGCCTTGGGAAACAAGAACTTCTTTCTGGGCGGCCAGGATGTCCGGGTTTTGCTTGAGAGCGAGGTCAATGGCTTGCTCAAGGGTCAGTTGGTCGGTGACGCCGGCAAAGCTTCCTGGCGCCGGCAGCAATATCAGGGACAAAATCGCTAAAATCGTAAGGTCTCTCATTCTGAACCTCCTATCCGGGAAAGAACTCAAAAGGACGGATGGTGGATAGACGAAAAATCAATCAGGCGGGTGAAAAATATTCTTGATGAAATCAGGACGGAAAATATGGCCATGATTCCACATGAAAAGTGGCAAAGAGGGAGGGAGGAAAAATATGTTGGCCGCGATAGAGGGCTCAGGGGATTTTAAGATTGAGTGCAATGGACCGCAAACGGCATGCAGCTCCTCGTGGCAAAAATAATCATGGGAAACGGTGTTGAGGAAGAACAAAAGCAGGAATAGGCCCAAAATCCCATAATGGAAAGGCCTGCTCTTGTTCATAAGGCGATATCATAACAAACCTAAGGCCATTTATCCAGCAATAGAGGCAGGCCGCAGGCACCTCTTTTTAGGTGATGAGATGGCTCCTGTCACGGCGCGTCCCCCTCCCGGCCCCCCCATTGTCCGTCACAGTCCATGACTGTTTATGCTTTCCTGATGCTACCCCGACAGCCTCGACTTGCCTGTAAAGGGAATTTACAGCGCAATAAAGAATTTTACTTTCGCTGTCCGGCCGGTGAGACGGACTTCAGCAGGTTTGAGGCGCTTGTGAGGAAGAGGGAGTCCCTGCTGAAGTTTATGTATGAGAGAAGAAAAGGTGAAGGTTGCTCTGCTCTCGGGAGAAAGTGGGGTCCGTTCTCATGTCCGTCCCTTCATTTTCAAGCCAAAAAAAAGAAGAAGAACATCAGGAGAGCCAGCAAAAACATGACTTTCGACACGGCTCAGGCCTCCTTCGGCATATCCTTCGATCTCCAAACAGCAAGTTATATGCCAAGTAAAGCTCGGGGGAAAGTGAGAAGAAGCGGGCCGGAGATGGCGGCGGCTAGGCGCGGTGAGCGGCGAGCGTCCGGACCCCCTCCACTAAGTTTTCAATGTCCCTTCTAGTGACGTAAATCGGGGTGGAAACCCGCACCGCCAGGGTCCCGGCGTCCTTGTTACCGATCGTCCGGACGACGATATTGTGTTTCTCCCGGACATAATCGACGATCTTAGCCGGGTCGACTCCTTCTAAAGAAAAAGCCGTCAGGCCGCCCGAAAGGTAGGGATCATCGGGCGTGTGAATCTTGACACCTGGGACTTTGCGCAATTCCTGCTTCAGAAGCCCGGCCAGGGCCTTGACCCGGCGTTCGATCCGCGTCCGGCCGATCGCATTCTGGAAGTTCAGAGCTTCGCCCAGGCCAAAGACAAGGGCATCGGCGTCCTGGCCGTGGGTCTCAAGTTTGCGTGCATCCTTGTACGTATCCCAGCCGCCCGAGACAATGGTCGGCCAGAGCCTGTCCTGGGCCTCCTTCCTGACGAAAAGGAGTCCGATCCCGGTCGGCGCTCCCAGCCACTTGTAAGGGCTGGAAGCGAAGAAGTCGATGCCCAGCTCCTTCATGTTTAGGTCCAGCATGCCAATGCCGTGGGCGCTGTCGGCCAGGACGAGAAGGCCCTTCTCATGGGCCATCCGGCTGAGCTCCTTGAGCGGCGTGATAAGTCCCGTTATGTAGACGGTATGGCCCAGGCTGATGATCTTGGTGCGGGGGGTTATGGCGGCGGCGATGGAGCCGACAATCTCATCGATGCTCTTCGGCGGCAGCCCGAAGGGCACTTCCCTAATCGCAATCCCGTACCTTTTTTGCTTGAGCTTCCAGGGGTTGATGGCGCTCGGATGCTCCAGGTTGGAGACGATGACCTCGTCTCCATCCTTCATGTCCAGCCCGGCGGTCACGAAATTGAGCCCCTCGGTGGTGTTGTGGGTGAGGACCACTTCTTCAGGTGAAGCCTGGATGAAGTCAGCCAGTTTCCGCTTGGTCTTTTCCTCGAAGGTCGACAGGAAATTGTAGACATCGTACGGATTGGTAGCCTGGACCTTGAAATATCTCATCAAGGTGTTGAACACCGGCTTGGGCATGGGGCCCACTGTCCCGTTATTCATCATAACCAGCCCGTCCTCGAACAAGAACTGGCTTCGGATCCCGTCCCAATAGAGGCCGTCGGGCGATTCATCGCCCAGGTAGTTCTGGTTGAGGGCCGTGATGCTTTGATAGACTGCGGCCGTGGCCTTATCAAGAGCCGTCAGAGAGACCGCCGAGCCGGCCAGAAACCGGAAAAAATCCCGCCGGGTCAGGCCTGTGGAAGCCGTCTCTCCCTCCGTAGCCGACAGTTGTTTTCGCTGGAATACCATGGGTTGCCTCCTTTTGCCGCCTATTCTATTTTCCGGAGAGGCGTTCTGTCAAACAGAAAGAGCGCCCCCCTTTTCTGCTTTATTGGGGGATAAAATGACTGGAGAGAAGCCCGCGGTCACCCGGCTCCCACTTGGTAGACCCCAAACGGGCCGGATTATTCCCGCGCCGGGGTCAACTTTCTCGCGCTCCGGTTGAAATGTTGGGGAATATCACTTATATTGTCGACAAAAGGTTTCCCTATTCCCGATGGACTTGGAAACGCTTCTCCAAACGAGGGCCTTTCTGGAGGAGGTCTCTGTCTCCATCCGGACCATCCTGCTGGCCCAATTCCCAGAGATGTCCCGTGAAGAAAAAGAGGACATCGATCTCGAAGTCAAGCTCAAGCTCTGGAAAAAAGCAGCCGGTGGGAAAAAAATCGACAATCTGAGGTCTTATCTATGGAGGGTGGTGTATACGACCGCCCTGGACCTAGTGGGGGAAAGATTGGCGCATCTTTCACTGGAGAGCCTTGTGGAGTGCAGCGAGAAAGCCGGGGCGAACCCACCCGAGCTCCTGTCTTTGGATCCGGACATCGAAGGCCGGGAGTCCAAGCTGGTTCTGGGCCAGGCCATCGACTCCCTTCCGGAAAGAAGACGGGAGGTGCTCCGTCTCTACCTGGAGGGATTGGACATCCCCCGGATCGCCTCCCGTCTCCAGTGGCGGGAAAACCAGGTCCGACACCTTTTGTACCGCGGGCTGGCTGAGGTCAGGAAGAAACTCAGGCCTGGGGGCGCGGAGAACGAGACTTTAAACAAATGAAGCATACATCGAGAATCTTCAAAGGGGGAAAAGGGGACAAAATGAACGCATCTCAATTTCAACCCTGTCCGAAAAAAGAGGTCTTTGTCCGCGCCTTCATGGGGGAACTCCAGGGCGAGGAAGAGAAGGAATTTCTTCGCCACCTCACTCTCTGCGGGAGATGCCACCGCGCCTTCGAAGCCCTGACCGAGCTCCAGGCCGATCTCGAAGTCAGGGAGACGGCCGTCCCAGAGGTCGCGCTTTCTCGAGATGAAGAAAGAGAACTGCGGAGAATGGCGAACGAACAAGTCCGCGCCTACTCCCGCAGGCTCGGGGCTGCCGTATCCAGGCCGATCCGCGTCGCGGTAGCGCTGGCCGCCGCTCTTGTCCTGGTCGTGCTCGGCACCATGTTCCTGGTCAAAATACCGGTCTCGCAGCAGGCCGTCCGGGGCGCGAGCCTGACAGAGCTCAAGCTTCACGGTCCGGGAGGGAAACTCAAAGAAGCACCCAGGGTTTTTTCCTGGTCTGAAGTCAAGGACTCCGACAGCTATCATTTTGTCATCATCGATGCGGCGCTCGACACCATCTTCGAGACAGGGCTCGTCGGGACCGAGCTGCAGCTACCGGAAGAAGTGCGACAGAGGCTCCAGAGACAAGAGCCCTATCTCTGGACAATCATCGCCCAGGACGACGAGGGCAGAGAGCTCGCCTCGGCGTCCCGCTATTTCGAGATCGAATAAGGCTGGGAATCCCCGATTAAGCTAAAAGCGGCCCAATAATACGGGTGTTTATAGGACGAACGAATCATCTTCAGCTTCGCGTTCTGCAGGGCCCTGGACACAGGCTCGCCTGCTATTAGATGCCTGTAGAATACTTCCATGAACGCCGCCGTAGACCGGTCGGCGATATTCCAGAGGCTGACCAAGACGGCCCGGCTCCCGGCAAACAGAAAGCCTGCTGTCAGGCCGATGATCCCCTCGCCCGTTTCGAGCTCGCCTTTTCCTGTTTGGCAGGCGGAGAGAACGACCAGGTCAGAGTGGAGATTGAGGAGAAAGATGTCTCGAAGTTGGAGAACGCCGTCCTCGACCGAATCTTTCCCCCGCCAGAGGAGCAGCCCGGACCAGCGCCAGTTTTGATCGTCGAAAATCCCGTGAGCGGCAAAATGGATGAACCGGAAATCTCCCACGGGCCATCGTTTGAGGACCTCCTCCGTCGCCAGCTTCCCCTCCAGGCTCGTCCGTTGAGAGCCCTCGAACAGGCCACTTATGACGGAGACCTCCCGTCGCGCCTGTTTGAGCTCAAAGGTCTCGATCGGATACCCGAAAAGATAGTTTTTCGAAATTGGAGCCTTGGGAGCTAAGATCGTCAGAAGTCCCTTCCGGGGCGTCCGGTATCTGTCCCTCTCCATCAAGCGGACAAGCGCGGAGGCCGAGGGGGCATAGGAGACTTCGCAGTCCTCGATCAGGAAACGGGATTCGCGGCCGTCTACCCCCCTGATCATGAGCGATTCGAAGGGCAGGTAATTGAGGTAACCATCGGGGATGATAAGGATTTTCTTGATATTCTTTCCCAGCCGGTCACGAAAAGGCCCGAGGAGAATGTCGAACAGCCGGCGGCTACCTTCGCCGGCGAGAAAATCCGGCGGGTTCTTAAGAGTCAGGAACCTGAGGTAGTTTTTGACCAATGCATGGATGAGATCAGCCCTCGGAAGCGGACAAAGGGAGAGAGAATCCTTGGTCACCCAGAAAACGAATGAGCCTTCCTCTCCCAATATGAACTCCACCAAGGCCGTGCCCTCAGCGAGGAGCTTGGCCCGCGCTTCCTGGAAACCAACGGGGCCGGGATAGTGAAGGCGGGCAAAAGAGGGCCCGCCACGCCACATCCGGATCAGAAGGTCTCGATAGGCATTCTCGATCCTCTCGAGCTCGACCAAGAGATCGGACCTCTCTGCTGCGGACAGGTCTCGGGTCTGGAGTTCCACCTGGTAGCGGGAGACTTCGGCGGAGAGGCGCTTTCCCTCGGCCACGCCGTCCGGGCTGATGGTCGAAGCAAAATCCATCCCCGACTCTTCCAGGCTGTCGAGGAATCCTCTCGCCTTTGACTTCTCGGCAACGGCGAAGGCCTCTTTGAGATAGGCGGGAAGCGGCTCTTTCTTGTGCATCTCGGCCAGTTGGTGGATCAAGGAAACGTAGACCTGGCTCTTGTCTCTGAAGAATCCGGGGTTGAAATATCGCATCGGCAGCTTCCCCCGGAGGCTTTCCATTAGGAGGACGGCCTTCCTGTAGTGCTCCAAGGCAGCCCGGTCATCGCCCAGCCGCTCATAGGCCAGGGCGAGTCCCGCATAGGCCCTCCAGATGACCTCGTCGGAGCCGGCACTCTGCCCGATGGCGAGCGCGGCCTGATAGAATCGGATGGACCGGTCAAAAGCTTGGAGCCTATTGCAGACATCCCCGGCGATGGCCAGGATAAGTCCCTGGCCGATCGGTCCCCATAAATGCCCGTTCGCCGGTGTCCATAATCGAGTGGAGAGATCTTTCGGCAGCAGCCCTTCTTTGTCATCGCCCGCCGGCGCCGAATGGAGCAGCTCGATCTGCCCGACTCGGGTAATGGAGCTGGTCTTGGGATCGGGCAAGGGCTCTTCACTTTCCCCAAACAGCAGCCGGCAGTTCCAGAGCGTGACCTTTTCCACCCGGAAAGAAATGTGGTCATAGCCGGCGAACGCGATCGGGCAATTGGCCACCAGGCAATTCGAGACGGTCATCGATTGGGCGTCGTTGGTAGCGAATCCCGTTCCGCAGTTCTCGATGATGATCCCGCTGAATGTTCCCCGGCCGACATTCCCCGCCGCCGCGTTGATCGAGATGGCCTCTGCCTTCATGTTGAAGACGGCCAAGTTCCTGGCCGACCAGGCCACGTCGAGACTTCCCCGCTGCACGATCCCGCAAATGCCGTTCTTGAGTATGAGTCCCTCGATTAAAACCGGCGCCCGGATGATGAAAATGGCATCGTTGACGCGGCCTGCCGTTTCTCCATGGATGACGGCCTGGAAGGCGTTTTTGGCCCTGAGGGTGATGGCCTTGTCGAGGACGATGTTACCCTCAAAATAGTACCCATCGTCCACCTCGACGACATCCCCGGCGGCAGCGGCGGCAACCGCGCTCTCGATGGAGACGAACTGGCCCGGGACACGGAGAGTTGCGCTCTGCAGGGACATACCGGCGAGAAACAGGACTGACCACAAACGGAAAACCCGGCCGCTCATTCTCTTTGGGGCAGAAAGCAACACCATTATAAACGATGTGTCAATAGGGAAGGAGCCTAGCCTATGGCTTCTTTGGCCTGCAGGAGATACTCGATCGACCGGCTCAGGACGTTCAGGTCCAGCGGCTTGGCAAAGAAATGGCCGATGGCATGACGGCTGAGCTCGTCGATGGAGATACAATCGGGATGGGCGGATATCAGGATCGCCTCTCCGTGATAGCCCAAGTCGCGGAAACGGGCGATCAGATCCAACCCGCTGAGACGAGGAAGCTTGAGGTCGGCGATGATCAGGTCGAACTTCAAGCTTTTGAATTCACGCAGCGCCTCTTCCGAATCCCTAGCCAGAAAAACCCGGTATTGTTTTTTGAGCAAAAGGTGAAACGTCTTGCGGATAGAATCGTCATCATCCACGACAATAATTTTCTTTTCCGCCATGCCTGCGACCTCTTTCGCTCCTCAAGAAAGCAGGTTTTGTGCCAAATCACCGCCGCCTCACCCCTGGAAACACCGAGGAAATACGCCTCTCCCCTGGGCTTCCCTCAAAAATGTTTACAGCCCGTTAAGTTCGTTTACAGGGAGGGTCGTTTACAAGCTGGGCAGGGTCAGCCGGAGCCGGTACTCCTTTATTTTCTTGTCCAGGGTGGGACGGCTGATCTGGAGGATTTGGCTGGCCCGGGTTTTGCTTCCCTGGGCGGCATCGAGGATGTGCTGGATGTAATTGCGCTCCACCTCTCGCAGCGGAACCAGGTCGCTGGGGAAGAGCTTTTTCTCCGCTGACTCCAGGGGGAGGTTCTCCTTGAGTATGACATCGCCCTTGGCCAGAATGACCGCCCGGGTGAGCGCATTCTCGAGCTCCCGGACGTTGCCGCGCCACGGCAGGTCCTGGAGTACAGCCATCACCTCAGGGGGGATTTTCCTCACGTTCCGGCGCAGCTCACGGTTGATCTTCTCCATCAGATAAGCGACCAGCTCGGGGATGTCTTCCTTGCGCTCGCGCAGAGACGGCAGGAAGATTTCCACCACCTTCAGCCGGTAATAGAGGTCCTCCCGGAAATGGCCCTTCTCGATGAGCGCCTTGAGGTCGTGGTTGGTGGCGGCGATGATCCGGGCCTCCGTCTTCAGGATCTTCTCGCCGCCCACCTTCATGAAATCCCGGGTCTCGATGACGCGCAGGAGCTTCGACTGGAGATTGGGCGAGATATCCCCAATCTCGTCGAGGAACAGGGTGCCTTTGCCGGCGATCTCGAACTTGCCCTTGGTCTCGGCGATGGCGTCGGTGAAGGCTCCCTTGGCGTGGCCGAAGAGCTCACTCTCGAGCAGGGTATCGGAGATGGCCGAGCAATTGATGACGATGAAGGGCTCGTCGCGATAGGGGCTGTTGTAGTGGATCGCTTTGGCAACCAGCTCCTTGCCCGTCCCGCTCTCCCCCTGGATCAGGACGTTCGTCCGCGTGTTGGCCACCGAGCCGATGAGCTTGAACACCTCCCGCATCTGCGGCGAGCGGCCGATGATGTTGTCGATGGTGTATTCCTTCTGTCTCTCCTCGACGAGATAGCTGACCTTCTGTTCCAGCGCCCGGACCTGGAAGGCCTTGGCCACGGTCAGGTCGAGGTCGATGTAGTTGAGCGGCTTGACGAGGTACTCGAAGGCGCCGAGCTTGATGGCCTCGACGGTCGTCTTCATGTCGTCATAAGCCGTCATCATCAGGACGTAGGTCTTCTTGTTCAGGTCCCTGATCTGCCGGAGGACCTCGAGCCCATCGAGATCGGGAAGGCGGACGTCCAGGATGACAACGTCCGGGCCAAACTCCCTGAATTTCCGGACACCCTCCTCCCCTTCCTCCGCCAACTGGACGTCGAAACCTTGTTTGGAAAGATGGCCGGACAGCGTCTTGCGGATCAGCGGATCATCGTCGATGATCAGAACGGATCTCATGTTTCCACCTCGCAGGGGATGCGGACCTCGAAGGTCGTCCCCTTCCCTTTTGTCTTGGTGACTCTGAGCGAGCCCCGGTGCTGCTCTACGATCTTCCGGGCGTTGGACAATCCCAGCCCGAACCCCGACGGCTTGGTCGTGTAGAACGGCTCGAAGATATTTTCCCAGTCCTTTTCCGGAATCCCGCAGCCGTCATCGGAGATCCGGACTCTGATTCTGGGGACTCCGTTCTCCTTGATGCGGGAAAGCGCCAGCCCGATCTTGCCGCCTTCCTCCACCGCCTCGACGGCGTTCCGGAGGATGTTCAAGAAGACCTGCCTCATTTTGTCCCCGTCGACCACGACCGCGGGGAGGTCCGCTGCGAAGCGCTTCTCCAGCAGGATCGTCTTTTCCAGGAAGGAGTTCCGCATCATCTTTAGGGTCTCCTCCATGATCTGTACGACCGAGAACCGCTCCGGATTGAGGTCGGAGACGCGGGTGAAATTGAGCAGTTCCTTGATAAATTTCTCGATCTGGCCGATACCCTCTTGGGAGATGCTGAGGTGCTCCTTGTCCTCCTCGTCCAGGTGCTCGTTCTGCATGAGTTTCTGGATATTGAGCTTGACCGAGGTCAGCGGGTTGCGAATCTCGTGGGCGATGGAGGCGGAAATGCGTCCGATGGATGCCAGCTTCTCGGCCTGGATGAGCTTCCGGTTGGCGTCCTCCACCCGGCGGCGCGTCTCCAACAGATCCCTGGTCATCTCGTTGAAGCTCCGGGCCAGGTCGCCGATCTCGTCCCGTGAGCCGGCGGAAATGGTCTGGGTGAAATCTCCCTTGGAGATGCGCACCGTCCCGTCGACAAGCTTCTGCAGCGGTCCGGTAATGCGCTTGGCCAGCGCGCCCGCTCCCACTAACCCGAGGAGAAACCCGCCGCAGCCGATGAGGATGAGCATCAGCCGGGTCTGGCGGATCTCTTTCCGGTTTTCCTCGAGCGAGAGCCCGATCTTGACCGAGCCCCAGTAGTCCGGCGACCCTTCCAAAAAGGCAGGCACCTCGATCTCGATGATCGGCACCGTTTTTCCGTCCGGCCGCCGGAAGTCCCGTCTGCCGGCGGCCGACATCTCCGGCGAGACCTTTTCCGGCAGCCGGCAGCGCTTGATATCCTCGTTGTCCCGGATGAGATCGCTGAATACATAGGGGTTCCGGAACTTGTCGTAGATGACGATATAGATCAGGCTGTCGTCGATCTCCCGCTCAATGTTGCTTTTGATCCCGCCAGCATCCCAATACTTGAGGCTTTCCAGGTTCAGGTTGACAATGTACCTGGCCGTCAGTATTCCCCGGTTCTTCGATTCCTCAAAGATGGTCCGCACTTCTCTCCGTTCGATCACAAAAAGGATCGAGCCGACGAGGAAGATCAGGATGAAGGTGATGGCGACCATGAATCGGGTGTAGAGAGAGATCTTGAGACGCGGCCTCAATATTCTCATTTATCGAGCCAGATATCCTTGGCGTCGAGGTAGAAAAACCCGAGCGGAGGGGGCTTGACGCCGCGCACATAGGGCTGGACGGCCAGGCGTTGCTGTCTGGAAAACAGCGGGATGGCCGGCATGTCGATGTTGAGGAGGTCCTCGATTTTATGGAAAAGGGCGATACGCCCCGTCCGACTCTGTTCAACCTCGGCCGCTTTAGTCAGCTCGTCCAGCCGGGGGTTGGAATATTGAAGAAGCTTCTGATTGAGGACCGAGCTCGAGAAAAAGAGCGGCAGGACGATATTCTCGGGGTCCGGAAAGTCCAGGCTCCAATGGAGGAGCGCCAGGTAGGGGTCCTTATAGGACTTAATCACGTCCCAATCGCGGTATGTTCTCAGTCGGAGGCTAATCCCCAGGCCGGACAGCTGCTCTTTGAGGACCTCGTAG
>Ga0153916_10004678_pt1 | contig 10355 bp, 11 predicted proteins | sample Opewatmetagenome_FD_109642 | JGI IMG/M metagenome (GOLD analysis project Ga0153916, IMG submission 109642) | Freshwater wetland microbial communities from Ohio, USA - Open water 3 Core 3 Depth 4 metaG | ecosystem: Environmental > Aquatic > Freshwater > Wetlands | place: USA: Ohio, Lake Erie...
CAATACCACGATGGTGGCGATCACCACGTATTTGAGATTGACGGGATTGAGGAAGGCCTCGCGCCAGGGATTTTTGCTCGTGTGACCCCTGGCCTTGATCTCCGCGTAGACCGGCGATTCCTCGAAGTTGGCCCGCATGTACATGGTGACGAACACCAGCAGGAAGGAGAACAAGAACGGAATCCGCCACGCCCAGTCGTTGAACACGGCCTCGCCGAAATAGCCGCGGGTCGCGATGATCACGATCAGCGACAGCACGATTCCAAGGGTCGGCGAGGTCTGCAACCAGCCGGTATAGTATCCGCGGCGGTCTTCCGGCACGTGCTCGGCGACATAGGTGATGGCGCCGCCATAGGAGCCGCCCAGGCAAAGGCCCTGGAGCATCCGCAAACAGAACAGGATGATCGCGGCGCTCAAGCCGATCTGATCGAAGGTCGGAATCAACCCGATCGCCCCGGTGCCGAGTGCCATGCCGACGAGCGTCATGATGAAGGTATACTTGCGGCCGACCACGTCTCCGAGCCAGCCGAACACAAATGCCCCCAACGGCCGGACCAGAAACCCGGCGGTGAACAGCGCGATCGTGCTCAGCAGGGCGGCGACGGGGTGGCTCTTTTCGAAGAATTTGACCGACAAGATCGTGGCCAGGCTCCCGAAAATATAGAAATCGTACCACTCGATGACATTTCCGCCCGCCGCGGCGGTGATTACGCGTCGGAAGTTCGCTGGAATGCGCTCAGCCATCGTTACCTCCCGTGTTATCGGAGGAGCACATTCTGTAGCCGCGGAAATCCAGCGGGATTTCACACGTGCCCCCCGGTTGATTAAGTTGAGTTATGTTATTTCCACGCCTCCGTTCGTCCTAAACGAAAATTCATATGGAGCTGAAAGACGAAATTGCCTTGATTTGTGTCAACGCCATCCTGCAACTTAAGTTGGGCACTGTTCCTGACGTAAATGCTGCAGGCACCAGCAGCGATGGCAATCGCGGTCGTCGCACCAAGAGACAAGCGAGCAAATCGAACTAGTGAAAGAGGCTACCGCGGCCTCACGAGTTTGACGCGATATCGAAACTACGAAGCGTACACCCGCACAATACTTGTCCGACGTCGAACGCGACCGTCGTTAGAATACTCCTCATCGGGGCAGACCGAAAGTGACGCGGACGGTCAACACTCGCTTCTTTCGCATTGCAGTATTGTTCCAAATCAATTCGTCTCCAATCGCACGCGATAGATTTTCTTCCTCGGCAATCTTACGGATGTGCCGGTACCTCAGAACAAAAAAAGCAAATAAGGGAGGGACCCATGACAACTGCTGGGCAAGCGTTTCTATCTGCCGGCGAATTGCTTTGTCTCTCGTTTGCTGCGATCGCGCTGCTCTATTTTGCTGACCGGTTGCGATCTGGCTTCTTGGGGAAGCGCTAAACGAGCTTGGTAGAGGCAGCGATCGGGCTACTGGCCGCACGTCGCGCGCGATGACCGCGCAGGATCGGCGGCGTCGTGCTCGCGATCTTGCTTGAATGATTCTGGAGGCTTTGGCGCACTTCGGTGCAGGCGCCGCTTTCGGCCGCGATTTCGGGCGTGGCTCACGAAAGCCGCCGGAACAGATAGACCAGGCCATGGTTGCCCTGCTCGCGCTTGCGTTCGACCTTGCCGTCGCGCATCAGGCGATCCAGCCGCGCGCGGATCTTGCGATCATCGGGGGCGCCGATCAGCCGCGAGACCGCTGTACAAGATAGCCACATGGACGGCATCTTCTCCATGATCTCGGCTTCGGTCTTGCGCGCCTTCATGCGCTGCGGATCGTTGCAAGCGCGCTCGGTCGATTTGCGCAAGGTCGCCATCTGAGGGCGGCTCGGGCTTCACCGCTTTTTGGCTTTAGCGTCCGTCGCGGCCCGAGCGGCGATCCTGTCCTTCAGTTCGGTGCAGGTCTTGCGGACCTCCGCCGTCACCTGCGAACAATTCTCGATCTGAAGGAAGACGCGCTTGGCCTCCTCGCGGTAGCGCCCTGCGGTTTCCTTCAGCTCCTCGGTCGCGGCGAGCGCATCGCGGGTCATCGCCTCGCATTGCTTGACGACGTCGATCAGTTCCGCGCCCATCGCCTCGATCTCTTTGGCCGCAGCTTCGTATTCACGGACAACGGCTTCCGCCGACAGCTTGCCGATTTCCGTGGCTCCGTCGCGATGCTCGACATAGTCCGGCATCTCCAGAGCCGGCGCACTCACCCTCGGCGGCGCGACAGGATGCGACTCGTGGGCCGGCGGCCTGTTTCGAACCTCCGCCTCGATTTCGCGCTCCATATCAGTCAGGACTCGTCCCAATGTTGACTGCACCATCACTCGTACTCCCATCGTTGAAAAATCAGGGGAAACAACCGCCCGGTGCAAAATCCTCGGTTGCTTTGGAGGGCCGCGCAACAAAACTCATTGGTTAAGCTTGCTGGTTAAGCTTTATGTCCGCGCTGCGGGTTAATTCTGGAACCGCCAGGAGAATCTCGCGGAAAGGGGTACCTCTCTGGCCGAAAGGGATACCTCCGAGGGGGACACAGTAATGAACCGCGGGATTGCCTTTATTGCCGTCCGCTCTTGTTCGACCGCCATTTCCCTCGATAGTTCGCAGGCCGGGACCGTTCCAGCCCAGCTCTGCAACGCATTCGGAGCGTCGTTTCTCCCTCCAGCAGGCTGTGAAAACCCCGACGGATAAGAGTAGTCGGTCGGTCACGCAATGGGACGACTTTCGGCCCCTCGGCAGGCGTGCAGGATAGTTCGTCCCCATATCTCACTCGGAAGGCAGGCGGCTACGTGCACCCATCGGCAAGCACCAGTTTACTCGTCGTCGTATCGTGGCGCACCTTGAACAGGTCTTGAATTTCAGGGTCACTTAGAAATGCTTCTGCCTTTTCACGTTCTGGAAATTCGATGATGACCATGCGTTCGGGCTTCCAATCACCTTCAATTGTCGTTGGCCGAACCCCCTGAACTATGTATTTTCCAGAATGTTTTGCGATGAATGCGGGGATTTCAGCGATGTATTTTCTGAAACCACCAAAGTCATTCACCGACAAGTCGAGCACCAAATACGCTTTCATTCCTTACCTCGCGAACCTTCATCAGACCAATTCGCGGTCCGGATGGAGGGAGTAGAATAGTATGCTTCAAAGGCAAGAAATGACAAAACCGCTGCTCTCTCCCGGCACCGCGGACGCGCTGTTGTTCGACCTCGGGCGCGTGGTGCTCGATGTCGACTTCAACAAGACACTTTCGTGCTGGGCCAGCCACGCCGGCTGCGATCCCGCGCGGTTCGCCGGGCGATTTACGCGCGACGACATCTATCAGCGGCATGAGACCGGCGACATCAGCGACGCCGAATTCTTTGCCGCGCTCCGCGCCTCGCTCGGCATCGGAATATCGGACGCGCAGTTCCTGGAAGGATGGAACGCGATCTTCGCCGGCGAAATGCCCGGCATCGCCCCGCTGCTCGAGCGCGCCGCGCAACGCCTGCCGCTCTATGCCTTCTCCAACACCAATGGCCCCCACGTCGAATATTTCTCGGCCGCCTATGCCGGCGTGCTCAGCCATTTCCGCGAACTGTTTCTGTCCTCCTCGATCGGGCTACGGAAGCCGGATGCCGCCGCCTATGATCATGTGGTGAAGGCGATCGGAGTGCCTGCGGAACGCATCGTGTTCTTCGACGATCTCGCCGAGAACATCGAAGGCGCCCGCGCCCGCGGCCTCACCGCGGTTCACGTGACATCGCCCGACGACGTCGCCGAGGCGCTGGCTGCGCTTGGGATTTAGTACGTCAGCTAACTGCTAGGCTGCCTGGTTTCGTTCGCCGCGGCCGGCTTGGGACCTCTCTCGTGGGGCTGCCTGGCCGCGGCCGATCGCGGTTGCCCCGGCCATGCCAACGGAGGCTCCGCTGGTCCGTCTGCTGCTGCAGAAATAAGAATCGATCGCAATTTTTGACCTTTGGCGCCGCCCTCCCCCAAGCCTTTGCCTCCGCGCGCGCTCTCCGTTAGAAGGCACGCACGATCCGGTCGCCAAGGTCGCCAACATGCGGCCGGCCGGTCGAGGAGAGACGTCGTGGCATTGATGCCGGTTGCCGAGGCGCTGTCCGCGGTTCTCGCGGGCACCGAGCCGTTGCCTGAGGAAATGGTCGCGCTGGACGCGGCCTTCCACCGGGTGCTCGCGCGCGACGTTCCGGCCCTGCGCACCCAGCCGCCGCAGGCGATGTCGGCGATGGACGGCTACGCGGTGCGCGCGGCAGACGCGTCCGCCGCCGGGACGCGGCTGAAGGTGATCGGCGAGGTCGCGGCCGGCCGCCCGTTCGACAAGACCCTTGGCGCGGGCGAGGCCGTCAGAATCTTTACCGGCGGCGTGATCCCCGAAGGCGCCGACGCCGTCGTGATCCAGGAAGACGCCGTGGCGGATGGCGGCCACGTCACCATCACCGAAGCCGCCCGGCCGGGCCGGCATGTCCGGCCCGCCGGCATCGATTTTCGCGAAGGCGACGTCCTGCTGGCGAGGGGAAGCCGCCTCTCCGACCGCGATCTGTCGCTCGCCGCCGGCATGAATCATCCCGAGCTTCCGGTGAGCCGCCGGCCGAAGGTCGCCCTGCTCGCCACCGGCGATGAGCTGGTGATGCCGGGTTTAACCCCCGGCCCCGGGCAGATCGTCTATTCCAACGGCTATGCGCTTAAGGCGCTGGCCCGCCATGAAGGCGCCGAAACCGTCGATCTCGGCATTGCCGCCGACACGGTCGAGGCCACCGTGCAGGGTATCCGCCGCGCCCGCTCTTCCGGCGCCGATATCCTGGTCACGACCGGCGGCGCCTCGGTCGGCGACCACGACCTCGTCAAGCGGTCGCTGGAGGCCGAAGGCGTTGCCATGGCGTTCTGGAAGATCGCGATGCGGCCGGGCAAGCCGATGATGCACGGCCGGCTCGGCGCCATGCGGGTGATCGGCCTGCCCGGCAATCCGGTGTCATCCTATGTCTGCGGTTTCCTGTTCCTGGCGCCCTTGATTCGCGCTTTGTCCGGCCGATCGGCGGTCCACCACGTCCATGAGACCGCGCTGCTGGGCCGCGATGTCGGCGCCAACGACATGCGCGAGGATTACCTGCGCGCCCGGCTGGAGAGGCGCAGCGACGGCGCCCTGATCGCCACCCCGGTCGACCATCAGGACTCCTCGCTGCTTGGAAATCTCGCTGCGGCACAGGCATTAGTGATCCGCCCACCATTCGCGCCGAAGGCTTCGGCCGGGTCGGCTTGCGCCATTCTGCGGCTGCCGGGCTGAGCCTGCGGACGAGCCGTTCCGACAAATCCCGATCGCGTTGACCAGAAATTAAGTGGTTGCGGAACACATATGGAACATATAGGGTCCGTTCATGATTTGTTTCGAGTACTCGTGTCTACAAATGGGAGTCGCCTGACTCCGGAGTAGTCGATGCCGGGTCTTGAGTTCGGGTCTTGAATTTCGGGTCTCGAAATCGAGCGGCGCTTAACAAACTAGGGATTGGTCGAGATGCTCACGCGCAAACAATACGAACTCCTGCGATTCATCAGCGAACGCCTGAAGGAATCCGGCGTTCCGCCCTCCTTCGATGAGATGAAGGACGCGCTGGATCTGCGCTCGAAGTCCGGCATCCACCGCCTGATCACCGCGCTGGAAGAGCGCGGCTTCATCCGCCGCCTGCCCAACCGCGCCCGCGCCATCGAGGTGATCAAGCTGCCGGAATTGTCGGGCAGCGGTAACGGCCGCCGCGGCTTCACGCCCAGCGTCATCGAGGGCACGCTAGGCAAGGTGCGTTCCTCCAGCAGCGGTCTGGAAAACGATGGCGAGCGCCCGGTTGCCGTGCCGGTGATGGGCCGCATCGCCGCGGGCACGCCGATCGAGGCGCTGCAGACCCGCAGCCACACCATCAGCGTGCCGCCGGACATGCTCGGCTCCGGCGAACATTACGCGCTCGAGGTGCGCGGCGATTCCATGGTGGATGCCGGCATCCTTGACGGCGACATGGCGCTGATCCAGCGCAACGAGACCGCCGAGACCGGGGACATCGTGGTGGCGCTGATCGACGACGAGGAAGCGACCCTGAAACGCTTCCGCCGCCGCGGTGCCTCGATCGCGCTGGAACCCGCCAATACCTCCTATGAAGTCCGCATCCTGCCGCCGAACCGGGTGAAGATTCAGGGCAAGCTGATCGGGCTTTACCGGAAATATTGATTTTCTCGCCGTTGCCCCAGCTCTCTTCCACCGTCATGCCCCGCGAAAGCGGGGGCATCCACTCCCGCGTGACATTGCTGAGGAACCGGGCACGTCGGCGTTCGCTGAACCGCCCGCTGGAGCCTGTCATCGGGCGGCGCGCGGCGCCAACCCGGTCGCGGGTGGTGACGACAGAGGCCGCTCGGCCTTCCACGGAGGAGGTCGCGGCCGTCCCCGCGCGGCCGAAGCGAATGGCCCCCTAAACGCATTTGTGATCGGGCCCCCTTGGTTGGAGCCACACAATTGCCGCCAACGCGGCTAACATCCGATCCCTACTGTCCACTCTGATAGAGGCCTGCGCCTCTAGGCGCGGGTTGGCTATCTCGAACGAGGAGCAATCCGATGTGTGACTATAGTCTGCACGCTATAGAGACGCGCCCCGCCACGGTCGGAGAGACGCTGATCACCACGACATTCCGCGGCACTTCGACGCGCGGTTTCGCCAGCGAAAGCGAGCCCAACGTCGCGGTCTGCAGGCTGCAGGGACCCGAACTCGCCTTCACCGAGAACGTCAAATACGACAACCGGTGGATCTGGACCCGAGAAGTCGATTTCCGCGTCGGGAAATTCGGCCAGATCGACCGCCATGTGCCGGACCGGCATCATGATGCGATCGAGTTTCCCGACGGAAGCCACGTGCTGGTGACGCTGCTTTGCGAAGGACAGCGCGCGACCGTGCTGCAATTGCCCGTGGTTCAGCAACCCGCCACCGAGCAGGCGCGACCGGCTGCCGCTACACCAACCGCGGCGCCGCTTTCCGCCGCTTGAAATGGGTTGAACGGATCGCTCCGGATACCCGCCGGTTCCGGCCGGCGGGGATCGGGGCGCGCCAAACCTCAAGGCAGGACTTACGATGGGACAGAGAGAAGACGCGCGCGCCGAAGAACTGCACAATCTCAGGCTCGCACTGGCGACGTTCGCCCTGCAGCTTGATGCCTTCGAAATGCGGGCGAGCGGAGCCCTGCGCGCGGCCGGCCGAGAGCGTTCAATCCGAGCGCCTACGATCACTGTCCGAGAGCCTGCAATCACCGTCCTGCGGCCGAACCGGCTGCGGGATTCCAAGGGGGGAGATGATTGGGCGTCAAGAAGGTCAGCTGGCAACAAGTCGGGCACGTGACCGAACCGGGCCGATACATGTTCAGGTTCGGCTGGCTCACGGTTGCGGCGGAGGATCTTGCGGTCTGGGAGCAATTCCCGGACGCGGTGTTCGCGCTGGTCAAGACGGCCTGCTCGACCGCGACCGACGACAACGAAGAGTTTCATCTGGGCGCGTTCGAGCTGCAGGAAAATCACTCGCTCAGCGACAAATGACGGGCAGGCATCCGCTTCAATCCTCTTCCCGCTGATCCGCTTCCGCGGGGGTCGCGTCCACCGGCCGCGCGGCGCTCGGGCGCGGCGCCAGGGTGACCTCGGTCTCCGCGGCGCCTGCGACCGCCGGCGACCATGGCCGGTCGACGCCCGCCGGCGTGACCGCGCTGATCCTAAATCCGGACCGTGTGCGCGACAGCGCCATTGCGCCGTGGCCGCGCAGACGATCGCCTGAGATCGCCGCGGCCGGACAGGCGGGCGGCACCTGCCTCGCCGTCACCACCAGCGCCGCGCGCTCGCAATCGTCCGCCAGCGCCTCAGGCTTGAGCGCCAGCGCGACCAGCCTGCCGCCGGCCATCGGCGTCACGCAACCGGCTTCGTCGCAGGAGACGCCTTCGGCGAGCGAGGGATCGGTGGGCGACCGGGGGTCGGCGTCGGCGGCGAGCCATTCCTTCAGCAGGAACGCATCCTTGGCGGTGCGCATCAGATGCAGCCGCCCGTCCGGGCCGCGGACGCCGACATCATGGCCCTCGGCGGAGATCAGGATATCCGGCTGCGGCACCTCCACGGCCCAAATCACCGACAGCAACAGCACGGCCGCACCCGACCAGCGCAGCGGCGTCCGCAACAGGCCGAGCAGGACGATTCCGATGCTGGCCGCGATCAGCGGCCCGGTCCCGAACGCAGCCATGCGGCCAATGGCGCCGGGAAGCCCGGCCACCCATTGCGTCACCGCGATCATCCAGTCGATGCCGATGCCCATGATCCACCAGAACACGCCGTCGAACCCGAAGGGCATCGCGAGCAGGCCGAGCAGGCCCGCCGGCATCACCACCGCCGACACCACAGGCATCGCCGCCAGATTGGCGAGCACGCCGTAGGGCGTCACGCGATGGAAATGAAAGGCGGCATAGGGCGTGGTCGCGAGCCCCGCCACCAGCGAGGCCAGCGCCAGCGTCATGATCTCGCGTCCGCCCCAGAGCGCGACCTTCGCGGTCGCCGAGTTGTCGGGCGAGGCGAACAGGCGGGGCATGCCGATCTGCACCAGCGCCACCAGGCCGAGCGTTGCCGCGAATGACATCTGGAAACTCGGATGCACCAGCGCTTCCGGCGCGATCGAAAGCACGATCATCGCCGCCACCGCCAGCGTGCGGAAGGTGATGGCGCGGCGGTCGACCATGACGGCGATCAGCACCACCGCCGTCATGAAGAACGAGCGTTGCGTGGCGACTTCCGCGCCGGACAGCAACAGATAAAACAGCGCCGCGGCAAGTGCGGCCGCCGCCGACCATTTCTTGATCGGAAAGCCGGTTGTGAGCTGGGGGATCAGCGCCAGCAGCGCCCGCACCGCGAAGAACACCACGCCGGCGACGACCGCCATGTGGTAGCCCGAGATCGAAAGAACGTGGCCGAGGCCCGAGATGAACATGGCGTCGTTGACCGGCGTCGTGATCGCATCGCGGCGGCCGGTCAACAACGCGGTGGCGATCGCGCGCTTGTCGCCATCGAGTGTCGTCCGTATCCGCGCGTCGATCGCATCGCGCAGGTTTTGCATGAAGGCGGCGTAGCGCAGCGACAGCCCGCCGGCTTCGGGCGGCTCCACGGTCTTGATCGCGCCGGTGACAAAACCGGAGGCGCCGATGCCTTGAAAATACATATCGCGGCCGAAATCGTAGCTGCCCGGCCGCAAGGGCGCGAGCGGCGGCTGCAGCCGCGCCTTCAATTCGACGAAGCTGCCGACCGCGGGCGCGGTGCCCTTGCGCACCGACAGCCGGACGCGTTCCAGTTTGATCCGGGATCGCGGGCTTTCCATCTGCGCCACGCGCAAGACAAAACGGTCGGTGCGCTCGCGGATATCGCGGGTCTCGACAAAGCCCGACAGCGACATCGCATACATCGGGCGCGCCAGCACGCCATGCGCGATCCGCGAAGTCTTGAAGGTCGCCACCGCAAAGCCTGAAGCCATCGCCGCGATCATGACAGCAGCTGGAAACATCCTGTGCCGCCGCAGCAGGAACGCCGCCGCGCACAACCCGATCGCCGTCACCGCGGCGACTGACAAGACCGGCTCATGATCGGCGGTAAAATACAACGCGATGCCGGTGCCGAACGCCACGGGCACCCAGGGCAAGAGCCGCCCGGCGCCGGCCTCGGCGCGGACCCACGTCCGCAATCTATCGACAAGCGACGACCAACTGGCAAAACCGGAGGGAGCGATGCCGCCGGCCTGCGCCGCCTCGCGCGGCGGCCAGGTTCCCGCAACCCCCTGCGTCCGGGCCCTGCCCCGCTCCGCCATCCCGGTGGCCCCACACTACTCTACCGATGGCAATGCTACCGTAGGCTGTTACCGGCCGGAAAGCGGAACAGATGCAGAATTGCCGGGAAAGACGCGCGTCGTCCCCGGCCGCCGCAGCGGGAACCAATCGCGGCTCCCCGCGCTTCTAAAGCGCCATGAGCGACAACCAGTCTCCGTTCGCGGATCTCGGCCTCGAGAGGGCCATTGCGCTTCGCTGGGCGCTTCGGGATATCAAGGCGAGGCGGCTGAAACTCTCGCCGGTCAGCGCGAGCGATCTGGCCACCTTGACCGAGCTTGGCTTGATTGAAATGCGGGACGACGTGCCGGTGCTGACCCAGGCCGGTCACGACGCCTTGGATTGACGACAAACCGGTCCAATCGCGCTCGCTTAGAGCCAACCCTTAGAGTCAGTTCTGAGCCATCGACCTCGGGCGCATCGACCTCGGGCGTTAACTTTTGCTAACGGCCCTACGATAGAATTTCCGA
>Ga0153916_10004679_pt1 | contig 10355 bp, 6 predicted proteins | sample Opewatmetagenome_FD_109642 | JGI IMG/M metagenome (GOLD analysis project Ga0153916, IMG submission 109642) | Freshwater wetland microbial communities from Ohio, USA - Open water 3 Core 3 Depth 4 metaG | ecosystem: Environmental > Aquatic > Freshwater > Wetlands | place: USA: Ohio, Lake Erie, Old...
GGCTCACATATGGGCAAACACCTTCTAAATGAGGGTGCTAATGTTTTCGGGCTGGTTAGAAGACGGGCTGACGGCAGTATCCCACAAAACATCAGGTTTCTGGGTATCGAAAACGACATCGAATTGTTGGAAGGGGATATACGGGACATTTCCAGCGTTGCCTCGGCTCTGGATAGGAGCCGGCCGGATATAGTTTTTCACTTCGCTGCTCAGTCGTTTATACCTCGGTCATTTTGTTCTCCAAACGAGGTAATGGATGTGAACTGCCAGGGTACGGCAAACTTGCTTGAAGCCATCCGAAACAAGGGGCTAGACCCCGTCATAGTATTTGCCGGCAGTAGCGAGGAATACGGGCTGACCTTCGTTTCGGAATCTCAATATCATCGCGCTTTAAAAAAGTACGGGGCGATTTTTCCTCAACCTACCGCTATACCTGAACTGCCGATTACTGAATCGAATCCTCTCCGTCCCATGTCTCCATATGCAGTTTCCAAGGTCTATGGTGACTATTTAACCAGGAATTATCATATTTGTTATGGCTTGAAGACGGTTGTCTCCAGAAGCTTTAATAACGAGGGAGCTGGAAGGGGAAAGATGTTCGTCACATCTACAATCACTAGCCAGGTTATGCAATACAAGCGACGTGAAATCGATAAAATTATCATAGGTAATGTCAATGCCTTTAGGGACTGGTCGCATGTTGATGACATTGTTGAAGGCTACTGCCTGCTAACTCAAAAAGGTAAGTACGGGGATGTATATAATCAAGGGTCTCAGAGGACAAATTCTATATTGAGCTACGTGCTGCTAAGTCTGGAATGTGCTGGCTATAAGGTAGATAGAATTCAGACTGTAAAAGGCGACAAGGTTATCGAAAATCCAAATGAAATTGACGATTCAGAAATGTTTGGATTGCGTTTTGAAAAGACGAAGTTGGACAAATTGCTGCTTCAAGACAAACTGGAATTTCAGCCCGCCGACTTAGGGGTAATTGCGCTTACAGATAAGGGGAAGATAACTATAGAATTCGATTCCGAAAGGTTTAGACCGGCTGAAGTGCCCATACTGCTTACCAGCACATCGAAAGTCCAGAAACTCGGCTTTAAAACAAACCACACACTTAAAGATATTATCAACGACCAGTTGAATTATTATCTGGATCCGACCAGGTGACGTCTGCACCTGCCTGATTCCGGGCTTTGATATTGAAATCGTACGGTGCGGTGGTTTTTACTGACCGATAGGCTTCTGTGCACTAAACAACCTCAGACGTTCGTGCAGTTACATCAGTTTGTTGCTATAATATTTACCCAAGCTCAGTGTAAAAGGAATGCATGAAAACAAGGTCTTGGTACTGGCACCAACAAACGGGAGGCGATGAAAATGGCTATTGATTGGGATAAAAAGAAGGTTTTAGTGGCCGGTGGAGCTGGCTTGATAGGGTCACATTTAGCCAGGACACTGGCTAATAAAGGGGCTGATGTCTGCGTAGCTGATAATTTATCCAGCGGCTCATTAAAGAACATAGAGGATATCAAGAGGAAGGTGGAGTTCAAATCTTCCGACCTGAGAAAGGAAGCTAACTGTGCCAGGCTGACCAAAGGCATGGATTATGTCTTTCAGCTTGCCGCCAATATGGGTGGCATAGGCTATATTACTACTGTGGGCGCCGATATAATGCGCGACAACATTTTAATAAACGTAAATATGTTGCAAGCGTCATTCGAGAACAAAGTCAAAGGGTATTTCTACAGCTCATCGGCCTGTGTGTACCCGGAATACCGCCAAAAAGACGCAGCGGTGACGCCACTAAAAGAGTCCGATGCCATTCCTGCTGAACCGGACCAGTTCTACGGTTGGGAAAAGCTGGCCACAGAAAAGATGTGCGAGGCTTATCAGAAAGACTACGGTATGAATATCAGAATGGCCAGATTCCATAATGTTTATGGTGAAGTCTATACTGCCTTCGATAAAGATAAAGGTAAGGCACCATGCCACATCATACTGAAAGCTCTACGATATCCAGAACAGGACTTTGTCATCTGGGGCGACGGGAAGCAAACCAGGAGCTTTCTTTATATCGACGATTGTATTGCTGGTGTCCTCAAGTTGATGGAGAGTAATTATCTGAAGCCGGTCAATATAGGCTCGGACAGGCTGGTCACTATAGACGAATTGGCTCAGATTGTTATCAAGATCTCGGGTAAAGATATATCAATAAAACACGACCTATCCAAACCACAGGGGGTCAGAGGCAGGAATGCTGATATTACTCTGGTAAGAAAAGAGGTGGGGTGGGAGCCTAAAGTAAGCCTGGAAGAAGGCATGAGAAGAACTTACGAGTGGGCTAAGGGGAGGATGAACGAGCTGATTAACATATAGCTGATAACATGGGTAGTAAAGCGCTTTCTGTCATCGGAATCGGTAAACTAGGGCTGCCTTTGGCCGCCTACTATGCGCATAGAGGCTGTAAAGTAATCGGAGTCGATGTAAACAAGGCGGTAGTCGAGGCTGTAAATAAAGGAAAGTCACCCATTTACGAACCTGGTCTGGCTGAGCTACTTAAAAATCGGCATGGGCGGCTTTCAGCCACCAGCGATACCAGGTTTGCTGTAGAGAACTCGGATATAACCTTTATACTAGTACCAACCCCGAGCGAAAAACATGGAGGTTTTTCTACCAAGTATGCGGAAGAAGCTGCCCGCAACATAGGCGAAGCCTTAAAAAGCAAGAGCAATTTCCATGTTGTGGCTCTAACCAGCACTGTCATGCCGGGCACTACAGAGACGGTTATCAAACCGATTCTGGAAAGGGCGTCAGGTAAACGGTGCGGCGTGAACTTCGGACTTTGCTACAATCCTGAATTCATTGCTCTGGGAAGCGTAATCAAGGACCTGGCAGCACCTGATGCGGTGCTTATAGGGGAATCAGATAAGAAATCAGGTGATATACTGGCCGAAGTTTACCAGACTGTATGCACCAACAATCCACCCGTAGCCAGGATGTCACCTTATAGCGCAGAGTTGGCCAAACTTGCTCTAAACGTATTTGTTACTACCAAGATTAGCCTGGCAAACGCCTTCACCGAAATATGCGAGCAATTACCCGGCGGAGATATAGATGCGGTTACCAGGTTCTTAGGTCTGGACTCCAGGATAGGCCCGAAATACCTGAAGGGAGGCCTGGGATTTGGTGGGCCGTGTTTTCCACGGGATAATCTGGCTTTCATTTATCTAGCACAGCAGCTTAACATGCAGGCCTGGCTTCAGGATGCTACGCACAGAGTAAACCACCACCAGAATCAAAGGATAGCCAGACTAATTCAGCAGAAGTTGGGTGGCTTCAAAAAAAAGACCATTGCCATACTTGGAATTACGTACAAGCCTAATACTGATGTGATAGAGGCATCCGCCTCACTGGAAACAGCCAGGGAGCTGCTTAAGAAAGGCGCCAGTCTTAGAATATATGACCCGGCCGGAAATGGCAATGCCCGGCGGATTCTGGGGGATAAGAACACAGTATACGCTACTTCTGTAAAAGAGTGTTTAAAAGGCACACAATTATGTATCTTGGCTACACCATGGGATGAGTTTAAGGGCTTAACTCCAAGGGATTTCATCAATGGTATGGAAAAGCCAGTGCTTCTGGACTGCTGGAGGTTGTACGACCGGGAGAAGTTTGGAGCTAAGATGGAATACTTCGCGCTCGGCATAAATTCTGGCATCTAAGCAAACACTAACATGACGATAAACAAAGATATAATCCAATACTGGGAGCATAGCACACCCATGAGCTTCATTCCCGAGAAGCTCGATTACGATAAGAAGCGAGCGTTCCGGTACTCACTTCAGGATTATATGCATGGTGCCTTTAAATTCGGTGATTTCGCCGGGAAATTGGTCTTAGAGGTGGGTTGTGGTGCTGGCATAGATTCTGCTGAGTTCCTTAGGAATGGAGCACGCGTGATAAGCACTGACCTGACTCGCATAAGCACCGAATTGACGAGAGATCTATTAAAGGAAAACAGCCTACCGGATATAGTGATACAATCGAACGCAAAGGCTTTGCCCTTTAAAGATAACACTTTTGATTGCGTCTATTCATTCGGTGTTCTGCACCACTTCCCAGGTATAGAGGCTGCTCTAACCGAGATACATAGAGTACTCAAGCCCGGCGGGCAGATAATGGTAATGCTATACCATAGGGACAGCCTTCTGTATGCTTATAGCATAATCTACTGGCGAGGAATAAAAGAAGGATTGCTTAAAACACTTACACCAGAGGAACTTGTATCCTGCTATTCTGAAAGAAACGAGGGTTGCTCTTATACTCGCGCCTTCACCAGAGACGAAGCCGCGAACCTGTTCTCACATCATTTCAAACGGGTCACTACAGAAATTCATTACAACGTGATTGACCTTCCCGAGCAGAGGAAGGTGAAGATTGACGTCCCCGACAAATATGAACTTGGCTGGCATCTCATCGTAAAAGCGGTCAAGTAGCCGATGCCGAAGACTTCCGCAGCTCGAAAACGAAACTCGCCCAAAAGGCCCATGAAGGTTCTCTACGTCTGTCCTTTTGCTCACTATCCCGGACATTTTAGCTGGGCGGCTACAAGAGAAACCGGAGCCTTAAAAAAAGCTGGAGTTAATGTTCGACTGTTGACCTTCTGTGGTGCAATAGACGCAGACGAGGTCGAGGTGCCACAACACATTGTATTATCAGATTCCGGTCTTGGTAAGTTAATAATGAAATCATTCGCTATGCTCAGAAAGAACGCTATAACCAGGTGGATGCTTATGTCGTTTGAGACCTTTCTGACAGTAGTTACTGCGATTAGATTGAAGAAGAAACTGGCAATAGATGTTATCCATCTACGTGATGGCGAGCCTTACATTTTTCTGTCACATTTTCTTAGTTTGCCATTCAAAGATTATAACTGGCTGATATCATTGACAGCCAGCAATATCTATCCCCCCACCGAGATAAAAAGCAAAAAGCTACTCGTTTATACCACGGCAGTAAGAATCGTCAATAGCAAAATGTGGAGGCCGCTATATATATGGAGCCTAGAAAGAAACAGGTTTCTTTTCGCGGTGCAGAATTCAATGGCCCAGATGGATTACAGCAGCTACATGGGGGGTGTATTTGGCGGGCGAGTAGAGTGCCTGCCGGTAGGTACCGGAAAAGCGACGGAGATTATATCGAAGGAAGAGGCCAGGCGGCATCTGGGTTTACCTAAAAATAGACCGTTACTGCTGGCGTTTGGAGCACCTCATTCCGGTAAGGATATGGAAACAGTTTTCAGCGCTCTGAAAGATATGCCCGAAGTCTATTTTGTTCATGCTGGTAGCCAAGTATTTGGGCTGGGTGTAAATCTGGAGGACGTGGCAAGGGACTATATAGATACAGACAGAATGTCTATTAGAAATTATTATATTCCTGAAGCTGAGAAACCTTATTACTTCTTCGCCGCAGATGCTGTAATTCTCTCATATACCAGACAATTTCTGTCTACGTCGAGCCTGCTCTGGGAGGCCTGCCGTTTCGGTACACCTGTTATCGCCAGCGATAATGGCCAGCTCAAGGAACTAATGATGGCTTTCCATCCGGGGCTGCTGTTTTCTGCGCAGGACACAAATTCTCTCAGACAGGCTATCATACGTTTTACCAAACTCAAACCAGGAGAGATAGAGGACCTAAAAGCCAACTGCCATAAATTTGCTCATGAATTTTCCATGGATAAATGGGCACGCAGATGCCTTAAGATTTACCATCGTCTCTTAACAGACAATACATTTGGTAATCGTCAGGTATAGGAAATCATGTCTGATGGTAGCTAAGAAGCGACTCAAAATCCTTTATGTCTGTCCCTTCGCTCATTATACCGGTCATTTCTCCTGGGCAGCCGTACATGAGACGCAAGCCTTGGTACAAGCCGGTGCTGAGGTTAATCTTCTCACTTTCTGTGGAGTAACTGACAAAGCCAAAGTAGAAGTACGGCAATCAACTGTGCGCGACCATACTAAGCTTGGCATCCCCCTGTATCATCTGGCCAATTTTGTTAGGAGATGGAAAGGCATAGGATTTGTTGCCATGTTCCTCGAGGCGTTCCTAACGCAGAGTACAGCTATCAGGCTGAAAAGGGAACGTGGCTATGACATTATCCACCTGCGTGATGGGGAACCGTTTATTTTTCTGCCGCATCTACTTAGTCTGTGTCACAAGGATTACAGATGGTTCATTTCCCTGACGGGCAGCAATTTCGTAAACAGCCCTCCGCAACTGGCGGATATAAAGCGTAACTTTAGGTTGGTACTTTTTGCACTTTACATAAAAAGTATCAACTGTATATGGTGGAAGCCGGTTTATAGGAAAAGTCTGGCTAAAAATCGTTTTCTCTTCCTGACTCAAAACGAAACCATAAAACGAATTTGTGAGTCGTATATGGGTGGTATCTTATCAGGGAAAGTTTTATGCCTTTCACTAGGTGTGAACGAAGTAGATGAAGTAATATCTGAAGAAAAGGCGAGAAGGTATTTTGGCTTGCCGATGGATAGATCGGTGCTGCTTTCGTTCGGTTTTTTACATGCTGGGAAGGATGTCGAGGTCATATTTCGTGCCCTGAAAGATATTCCGGATGTTTATCTTCTTCATGGTGGTGACCAGATGTTCAGGCTTAATTTACCAGATTCAGTAAGCTTGGTAGAGAAATACAATATGCTGGATAGAACTATCATCAAAGACCACTACATACCTGAAGATGAGAAACCTTACTACTTTTACGCTGCTGACGCTGTCATTCTGTCATATACCAGGCAGTTCCTATCAACAACCAGTTTATTGTGGCAGGCATGTCGCTTCGGCACACCTGTTATTGCCAGCGATAACGGGCAGCTTAAGGAACTCGTGGAGACGTTCCAGACGGGCTTGCTTTTCAAAGCCCAGGATGCTGATTCTTTAAGAGAGGCTATAATACGGTTTGTGAATCTTAAACCGTCAGAAATAAAGAAGATGAGAGATAACTGCCGGAAATTCGCTAGCCAATTTTCCTTGAAAAACTGGGCACATAAATGTTTTGAGATGTATGACAAGCTTCTTGCCGATAAAGGATAGCAGTCTGCTTCTATAAATTGTACCGTTATTAACAAGTGAGAGGTGCTAGAATATAATCGTCTGGCAGATGACGTGAAACGAATGAGGGATATAGTAGCATGAAGGGATTCAAGGAATCAGCTTTCAGAGCTTTAACCTTTCTTTTCAAACACACGGTTGGTAGGGGTCTGGGTAGGATTCCGTTTACTCGAAAACTTTATAATTATTTGTACCGAAGCCTGGTGGTAGATGAACTCATTCTGACTGTCCAGGGCAGCAAGATGATTACGCGGGTCTCAAATGACGACGGTGTATCGTACCAATTACTGTTCTATCGTAGTGGTTTAGAAAAGTACGAAACAAAATTGTTTAAGAAGCTTGTTACCAGGGGAATGACCGTGGTTGACGTGGGAGCCAATATCGGTTATTACACATTACTGGCAGCCCGACTTGTCGGTAATGAAGGCAAGGTATTTGCTTTCGAACCCGAACCTCAAAACCATGTCTTGCTGCTGAGAAATATAGAGTTAAACGGCTATAGGAACGTCGTCCCTGTGAGGAAGGCTGTATCCAGTAAGACGGGGACGGCTGATTTGTTTCTTAACAGGGAAACCGGTGCTCACAGTTTCTTGCGGGACCGACAGGATATTATAGGAGTTACCACGGTTGAGACAGTAAGCCTGGACGAATATTTTAAAGACAGAGAGTTACCTATAGGTATTATTAAGATAGATGTCGAAGGGGCAGAACTATCAGTCCTACAGGGGATGCGGAATATAATTAGAAAGAATGAAAATTTAAAGATTTTTACCGAGTTGTTCTGGCCGGCGAGTGCTCAAAAAGCGGGCTTTTCTCCGCAGCGTTACTGGGATAATCTTGTAAAGTTTGGATTCAAGTTCATTTATTTGATAAACGATACGGAACAGAGGATGGAGTTGACCGACCTCCCGTCATTGGTAAGATATGGAGAGAAAAGGTCGGCGGCCAAACTGCCAAGCCCTAACTTGCTCTGCTCTAAGATGCCTATTGAAGTGAGCGGCAATTGACTCCACCTAACGACTGGGAAATTAAAAAGTGCCTGACACTCTGTATAGGCCTGTTCATGGTTGCGCTGACGCTCATCGAGTTAACCAATTTGGGCTTCGACGTACCGGTACTAAGACAGATATGCGTATTGTTATTCCTGGCGTTAGTACCAGGCATATTAATCCTCAGGATTCTTAGAATCCATGACCTGGGCATAATTGAAAGTCTGCTCTATTCGGTAGGGTTGAGCATAGCTTTCGTTATAGCCATAGGCGTAATATTAAACTTCGCTCTGCCACCTATCAATGTCTCACATCCCATCGCCTCTTTTCCTTTGCTAACGGCAATAACCATTGCCGTTCTGATATTAGGTATAGCGGCTTACATTAGAGATAAATCATTTGTTCCTCCCATAATAAAAACAAAGGCTGTACGTATTGGAAGTCTTAATCTCCTTTTACTGGCCTTTTTATTACCTCTCATTGCAGTGGCTGGAGTTAGCCTGGTCAACTCATATCAAAACAATATTCTCCTTATAGCGTTAATATTTATTATTGCCGTCATTGTAGGTCTCGTTGTCTTCAACAAATTAATTCCGGAATCAATCTACCCGTTTTTGCTGGTCATGATGTCGATCGCGTTATTGTATCAGACCACTCTTCTATCAACCTATCTCGTTGGGAGCGACATTCATGCGGAATACTATTATGCTAAGTTGGTATCAGAAAACGGCTATTGGGATCCTTCGCTTGCCGATGCTGTTAATTCATGTCTTAGCATAGTCGTACTGGCACCCGTCTATTCACTGCTTCTTAATATGGATGTTGTTTGGTTATTTAAGATCGTTTATCCTCTTATCTTTTGCCTGGTGCCGCTGGCTCTTTTTACCATCTTTCGTCTTCAAATGGGAGCACGCTGTGCCTTTCTTTCTGCTTTCTTCTTCATTTCTCTGCCCATGTTCTTCATGGATATGCCGCAGTTGGCCAGGCAGCAGATTTCGGAGCTTTTTTTCGTTCTAGTGGTCTTGTTGTTGGTTGACCGTAAATTGAAAATAATACAGAGGACTATTCTCGTCCTTTTATTCAGTTTCGGCGTTATTGTGTCTTACTACGGTTTGGGCACTGGCTATGTTCTTGGTTACCTTACCCTCGGTACGATAGTGCTCATTTTCATTAAGAGTCGGCCGGGTAGAACTGCATGGAAATGGATAGTGGGTAAATCTAGTTCACTGCCTAATGATTTACGTTTTGCGGGAGCCTTCAATAATAAAATCCTGGCTATAATTATCGGCTTAAGTTTAGTTTTTATGTTCTCCTATTATGGTATCGTGGCTTCAGGCGCGGCTGCTAGCGGCATCCGTATAACCACGGGAATCGCACAAAGCACGATCACGGGCGGCGGTTCCTTCCTTGATATGTCTATCAAGGAGCCGCTGATTCAAACTGCCATCGGGCTCGATTTTACTAGGGCGTCAGTTCTGGGGAAAGTATGGCGGTTGCTACAATATCTAGTCGAGTTCTGCCTTATCATAGGTTTTTTACGGCTTATTTTCCGACCGGCAACATTGGGAAAATTGAAAGCAGAATATATATCGCTGGTTATAGTCAGCGTCTTAGTTTTACTGGCTGTCCTTGTATTGCCTTTGTGGTCCGAAAGGATAGGTGTTACACGCATCTGGCAAATAACTCTACTAATCGTATCACCGCTGTTTATATTTGGCGGAGAGGCCATAGCACTTGGTGCAATTAAGTTATACGTGGCTTTACGTAAAAGTTTCAAGTCGATAAGAACCAGACTCGATTACCAAGCGTTGACTTGGTTTCCCGTGGTTGTCATTTTGTTACCGTACTTCCTATTCAACAGCGGAGTTGTTTTTGAAATCAGCCGAAACCAAACCTCTGGATTTATAGATATACCCTATTCAGTTGCGTTGTCCAGCTATCGACTGGATTTAAACACCGTGTTTACACAGCAAGATTTGGCAGCCGCCGGCTGGTTTTGCAAGATTACCAAGGAGCAAGCGACGGTCTATGTTGACCATCACGGCAGCAAGTTGTTTATCAACCGGATCGACTTTCCCTGCAATGTTACAGAGGTTTCAGAAAATATAAGCAAAATTAACCTACCCAGTTATTTCTATTTACGAACCTGGAATATTCAGGAAGATGTCTTGACATTTGCTACTGGTTACGCTACGAGACAGAGCATCAGTTTCGATGATTTACCTTGGTTCA
>Ga0153916_10004680_pt1 | contig 10354 bp, 8 predicted proteins | sample Opewatmetagenome_FD_109642 | JGI IMG/M metagenome (GOLD analysis project Ga0153916, IMG submission 109642) | Freshwater wetland microbial communities from Ohio, USA - Open water 3 Core 3 Depth 4 metaG | ecosystem: Environmental > Aquatic > Freshwater > Wetlands | place: USA: Ohio, Lake Erie, Old...
GTGGGCCCTGGGCGAAGTATTCTGTGATGCGGCACGTTGCTGAAGCAGCGCAAGCTGTCCGGATTCCCATCAGCGCCACCGGCGGAGTGATGAGCGGGGAAGATGTCATCAAGTACATACTCCTGGGCGCGACGACCGTGCAGATCCTCTCCGTGATCATGGTGAACGGCTGGGATTCGATCGGTCGCATCAACCGGGAGATTGAGGTGTACATGGAGCGGAAGGGCCTGGCCACGCTGGCCGTCATCCGCGGCAGGGCCCTCTCGCGTCTGATCCGTCCAGAGGAGATCATTCGGTATTCCGGTGAAGGGGCCGATGGCCCGCGCAATGTCTGGAACGAAGAGTAAATACGCAGGCCTCTATCCGCATCCACCCGCCTTCGCGGCGGAGCACGCCCCGGTGGCAGAGGTCGTGGAGGGGAAATGCATCGCGTGCGACCGGTGTCCCCCGCTCTGCTTCTTCGAGGCCCTCTTCATGGAGGATCGCCGGGGCCACCCCTACGGCCGGGTCGCGGTCGTTGTCCAGAAGAACTGCACAGGCTGCGGGCTCTGTTTCGAGGCGTGTCCGGCGGACGCTTTTCTCTGGGTAGCTGACCATGGGCAGCGGCCGTACGGAGCGGCGCAGACGAGCGACAGGAAAGAGAAGCGGGACCATGAGAGTTATTGACCTTACCCATCCTATCAGTGGGGAGATGCCGGTGTACTTCCCCTGGCATCCCGGAACACAGCTGGAACAGACCGCGACCTATGCAGAAGAGCACTGTGTGGTCCACCGCTTGAGCATCGGAACGCACAGCGGGACGCACATCGATGCACCGAGCCACATATTCGAGGGGATGCCCACCATCGATCGATGTGATCCTTCCCTCTGGTGCCTCGACGCACAGGTTCTTGACTTGACCCCCCGTCGGCCGTGTGAAGCGATCACCGTCGACGAAATCCGGGCAAAATCTCCGAAGGCAGGAGCGGGGATTATCCTCAAGACGGGGTGGGACATCTTCTTCGGGCGGGAGGACTACTACCGGACCTACCCACCTCTGTCGAACGAGGCGGCGGAGTACCTGGCGGGCCAGGGCATCCCGCTTATTGCTGCGGACACTCCGTTCACCCTCGATGTCCACAAGATCCTGCTCAGGAGGGGGATTCCACTCGTCACGAACATCAACAACACCTCCTGCCTTCGTGAGGGAATGGTGAAACTGATCGCCGCGCCCCTCCTCATCAGGAACGGCGATGGGGCGCCGGCCCGGGTGCTGGCGCTGGTATAGCCCGCAGGAGAACGCATGGAGCGGTCAATTGAGTTGCTTGCGGACCTGGTCTCAATCCCCAGCGTGAACCCTATGGGCCGCTCGGGCGAAGGAAGGGAGTATGGCGAAGAGCAGATTGCCGGTCACGTCGCCGCCTACCTGCGGACGCACGCGGTGGATGTGGAAATCAGCGAGGTGGCCGCGGGGCGTCCGTGCGTCGTCGGCCATGTAGACTCGCACGCCGGTGAGACGCTTCTTCTCGAAGCGCATCTGGACACGGTGCAGGGGGAGAGGATGGCGATCGAGCCCTTCAAGGCTGCGATCGAAGACGGAAGACTCTACGGCCGCGGGTCCTGTGATGCAAAGGGTTCGCTCGCGGCGTTCTTCTTTGCCGTCTGCTCTCTGCTCGGGAGCAAGAGGAAACTGAAACGGAACGTCCTCCTCCTCGCGGTGCCGGACGAGGAGTACCGGTTCACCGGAGCGCTCCACGCCGTCGCACGAGGTCTCCGGGCCGACTGGGGCATTGCCGGTGAACCGACGTGCCTCAATGTCGTCCGTGCGCACAAGGGGGTCACACGCTGGAAGATCGTCGCGCGGGGAATGGCTGCGCATTCGGCATACCCTGAGAGGGGGCGAAACGCAATCTTCGCCATGGGGCAAGCCTTGGTCAGAATCGACCTGTATGCCGGCCTCCTCCGGGAGGGCCAGGGGCATCCTCTCCTGGGGGTGCCAACGCTCGGCGTAGGTGTGATCGAGGGGGGGCAGGCCGTGAATGTCGTCCCCGACCGGTGCTGGGTCGAGGTGGATCGGCGCACCCTACCGGGTGAGACAGCCGGGACGGTGACAGATCCGGTGAAACGGTTGCTCGAAGACCTGCCGGATCTCGAACTGGAAACGCCATACCTGTCGGTCCCGGCCATGGAAGTCGGGGCCGACAGCCCGTTCTTGAAGACCCTGTCGGAGGCAATCCTCGGAGTGACCGGTAGTGCCGCCTTTGAGGTGGCCCACTACGCCACCGATGCGGGTATTTACGGCGCTGCGGGGATACCGACCGTCGTCTTCGGGCCTGGCGACATTGCGCAGGCCCACACGGAGAGGGAATTCATCGACCTGAACCAGTATCAGGCCGCCATCAGGATCATTCAACGCCTCCTCGTATGAAACAGCAACTGATCGTGGGCATTGATGTCGGCGGGACCAAGACCGCAGTCGTCCGTGGGACGCCCGGGGGTGCGATCCTGTGGCGCGCGCAGTTCCCGACGGATGCGGATCGTGGATTCGATTCCGTATTCCGCCAGATGACGACGATGGTGGATGAGGCGATCGGGAAGGGCGGACTCGACGTCGTGGCGATCAGTGTCTCGATCGGGGGTCCCCTCGACGTCCTGAAGGGCGTGATCAAGGGGCCGCCCAACCTGCCGGGGTGGGACGACGTGCCGCTGAAGCGATTACTGTCCGAACGTTTCGGCAGGCCGGTCTTCATTGAGCATGATGGTAATGCCGGTGCTCTGGCCGAATTCTATTTTGGAGCCGGGAAAGGATACCGGAACATCGTGTTCCTCACCATGGGGACAGGTTTTGGAGCGGGGCTTATACTTGACGGGAAACTCTACCGCGGAACGAGTGACGTTGCCGGCGAAATCGGCCACGTCCGGATAGCCGAGGACGGACCCGACTGCTACGGGAAGAAGGGGTCTCTGGAAGGCTACGCGAGCGGAACCGGCATCGCCCGGCTGGCGGCCATGCTCTACCCGGAGATCTGGCCATCGGTGTCGGTCGTCGACCTCTACGATGCGTACCGGCGCGGTTCCCCCGAGGCCTCACGAGTTTTCGAAAGGGCGGCCTTCAATCTGGGGAGAGGTTTTGCACTGCTGGCGGACCTGCTGAATCCCGAGAGGATCATCCTTGGGGGGATTGGCATGAGGCTCGACGATGCACTGGTCGAGCCGGCGCGACGTGTCTTCCTGGCAGAATCACTCCAGGAGGCAAGCAGGGTCTGCCAGATTGTTCCCGCCGCTCTCGGCGAATCCATTGGCGATTATGCATCCCTCTCAGCTGCCCTTGACCAGGGCGGTTTCATCCGAGGAGACTGATATGGATCTCGCGTTCAAACTTCCGAGACCTCGCCCCGACTGTAAGGAGTTCATCGAAATCCTGAACGGCCATGCTCGCACCCGCAGGGTGCCCCTCGTCGAATACCTCATCGATGATGTGGTGATGCGGCCGATTGTGACCGACCTCCTGGGCCGCACCTGGATTGACCCCGGCAAGCAGGGGAAGCAGGGACACCTTGAAAACTTCGTCCAGTTCTGGTACAGGATGGGATACGATTTCGTCCGCTATGAGGAGAGCCTCCCGTTGCCCCACTACGAAAGTGCCATTCCCGACGCGGCGCCCAACGTGAGCAGGGACCGGGTCTGGCCGGACGAGCACCACGGGGCCATCACTTCCTGGAAGGAGTTTGAGGAGTACCCCTGGCCGAACGTGGAGGAGTTCAACTTCTCCGCGTTTGAGTACGTGAATGCACATCTGCCCGAGGGAATGGGCCTCATCTCCTCCCACGGTGGTGGAGTGTACGAACAGCTTTCCTGGATCATGTCATTCGAGGGGCTCTGCAACGCCCTCTATGAGGATCCATCCCTGGTGAAAGCGGTCGCGGACAGGCTGGGAGAGTTGATGACCGCATTCTACAGGCATCTGCTCAGCCTTGACCGCCTCGTTGCCCTCTTCCCGGGTGACGATATGGGCTACAAGTCGGCGACCATGATTTCCCCTGAAGCGCTCCGCACCTACACGCTTCCCTGGCACAAGCGTTTCGCGGCGATGGCGCACAAACAGGGGATTCCGTACTACCTCCATTCCTGCGGGAAGGTGATGTCCGTCATGGGCGACCTGATCGACGAGATCAGGATCGACGGCAAGCACTCCTTTGAGGACGAGATCATGCCAGTGGAGGAGTTTCAGTTGCAGTACGGCGATCGGATTGCCGTTCTGGGGGGGCTTGACATCAACATCCTCTCCGGCGGGAGGGCGGATCAGGTTCGCTCGCACGTCCGTTTTCTGCTCGAGACCTGCGGCACGCGCGGCCGGTACGCTATGGGGTCCGGGAATTCCGTGCCGAGCTACGTCCCGGTGGAGAACTACCTCGCCATGATTGACGAATCACACCGATTCAACGAGTCTATTCGGTAACCATCGACAGGGAGGCCATCGATGCGCCGGACCATTTCCTGCCTTCTGTTGCTCTGCGTGTCCCTCCCCGGGCTCGCCCAGAAGAAGATGTACTTCGAAGAGATCAGGAAATCTGCCGAGAAAGGGTGGAGGGAGAACGCACAGGTCATCGAGGAATGGAAAAAGGGACAGACTTCCCATCTCCTCTGGGGGTATAACGCTCCGGCCCATCCCATCTATCTCGCGAACCTCCTGGCGTTTCTGTATGAGCAGACGGGGGAGAGACTCTACGCGCAGAGGAGCGGCCAGCTGCTCTCGACGTACGGGGACCTCCGGAGCGTCCTTCCGAGGGATTACGCCGCCACCCGGGTGGAGTACGAAAGAGGGGTTCCCTCCCTTTCGAATTTCTTCTTCTTGCCCCCCTACATGCGCGCGTACTTGCGTGTCAAGGATTCCGGCGTCCTCGACGCGAAGGCGGACACCAAGATCCAGAAGGAGGTGGCCGAAAGCATTGAGCTGCTCTTCAGATTTCCGGAATGGGGAGGCCACAACAGAGCGATGCTCCGGGCGGAGGCCTTCCGTTATGCGGTGCTGGCGATGCCCCGGCACGGGCGAGCTGCTGCCTGGAATCAGATGGCGGAGGCGATTGCCGCCGACAACCTTCACCACTGGGAGGTGGAAGATGCCTCCAACTACCACCCGGTCTGGCTTCACGCCCTGCTCTCCTATGCGGAGGCGTCCAACCGGCCGGACGTGTTCACGTCCCCGGTGATGCGATATTACTACGAGTACTATCTGAAGCAGATCGATCCGACGGGGACCATCCCCGACTACGGCGACGCGAACTGGCTTTCCTCGGCAGCCGGCCTCCGGTTTACCGCGATATTCGAGAAGGGAGCAGCGGTGTGCGGGGACGGGGAATTGAAGTGGGCTGCCCAATCCATTTTCCAGACGGCCAGAGCCAGGTCCGACACGCTCGGCGTAGGAGACGCATACCATCTGACGGATGCCTACCGGTGGGCCGACGAGTCGATCACACCGCGAAGGCCGACGTCGATGAGCCAGGAGGTCCTCGATGATCTCGTGGGAAAGAAGGTCGTCTTCCGCAATGGCTGGACACCGGCAAGCACGTACATGATGCTCAACTACCGGGATGAAGGGGACGGCGGTCTGCTCGACCGGGACTACCTCCGGAACACGATTTCGGTGGAAGAGGAGAAGATGCATCACGGTCATGCCGATGAGAACAGCATCGTCATGCTGATGCACAAGGGCTCCCTCTTGCTCCATGACGCGGGTTACCGTGATGCGCTCCCCAGCGGGCGCTACGGGGCCTACCGGCAGGACTATTTTCACAACAGGGTGGTGGTCCGAAAAGACAAGCGGGACAAGTCGCAGACGCTCCTTGAGTTTCTCCAGAACTCCGGCGCCTACCGAAAGGTCCGCACGCAGAAAATTGACTTTCTCAACCTCCGCGGTCTCGACATGAGCCGAACCAGGGTCCTGGACGAAAACCTGGGGTACCAGTGGGACCGGACGGTCACGTATGTGCACGATCCCGGCTATTTCGTCGTGATTGACGGGATCACTGTTCTCCGCCCGGATTACTTCACATTTTCCTGCCTGTGGCATGCGCGTGATATCCTGAAGACGGGCGATCACTTCGCCGACATGGCGACAGATTCCATCTCGCCGGCGTTCGGATTTGCGCGCGGGCAGTCGTTGCTTGTCTACTTCCCGGAAACGTACGCAAAAACGGAGGGCGTTGAACCAATCCAGCGACACTACCAGCAGGAGAAGGCTTTCTATCAGACAATCTCCAGCCAGTACAAGGCACGCGATACGGAAGTCTTTGTGACAATTCTCATTCCGCACGAGCGGGGTGCCGACCTCAATCGATTGATGTCGCAGTTTTCACTGCTGACGACATCGGCCCCCTACGGTGCGGTCGGGCTTGAGGTCCCGAATGGGCACGGGAGATCGGTGCTTGGCGTGAAGATCGACCTGGAGCGTGAGATCGCGCGCGAAAACATCAGGCCTCGCTACCTGTACGACCTGGGGAAGGTACGCTACGGCGACTTCGAGACAGATGCCCACTACTTTGTCGGTTCTCTGGGGGGCGGAACGGTGCACTACTCTGCCGCGAACGTTCTCAAGGTCGTTTACAGAGGGCGGGTCCTCATGGAAGCTCTTCCGAACACTCATGCGCTCCAGCTGGACGGGGGCCCGGATAACCATATCGGCTACTCCAAATGGAGAGTCTGGCAGGATTCCGTGAGTCTCGACCGATGATCGTAACCGTCACACTCAACCCGATGCTCGACAAGACCGTGTATGTCAGCAGAGTCCGGCGCGGGAAAATCGAACGAGCGTCGGAGGTCACGATGACGGTCGGCGGGAAGGGCGTGAACGTCTCGCGCCAGCTGAAGGTCCTCGGGTGCCCGACGCTTGCCATGGGGTGCTGGGGTGGAGAGGTGGCCGACCTGCTTGAAAGGCTCCTGGAGGTGGAAGGCATCAGCCACTCCTTCATCCGGGTGGGGGGGAGGACGCGGGAAGGGGTAACGTACCGGGAGAGCGACGGCACCATGACGGCGGTCTTCGAGCCTCCGCACAATGTGACACGGAAAGAAGCTGGGCTCCTCGTCGCCGCCTGCCGGCGCCGGCTGCGGGTGAGCTCCTGGGTTGTCTGCAGCGGCAGCTCTCCCTGCACACAGGCCGATGATGTCTTCGCTCGCATCCTTCTGGCGGCTGCGCGCGCCGGTGTTCCCTCCGTCCTGGACTCCTACGGAGAGGCGCTCCGGCTGGGTCTAGCAGGCCGGCCGACAATGGTGAAGTTCAACAGGAGCGAATGTGAATTGACCTATGGCCGCAGGACTCGGACAATCGGGGATCTCCGCACGCTGTGCCGCCAGATCTTCCGCGGCGGGGCCTCCTGCTGTGTGGTGACAGACGGTCCGCGGCCGGCCTTCGGCCTTAGCCGGAGCGGAATCTGGAAAATCATCCCCCCCCGCGTGAAGACCGTCAACCCCACGGGCTCCGGTGACGGCATGCTGGCAGGGATCCTGTACGGAATGGTGCAGGGATGGGCCTTTGACAGTTGTCTTGCCTACGGGGCAGCTGCCGGTGCCGCGAATGCGGAGCGCTGGGAGGTCGCCTCGTCATCGAAACGAAGAATCGGGGAGCTGCTGCGCGCGGTGGTCGTGCGGCGCATCCGCTAGGCACTACCAGTAAGTCCACTTGTCCACCACTGACCAGAAACGAGAGAAACCATGCCAACACTACTTGAACTTGCCAAGGGGACGCGCACCATTTTCGTCAGCGCGGATGGTCCTGCCGTTGAGCGCACAGTCGCTGCTGAGCTCCGCCAAGCATTCTGCCCCGCAGCGGAAATCCGGACCGGGGACCGTCTTTCGGCACCTGCCAGCACTATCCGTCTTGCCGTCGTTTCCGAACTCTCGAGGGCCGGAGCGCTCGGAGCGGAGATCGACGGAAAGCGTCCCTGGATGCTTGTGCGGGTTGTGCCGGGAGGGGGACTCGAAATCATGGCATCTGCCCCCCATCTCCTCTTCCATATCGCTTCCTTTGTCATGGAAGAGTGGAGGCTCCAGCCGGCGGAGACGTTCGCCGCTGGCCGGGTGCATTACGCAACGTTCCGCAGGCTACGCCCCTCATACGACAGTTTCCTGACGCAGCACAACCGGACCGTCCGCGGTTTCGACAGAGAGGAGCATATCCGCAACGTTGCCCGCCTGGGATTCTCGCACGCTGAAGTGAATGGGCTTGCGTTTGCCGTTCCGTTCGAACGGGGGCCGAAAGGGGAGGTGCTTCATCGCTTCTACACCTACTGCCCAGCGCTCGACCAGTTCGTGACAAGCAGGCTGAACAGGGGGATCTACGATTCGGACTATATCCAGGCCAATCTCAACAACCTGAAGACAAACGCTGCGCTGGCGGAGAAATACGGGCTGCTCCCCGGGCTGACCTGTTTCGAGCCTCGCTCCGTTCCCGATGCGCTGCTGGAAAAGTATCCGATGCTCAGGGGAGCGAGGGTCGACCACCCCATCAGGAGCTGGCACCCGCGGTTCAACCTCTCCATCGCCCATCCCGTCGTCCGGGATCACTATGCGGAGATGATGGAGAACCTGATGAGGGAGGTCCCGCAACTTGACTACATTGCGGTGTGGTCGAACGACAGCGGAGCTGGGTTTGAGTACACCAGTTCGCTCTACGTCGGCAGGAACGGGGGAGGGTACGTGATCCGTGAGTGGAAGGGGGATACGGAGATTGCCGAGGCGGCGGCGAACAACATGATGCGCTTTCAGAGGCTGCTGCGGGATGCCGGGCGCACGGTGAACCCGAAGTTCCGCAGCCTGATGAGGCTGGAAGCATTCTGGACCGAGCACAACTACGTCTGGCCACAGCTTGAGGAGGGCATCGACGTCGAGTCCTCGTCACTCGTCTCACGCGGTTGGGACGTCGAGTATCCGCACCCGCACTATAAGGAACGGAAGGCACCCGTCGGGACAGCGCTCTTCAATACCATCGCGCCGCAGGAGAAGACCGCCGCCGACGAATTGCGCAGGAAGGGGTCGGAAGCGGACATCTATTTCTGGCCGGGGGGTGTCTGGAACCATGAGCCCCTCATCGGCATCCCCTTCCCGAAACTGGTCTATGAGAAACTCCACGCGATGACGGAGCAGGGCGTCACCACGGCCGCCTTTTCGGGAGGGACGGTCCCCCGGTCCTTTGCTCCTTACAACATCAACGAGGAGCTGATCCGTGCCTTCCAGGCGGACAGGAATGTCGATTTCACTGCCTTCCTGAAGGAGAAGGCGACGGAGTGGGCAGGCCCCAAGCATGCTCAGGATCTCCAGGCGATCTGGTCCCTGTCGGATGATGCCTACCGTGCCTTCCCGGTTCCTGTCCAGATCTACTCCGGCTGGAGTGTCTGGTACCGCCTTCTGGTGCGGCCGATCGTCCCGGACATTGAGAAGGTTCCGGAAAAGGAGCGCGCGTACTATGAGAACTTCCTCCTCGCTCCTCCGCACAACAGATGTCGTGTCGATTTCCGCTATGACGTCGGGTTCGATCTGGTGAGCCCGCAGGATGCCATGCATTGCCTGAAATTGATCAACGAGAACGTTCTGCCCCTCGTCCGGCAGGCTCTCACCCGTGCGGAGTCCCTGAAGACGGCGGCAGTGGGAGGGCCGGCAGAGGCTGTTGCCCTTGACATCTACGATCGCATGGTGGCGCTCTTGTGCTGGTACAGGAACCAGAGAAATGTCACGGCGTGGATCGCGGGAGTCCATAACTATCTTGAAACGAAAGATGAGAGCCTCAAGACAGAATGCCGGAAGATCCTCCATGACATGGTCCTGGACGAGATCGAAAATACGCGCGCACTGCTCAATCATTGGGAGACGGCCAGAACGAACTGGATGATCGTGTCGGGCGTGGGGGAAACCACATTCATCCACTACAAGAACTTCGGGGAACTGCTCAAGAGGAAGATCGAGCTTATGCAGGGACACGAGAACGATGAGCCCTACGTCGATCCGGACTTCCAGTGGCGGGTTCCCGGGATCAACTGGGAGGTGAAGTAATCCCGCCAGAGAAGTCATATTCGGTCCTCCTTGCCCCGGCTTCGTTCAAGGGTTCCATGGGCGGTGTCGGGGTTGCAGAGACCATGCGGGGCGCTGTGCTCGATGTGATCCCGCTCGCCCGAACGAAGACCCTGCCGGTGTCGGATGGAGGAGAAGGTTTCACGGAAATACTCCTTTCCGCCCTCGGGGGGGTGCGCATCGAGAGTGAAGTGCATGGTCCCCTCCCCGGCCAGAAGGTCCGCGCGGTCTACGGGATCACGGCCGACGGCAAGAGCGCACTGATTGAAATGGCGCAGGCCGCCGGCCTGACGCTCATCCCTGAGGGCCAGCGGGA
>Ga0153916_10004681_pt1 | contig 10354 bp, 6 predicted proteins | sample Opewatmetagenome_FD_109642 | JGI IMG/M metagenome (GOLD analysis project Ga0153916, IMG submission 109642) | Freshwater wetland microbial communities from Ohio, USA - Open water 3 Core 3 Depth 4 metaG | ecosystem: Environmental > Aquatic > Freshwater > Wetlands | place: USA: Ohio, Lake Erie, Old...
AGCGCAGCGCCTCGCTGAAGCTCGGCGCGCCCACCGGCAGGATCATGAACTCCTGAAAATCGATGTTGTTGTCTGCATGCGCACCGCCGTTGATGATGTTCATCATCGGCACCGGCAAGGTAAACGAACCACCCGAGTGCAGATAACGGTACAAAGGTTTCCCCGCCTGCGCCGCGGCGGCACGGGCGCAGGCGAGCGACACGGCCAGAATGGCGTTGGCGCCCAAACGGGATTTGTTTTCCGTGCCGTCGAGCGTGATCATGGTTTCATCCACCCTGGCCTGCTCGCGGCTATCGATCCCGATCAGCGCCTTGCGGATTTCACCATTCACGTGGGCACAGGCCTTGCGCACGCCCTTGCCGCCATAGCGCCTGGCATCACCGTCGCGCAGCTCAATGGCTTCACGGCTGCCGGTGGAGGCGCCGGACGGCACCGCGGCCCGCCCCATCGCACCGGACTTTAAAATAACATCGGCTTCAACTGTAGGATTACCACGCGAGTCGAGAATTTCGCGCGCGTGCACATTGCTAATGATAGACATGGTTCTTCTTCGTAGGTGAGGTTAAGACAGGGTAATCAATTCAAAACAGCAATTCTTTAAAGCGACATTTCGGCAAAGCCTTCTCGCTTCACCAGCGCATCCAGTTCCTTCAACGTATGCAGCAAATCTTTCATGCGTCCGAGCGGCCAGGCATTTGGTCCGTCCGACAACGCCTTGTCCGGGTCGGGATGGGTCTCCATGAACAGCCCCGCGACGCCCGTCGCAATCGCCGCCCGCGCCAGCACCGGCACAAACTCACGCTGGCCGCCGGAGCGTGTCCCCTGCCCGCCCGGCAACTGCACGGAATGCGTGGCATCGAACACGACCGGACAAGCGGTGTCACGCATGATCGCGAGCGAACGCATGTCCGACACCAGATTATTGTAGCCAAAGCTCACGCCGCGCTCGCAGACCATGATGCGCCCCTTGCCGCCAGCCGCCATGGCCTTCTCGACCACATTTTTCATGTCGCCGGGGGCGAGGAACTGGCCTTTCTTGATGTTGACCGGCTTGCCCGCCGCCGCCACGGCCTGAATAAAATCCGTCTGGCGGCACAAAAACGCCGGCGTTTGCAGCACATCGACCGCTGCCGCCACCGCGCTGATTTCGGGGATGTCATGCACGTCCGTCAGGACCGGAACCCCGATCTCGCGCCGGACCTTGGCCAGGATTTCGAGTCCCTTGTCCATGCCGAGCCCGCGAAACGACGCCGAGGAGCTGCGGTTGGCCTTGTCGAAGGAGGACTTGTAGATGAAAGGAATCTTGAGGCTGGTGGTAATCTCTTTCAGTTTGCCGGCCGTGTCGAGCGCCATGGCTTCCGACTCAATCACGCACGGGCCGGCGATCAGGAAAAACGGCCGGTCGATCCCCACCTCAAAACCGCACAGCTTCATGTAAGTACGGCCTGTGACTTGGGCGCCGCCTGGGTATGTCGCGCCAGCGCCGCCTGTACATAACCGGTAAATAACGGGTGGCCGTCACGGGGATTGGAGGTAAATTCCGGATGAAACTGTACGCCGACAAACCAGGGGTGCCCGGTCAACTCAATGATCTCTACCAGCGTGCCGTCCACCGAGGTGCCGGCAATGACCATCCCCTTTTCCTGCAGAATTTCACGGTACTGGTTGTTGAATTCGTAGCGATGCCGGTGGCGTTCGACGATGGCGTCCTTGCCGTAAAGTTCGTGGGCATGCGTGCCCGGTATCAACCGGCACTCCTGGCCACCCAGCCGCATGGTGCCGCCGAGGTCACTCCCCACGGCGCGGACTTCCTTGGAACCCTCTGCCGTGGTCCATTCGGTGATCATGGCGATCACCGGATGTGTGGTTTTCGGGTTGAATTCGGTGCTGTGGGCGCCCTTCAGGCCGGCGACACTGCGCGCGAATTCAATCACGGCCACCTGCATGCCGAGACAGATACCGAGATAGGGAATTCCCTTGGTGCGGGCGTAGGTTGCGGCCTTGACCTTGCCTTCGATGCCGCGCTCACCGAAACCACCCGGTACCAGGATCGCATCGACATTGTCGAGCTGGGCCGTGCCCTGCGTCTCGATCTGTTCCGAATCGATATAGCGGATGTTGATGTGCGTGCGCGTCTGGATGCCCGCGTGCTTCAGGGCCTCGGACAGGGACTTGTAGGATTCCGTGAGATGGACGTACTTGCCAACCATGGCGACCGTAATCTCACCGGTCGGATGCTCCATGGCATAGACCGCCTTGTCCCACTCGGAGAGATTGGCCTTGCGTGCGTTCAGGTGCAGCTTCTCGACGACGATCTCGTCCAGGCCCTGTTCGTGCAACAGCCGGGGAATCTTGTAAATGTTATCGACATCGATGGCGGAGATGACCGCCCGTGTCGCCACGTTGGTGAATAACGCGATCTTGCGACGCTCGTCTTCGGGCAGCTGCCGGTCGGCGCGGCACAGCAGGATGTCCGGCTGGATGCCGAGCGAGAGCAGTTCCTTGACCGAATGCTGGGTGGGCTTGGTCTTCAGTTCGCCAGCAGCGGCGATGTAGGGAACCAGCGTGAGATGGAGATACACGACATTGCTCGGACCGTGCTCGACACCCATCTGGCGGATGGCCTCGAGAAATGGCTGCGATTCGATATCGCCCACCGTGCCGCCGATCTCCACCAGCGCCACATCGGCATTGTTCGCGCCCTGCATGATGCAGCGCTTGATCTCGTCGGTAATATGCGGGATCACTTGCACGGTCGCGCCGAGGTAGTCGCCGCGCCGTTCCTTGCGGATGACGTTTTCGTAGATCTTGCCGGTCGTGAAATTGTTGCGCTTGCCCATGACGGTGCGTACGAAACGCTCGTAGTGCCCAAGATCGAGGTCGGTCTCGGCGCCGTCCTGCGTGACGTACACTTCGCCGTGCTGAAACGGGCTCATCGTGCCCGGGTCGACATTAATATAGGGATCCAGCTTGAGCAGGGTGACCTTGAGGCCACGGGCTTCGAGAATAGAGGCAAGGGACGCGGAGGCGATGCCTTTGCCCAGAGAGGACACCACACCGCCGGTCACGAATACGAATTTGGTCATTTCAGCCCGTTTTGCAGAAAACAATTACTACTGCGGAACGGAATGACAAGCTACCAGATGGCGGCTGTTTTCACAACCGCCTTATGTCAATCCGTGAAATTCCCGCGCGGATTCAAGCACCAGCTTCCATGACGGTTCGTCCGCGTGCGCGGCATAGGGTTCACACACCCAGCGATCACCGATGGCGGCAAGATCGTCACCGGCATACACCAAAGGCAGACGCCCCCGTTCCCATGGCGGAATGCCGGCTTCCTGCAACAGCTTCTTCAGCTTGTGGTGATGACGACGACCTGCCAGCTGGCAAGTCTCACCCCCTTGGCGCAGTCGAACCGTCAGCCGCGCACGCCCGATCCGCTCGCGCGAAAGGCCGGTACCGACAACGGGTTCGGAACGCAACCGCAATCCACTTCCGGGAATCTCCAGGGACACCGACGGGTCCCACGAAAGACATAAGGCATTGTCGAGCGGTCCACGCGCCGGAAACGCCACCAGTTCGTCACGGAATCGATGCACGTCGGTCCCGGGCCAGCGAATGAGCCCATGCCGTGAGCGCGGTTCATTCTCCGTCAACACCATAATCTGATCGAGATGCATGGTCGAAGGTGCCTGGATACCCTGCGCCCGCAACCAGTATCGAATCAGATTGCGCCGCCGCGGAGGCGGTAACCGCCGCAGTGCTGTTACCGACAGCGCGGTTCCTGTACCGACACGGCATGACACAATATCCGTCGCCGCCATCTCGTCCAGCAAGCCTGCGGCTTCCGCCGCATGCCGTGCTGACCGCGCCAATTGATGCGCTGCGCCGGGCCAACGCTCTTCGACCACCGGGAAAATCCGGTGCCGCAGGAAGTTGCGCGCCAGACGGGTGTCCTGATTGCTGATATCTTCAATCCAGCGCAACCCATGGGCGTTTGCATAGGCTTCGAGTTCACGGCGCGTGAATTCCAGCAAGGGACGCGCCAGATGGCCGGCAGAAAATTCTGTCATCACCGGCATGGCCGCAAGGCCATGCACTCCCGCTCCACGCAGGAGTTGCAGCAATACGGTCTCCGCCTGGTCATCCACGTGATGTGCCGTCAGCATCACCTCGCCGGCGCCCACATGCCGGGCCAGGCGCGCATATCGCGCACGCCGGGCGGCGGCCTCCAGGCCCTCTTCGTGGATTTTACAGACTTCCACGCGCTCCACGAGGCAGGACACACCCAGGCCGGCACAGAGATGCACGCAGTGATGCGCCCACTCGGCGGAATTTTTCTGCAGGCCGTGGTCGATATGCACGGCAGTGATGCCGGTACGCAACGGATCGCGCAGCGCACACAGCGCATGCAATAAAACATAGGAATCGAGGCCGCCGCTGAAGGCGATTTTCAGTGAGGCATCGGGGGTGAGACCAAGGCGGCCGGCCAGAACTCGCGCCAGCGCCTGCGGAGAAAAAGAACTGTCAGTGTTCGTCAAATTCACCGAAGTGCATCAGCCGGTCGTAACGCTGTTCGAGCAGACGCTCAATCGGAACGGCGCTGACCTTGTTGAGTGCGGAAACCAGCGCCGACCGGAGTGTCTTGACCATGGCCTCGGGCTCGCGGTGTGCCCCACCCAGCGGCTCCGGCACGATTTCATCCACGAGGCCGAGCCGGTTCAGGCTATCGGCGGTAATGCCCATCGCCTGTGCGGCCTCGGAGGCCTTGTCGGCCGAGCGCCACAGAATCGAGGCACAACCCTCCGGAGAAATTACCGAGTACGTGGCGTACTGCAACATCAGCAGGCGGTCACACACGCCAATGGCCAGCGCCCCACCCGACCCGCCCTCGCCGATCACCACGCTGATGATCGGAGTACGCAGTTTGGCCATGACATACAAATTGCGCGCGATGGCTTCGCTCTGGCCGCGCTCCTCCGCACCCACGCCCGGGTAGGCGCCCGGTGTGTCGATCAGCGTAATCAAGGGCAAGTGGAATCGTTCGGCGAGGTGCATCAGGCGCATCGCCTTGCGGTAACCCTCCGGACGCGGCATGCCGAAATTGCGCCGCACCTTCTCGCGCGTGTCGCGGCCTTTCTGGTGACCGATAACCACGACCGGCCGACCGTCGAGACGGGCCAAGCCGCCGACAATGGCCGGGTCATCGGCAAACACGCGGTCGCCATGCAGTTCTTCAAAATCGGTAAACGTCTGGGCCACGTAATCGAGCGTATAGGGTCGCAGCGGATGACGCGCGAGCTGTGAAATCTGCCATGGGGTCAATGACGTGAAAATCGATTCGGTCAGCTTGCGGCTTTTGACACGCAGCTTGTTGATCTCTTCGTTGAGATTGATATCGCCGCCCTTGCCGGCAAAACGCAGGGCCTCGATCTTGGCTTCAAGGTCGGCAATGGACTGTTCAAAATCGAGATAATTCTGATTCATGTATAAATGGCAGCCTCAGACTCAACATTGAAAAGAAACAAACAACGCTAGCGGTAGATCAACTGGACGTTTTGCTCACCCGCCAACCGGGAAAGCTGCTCCATGACCGAACTGGTTGGGCTTATCTTCCATTGCTCGCCCAAGGCAATTTCCGCCTCCGCCGCTGGAGTCTGGTACTGCAGGTAGACCGGGCATGTACCGCGAGCCACCGGCTCGAGAATTCCCCTGAGTTCCTCGACAAACCCATTGCCGGCCACTTCGGCGCTCAGGCTGATCACCAAGCGCGTGCTAAACGCAGCACGGGCTTGCTCTATATTATAGAGCTTCTCCGCAGACATTTTGAACCCGCCGGTGTATTCATCAACGCTCACCTGGCCTTCCACCACCAGCAGACTGTCTTTGACCAGCAATTCACGGTATTGCGTGAAAATATCGGAAAACACCGCCAGCTCCAGACGCCCGGTACGGTCATCGAGGGTTACAAACGCCATCCGGTCACCGCGTTTGGTCTGCATGGTGCGTTGCGCCACCACGAGACCCGCCACCACAATGGTGCTCTCTTTCGTCGGCTTCAGATTGGCGAGCGTGGCGTCCGTGATTTTTGCCAGTTCATCGGCATAACGCGCAATCGGATGTCCCGTCAGATACAACCCGAGCGTCTCTTTTTCACCTTCGAGTCGCTGATCTTCGCTCCATTCCGGCACGGACTCGTAGACGTGGGTATCCGTCGAGGTCTGACTCATGCCGAAAATGTCCACCTGTCCCGTTGCCAGATTGCTGCTGTGCTGGTCGGCCACCGCCACGGCGGCGTTGAGCGAGGCCATCAGCGCCGCGCGATGCGTGCCCAATCCATCCAGCGCTCCGGCACGTATCAAGGACTCCAGCACACGCCGATTGACCTTGCGCAAATCGATGCGCTTGCAGAAATCGAACAGATCCTTGAACTGACCGTGCTCGTTTCTGTCTTGCAGGATGGCATCGATGGCGGCCTGCCCCAGGCCCTTGATCGCGCCCAGGCCGTAAAGGATGGTCGTGTTGTCCAGCGGAACAAAATGATACTCACAGCGATTGATGTCCGGTGGCAGGATCGTGAGCTTCATGTCGCGGCATTCGGCGATCATGGTCACCACCTTGTCGGTCTTGTCCATATCCGCCGACAGCACCGCGGCCATGAACGCCGACGGGTAATGCGCCTTGAGCCACGCCGTCTGGTAGGCGATGAGCGCGTAGGCCGCAGAGTGTGAACGATTGAAGCCGTAACCGGCAAACTTTTCGATCAAATCGAAAATGTCGGCGGCCAGTTTCGGATTGACGCCACGTTCCTCGGCCCCCCTCACGAACACATCGCGCTGCTTGGCCATCTCCTCCGGCTTCTTCTTGCCCATGGCGCGACGCAGCAGGTCGGCGCCGCCGAGTGTGTAGCCGGAAAGCACCTGGGCGATCTGCATCACTTGTTCCTGATACAGGATCACGCCGTAGGTCGGTTTGAGAATCGGCTCCAGACTCGGGTGTGGGTACTTTACCGCCACACGCTTGTGCTTGCGGTTGATAAAGTCGTCCACCATTCCCGATTGCAACGGACCGGGACGGAACAGCGCCACCAGCGCCACGATTTCCTCGAAGTTGTCCGGCTTCAGTCGCTGGATCAGGTCTTTCATGCCGCGCGATTCCAACTGGAACAGCGCCGTAGTGCGGCAGGATTTAAGCAGCGCGAAGGTCGCGGGATCATCGATGGGAAGCTGTTCGATGACAATCGGCGGCTCGTTTTTCTGCGCGCGCTCGCGATTGATGGTTTTAACCGCCTTGTCGATGATCGTCAGGTTGCGCAGACCGAGGAAATCGAACTTCACCAGACCGATCTTCTCGACGTCGATCATGTCGAGCTGCGTGACGAACTGGCTGCTCCCCTGTTCGCAATAGAGCGGCATGAAGTCGGTCAGCGAGGAAGGTGCGATGACCACGCCCGCGGCGTGCTTGCCGGCGCTGCGCGCGAGCCCCTCGAGCACCTTGGCCGTGTCGATCAGGGCGCGCACGTCCTCTTCCTTCTCGTAGCGGTCGCGCAACATGGGCTCCTGCTCCAGCGCCTTGTCGAGCGTCATATCGAGTTCATGCGGGATGAGCTTGGCGATCTTGTCGACATAGCCGTAGGGGTGGTCCATGACGCGCCCGACGTCGCGCACCACGGCCTTGGCCGCCATGGTGCCGTGGGTGATGATCTGGCATACCTTCTCGGCGCCTTAACGCTCCGTGACATAACCGATCACGCGGTCACGCCCTTCGATGCAGAAGTCCACGTCAAAATCCGGCAGCGACACACGCTCGGGATTCAGGAAGCGCTCGAACAGGAGTTCATATTTGATCGGGTCGAGCTCCGTAATGCCCAGGCAATAGGCCACCAGCGAGCCCGCGCCCGAACCGCGCCCGGGGCCGACCGGAATGCCGTTGTCCTTGGCCCACTGGATGAAATCGGCCACGATCAGGAAGTAGCCGGGGAACCCCATCTTGCCGATGGTGGCCAGCTCAAGGTCCAGGCGATCGGTGTACGTCTTGCGCTCGGCTTCGAGCCGCGCCGCCGGCAGGAGCTTGAGGCGCTGCTCCAGCCCCGCCTCCGCCTTCTGCCGCAATAACTCATCGATACTCATGCCCGATGGCAGGGGGTAGGCCGGAAGGTAGTTGCGCCCGAACTCAAGGCGGAAATTGCAGCGCCGCGCAATTTCCACGGTGTTATCCAAGGCCTCGGGGATGTCCTGAAACAGCTCGGACATCTCCCGGGCGCTGCGGAAATACTGCTGTGTCGTGTAACGCCGCGGACGCCGGCTGTCTGTCAGCACCCGGCCGTCCTGGATACATACCCGCACTTCGTGGGCCTCAAAATCACCCGTTTGCAGGAACATGACGTGATTGGTGGCCACCACGGGAAGCTCAAGAGCCCGGGCGAGATGCACGGCCGCGTGATTGTAATCCTCCTGCAGTGGCTGGCCGGTGCGCTGCAATTCCAGATAAAAACACCCCGGAAACCATTTCTGATAGCCGCGCGCGAGTTCCTCGGCCTGCGCCTGATTGCCGGACAGCAGAGCCTGGCCGATATCGCCCTCCTGGGCGCCGGAAAGCGCGATCAGCCCCGACACGGAGCCTTCAAACCAGGACCTGCCCAGACAAGGCTTGCCGGAATGCTGGCCTTCGGCATAGGCCCGCGTCAGCAGCCGGCAGAGGTTGCGGTAGCCCAGGGTGCTTTGGCACAGCAGCACCAGCCGGTACGGCTTGTTCGGGTCTGCCGGGTTCTCCAGCCACACATCGGCCCCGATAAGGGGCTTTATCCCCGTGGAAATGGCGGCCTGATAGAACTTAACCATGCCAAAGAGATTGGCGAGGTCTGTCATGGCCACGGCGGGCATGCCCTCGCGGGCAGCCGCCTGCACCAGATCCTCGATGCGGACAATGCCGTCCGCGAGGGAAAATTCGGTATGGATATGTAAATGGACGAAGGGTCGGCTCACGGCCGGTATTTCACAGCAAATCACGCGCTCAGGGAAGCACAAAATTTCCTATCCGCTTTAGTGCCTTACAGCACAGGGTGCATTCTTTTCATTAGGTTTTTTTGCCCGGACAGATATAATGCGATATCGAACATGAGGTTTTGATGACGGTTCAGGAAACAGCTGGGATATGAATGAACATCACGGAAGTCATTAGCCACCCCCGGTTCAGACAATGGGCGCCCAGTGTCCTTAATTCGGGATTACTGCTCCTGCTGACGGCAAGTCTCGCCCAGTGGACCTGGCTCTTCGTCAAACCCACCCTGGCGCCGGTGATGACGCCGCCGCCACCGTCAAGCGCGACGAACACTCATATGTTTTCGGTCCAGCCACTGCTGGCGGCCCATCTGTTTGGCCAAGCCAGTCAGGAGCTGACCGGGCGCCTAGGCACCCTTCCCATCAGCAGCCTGAACCTCGTTCTTACCGGCGTGATCGCCGCCAGTAACGGCGGTTATGCGCTAATCTCCGTTAATGGCCAGCCGCAGGAGTCGTTTACTGTTGGCCAGAGTGTCACGTCGGGCGCTGTATTACAGGCGGTTTATTCCGACCGGGTGGTCATCCAGCGCAATGGGGTCATGGAGAGCCTGCTCCTTGAGGGGGCGGACAAATCGGCACCGATGTCATCGGAGTCGTGGCAACCGTCCGTCAGCGCGCAACCGCCGGCCGAGTACGGCACGGTACACGAAACCGGGGCCAATCATTATATGATTGACCGAGAACAGCTGGCGGCGCAGATGCGGACGCCCGAATTCTTGAAGCAGGCCACGATGGTCCCAGCCAGTAGCGGCGGGTTCCAGGTAAGACAGATACAACCCGATTCGCTCTATGCGAAACTCGGATTGCGTGCGGGGGACATCGTCAAATCGATTAATGGGCAACCCATCAACTCGGTCGAAGACGCCATGAAACTTTACCAGCAGATGGCGAATCTCGGCAGCGTGCAGATGGAAGTTCAGCGCGGGGGAAAACCTGAATATCTGTATTACCAGTTTTCACAGAATTAAAAGGAAAACCGTTTGAAACGAATTAGCGCATCCATTCTGAGTGCAATCATCAGCGCACAGCTGGCTGTGATGCCATTGGTACAGGCTGAGGAAGAAGACCCGGCACCGGAAGCTCCTGATCAGGGATTTCCAACTCCGGCGCAACCCTCAGCGCCCACCGGACCGGTGCCAGCGCCATTCCCGCGCGGCGCGGGTCGACCGGCTGCGACCACACCCGGTTTAACGCCGTCTCCCAGGCCAGCGCAATCATTCAAACCCGCATCACCCGCTGCGGGTGCGCCCTCGGGGAGCCAGGCAATGCGACCCGGCGAGATGATGTTCAATTTC
>Ga0153916_10004682_pt1 | contig 10353 bp, 11 predicted proteins | sample Opewatmetagenome_FD_109642 | JGI IMG/M metagenome (GOLD analysis project Ga0153916, IMG submission 109642) | Freshwater wetland microbial communities from Ohio, USA - Open water 3 Core 3 Depth 4 metaG | ecosystem: Environmental > Aquatic > Freshwater > Wetlands | place: USA: Ohio, Lake Erie...
CAGCACCTTCGTGATTGCCGCCGTCAGCGTCGTCTTCCCGTGGTCCACGTGGCCGATCGTCCCCACGTTTACGTGCGGCTTCGTCCGTTCAAATTTCGCCTTCGCCATGTCTTCTCTCCCGAGGGTGTGTGGTCCGGGCTCGCCCAGCGCGATCCCCGTTCTGATGGCTGGAGCCCTCATCCAGATTCGAACTGGAGACCTCGTTCTTACCAAGAACGCGCTCTACCAACTGAGCTATGAGGGCGGATGGGACCGGCCCGGGCCCTCCCGGACCATCATTGCCTTTCGATTTGGGCCTTTCTCCGGGCCCTTTCGGGCCAGCTGTACCGAACTGGTGGAGGGAGCAGGATTCGAACCTACGAAGCGCGTCGCGCGGCAGATTTACAGTCTGCTGCCATTAACCACTCGGCCATCCCTCCACAGGACGCGTCCCGTTGTGACGCGGGTTGCGTTTCCATGGAGCCCAGGAGGGGACTCGAACCCCTAACCTACCGATTACAAATCGGTTGCGCTGCCAATTGCGCCACCCGGGCTCGGGTCAAGTGCCCCAGAAGGGATTCCACACAAAAACGATCCGCCGGAGCGGATCAAGTCCTAAGTATGAGACCGCCCCTGCGCAATGGCAACAACGCACTCCGCGCCGCCGCCAATGACCATCTGAGTCTACAGGACGACCGCCTTATACGGCGGTTTGAGGCGGACTCGAACCACCTGGACGCAGGAGAGGCGGGCCAAATTGACCCGCCTCTCCGTGGACGAAAAGAACTCGAATGATTAGCGCGGTTTGTAGGCGACCACAGCAGCCGAGGCAATACCCTTGCCGCCCGGGTATTCGGTCGCATCCGAAGTGGTCTTCTCGAAGCCCGCGGCGTTGATCTTGGCGATGTAGTCGGCCTCGACGAGCGCACCGGCAATGCAGCCGGCCCACGCCTCGAGGTCGTTCTTGACGCTCTCAGGAACGGGCTTGGTCCAGACGATATCGCTGACCTGCAGCCGCCCGCCGGGACGCAGCACCCGGAAGGCCTCGCGGAAGACCTGGTCCTTGTCCGGCGAGAGGTTAATGACACAGTTCGAAATGATGACGTCGACGGAGGCATCGACCAGCGGGAGGTGTTCAATCTCCCCCAGGCGGAACTCGACGTTCGTTGCGCCAACCTTGCCGGCATTCTTGCGGGCGAGGGCGATCATCTCCGGGGTCATGTCGACGCCATAGACGTGACCGGTTGGGCCGACCATCTTGGCGGCGAGGAAGCAGTCGATGCCCCCGCCGGAACCAAGGTCGAGGATCGTTTCGCCGGGCTTCAGCGCGGCGATGGCGGTCGGGTTGCCGCAGCCGAAGGCGACATCCGTGACGGTCGACGGGAGGTCGGTGACGTCCGTTTCGGCGTAGAGCCGCGCGATATTGGTGATCGCGACGTCGGTCGAGGCTTCGGAGACGTCAGCGCCGCAGCACGAGTCGTCCGCGGCATCGGTGGAGCAACAGGCCGCACCAGATGCGACCACCTCGAGCGGGATCTCATCGGCGCGGTTCAGGACCGGGCGAACGCGATCCGCGTACGACTTGGAGACATTTGCGCGGATTTCGGAGTCCGTGGGGCTGGACATGGTTGGAGCTCTCCTTCGTTCGTAAAAAGACGATTGGTCGAGCCGTAAAATTACGATACAATAGGCAGCATGTCAACAACTGCCGGCGGCGTTATTTCGGTTCAGTTCCTGTGGTCGGCAGGGTGCCCCAATCACGAGGCCGCTGAAGTGATCCTGCGGGGCGTCCTCCAGGAATGCGGCATCGCTACGCCGATCACTCGAATCGCCATCGAGGACGAGGAGGCCGGTCGCCGAGTGCGATTTCCAGGCTCGCCCACTATCCGCATAAACGGCCGCGACGTGGAGCCAGGATACGACCCGGCCGGCTGCGCCGACTGCACGCCGCGTTGCCGCCTCTATCTCACCGACCGAGGACTGACCGGCGTCCCCTCGCGGGATTGGATAGAGGACGCCATTCACGCAGCCCGGCCGTCCGGCTCCACTCAGGAACCACGAACGGATTACTCAAAATGAAAGTCATTGAAGGGCTGACCGCTGAGGAAGAGCGCGCCGCTGCGATCTTCCGCGCCCTCGGCAACCCCGCCCGGATCCGGATCGTCACCGAGCTCGCCAGGCGCAACGCCTGCGTGACCGGCGACATGGTCGACGTGCTCCCGCTCGCGCAGTCCACGGTTTCCCAGCACCTCAAGGTTCTGAAGGAAGCCGGGATCATCCGCGGCTCGGTTGAGGGCGACGCCTGCTACTGCCTTGAGCCTGAGGCGATCCAGTGGCTCGTAGCCTTCTGCGGCCAGGTTTGCTGCCAGCCCGAGACGGCCGGCAGCTAGCGGCGCACCCTTTCGCTACGGCGCCGAGGCGACCTCGTAGACGCCGCCGTGGTAGTCGAGGATGTACAGGTTCCCGTCGTCATCAACGCCAAAACTGCTGACCGCAAAGCCAGTCTCCTTGAGCACCGCCTTTGACCAGGCACCGTTTACCCGACGCATCCCCCACAGCGTCCCCGAGCAGTAATCACTGTAGAAATAGATGCCCGAGAGCGCCGAGTACCGCTTGCCCCGGTAGACGTAGCCGCCGGTGATTGAGCAGCCCTGGCTGTGATCATACTGCGCAACGGGCAAAACGAATCCGCTCGGGTTGCAGTTGGGCGGGCTGTAGCAATACAGCCCTTCCATAACGTTCCAGCCAAAGTTCAGACCCGGCGGCGATCCTGCGGGAACATAGTCGACCTCTTCATACGTGTCCTGGCCAACGTCGGCGATGTAGAGGTCGCCGTTCGCGGCGTCGAACGAGAACCGCCACGGATTGCGCAGCCCCTTGGCCCAGATCTGCGGCTGGTGGGGCCCGGCGCCATGCTCGACGTCGAGGCGGAGGATCGACGCTAGGAGCGAGTTCGGATTCTGCCCGTTGTGCTGCGGGTCGCCTGCGCTTCCGCCATCACCCATGCCGATGTAGAGCAGGCCATCCGGTCCGAATTGGAGCTGGCCGCCGTTATGGTTCGGGTAGGGCTGGTCGATCGTCAGAATCGTCTCGGCACTTGACGGGTCAGCCACGTCAGGGTTCGTCGCGGACACGTGGTAACGGGCGATGACCGTGCGACCGTTCCCTGCCTTCGACGTGTAGTCGATGGAGAACGTGCCCTTCGTGGCGAATCCCGGGGAGAACGCCACGCTCAGGAGCCCCTGCTCGCTGCCGAGCTGCACCAGGCTCGTGATGTCGAGGAAGGGAACCGGGAGGACCACGCCGTTCTTGATGATGCGGATGCGGCCGGGCTGTTCGACGACGAAGATCCGGCCGCTCCCGTCGCCGGCCCCCGTCACATAGGTCGGCTGGCTGAACCCTGCGGCCACGCTCTTGAGGGTGATGCCCGGCCATTGGGGGGGCGTGGGTCCCGGTTCCGTGGCGCTCGCGGCTTCCGTGGTCGGCGATGGGGCGCTCGCCCGGTGCTGACTGCTGCAGCCACCCGCGAGCAGCGTCAGTACCGCGAGCGCGAGCCACTTCCGCATCTAACGATGATAGGGCGAAGGCAGGCGGCCTTGATCCCCCCGCCGCACGTGCCCGCCAGGCCCGGCCTGCCTCCGCCCCCGGAGGTCCGGTCACCTTAGAGAGGAAGGTGACCGGTTGTCGATAAACCTGCACTGATGCCGGATGAACCAACCCGGCGCGGTGAGCGCGTTGCCAACGCCACCGCGCCGGGTCCTCCCCCTCCGAGTTCAATCCGCCACCCCCAGACGGGGTCAGGCGGCGCGCCGCTCGTCGTCCGTCGTGATGAAGTCGATTTCCTGCAGCCAATTCCGGAACTCGCGCACGGCGCCACAGCGCTTGCAGATGCCGGTAGTGACCGGCCCGCTGGGCTCTCCAAGGATCCAGTGGTGCGCATGGTCGACGGTGATGGTTGGAAGCGTGGTTTCGGTCGTCATCTCTTTCTCTCTCCGGGGGCCACCTCTCATGGCCTCTCCGTTCGAAGTAATTGTCGAGAGCGTGAGAAAACGTGACGCGGGCCATTCGGCCCCGTTCACTGGGGCTATTGGTGCAATAAGGGCCGAAAAATTCAGAAATCGAAAAGACCGCTGGCAGCCGGGCCCTATACCTCGAGGACGATCTTCCCAAAGTTCGCGTTCGACTCCATGTACGCCTGGGCAGCGCCGGCTTCGTTGAGCGGGAAGACGCGGTCAATTGGCACCTTGATCCGCCCGCTCGCGAGATGCGGCAGCACGCTCTTTTCGAACGCCCGGGTGGCGTAGGCCTTCTCTTCAAGAACCCGAGCCCGCAACAGCGTTCCCCGGATCGAGGCCCGCTTCTGGGAGAGGAGCCCGATGTTGGCGGTGATGTTCCCGCCCGTCAGCATGCCGACCATGACCATCCGCCCCTTTTGCGCCAGCGAGCGGAGATTGCGCTCGAAGTACTCCGCGCCGATGACGTCGAGAATGACATCGACACCCCGGTCGCCCGTCGCTTTCCGCACTTCTTCCGCGAAGTCCTGCGAGTGATAGTCGATGCCAACATCGAGACCGAGGTCGCGAGCACGGTCCAGCTTCTCCTCGCTCCCGGCGGTCCCGATGACCAGCGAGGCGCCCATGGCCTTCGCGATCTGGATCGCGGCGACCCCGACCCCCGACCCGGCCGCATGAATGAGGAACGTCTCGCCGGCGGTGAAGGTGCACTGCAGCAGCGCGTCGTGGGCAGTGATGAACACCTCCGGCGTCGCCCCCGCCTCGAGCCAGGAGAGGTTGGCGGGAACTTTCACAGCGAGGCGGTGGTTGACCGCTACCTGCTCCGCGTAGCCTCCGCCGGCGAGGAGCCCCATGACGCGGTCGCCGGGAGCAAAGCCCTGGACCCGTTCCCCGATCGCCATGACCTCGCCCGCATACTCCAGCCCGGGGATCTCGACGACCGGCGCGACGCCCGGCTGAGGATAGCTGCCGCGCCTCTGGAGCAGGTCCGCACGGTTCAGGCCGGCAGCTTTGATCCCCACGAGCAGGTCGTCGGGGCCGCAGGTCGGGTCGGGCGTTTCGGAGTAGTTGAGAGTCCGGTCGGCGATGGTGATTGCGTGCATTGCGACAGGGTACGGGAAGGAGCGCCGGGGTTCACGCTGTACTCACCGGCTCCGGAGATGAGCTGCTTCCCACAGGCGTCGCTCCGGCTCCGGGAGATCGCTCTAGCTGAGGTAACCCATCTCGCGGTAGTAGCGCTGCGCGCCCGGGTGCAACGGAATGCCGACATCGCGCGCGACGTTTCGCGAATCGTACGAGTAGGGGATGTGCGTCTCGCGAAAGACGTGGCGGTTGTCGTCGAGTGCCTTCGCGAGCAGATAGGCGAAGTCTTCGGGCATGTCGTCGCGCGTGTAGATGAGCTGTGGCAACCGGGCCACGGTCGGGACATTGCCCGAAACGCCGCGCATGAGCCGGTTGGGGATGAAGCCCGGATCTCCGGCACCCGCTTCGCAGATGCTGCGGATCAACTCGTCCGGGAGCGGCAGGAACCGCAGGTCGTGGAGGACCGAGGCTTCCCACCAGTGACGGGCCTCAGGCGTGTAGGCGGCATAGAGCGTATCGACGAACAGGTCGAACTCGCCGCTGAGCACCCAGGGCACGCGAGGCGTCTCCAGGTCGGCCTGGAGAAATTCGCCGCCATAGTCTTCGATTTCGTCCCGGGAGAGCCCGTAGTACGCCCAGATCATGTCGAAGGCGCGTCCGCCGCCGGCCTTCACGCGCACGGGCAGACGCCGCTCCTTGATATCCGCCAGGTCGTTGATCTCGGACTTTGCCTTCACCGCCACGCCGATCCATGAGGGGTGGTTGATGCAGGCGATCACCCGCAGGTTCCGGCGCGGCTCCTCGCCCGCATAGGCATCGCGCCCGTGATAGGCCGCGACTGCGTGGGTCGGGTGGGTGGCGCCCAGGTCTGCCTTCCCGTCGCCGACGTAGCGGGCGTTATCCGTCCGGGACGACCTCGATTCGATGTGGAGCTCATAGCCCAGCGGGGAGAGAATCCGCTTCGTGAGCGCGCCAATCGTCCCCCAGGGAGTCCCCATGCCGGGGCCGCCTGCCCCCGCGAAGATCAAGCGCCTGTCGTCGTAACCCACTGGTAGTTCCTCGCTCTCGGCACCTCGGCTGGTTCGAATGCGCGCGCATCGTACCCCGGCGCCGGGCCCGCCTACCACCAGCCGACTTTGTAGAACCAGCCTTTCGTCTCTTTGCCCTTCGTCCCGGCTTCCTTCAGGCGGATCAGGTGCTTTCGGCACAGCGGAACGGTGATCCGCTCACGCTCCTCACCGCGCCACTTGAGGACAGCCACGTCTTCGAGCGGAGGTTCCATGCACCAGAGGCAGCGCGGACGTGGCATCAGTTTGCTCCCGGGTCGAGGGTCATCTCGTAGCCCCACTCACGACTCTGCCACGGGTCAGGGGCGTAGCGAAAGCGGACCTGGCGGAAACCGACGCGTTCGTAGAGCCGGTGGGCGTCGGTGAAGGCGACATCGCTGAAGAGGATGACGCTGCGTGCGCCCCGGGCGCGGGCCTCATCGAGCGCCCAGCGGACGAGCCGTTCGCCGGTGCCGCCGTGCCGTGCTTCGGGGGCGACGTAGAGCCGGTGCAGTTCGAAGATGCCGTCTCCCTCGTCTGTGAGAGCAACACAGCCGACAACGCGGCTGCCCTCTTCGGCGACGGCGAACCAGCCGTTGGTCCCGTCGTAGTGGCTGGCCGGGTCGCGCAGGTCGGCGTCGTAGTCGAACTCGTCAAAGGGGAAGCCGTACTCGTCGAACACCGCTTTGACGACGCGCCAGGGGCCGTCGCCGTGGCGGGCGGGGTCGTAGGGCAGGATCGCGGGGCTTGCAGCCACGGGTGGGGTCATTCTTCCGAGGTCAGCATGCCCATGATGTTATAGCCGCTGTCCACGTAGAGAACCTCGCCCGTAATCCCCCGGGCGGCGGGCCCGCAGAGGAACGCGGCCGTGTTGCCAACATCGTCGATGGTGATGTTCCTGCGAAGCGGCGCGAGCGAGGCGAAGGCGCGCTGGTAGTCGCGGAAGCCGCTGATCCCGGCGGCCGCCAGTGTCCTCAGCGGGCCCGCGCTGATCGCGTTCACCCGGATACCCTGCGGGCCGAGGTCGTTGGCAAGGTAGCGGACGGTGGCTTCGAGGGAAGCTTTCGCAACGCCCATAACGTTGTAGGTCGGAACCACCTTCTCGGCGCCATAGTAGGAGAGCGTCAGCACACTCGCGTCTTCAGACAGGAGTGGGAGCGCCGCCCGCGTGAGTCCAATCAACGTGTAGACCGAGATGTTGTGGGCGAGCAGGAAGCCCTCTCGGCTCGTGTCGACAAAGCGCCCCGCCAGGTCTTCTTTTGATGCGAAGGCGATGGCGTGGACGAGGATGTCGATCGTCCCGTGTGCGGCCTTCCACTTCGCCATGATCGCATCGATCGCCGCATCGGAAGAGGCGTCGCATTCTTCGACGAAGTCAGAGTTCACGCTCTCGGCCAGCGGACGCACGCGCCGCTCGAGCGTGGGCCCGGCGTAGCCAAAACCGAGTGTCGCGCCTTCGCGGTGGAAGGCCTTGGCGATCCCCCACGCGATCGAGTGGTCATTGGCGACACCAAAGATGAGCGCATTCTTACCGCTGAGAGATTGCATGGCCGATAGGTTACGTGTGCGCACCGCCCTTTGGCGAATTACCGGCGGCGGCGCCTCGCCGGAGCAGGAGTGCGCCTGGGTTGCGCACGTCGCTCGTTCGCAACAATGGTCCCGCCGATTCCGATGCCGACCGCGCCGCCAATCCACATGAGCGCCGTCTCGCTGACCGCCAGGCTGGCGCCGATGATGATGGCCCCGCCCAGGATCGCAGCGGCGCAGACGAGCCAGTACCGGCCCAACAGCACTCCGAAACGGGTCAGCAGCGCCGACTCTGGCATCCCACGCTCCTACCGGATGACGAAATAGCGGGCCTCCGGGTGGTGAACGACGATCGCGCTCGTCGACTGCTCGGGATGCCACTGGAAGGTCTCGCTCAGTTCGACGCCGATGCGCGACGGCTCGAGCAGCGTGACCATGCCGGTCTGCTCTTCGAGGTCCGGGCAGGCCGGGTAGCCGAAGCTGTAGCGGCTCCCCTGGTAGCCCTGCGCAAACAACTCCTTCGTCGTCTTGCCGTCGACTCCCGCGATGTCGAGCTCTTCCCGGATGCGCTTGTGCCAGTACTCGGCCAGCGCCTCGGCACTTTCCACGGCGAGGCCGTGGAAGTGCAGGTAGTCGCGATACTCGTTGGATTTGAAGAGCTCCTGGGCGAACTCCGTGGCCCGCGGCCCCATCGTCACGAGCGAAAGCGCGAGCGTGTCGTAGCGCCCTGATTCCTTCGGCAGGAAGAAGTCGGCGATGCACAGGCGGCGCCCGGTTGACTGGCGAGGGAAGTGGAAGCGCACCGGCTCACCGGCCGGCTCGCCGTCCTTGAAGCCTGGCCAGGCGAGGAGGTCGTTACGATCGGCCTGCGCCGGGAAGTACCCGTACACGACCTGCGGCACGAGCAGTCGCTCCGCGATTGCGCGCTCCTGCCAGCGGCGGAAGACCGGGCGGACCTCGTTGTCGACGAAGCTGGCGTATTCGCCGTCGGAGCGCTCGCCCTTCTGGTACTGCCACTGCCCACGGAAGAGGGCGATCTCGTTCACGTAGGCGAAGATGTCGCGCAGGGGCAGGCCCTTCACGACGCGGCTACCCCAGAACGGTGGCGACGGGATCGCAGGCGCAGGCTTCACGTCGGACTTCGCGTAAGCAGACGGAGATGCGACCGCCGGGGGTGTGATCGTCTTCGTGGTGTCGTAGCCACTTTCGTCGGCCGGGCGCTGCTTTCCGCCGCCGCGGGTCAGTTCCGGGAGCGCGTGACCGGCCTTGAGGGCGGGCATAACCTTCTCGAGCGTGGAGAGCCCCTCGAAGGCGTCCTGGCAGTAGTAGACGCTGCCCCGGTAGATTTCGCGCAGCTCCGTTTCGACGTATTTGCGCGTCAGTGCCGCGCCGCCGAGCAGCACCGGGTAATGGAAGAGTTCGCGGGCGTTGAGCTCTTCGAGGTCCTCGCGCATGACGACCGTGCTTTTCACGAGCAGCCCGCTCAGCCCGATGGCGTCGGCCCGGACTTCGTCCGCCTTCTCAATGATGTTCTGGATCGGCTGCTTGATACCGATGTTGTGCACGGTGTAGCCATTGTTCGTGAGGATGATGTCGACCAGGTTCTTGCCGATGTCGTGCACATCACCCCGGACGGTGGCCAGGACGATCGTGCCCTTGCCGCCACCGGACGCCTTTTCCATGTGCGGTTCGAGGTAGGCGACAGCCGTCTTCATCGTCTCAGCCGACTGGAGGACGAAGGGGAGCTGCATCTTCCCGCTGCCGAAGAGTTCGCCGACTACCCGCATCCCGTCCAGCAGATGCTGGTTGATGATCGTGAGCGGATCCATGCGGGACAGCGCCTCGGCCAGGTCCACGTCGATGCCCCGGCGGTCACCGTCGACGATGCGCGCCCTGAGCCGCTCTTCGACCGGGAGGGCGGCGCGATCGACTTTCGCCACCTGCTCCGTGTCGGCCCCTTCGAAGAGCGAAAGGAAGTGTGTCAGCGGATCGTAGCCCTCACGACGCCGATCGTAGATGAGGTCGCGGGCGGTCTGAAGCTGCTCTTCGGGGATGCGCGTCAACGGCAGGATCTGCCTTGCGTTGACGATTGCGGCGTCGAGCCCGTGCTCGATCGCCTCGTAGAGCATCACCGAATTAAGGACGCGACGGGCGGGCGGTTTCAGCCCGAACGAGCAGTTCGAGACGCCGAGCACCGTGTGCACGCCCGGGAGCTCCGCCTTCACCCTGCGAATCGCCTCCAGGGTCTCCATCGCGTCGCCGCGGAGGTCCTCCTGCCCGCCGCTGAGGGGGAAGGTCAGCATGTCGAAGAGAAGGTCACCGGGCTCCATGCCGTAGCGGTTCACCGCCAGGTCGTGGATGCGGTGAGCGACCCGGAGCTTCCACTCGGCGGTGCGGGCCTGCCCCTCCTCGTCGATGACGAGCGCGATGGCGGCGGCGCCGTGGCGCTTGAGCAGCGGCAGGAGGCGGCCGATCTTCCGTTCGCCGTCCTCGAGGTTGATCGAGTTCACGATCGCTTTGCCACCGTAGAGCTTGAGGCCGGCTTCGATCACCGGCGGCTCGGTGGAATCGAGCACCAGCGGCAACGTCGACTGGGTACGCAGGACGCCGACCAGCCGTTCGGCGTCTGTGACGCCGTTCCGCCCGACGTAGTCGACCATCACGTCAATGACGTGGGCCCCTTCGGCCGCCTGCTCTTTGGCGAC
>Ga0153916_10004683_pt1 | contig 10353 bp, 9 predicted proteins | sample Opewatmetagenome_FD_109642 | JGI IMG/M metagenome (GOLD analysis project Ga0153916, IMG submission 109642) | Freshwater wetland microbial communities from Ohio, USA - Open water 3 Core 3 Depth 4 metaG | ecosystem: Environmental > Aquatic > Freshwater > Wetlands | place: USA: Ohio, Lake Erie, Old...
CCGTATCAGGTCATACGCATCGTCAAACTCCAGCTTCCGGTACCGTTGCCCGCTGGCAGAACGCCGTTCCCCCGACGGATCGGGGACGTAGCGGAGGATCCCACCGACCCGCTCGGTGTTGTCATAGGCAGCAACGGAGTAGATCCAGCCATCGCGGTCCACGATGAAGTCCCGGAGCCGGATGGGTCGCATGGCCTCACCTCACTGCGGCAGGGAGAGTACCGCTTCCACCCGGCGCCATCCCTCACCCTGGCGGAGAATGCACCGGTGCACCAGGTCCACGACGGTGGACGGCGTGCCCGGGAGCTTCCCTCCTTCGATCATCAGGTCATGGGGCACATGCACGTCGTTGGTGGTGGCCGGGTCCCGGTCGCCATGCAGGTTGGCGCTGGTGGCGGTGATGGGAGCGTCCAGCATCCGGGTGAGGGCCTCCGGCACCGGATGCGCCGGGATCCGGATCCCGATGAGCCCGGTTCCGCCGGTGAGGATCTCCGGGAGGCAGGTCTTGGCCTGCAGGACCACGGTCACAGGCCCGGGCAGGACCCGTTCCATGAACGCAAGGGCCACCTCATCGATGCAGGCAACTGCCTGTGCCATCTCAAGGTCGGCCACCGCAATGGAGATGGGCTGGGAGAGGGGACGCTGCTTGGCATCGTAGACCCGGCGGATGGCATCCTCGGAGAGGGCGTCGGCACCGAGGCCGTAAACCGTATCGGTGGGATATACCACCAGCCCGTCACGCTGGAGCACCCGGACGGCCCGGGCGATCTGGTCCATTCAGAATTCCTGTCCGCGCACGCGGCTGATATCGAACCTTGCCAGCTTGCTGGCATGCATGACCGCAAAGACGCCCGCCTGGATGGGGTCGGTCACCACCAGGTCCGCGTGGTCCGGCACCGACCCTGCCATCTTCAGGGCAATGACCGGGATGCCGGCGACCCGCACCCGGTCCACGGCCTCGGAGATGGTGCCGCCCATCAGCGATCCCGCCAGCACGAGAATGGAGGCCCGGGGAAGCCGGACCACGGCGTCCACCGCCTGGGTGAGGTCCTCCTCCCCGACGAGAGGGATCGTGTCCACCGAGATCCGCTCGCCCCGGATGTTGTGCCGGTCCGCCTCGTTTACGGCCCCCATGGCCACCTGCGCCACCTGGGCACCGCCGCCGATGATGATCACCCGCGACCCGAAGATCTTGGAGAAGGGGGCATAGATGGTGACATCCAGGACCGCGGGCAGGTTCAGGAGGTCGGCCGTCAGTTTTCCCCAGTCGTCCCCGTTCTCCAGCTCGAAGTAGAGCGATGCCTTCCCCTTCTGGGGCCCTGCCGGAATGAGGGACTGCTGGACCATCAGGATATTGACCTGGTGGGCTGCCATCACGGTGGCGATGTCGCGGAGCACGCCGGGGCGGTGCTCGCAGATCAGGCTGACCGCACAGTTCTCGGATGATGCCATGGGAGTGATGCGATAGCCGGGATTCGAACCCGGGCTAAAGGCTTGGGAAGCCTCTGTCCTGCCACTAGACTACTATCGCGTGCCGTTTCGATCCGGTTGGGGGTGTGAGAAAATAAAAGTACGGTCGGCGGCACCGATGAGGATGTGGTTTCCAGGACTGGTACGCTCCAGAGTGATGGAGAGGATATCCACGGTCCGCGATCCGTCCAGTCCTCTATCATTGTCTGACATCTGCAAGGACGCTCCAGGGGGGGACCTGCGGTCCCCCCCCGCCGCGTAGGTGCCCCCCCCTATGAGGATAGGGGGATCCATCATGTCTCGGAATTGCAGGTGAGTGTCTTCTCAGAAACCGAAGAACACTCCATCCTCCCCGAGGGATGCCCACGCGGCGGGGGCGGAGCCCCCAAGAGCGTCTCAGTAGTAAGAAGAGAATCACATGAATCCAACGGCACATTCGGGGGATATCCAAGGGAAGAACTGGAGGAGCCTCCCGTATCGTGAGAGCGTACAGTCCCTCCGAAACAGAGGGATAGTACTATTCGCCCTTCAGGAGGCCTTCTTCGAGCGTCACGGCGCACGGTGCAGGGTGAACCGGATTGCGGCCCCCTGCCCGGGCTGGCCCGGGACGCGATCGGCGGCCCGGATCTCCCCGCCGTAGTGTTCGACCAGCATCCGGGTGATGTAGAGGCCGAGGCCCTTGCCGCTCTTCTTGGAGGGGCCCCGCTGGAACCGGTGGAAGATGTGGGGTTTCAGGTCATCGGGGATGCCGGGCCCGGAGTCACTCACCTCCACCTCCACCCTGTCGCCGTCCTCCCTCACGGAGATCCAGACCTCCACCTTCGGGCCCCCAAACTTGACGGAGTTACCGACCAGGTTGGTGAAGATCTCCGGGATCAGGTCGTCGGCCAGCACGCGGACCGATGTCCCGGGGTAGTGGACAGTGGCCGAGGGAAAATGACCGATCTCGGCCTGGATGACCCTGTGGAGATCCACCGGGCGAATATCGGCGGCACCTTCCTGGATCCTCCGGATGGTGGAGACGTTCTTGATGATCTCCACCGACTGCCGGACCAGGATCTCCATCCGCCGGGCAAAGTCCCGGTTCTTTCCCTCACCCAGCTCGGCCAGGATCTCGGCATACCCCAGCGCGGCGGAGTTCACGTTGTTGATGTCGTGGGCCATGATGTCCAGGTACAGGTTCGCCCGCTGGTAGGCCGTCTCCAGCTCCTGCTGCAGGAGTGCCCGGTTCACGGCAGCACCGATGGCCTTCCCGATGGACTCCAGCATCACCTGCTCGTCCGCGGGGAACGTCCGCCTCCGGGTGGACCCGAGGCAGATGGCGCCCAGCACCCGGGACTCGGCCACGAGGGGGATCAGGGTGGTGGAGAGGATCCCTGCCCCCGTGGCGAAGGGAGCGGTCTCGCAGTCAACTCCAAAGAGGGGGAGACCATCAGAGAGCACCCGCTGCAGCGGTTCCCAGCCCGCATCCATTACCCCCGTGCCTGCCCTGATCCGATCCGGAACACCTGTCTGGAACTCAAGCATCGACCGCCCGCTCTTCTGGTCCACGAGAAAGACGGCAGCCATCGAGAAGCCGAAGAGATCCACGGTCTTCATCGCGGCCGTGCGCAGGATGTCATCCAGCGTCTGCACTGACGTGGTGGCGCCGATGATCTCGTTCATGATGGAGAGCTCCCGGTTGTGCTGCCGGATCTCTGCCTCGAATCTCTTCTGGTCCGTGATGTCCCTCACCGATTCGATGGCCCCCCCCCGCTTCCCGGAGGCATCGTAGAGGGGGGACGCCTTGACAAACAGGTAGGCTCCCCTGCCGTGGTACACGAGTGGCACGCAGACCTCGGCGTAGGTGGTATCCCCCCGCCGCTCGATCCTCTCGTAGAGGGACTCCATCTCCCGGTGCTCCTGGCACAGGAGATCGATCAGGATCGGGCGCTTCACGCCGTAGAAGGGCTCGGCATAGGCGAAATCGCCCCTCCCCAGGATCTCCTCCTTGCGGACCCCGGTCATCTCCTCGATGGCCCGGTTCCAGGCGATCACCCTTTTTTCGGAATCGACGACAAAAGTGGCATCGGGCAGGAACTCGATGATCCCCTGCAGCTTCTCGTTGGTGAGCCGGAGGAGGTCCTCCGCCTCCTTCTGCCGGGTATTGTCTATGGCCGTGAAGATGGCAAGGTCCTCCGCGAGCCTCCCTGACGAGATCAGCACGGAGAGGATCTTTCCGTCCCTCCCCTGCAGCTGCATCTCGCTCTCCGCCACCGTGGAACCCTCCGAGATGCGGCTGAAAAAGGCGGTGAGGGATGCCCCGTTGTGCGCGATCTCATGGAACGGCCGGTCCACCAGATCCTCCCTTGAATAGCCCAGCATCGCGGCAAAGCGCGGATTCGCCTCCTGGATCGTCCGGCTCGAGAGCCGGATCAGGCAGGTGCCGGCATTGGAACTGTCAAAGATCCCCTGGTACCGGAGCTGTTCTGCCCGGACCCGGCCCGACAGGTGGGCGATGACCGCCGCCACCCAGACAAAGACCAGGGCCCGGATGCCTGCATTGACCACCGGGTCCGGGCCCATGGCCGAATAGGTGAAGACTCCCACGAGTACCAGGTATGCGATGCCGGTGAACCCGGCAAAGAAGATCGCACGCCTCGGATTCCAGTAGGCGGCCAGGACGATGGGGATGTAGAAGAGATGGGGGAAGACCTCGGTGATCCCCTGGGACAGGCTGTATACGGATGCCAGGATGGCGAGGATCGTGGTGATGAGAATCGAAAGGCCCCAGATATGCTGGTCCCATAACCGCCCCAGGAGGACCTTCATGCGGGGTTCTCTCTCACCTCTGCCCATATCTGTGATATAGGCTCATCGGGTAAATGAGGATGTCCCCTCAGCGGCCGGGCCATCGATACGGTTAAGAGCAATCCCGCAGAATATTACCCCGCACGTTCACAGGACGTGCAGGCGAAGGTAAGTCCGACGTGCCGTTCCGGCACTGCCCCCGGGGGGGGCTCCGGGATTACAGGAGCCGGTGAGTGGCTCTTTTCCTGTCGACTTACATTCTCCGTTCACGGAGGATTTCATGGCAAGAATGTATGCCCGCAGAAGGGGAACATCAGGCTCGGTGCGCCCGTACCGGAAGGAGGTCCCTGCCTGGTCCAACACCGATGTCCGGGAGATTGAGAAGGTGATCCGGGAGTTCCGGAAGCAGGGCCGGCCGGCCAGCGAGATCGGCCTTGTACTCAGGGACAAGTACGGTGTCCCTGACGTGAAGCTGGTCATGGGGAAGCGCCTGGGAACGATCCTGAAGGAGATGGGGATGGAGGCCAAGCTCCCCGAGGACCTGGCCAACCTGATCCGGAAGGCGGTCGGCCTCCGCAAGCACCTGGCTGACCACAAGAACGACCTGCACAATAAAAGGCAGCTCCATCTGACCGAGGCCAAGGTGAGGCGCCTGGCCAGGTACTACGTGAGGGCCGGCACGCTTCCCCTGGACTGGACCTACAAGCCCGAATCCGCAGAGATCCTGCTCTCCCGCTAGCGTATGACGCTCGAGGCTGACACCGAACTCCTGGCCGACCGGTTGGGCGCCCAGGAGTTTGTGGAGGTGATGGCCCACCACAGCGCTGACGGGCTGGCCGCCGGCGTGATCCTGGGGACCGCCCTCTGGCGCGCGGGGATCCGCTTCCGGCTCCGGTGCATGGGGGAATTCTCACCGGCGGATCTCCCCGACGAGGGCGCGATCGTGCTCTGCGGGATGGGGGCGTCCCGGACCGATCTTCCCGAGCATGTCATGGTGGTGGATCACCATGTCCCGCACTTCGCGGGGCCCTACCAGCTGAACCCCCACCGTGCCGGCATGGACGGGGAGAGGGAGCTCTCTTCTGCCGGGGCCGCCTACCTGGTGGCCCAGCACCTGGGGGACCACCGGGACCTGGCCGGCATAGCGGTGGCGGGGATGGTAGGCGAGGGGCAGCTAATGGAGGGGATGAACCGGGAGATCTGCAACGAGGGGGTCGCCCTGGGCATCATCACTCCCGGGCGGGGGCTGCGCCTCCCGGGGAGGGACGTGGCCGAAGGGCTGCTCCTGTCCCTGCAGCCCTCCCTTCCCGGCATCACGGGGAGCGAGGAGAGGGTGAAGGAGCTCCTGGCCCGGTGCCCTGGCGAGGGGGGGCCGGATACCGAGGTCCTCCTCTCCCTGATTCTCCTGGAGATCAGCCCCCATGCTTCCGCCATGGCGATGGCGTCCCTCTACGGGGACCGCCACGGGCTCGAGAAGGAGCTTATCCCCGATGCCCACGCCCTTGCGGCGGTGCTGGACGCCTGCGGGAGGTCCGGTGCCGGGGGCCTCGCAGCGATGCTGGGCTTCCGTACCGATGGTTCGCCGGAGCAGGCCTGGGAGGTGACCCGGGCATGGCGGCTCCGGGTGGCCGCTGCGCTCCAGGCTGCCACGGCATGGAAGGAGGCCGAGGGGTGGTACCAGGTGGCGGATGCACCAACCGGGCCCGGCGTTGCCGATGCCCTGATCTCCACGATGGCACCGGCCCGCCCCCTAGTGGTCCTGGCACCGGACGGGGACGTGATCCGCGTCTCGGCCCGGGCCATCCCGGGGTGCCGGGCGAACCTGGAGGCGGCCCTGGACGCGGCTGCCCGGGCCCATGGCGGCAGGGCATCCGGCAACCGGTGCAGCGCAGATGCAGTCGTGCCCGCGGGAGCCCTGGAAGGGATTGCCGCGGCGTTCCGGGAGGCGCTGGCAGCATGATGCAGATCCATGCCGAGATCCGGACGGTGCACCGTATGCCCGGCGTTGCGGCGGGGGCTGTCACACCGGACAACCTGAAGGGGATGGAGACCACGGCAGACGGCGGGGTGGTGCGGACCGTGCTGGCAGGACCACAGCTCCGGTCCACCATTGCATCGGTGGATGACTATCTGATGAACCTCGCGGTGGTGGAGGACCTGTGCACGCACGTTTTCACCTAGAGGCGGACCTGCAGTGCAGCCGGGAACCGGCGGGCGAGGCAGCCGCGGCGCTGGAGCGGGCCGTTGCAGAGGCCAACGACTCCCTCTTCACCCGGGGCGTGCCGAAGGGGGTGCCGCGTGAGGAGGTCGGGAGGATCACCTCCTGGTCCCTCGAAGGGCCCGTCCTCCACCTGGGCCTGGAGAGCGGGGGCTACACCCGCGCCCACGACGCCCTCTTCCGGTTTCGGAAGCACCTGGCCGGGGTCCTGGGGAAGCACCAGATCGGGATCCGGGACATCCTGGTGACCCGGTTCGCGGTGGTGCTCACGGGCGAGGTGCCGGATGCCGCCATCCCCCGGCTCTCCTTCATCCGGTCGGTGGAGCGCGGCCCGGGGACGGTGACCCTGGACCTGGCTGTCTCGGCCGCGGACCTGGAGCACCGGATCCCAGATCGCATCCTGAACCTCATCACGGAGAAGGTCCAGGCCCGGGAATACGGCGGGAAGACCGAGCACTGGGAGCTCGTGTACGAGAGCGGCCCGAAGGAGCGGGTCTACCAGGGGAACCCCACGGAGGAGATGGAGGCCCGCCACTGGATCCGGCACGGGGCGTCCCGGGGGCAGTGGATCTACGGGCCCCAGGCCGTGCAGCTCTTCCGGGCCTTTGCCTCCATCGTCGAGGAGCGGATCCTCGCCCCCCTGGGATTTGCGGAGATGGTCTTCCCCAAGGTGGATACCTGGGACGTGCTCTCCCGCTCCGGCCACGCGAAGGGAGTGTATCCCGAGATCTACTATGTCTGCACGCCCAAGACCCGGGACCCCGCCTTCTGGGAGGAGGTGGCGGACCACTTCAAGGTGACGGGCGAGGTCCCCGTGGACCTGGTGCGGGAGAAGATCGACGGGCCCGTGGGAGCTCTCTGCTATGCCCAGTGCCCCTCGTTCTGGCCCTTTGTCCAGGGCCGGACGCTGGCCCAGGATACCCTTCCCGTCCGGATCTTTGACCGGAGCGGGACCTCCCACCGCTATGAGAGCGGCGGGATCCATGGCATCGAGCGGGTGGACGAATTCCACCGGATCGAGCTGGTCTGGCTGGGCACCGCGGCCCAGACCGGCGAGATGGCGGAACGCCTCCACCAAGCCTACCGGCAGGTCTTTGACGACATGCTGGAGCTGGAGTGGCGTTCCGCCCGGGTGACCCCATGGTTCATGGCCCAGGAGGGCATGGTGGGGGCCTGCGGCTGCGATACCGTGGGGACCACGGACTACGAGGCGTTCCTGCCCTACAGCGGGACCTGGCTCGAGTTCCAGAACGTATCGGTGAACGGTGACAAGTACCCGAAAGGGTTCAATGTGAAGATTCAGAGCGGGGAGCCCTGCTGGTCCGGGTGCTCGGGGATAGGCCTCGAGCGCTGGACCGCGGCGTTCCTGGCCCAGAAAGGGTTTGACCCTGCCCGGTGGCCCGAGGGTGTGGCCTCCCGGGTCGGTGAGCTGAAGGAGATATTCAGATTCCTGTAAGAGGTGTAGAGCTATGGCAAAGAAGAGTCAGATTGGACGGAAGGTAGAGGGCTGGAAGGCGAAGTCGTGGTTCAAGGTCCACGTGCCGGAGGTCTTTGGCAAGACCTACATCGGCGACACCATCTCCAGCGACCCGGACACCGTCATGGGCCGGATCATGCAGACTTCTCTTGGAGAGATCATCCAGGACTACACGAAGCAGCACATCAAGATCCGGGTGAAGGTGAACCAGGTGGCCGGCGACGCGGCCTACACCGAGTTTGCCGGGCACGAACTGACCCGGGACTACATGCGGTCCCTCGTCAAGCGCCGGACCTCCCGGGTGGATGCCATCATCCCGGTCATCACCAAGGAGGGGACGCACCTCCGGATCACGATCACCTGCCTGACGCTTTCGCGGGCGAACATCAGCCAGGTGCACGCCATCCGGGCCGCCCTCAGGCAGTTCCTGGCTGCCTATGCCGCACAGCGGGAGATGAGCGCCTTTGTGAAGGACATGGTCTCCGGCGAGGTGGCCAAGGAGCTCTTCAAGCTCGTGAAGCCCATCTACCCGGTGCGCCGCGTGGAGATCGTCAAGTCCAAGGTGGAAGGGGGGGCGAAGCCCGAGACAGCGGCTGCGCCACCGGCCCCGGCCCCGGAACCGGCCCCGGCCCCCGTCTGATCTCCGGGAACACCTCTCCTTTTCACCGGCCGGGAGCGGGAGCTGCGCGATGGCAGCAACCCTCCCGGGCGTCATCCCCGGGCCCGGATCCCAGTGGGGGGGACCGGAACGTGACTATAAAGAGGATCCCCTTCCACTTCTTTTCATGGTACCCCGCAGGCTGCTCCTGCTGATCCTGGACGGCATCTCTGACCGCCCGTGCCCGGAACTCTCGGGCCGGACGCCCCTCCAGGCGGCAGCGACCCCGAACCTGGACCTTCTTGCGCGGGAGGGGATCTGCGGCATCATGGACACCATCGCCCCGGGAATCCGCCCGGGATCGGATACCGCCCACCTGGCGCTTCTGGGCTACCCCCCCGAACGCTACTACACGGGAAGGGGCCCCCTGGAGGCGGAAGGCTGCGGGATCCGGATGGAGCCCGGGATGATCGGCTTCCGGGCCAACTTTGCCACCGTGGATGCGGGCGGCAGGGTCACGGACCGGAGAGCAGGGAGGATCCACGACACCGGCCCTCTCTGCGATGCCATCGAGAGAGGAGTGGACCTCTCCAGGCACCGGGTCACCTTCCGGTTCCGTCCCGGCGCCGGGCACCGCGCCGCCCTGGCCCTGAAGGGGGAGGGCCTTTCGGCATCCGTCTCCTCCAATGACCCGAAACGGGAAGGGGTGGTGCCCCCCGATATACGGGCATGCACCGCCGAGGCCGGGGACGCGAGAACCGCGGCGGCCTGCAACGACTTCCTGCGGCAGGCCCGGGGGATCCTGGACACCCATCCCCTGAACCGCGCGCGAAGGGACGGGGGCCTCCCCCCCGCGAACGTGGTGCTGATCCGGGGAGCCGGCACCATGGGCAGGTTCGAACCCTTCTCCGATCGCACCGGCCTCTCCGGTGCCGTCATCTCCGCCGCCAGCCTGATCACGGGCATCGGCACCGCCGTCGGGCTCCGGCCCGTGGCGGTGGAGGGGATGACCGGCTCCACGGACACGAACCTGGACGGAAAGGTACGGGCGGCCATGGCGGAGCTGGACCGGACCGGGTTCGTGCTGCTGAACATCAAGGGCGCTGACGAGGCAGGGCACGACGGGAAGGCCCGGGAGAAGGCCGCGTTTCTGGAGCAGATCGACCGCGCTCTGGCCCCCCTTCTCTCCCTTCCGGATACCCTGATCGCCGTCTGTGCAGACCACAGCACCCCCTGCGCGGTGAAGGACCACAGCGCGGACCCGGTGCCGGTGGTGATCCGTGGCGAGGGCGTCCGGGTGGACGCAGTGGAACGCTTCGACGAACTCTCCTGTGCAGCGGGCGGCCTGCACCGGATCCGGGGAGCGGATCTCATGCCGATCCTCCTGGACCTGATGAACCGGGCTCACAAGTATGGTGCCTGAAGACAGACCCCCGGATGCGAAGGGCATCGCCGACGTGGAGGAGTGGCTCTCCACCTGCTTCCTCCCGGACGGGACAGAGCTCCAGGAGCGGACACTGAAGACGGCCTACTCCATGGTCATCGGCGACCGGTGCGTGGTCGACTATGGTCTCTCGGCCGATGACATCATTGTCTGCGAGTTCTCCACCGTGAACGGGGACGTGGTGGCAGAGAACGATGTGCGCATCGACAATTTCTGCGAGGTCGAGGGCAACGTGGTGGCGGGGGCCGATGCGTTCATCGGGGAAGGGGTGAAGATAGGCGGCAAGCTGGTGGTCCGGGGCAACCTGGACATCGGCGACAACGTCCATATTGCGAAGGGCCTGGATGCAAAGGGCG
>Ga0153916_10004684_pt1 | contig 10350 bp, 10 predicted proteins | sample Opewatmetagenome_FD_109642 | JGI IMG/M metagenome (GOLD analysis project Ga0153916, IMG submission 109642) | Freshwater wetland microbial communities from Ohio, USA - Open water 3 Core 3 Depth 4 metaG | ecosystem: Environmental > Aquatic > Freshwater > Wetlands | place: USA: Ohio, Lake Erie...
CCCTTCCTGCCGCCACCAGCTCCGCACGACGCGGCCGGGGAGCACGATCACGTCACGCGTCTCGGCGTTTCCGTCGATGACGATACGACCGAAGCAGTAATTCTCGAGTTTCGCCATCGACTCGCGCTCGACCGGGCTCAGCCCTTCACGACCCCGAGGGGGCGGAGCTGCGCGACGCGGCGGGCGAGGCGTGCCTGCTCGACGACCTCGACGACGCGCTCCACGTCCTTGTAGGCAAACGGGGCCTCCTCCGCGAGGCCCTTGTTGGAGGGGCAGCGGACGACGATGCCCTGCTCCTCGAGCTCGCGCCGGAGCTGCCCTCCGGTGATCCGCTTCCGCGCTCCGGTGCGGCTCATCCGCCTGCCGGCGCCGTGGCAGGTCGTGCCGAACGAGCGCTCCAGCGAGCCCGGCTCACCGGCGAGCACGAAGCTCGACGTGCCCATGCTGCCGGGGATGAACACCGGCTGCCCAACGGAGCGATAGGCCGCGGGGATCTCGTCCGACCCCGCTGGGAACGCGCGCGTCGCCCCCTTCCGGTGGACGAGCAGCAGCCGGCCGCCGTGGAGCTCGAGCTTCGCGACGTTGTGGGCGACGTCGTAGACCTGCAGCGTGGCGTCCGCCACAGCATCCCCGAGAATCCGGCGTACCGCCTCACGCACCTCGTGTGCCATCGCGTGCCGGTTTGCCCAGGCGTAGTTCGCCGCTGCAGCCATCGCAGCGAGGTAGGCGCGCCCCTCGGGCGACGACTGGGGCGCACAGGCGAGCTGCCGATCCGGGAGGACGATCCCGTAGCGCTGTTGCACGGCGTCCATCATCCGCACGTAATCGGTGCAGACCTGGTGCCCAAGCCCCCGAGAGCCGGAATGGATGAGGATGGTCACCTGCCCTTCGCGCAGGCCGAAGGCCTCGGCGGTCGCAGCGTCGAACAGGCGCTCGACCCGCTGCAGCTCGATGAAGTGGTTGCCGGCGCCGACGGTCCCGACCTGGCCTGCCCCGCGAGCGCGGGCGCGCTCCGAGAGGGCGGCAGGATCCGCGTCCGGAAGGCACCCGCCGGACTCTGTGTGCTCGAGATCGGCCCCGGTTCCGATCCCCAGCTCCTCGACAAGCATGCGCGGCCCCTCGCGCAGCAGGCGATCGAGCGCATCGCCTGCAAAGCGAAGCTCGCTGCGCTTGCCCGTGCCGGCCGGGATCGCGCGCGAGATCTCGTGCACGAGCGGCTCGCGCCGGTCGCCGAGCTCCTCCGTGTCGATCGGCAAGGCAAGCAGCCGCACGCCGCAGTTGATGTCGTAGCCGACGCCGCCTGGAGAGACGACGCCGTCGGGTGGCTCGGTCGCGGCGACGCCGCCGACCGGGAAGCCGTAGCCCTGGTGGATGTCGGGCATCGCGAGCGCCGCCTCGACGATGCCAGGCAGCGTGGCGACGTTCTGGAGTTGCTCGAGCGAGCGGTCTGCCACGATCGCCTCGAGCAGGTCGCGATCGGCGAAGATACGCGCGGGGACGCGCATGTCCGCCCGTGCCGCGGCCGGTATCTCCCACAGCGTCTCGTCGAGCTGCCGGAGCTCGACGGCGGCGCGCACGGTCTCGGCTGTCCCGGCGCCCACGCTAGACCCTGGCGAGATGCCGGACGAACCAGCCGCGAGCCAGGCTCGCGACCTGGTCGAGCGTGCCCGGCTCCTCGAAGAGATGGGTCGCCCCCTCGACGACTTGCAGCTCGGCCTCGCAGTCGAGAAGCTCGAGCGCGGCGCGGTTCAGCTCCAGCACGACGTCGTCGAGCCCGCCGACGATGAGCAGCGTCGGCGAGCGCACGTCCGGGAGGCGCGGCGCGGCGAGATCGGGGCGGCCGCCGCGCGAGACGATCGCACCAACGCCGGTGTTCTCGGCCGCGGCCCAGAGGGCGGCGGCAGCGCCGGTGCTCGCGCCGAAGTAGCCGATCGGCAGGTGGCAAAGCTCCGGCTCGACCTCGAGCCAGCTCGTTGCCGCCGCCAGCCGCGTGGCAAGGAGCGGCACGTCGAACACGTTCCGGCGGTCGAGGTCCTCCTCCGGCGTCAGCAGGTCGAACAGGAGCGTCGCGAGCCGCGCCTCGTTCAGCACGGCGGCGACGTGCATGTTCCGCGGGCTGAAACGGCTGCTCCCGCTACCGTGCGCGAACACGACGATGCCGACGGCCTCCGCCGGCACCGTAAGCGATCCCGGCAGCATCGTTCCCTCCGCCGGAATCGTGACCTCGCGCCGCGAGATCGGTACCGACAGCACCACCGTCTGCGCGTGCCGCTCGTGTCGCACCATCTCAGGAGAATCATGCGCCTCCGGAGGGCGGGCGCCATCAGCGAAGCCGCCGATCGTCGGTTCGGCGAAACACTGAGTGACAGTCTCCGCCGAGACCACCTGTGGGACTCCTTGCACCCCCGGCTCTTTTCCCGCAGGGGTGATCAGTGGCCTCCCCGATGCAGGGCGCGCGCCGCGCGCTCATGATCGACGGTGCCGGTCCCTGATCCCGCGAGGACTGCAGATCATGAGCGACCTCCTTCGTATCGTCGCCGTCTTGCTGATCCTCCTCGGGAACGCGTTCTTCGTGTGCGCAGAGTACGCGCTCGTCACGGCTCGGCGGTCGCACCTGGCTGAACTGGCCTCGCGAGGCGACCGCCGTGCGACGATTGCCCTCGGTCTGACCAGCAAGCCGCTTCGTTTCGTCAGCACCGTCCAGCTCGGCATCACGCTGTTCTCGATCCTGCTCGGTGCCGTCGGCGAGCCGCTGCTCGAGCCCTTCTTCGCCCCCGTGATGGCGACGACGCTCGCGTTCCTCCTCGCGTTCGCGCTGCTCACGTTCATGCACGTAACCCTCGGCGAGCTCGTGCCCAAGGCGGTCGCGCTCTCGATGCGCGAGCAGATCGCGCTGCGGGTCGCCGTGCCGCTGAACGTCTTCTCGCTCGTCTTCCAGCCGGTTGTCTGGCTCCTCGACACCGCGGCCACGCTGGTGACGCGGCCCTTCGGGATCGCGCCCCCGCCGGCCGGCGTCGCAGTGGAGACGGAGGCGGACATCCGCTTGCTGGTCGCCGAGGCCGAGGAGGCCGGTGTCATCGCGGAGGTGGAGGAGGAGATGCTCTACAAGGTCTTCGACTTCGCCGACAAGGAGGTGAGCGAGGTCATGGTGCCGCACCCGGAGATCGATGCGCTCTCGGTCGACTGCACGCCCGCCGACTGCCTCGCCCAGTTGACGGAGACACAGCACACGCGCTACCCCGTCTACCGCGGCTCGCTCGACAACCTCGTCGGCATCCTGAACGTGCACGACTTCCTCACGGCGATGGAGGAACGCGGCCTCGCCGCCCTCCGGATCGAGGAGCTCGTGCGACCCGCCTACGTCGTACCCGAGACCAAGGACCTCGGCGCCCTGCTTGCCGAGTTCCGGCAGACGGGTCAGCAGATAGCGGTCGTCGTCGACGAGTACGGCAGCGTGCAGGGAATCGCCACGCTCCAGGACCTGCTCGAGGAGATCGTCGGCGAGATCGCCAACGAGTACGGACTCCCGGACGAGTCGCTCGTGGAAACCGGCGTCGGCACGTTCCTCGTCCACGGCACGTTCCCGGTCGACGACTTCAACGAGCAGCTCGGGCAGCAGCTGCCGCTCGAGGACTACCACACGCTCGCGGGCTTCGTCTTCGGCCTGCTCGGCCGCGCCCCCGTCGAGGGCGACGAGGCTTCCTGGAACGGCGTGCGCTTCCGCGTCGTCAAGACCGAGGGCGCGCGGATCGACCTGCTCGAGGCGACCCTCCCGGCCTCGGTGCCGGTCGCTGCTCCGCAGGGGACCGATCGATGAGGGCTCCATCTGCGACGGACACGGCCCCGGGCAACGACGAGGCCGCTGAGCTCCCGGTCGGCTCAGATCACGCCTGGGAACCTGGCTACGTCGCCCTGGCACGCTCCGGTGAGCTTGCCCGCCGCGCCGAGACGGCGCTCGAGCTCCTCGGTGAGCCGTGCCGTGTCTGCCCGCGCCTCTGCCGCGTCGAGCGAGCGCGGGACGAGCGTGGCCTGTGTGGCGTCGGCCGGCACGCGGTCGTCGCGTCCGTCTTCCCGCACTTCGGCGAGGAGGACTGCCTGCGGGGCTGGCGCGGCTCAGGCACGATCTTCTTCAGCGGCTGCAACCTCCGCTGCGTCTTCTGCCAGAACTTCGAGATCGCCTGGACGATCCGCGGCGAGGTCGCGACGCCCGACCGGCTCGCCGAGATCATGCTCGGGCTCCAGACGCGCGGCTGCCACAACGTCAACTGGGTCACGCCGGAGCACGTCGTGCCGCAGCTGCTCGAGGCGATGCCCCATGCGGTCGAGCGCGGCCTTCGGCTCCCGATCGTCTACAACACGAGCGGCTACGACAGCCTCGACAGCCTGCGACTGCTCGACGGCATCGTCGACGTCTACATGCCGGACTTCAAGCTCTGGACGCGCGGGCGGGCACGAACCTACCTCAAGCGTGCCGACTACCCGGACGTCGCCCGCACGGCGATCGTCGAGATGCACCGCCAGGTCGGCGATCTCGTGCTCGACGAGCACGGGCTGGCACGGCGAGGCCTGCTCCTGCGACACCTCGTCATGCCCGGCCTCCTCGACGAGACGGAGTCCATCCTCCGTTTCGTCGCCGCGGAGCTGGGGCCGGGGACATACCTCAATCTCATGAGCCAGTACTACCCTGCCGCTCGCGTCGGCAGGAAGGGTGAGTACCTCGAGCTCGACCGCCGGGTCTACCGGGAGGAGTACGAGCGGGCGCTCGCCCTCGCCGACGAGCTCGGGCTACGCCGCCTGGACGAGCGCAGCCGTGCCGATCGCGTCGCGCTGCCACGAGGGTCGTCGGTCCCCGCCAGGGAGTGCTAGAGCTTGTAGCCGATTCTCCGCAGGAGCGCCTTCCGCGCCTCCGCATCGGACTCCGTCTCGATTCCGAGCGGCGGGCCGCCGTCGACGACGCCCAGGATGCCGCGTCCCTGGTCGGTCTCGGCGAGGATGACCTCGACCGGGTTCGCCGTCGCGCAGAAGACATGACACACCTCCGGCACCTGCTTGACCTGGTTCAGAACGTTGAGCGGAAACCCCTCGCGCAGGAGGATGACGAAGAAGTGCCCCGCCCCGACCGCGAGCGCGTTCCGCGTCGCGAGCTCGACGAGCTCAGCGTCGTTGCCGGCCCGCCGCACGAGTCGCGGCCCCGAGGACTCGCAGAACGCGAGGCCGAAGCGGAGGTGGGGCGAGCTGCCTGCGAGGGCTTCGTACAGGTCCTCGACCGTCTTGATGAAATGAGCCTGGCCGAGGATGACGTTGAGCTCCTCCGGCTTGTCGATCGTGACGGTGACGAGCTGCACGTCGTGCGGAGAAGCAGTTCCGGGATCAGTCAAGGACGAAGGTGACCTTGAGATCGACCCGGTAGCCGCTCACCCGGCCGTTCTCGACCGTCACCTGCTGTTCCTTGACCCAGGCGCCCTTGATGTTGTGGACGGTCTCGCTCGCCTTCTCGATCGCCTGGCGGATCGCATCCTCGAAGCTCACGTTCGAGGTCGCGGTCAACTCGATGACCTTGGCAACGCCCATCTCAACCTCCTTCCTGAGGGACGACGCAGCCGCGTCGTCCACGCCCAATGCTGCGACGGCGACGAGCATTCGGCATCGGGGAGCGCGCCGAAACGTGCTTCGGCCAACTACGCAGGAGGCCTGGGTGAGGTCGATGTGGCGGCGGTGAGGCAGACGTGGCCTTCCTATCCGGATCCCTCCTTGGGGGGACTGGCGTCTTCGACGGCACCAGCCTCCAAGGAGACCCGGATGAACAACGCTCCCAGAGGCTCTCTTGCACGCGCACTCGAGAGGAACGGCATCGGGGGCCGGCGCGCGCTGCCGTGGACTGCCTCCCGTCGGCGAGCTCGCAGCTCGCCGACGGGGGGACGCTCGGTGTCAGCCGAGCTCGGCGGCGTTCTGCAGGAACCGTCCCATCTCGGACTCGATCCGCGCGCCCGTCGCCGCGGCGACGACGCCGAGCCGCTCGATGATCGTGTCCGCACGTTGGATCACGGTCTCGAACGCCTCGCTCGTGCGGACGAGCGCAAGCTTCTCACGCTCGCCCTGGAGCAGGAAGAACCCCTGCAGGTCGCCGCCATGCGGCTCGAGGAAGTAGGCCGACCAGCTCTCGAGCGTCCCATCGGCCTGGAGCTTCGACCAGAGCTCGACCGCCTCGCCGAACACCTTCGCCGCGTTCTGCTCGCGGCCCCTGACTGGGGCTCCCCAGCCGATGAAGAGCGCCGAATCCGCCATCGCTCCTCCCTTCGTGTCGATTGGCGCGATCTTCACACTCCGCCGGCACACGATCAACGGTCGACGTGGAGGGAGTCAGGGACCGACCATTTCATCCCCAGGGGCAGCGTTCCTACCCTGCCGCCGCCCCTGACCACTCCAGGGTCACGGTCATATGAGCGGTTGTTGTTCCTCTCGCGAAAAGCGGAACGCCAGCTTCACCGCTGAGCTCGAGTCCAAACTCGATTGTTCCGGACGAAGGCGCGATCTTTTTGAGCGTGTCACCGAGCTCCTCGCCGATCCCCTCGATGGCTTGTCTCACCTGCTTGAAGTCGATCGTCGGCACACGGTCGGGCTGAAAGTCCGCCTCAGGCGTAACCTCTGCCGCGATGAGTGTCCCGTTGGACAGTTCGTACTTGACGATGTGGGCCATCACGCCCTCCTTTGGGGTTGGGCTCTCGCTCTGCCACTGGCGTCGCTGGACAGTAGTTGTCGGCCCCTTGTAGACGCAACTCACTCGGCGAAGTACCTGCGAACACCGGGGCGCTCATACGTCGGACTGGCAGTGCCGAAGCGACCACCGTCAGCTAGGGCCCGCTCTGCACTCAGCGCGTCGAGGCGTACCGGGGTCGACCGCGTGCCAATCTCGTGCCAATCGTGCGCCGATCTGCCCGCCTCTGCGCTCTCGTGAGCCCATGCCCCGTGGCGCAGAAAACCCCGCCTGAGCGGGGCTTTCCGAGGAGCCGACGCGCGGACTCGAACCGCGGACCCCTTCATTACGAGTGAAGTGCTCTACCAGCTGAGCTACGTCGGCGCGGCGGCCAGTATAGCCGCGCCGACGACCCGAAAAACCCGCACGGGAAGGAAGCACGGGCCGTTGCGGCTTCGCTGCAGCGACCTCCGGAGCACCGATGCCGACCGGCGCGGTAGAGTGGCGCTGGCGGCATGGCGACCACGACCCGCTCCGGCAACGCACCGCAACGCCGGCCCGGAGGCCGCCGGCGCCTCGAGCTGCGCCCCGACGAGCTCCGCCGCAGCCTCGAGCCGGCCACGCTCCCGTTCAGGACGACGGCGGAGGTCGCGCCGCTCGTCGGCACGATCGGCCAGCCGCGCGCGCTCGACGCAATCGAGTTCGGACTCGGCGTCGAGACGCACGGGTTCAACCTCTTCGTCGCCGGCGCGCCCGGCACCGGCCGGCGCACCACCGCGCTCGACTACCTGCAGAGCAAGGCGGCGACGCTCCCCGTCCCCGCTGACTGGGTGTACGTCCACAACTTCGCCGCCCCCGACCGGCCGCAGGCGATCCGCCTGCCGTCGGGGCAAGGGCTGCGGTTCGCCGCCGACGTGGACGAGTTCGTCACCGGCGTCCGGCGCGAGATCCCGCGCGCGTTCGAGAGCGAGGACTACGACCGGCGCCGCCGCGAGGCGATGGCCGAGGCCGCGAGCCAACAGGAGGCGCTCGAGGCGGAGCTCGTCGCCTACGCCGCCGCCCGCGGCTTCGCGCTGCAGGTCGGGCTCACCGGCATCGTCTCCATCCCCCTCCTCGACGGCAAGCCGATCACCCGCGAGGAGTACGCCCACCTCGACGACGAGCGACGCGAGCGGATCACGAAAGCCGGCGCCGAGATCGAGGAGCACACCGCCGCCTACGCCCGCAGGCTGCACCAGTCCGCCAAGGAAGCGGCCGAGAAGGTGCAGGAGCTCGAGCGCGAGGTCGCCCTCTACGCCACCGGCCCGCTCTTCCGCGAGCTCGAGGAGCGCTACGCCGCGCTCCCCGAGGTGCTCGCGTACCTCGACGCCGTCAAGCGGGAGATGATCGCGCGCCTGGACGACTTCCGCGGCGAGGCCGAGCAGCAGCTGCCGATGCTGGCTGCGCTCGGAGCGCAACGCCCGAGCTTCGATCGCTTCGGCGTCAACGTCTTCGTCGACAACAGCTCGAACGGCGGCGCGCCCGTGGTGGTCGAGCGGAACCCTACGTACTACAACCTGCTCGGGCGCATCCAGTACCGGGCCACCCTCGGCGCCATGGTCACCGACTTCCAGGAGATCAAGCCCGGCGCGGTGCACCGGGCGAGCGGCGGCTTCCTCGTCCTCGACATCCTCGACGTGCTCCGCCACCCGTTCGCCTGGGAAGGCCTGAAGCGCACCCTGAGCTCATACGAGGCGCGCATCGAGAACCTCGCCGAGGAGTTCGCGGGCATGCCCAGCGCGACCCTGCGGCCCGAGCCGATCCCCGTCGCGGTGAAGGTCGTGCTGATCGGCTCCCCCGCCGTCTACCGCCTCCTGCAGGAGCTCGACGAGGACTTCCGCGAGCTCTTCAAGGTGAAGGCCGAGTTCTCGCCCGAGCTCAACTGGAGCCGGAAGCACCACCTCAACTACGCGGCCTTCGTCAGCCGCTGGGTCCGCGAGAACGACCTCCTCCACTTCGACCGGGCCGCGGTGGCGCGCCTGATCGAGCACGGCGCGCGGCTGCGCGAGAGCAAGCACCGGCTGTCGGCCCGCATGATGGACATCTCCGACGTCGTCTCCGAGGCGAGCTTCTGGGCCCGCCGGCACGGCCGTACCCTGGTCGGCGCCGACGACGTCGAGCACGCGATCCAGAAGCGGGAGTACCGTTCCAATCTGCTGGAGGAGCGGATCCGCGAGCTGATCGCCGACGGCACGCTCGTGATCGACACGCGCGGCAAGCGGGTGGGCGAGCTGAACGGCCTTGCCGTCCTCGAGCTCGGCGACCATGCCTTCGGCCGGCCCACGCGGGTCAGCGCCCGCGTCGCGATCGGACGCGGCTCGATCGCCAGCATCGAGCGTGAGATCGAGCTGTCGGGGCCGCTCCACTCGAAGGGCTTCCTCATCCTCTCCGGCTATCTGGCAGCCACGTACGCACAGGACGCCCCACTCGCTCTCTCCGCGTCGGTCACGTTCGAGCAGTCGTACGACGAGATCGAGGGCGACTCCGCCTCCGCAGCCGAGCTCGTCGCGCTCCTGTCGGCGCTCGCCGAGCTGCCGCTCGACCAGGGGATCGCGATGACCGGATCGGTCGACCAGCACGGCCACGTGCAGGCGGTCGGCGGCGTCAACCGCAAGATCGAGGGCTTCTACGCGACGTGCAAGGCAGACGGCCTGACCGGCTCCCAGGGCGTCATCATCCCGGCCAGCAACGTCCCCAACCTGATGCTCGAGACCGAGGTCGTGGAGGCCGTTCGCCAGGGGCGATTCCACATCTGGGCCGTCCGCACGATCGACGAGGCCCTCGGCCTGCTCACCGGGACGCGCCCGGGACGGCGGCACAAGGACGGGTCGTTCACCCCGGACACGGTGCACGGCCGCGTACAGGCGCGGCTCGCCGCCTACGGGGAGCGGATGCGCGCTGAGCGCGCCGACGAGGAGGAACAGGCCAACACGTAGCGCTGCGTAGTTGGCCGAACCACCCATCCGCGCGGCGCCCGATGCATCCCCGGCAACCGACCGCGATGCTCTCGGTGGAGGACACCGATGTTCAGTTCGCTGCGTTTCTCGGGCCGCTTCGAGGCCGGGCGTGAGCTAGCCCGTCGCCTCACGGCGGAGCGCGGGGAGGCCACCGTCGTCGTCGGCAAGGTCGGGCACCCGCTGCAGCCCGAGTACGCCGTCGGCGCAGTCGCACCCGGAGGCATCGCCCACGTGCGCGACGAGGTGGACGAGGTCGTCTGCGTCCGTGAGTCCAGATCTCTCGGCGCCGCCGGCTTCCGGTACGTCCACTTCGACCAGGTCGGCGACGACGAGGTGATCGGGCTCCTCGGGGAGGCCGCGCGCCGCTGCGCCGTCGACGAGGGGACGTGAGACGATGACCGCCCGAACGACCACGGTGCTCGGCGTGGTCAGGGAGCTCGTCATCGTCGGATTCGCCGCCGCGGTCTACGGCGGCGTCCGTGCCGTAACCGAGGGCAGCGTCGCGCAGGCCGTCGCGAACGCCGAGGAGATCGAGCGGCTCGAGCGCTCGCTTGGCATCGCCTGGGAGGACGCGGCGCAGTCGCTCATCATCGGCAGCTCCACCCTCGTCGCGCTCGCGAACTGGGTCTACATCTGGGGGCACTGGCCGGTGATCATCGC
>Ga0153916_10004685_pt1 | contig 10350 bp, 7 predicted proteins | sample Opewatmetagenome_FD_109642 | JGI IMG/M metagenome (GOLD analysis project Ga0153916, IMG submission 109642) | Freshwater wetland microbial communities from Ohio, USA - Open water 3 Core 3 Depth 4 metaG | ecosystem: Environmental > Aquatic > Freshwater > Wetlands | place: USA: Ohio, Lake Erie, Old...
CGAGGTTGGGTCACCGCTGCAGATCGACTCCGGTTCTATAAGCAATACCGGGGGATATCCAGGCTGGAAGATCCGGATCGGTCGCTGATTCGGCGGGTCACCAGGAAGAGCCAGAGGATCTGGGCTCACACCCGGAGGCTCTGGGAGAGAGGAAAGATCCAGAAGGTCCCTTGGGGTTTTGAGAATGGCGCTGCTTAAGCCCATTGAATGGACCGATCAGTCGACGATTCGGCTGCTGGATCAGAGGATGCTTCCCCAGAGGGAAATCTGGGTAGAGTGCCGGGATTTTCCTGCCGTTCTCGCCTCCATTCGGGATATGCTGATCCGTGGCGCCCCTGCTTTGGGCATTGCAGCGGCTATGGGTCTGGCCTTGGGGGCTCAAGAGCTTCCCGGGAGCAGCGCCGAAGCCTTTGCTGCCGAATTCCGTTCCCTGGGGGAGGCGATGGGAAAAACACGCCCCACCGCCCGCAATCTCTTTTGGGCCATAGAAAGGATGATGAGGGTGGTGGAGGAAGGGCATCGGCTGCCCATCCCTCGGCTCAAAGAGAGGCTGGTCCAGGAGGCTCTGGCCATAGCCGAGGAGGACCTCCATGCCAATCTGACACTGAGTGAATTTGGCAAGGCATTGATACCGAAGGGCGCAAGGATCTTGACCCATTGCAACGCGGGCGCGCTGGCCACGGGGGGTCATGGAACCGCCCTGGGAGTGATCCGCTCCGCCTTTGCCGAAGGGAACCCGGTCCTGGTCTACGTGGATGAGACTCGTCCTTACCTGCAAGGCTCCCGCCTCACCACCTGGGAACTATTGAAGGATCGGATCCCGACGATTCTGATCTCGGACAATATGGCGGGCTATTTCATGGCGAAGGGGGAAATCGATCTGGTACTCGTGGGCGCAGATCGGGTTGCGGCCAATGGAGACACGGCCAATAAGATTGGCACCTACACCCTCTCGGTTCTCTGCAAGGCGCATCAGATTCCGTTCTACGTGGCCGCTCCCCTTTCCACTTTCGACACGTCCAAGAAGAGCGGAGCGGAGATCCCCATCGAGCACCGGAGTGGGGAAGAGGTGAAATGCTTCCAGGGAGTCCTCGTGGCTCCCGCAGAGGGGAGAGCGGCGAATCCGGCTTTCGATATCACGCCAGGGGAGAATATTACGAGCTTCATTACCGAAAAAGGAATTCTTCGACCGCCTTATCAGGAAATCATCCGCTGGGCGCTCGGTTCCTCGTCATCCGGCGAGGAGGGCCCAAGGAGCACGGAAAGGGGGAGGCCGTGAGCAAAGAGGGAGAGAAGACCGTCGAAGGGAGCTATCCTCTGCGCACCTGGGAAAAGCTGATTCGTTTGGTGCCCGGTATAGCTGGCTACCAGGGTCGCGAAAGGGTTCGTGAGGCCGACAAGCTGCTCCGTACGACCCTGGCGAACCAAATAACCTCCTATCAAGGGCGGGTAGAGGAGGTAAAGAGGGCTCTGGTGGAGAGGAAAGATCTTCGCCTCCTCTCGTCGCTGGATCTTTTGACCCGGAGAATGGCTCAGTCAAGAGACACTCTGACCTTTTCCAGCTATGGATACACCGGGGTCTTCGATCTGACTCATATTGGGGATGCGGAGCTGGAGAGGATTTATCAATTTGACCTCTCATTAGCCGAGAGGATCGGAAAGCTGGGCGTCGCGGTGGAGGCGCTCTTTTCCAAATCTTCCAAGAGTGAAGCGCTGCCTGCGGCGATCCAAGAGCTCGATAATGCCCTGAAGGACTTCATGACCACCTTGGCCGAGCGTTCCCAGGCCCCAAGGGGATGAGGAGGGAAAACGATGTCCCTATTCCTGGAAGTGATTGAATGGTTCGACCAGACCGGGGAGGAGATGGTTCATCGGATCCCGGAGACCGGCTCTGCGGAGATCAAGATGGGGGCCCAGTTGGTTGTGAGGGAGAACCAGGGGGCCGTCTTCTTCCGCGATGGGAAAGGGCTGGATGTATTCGGACCCGGGCGGCATACCCTGACCACTTTGAATCTCCCCCTGCTTACCAAGTTGCTCAGCTTGCCTTGGGGCTTCACCAGCCCCTTCCGGGCCGAGGTCTATTTCACCAACCTGAAGGTCTTCACCAGCCTGAAATGGGGGACCCAGGATCCGGTTGCTTTCAAAGATAAGGAATTAGGGGTGATCCGCCTTCGGGCCCATGGCAATTACACCATGCGGATCAACCAGCCCCTCCTCTTCATCAATACGATGGTCGGGACCAAGGGGATATTTGCCACCTCTGACATTGCCGATTACCTGCGGGACGTCATCGTTTCTCGGTTGAACGACCTTCTGGGAGAGATCCTCGATACCATCTTCGAGCTACCCAAGGATTACGATGAGTTGGGCGTGGCCACCAAGGCCCGTCTGAGGGACGATTTCCATCGCTACGGAATGGAGCTGATCGATTTCTTCATCAATGCGATTACGCCGCCCGAAGATGTGCAGCGGATGATCGACGAGAAGAGTAGCATGGCCGCAGTGGGCGATCTGGATTCTTTCTTGAAGTTCAAGGCGGCCAAGGCAATGGGAGATGCTGCCAGACAGCCCGATACTGCCGCCGCGGGTGGCGCAGCAGCCGGTATGGGTTTGGGAGTGGGGGCCGGCCTCGGAATGATGGTCCCGGGCATGCTCTTCAAGGTGCTGAAGGAGGCCGAGGCTACCCCGGAGAAGATCGCCGCCAGCGGGGTGGTTAACTGCCCCAAATGTCATGCGGAGGTTCCCCTGAGCGCCCGCTTTTGCCAGAAGTGCGGCCACCAGATGGTCGTAGTGAACAAGTGCCTGCACTGCGGAAAAGACCTTCCCCCGGAGGCCAAGTACTGCATGGTATGTGGCAAGGAGGTAGGAACCCCATTGGCCTGCCCCAAATGCGGGGCCAAGCTTCCGGAGGGGACGAAGTTCTGCTACCAATGTGGAGAGCGGGTAGGCGAGTGATGGGAAAAAACCCGTCCAGATCCTCTTGGTGGTTGATCCTGGGGCTGCTCCTCTTCAACGTGCTCGATACCTCCCTCTGGTTGGCCAAGGCTTTTGCTGCGACGGAGGCGGAGGAGGCGGCCCTTCAGGAGGCCCTCGCCCTTGTGGCTGGAGGGCAGAGGGAGGAGGCGATTCAGTCGTTGCATGCATTGGATCGGGAAAGACCTCCCTTGCCACTCTCCCAGAAGGTGGATTTCTTGTTGGGGATCCTTTACGCGAAGGAAAGGAACTGGAATCGAGCCAGACCCTATCTCGAGCAGGCCGTCAACGCCTATCCCGAGCTACTTGACTACTCCCTTTTTTACCTGGCAGAGGCTGACCTTCAACGTGGCCAGCCCTCCCTCGCCATCGAGAGACTTAGACGGCTGCTGGCCCTCCCCCAGGAGAGCCGCTGGAAGAGAAGTGCGCGCCTACGACTGGCAGATGCCCATCGGGATGCCAAGGAGATGGCGGCAGCCGAGAGCGCCTATCGGGGCTTTCTTCGAGATTTTCCCAACGCTTCCGATTCCATTCAAGCGCGGCTCTCCCTGGCAGAGCTTCTCCTCGCACAAGGTCGCGAGGAGGAGGCGGCTCCTCTTTTGCTGCAAATAGATTTGAAGGCTCCATCCAGCTGCGAGGCCAAGCGAGCCAGGGCTTTGTGGAGCAAGCTCACTCCGCCTCTTCAGCCATCCTGGAAGCATCGTTTTCAGAGGGCTCAAGCGCTCTTTTCGGCGCAACAATATGAGCAGGCGGCCAAGGAATTCAAAGATCTGTCATTCGATCCCTCCCGCCCCGCAGAAGATGTCCGCCGGGCGACCCTTCTGGCAGCGGTCTCTTGTTTTCGTTTCCGCAGCTATAGGGGGGCCTTGGAGTTGCTTTTGCCGATAGTGGAGGGGGGAGGAGGTCCGGAGGCCGAGGAGGCCCTGTATTGGACGGGTCGCAGCTATCTTCGGCTGGGAAGGAGGGAAGAAGGGCGATTTCATCTGCTTTGGCTCAACTGCCGTTTTCCGAAGGGCACTTGGGCTGATGATGCCTTATATCGTCTGGGTTTAGATGAGGAATCGGAAGTCGATTTTTTCCAAGCCGAGGATACCTATAGCCGCCTCATCCGAGCCTATCCGGAGAGCAAACTGATGAAAGAGGCCCTGTGGCGCCGGGGGTGGGTCTCTTATCGGCAGGGCGAGTACGCTCCCGCCTTGAATGACTTTCAAACCCTGCTCTCTCTTGAGGCGAACTCACCGGAAGCCAGCAAATGGCTCTACTGGGTGGGACGGAGCCTGGAAAAGATGGATCGGTACGAGGAGGCTGCTCGGCGCTATGAGGAGATTCTCTCCGCAGCGGGCTATGATTACTATTTTTTCCGGGCCTTGAGCCGATTGGCCGGCATCGAGTCCTTTCAGCCAGAGGCCCTCGGAAAGGAGGTGGTCCCTAACGAAGCACCTCCTGCTGTCATCTCCGCCTCTGTCCGCTCGAGCGATGCGGCTAAGTCCTTCCTGGGTCGAGCCCGAGAACTGACGAGGCTCGGCCTGTATGATGAGGCGCTGACCGAATATGCCGATGCCATTTCTCTCTCCCCGCGATACGCGCCGGTGGTAGAGGAGGCCTGTTCTCAATCCTTGAAGATGGGCAGGCCGGACAAGACATTGAACTGGGCAACCAGATTCCTGCCCCGTCACTGGAGGAACGAGGGAGAATCGGGCCCGTCCGATCAGCCGCTTTATCATTATCCGCTCGGCTACTGGGAGATTGTGCAAAGGCAGGAAAAGGCCTGCCAGATTGACCCGTATCTGGTCGTTGCGGTCATCCGGGAGGAAAGCGCTTTCTCCCCCTGGTGTGTCTCCTCGGCAGGGGCGAAGGGCCTCATGCAACTGATGCCCGCCACTGCGTCCCAAGTTGCCAGAGGAGGGGGAACATCCGTCGGAAATGACTCCAAGACCCTCTTTCAACCAGAGCTCAATATCCGCCTGGGTACTCACTACCTGCGAGAGTTGTTGCAAGAGTTCAAAGGAAATCTGACCTTATCCCTGGCTTCTTACAATGCGGGCCCTCACCGAGTCAGAAGGTGGCTGGATCTTTCCCCCTATCTCGATGAGGAAGAATTTGCGGAGAGCATTCCCTTTTCGGAGACACGCTCTTACGTCAAGAAGGTCTTGAGATCCTACGAGGTGTACAAGATCCTCTACGAGGGAAAGGTTTGACTTCTCTTAGCCATGTTCTCTGACCTCCTTGTTCAGTACAATCCTAACGCCTTCCTGCTGGCCCTTTTGACTTTTCTGGTGCTGGGGAGCCTTGCCCTCCTCCTTCTTCGGCTCTTCCGGCATAAGCCCCTCTTGGCCGAGTTGAGAGCTCCCTCCACCCTTTTTGTCTTCGCTCTTCTGTTGGCGCTCTTTTTCCGCCAGTCCTCCCTGATCATCGGACCCCGACTTCACCTGGTCCTCAAAGTCCTCATCCTCATCGCGAGCACCTTTCTGGGGGTGAAGATTTTGAAGATAGCGCTGATCGACTTCTTCCTGGCCCATTGGAAGGGCGTCAAGCCCCCGGCCATCTTGGGCAATCTCCTCTCTTTCTTCCTCTATCTCCTCTCCTTTTTCTTCATCCTTCATTATATCCTGGAAGTGAACGTCACGCCCATATTAGCCACCTCCGCCGTCCTCACCGTAGTCATCGGTTTGGCGCTCCAGGATATCTTGGGAAATCTCTTCTCCGGCCTTGCTCTCCACGTTGAGAAGCCCTTTGAAGTGGGGGATTGGGTTTCCGTGGGCGAGCAGTTGGGCAAGGTGGCGGAGATGAACTGGCGATCGATCAAGCTGCTGACCCTGGAGGACGATTTCGTCGTCATCCCTAATGGTTCCATATCCAAAGAAACCATCGTCAACCATTCCCGTCCTGAAGGCTGGCATGCGAGGGTCGTCAAAGTGGGGCTGCCCTACGAGTTCCCGCCCAATAAGGTACGAGAGGTCATCCAAGAGACAGCCAGGCACACGAAGGGGATCCTGGGAGAGCCGCCTCCCAGGATTCGGCCTCTCCAGTACAAGGACTTCTTGATAGAATATGAGGTCCGTTTTTGGGTCTCCGATTATTCCCAGATTACCAAGACGGAGGGGGAATTCCTCAGCCTATTGTGGTATCGATTGGATCGGGCCGGGATCTACATCCCGTTTCCCACTCAGCACCTTTACCTTCATCCTTACTCCCAGAGGATTCGGGAGGATCGGAAGTCTCGCGCCACCGAAGAGATCCTGGAATCCCTCCGCAGAATTGAGATCTTCTCGCCCCTCAATGGCTCGGAAATGGAACGGGTTGCCGCTCAAGTTCGGGTAGAGCGGTTTTCCAGGGGGGAGACGGTTCTATATCAGGGTGATCCGGGAGACTCCTTCTTCGTGATCGAAGAGGGTGAGGTCGAGGTGAACCTGGGAGATATCAAAGGGGATCACAGGGTATTGACCCGGTTGGGTAAAGGAAATATATTTGGGGAGATGTCGCTTTTGACGGGAGCGGCTCGCTCCGCAAATATCGTGGCTCTCACGGATTGCGAGTTCCTGATATTGGATAAGAAGGGTTTCCAAGATATCCTGACGGGCAATCCAACGATCGCTCACTCCTTGAGTGAGATCTTAGCTAAGCGCAAACTGGAGCAGGATCAGGAGATGGCCAAACATAGGGGGAAAGGGGTCGTGATCGAGGAGAGCTCTCGAAGCATCCTGGAGAAGATCAAAGCCTTTTTCGGGCTGGCTTGAAGGCTGCCTTCACGCGAAGCTCTGCCCAGCCAGTGGGGCAATCTTCTGCCGGAGATTTGCAGACTTTTTGTTCCCTCGCCCCCAACCGCAAAGCCTGCGGCGGGGAGGGCGTCGCGCAGCATTCGGGGGGTCAAACACCAAAGGAGGAGTTTTCATGCGGCGGGCTCTGACAATAGCAGGCTCGGATTCAGGGGGTGGTGCCGGCATCCAAGCGGATCTGAAGACCTTCACTGCGTTCCAGGTCTATGGCATGTCAGTGGTAACCGCCGTCACCGCTCAGAATACCCTCGGGGTTCAGAGGATAGAGGCGTTGCCTCCCGATCTTATTGGAGCCCAGCTCGTCTCCGTAATAGGAGATATCGGCGTTGAGACCGCCAAGACAGGGATGCTCCTGAGCCGTGAAGTCATTGCGATCGTCTGCCAGGTTCTGGATGAATTCGGGATCAAGAAGATCGTGGTCGATCCCTTGATGAAGGCAGGGACAGGCACGGTCCTATTGGAGGAGGATGCCCTGGATCTGCTGAAGACCCTTCTCCTGCCCATGGCTCGTGTGGTAACCCCCAACCTGGACGAGGCCTCCATCCTGTGCGGGGAGACCATTTCGGATGTGGCAGGCATGAAAGAGGCGGCGCGGAAGATTAAAGCGCTTGGCCCCGAATACGTCCTTCTCAAGGGAGGCCATTTGCCAGGTGCCCGGATTTTCGACGTCATCTTCGACGGAAACAAGATGGAAGTGAAGGATACACCTCGCATCCTGGGCGAAGGCTTTCATGGCATTGGGTGCACCTTCTCGGCCGCCATCACGGCAGGGCTCGCGAAAGGACAGGACGTGAGAGAGGCAATCGAAGCGGCCCACCGCTATGTGGTAGCCAGCATTCGCTACTCTTTCCCCTTAGGAAAGGGGCGCCGTCCGCTCAATCATTTCGTCAAGCCATGAGATGCTGACCCAACGAGAATGTGTGCCCTGTTTCGTGGATGATATCTCTCAGGCGGCGGAGCTCCTCTGTGGGAGTGAGCCTGCCCGAAGGGAGATTCTGCGTCTTTGCCTTCGCCAGCTCTCGGAGACGCTCGATTATTCGCTGCCTCCTTCCTATCATATTACGAGTCTTCATCGCCTGGTGAAGGAATTCCTGGGACTCCAAGTGCCATTCTGCGAGCGTCGAGAAAGGCTAAACGAGATAGGGATGAAGATTGCGGACCAGGTTCGATATGAGGGAAGGGAGCTTCTTGGCCTTTCGCGGTTTCGCCACTTTGCGATTTGGGCTCTGGCAGGGAATACGCTGGATTCCCGCAGTGCAGGGACCGGCTACGCCTTTTGCCCGGAGGCGACCCCGGAACATCTCTCCTCTTACTTGAGCAAAGGGCTGGCCGTGGACCAACTCAGCCTCCTGTTTGAAAAGATCCAGGGCGCAAAGAGGGTCCTTTATATCCATGACAACGTGGGAGAATTGGCACTGGATGCGGCCTTCATCGAGGAGATCAGGCGGTCTTCGGGGCCGATCATTTCCGCCTTGCGGGGAGGAGCCATCACCTCCGATGCCACTTATGAGGATGGATTGGCGATAGGCCTTGATCGGGTATCCGATCGAATGATCCTCGCCGGACCGGATACCCTCGGGATCTCCTTCCGAGAGATGTCTGCTGAATTGGCCGAGGAACTCCGGCAGGCCAGCTTCATCCTGGCGAAGGGGCAGGCGAACTACTACGTCCTCTCCGAATATCGGAGTCAAATCCAGGGCGAGGTATTCTTGCTTTTCTCCAGCAAATGCGATCCGGTGGCCAGCCGTTTTGGGCTCCGGGGGAAGCACCTATTAGCGACTTTTCTATCCTGAAATGGCCCAACCTGTGTCAATGGCTCAAACCTGTAAGAAGTGTGGGGCACCTCTCGATCTGGTCCGTCCGGCCGGAATCATCCTTTCCTGCCCTGAATGCAAGGTTTCCTTGGAGATCCATCTTTCCCCCGAAGGCAACCTACTCATCCAGGCGGCGGGAACCTCTACATCCTCGGTCCTCCCCCGACCGCCAGGGCTTCATATCAGCCAACTGGATCTCTTCTTCCATTGGGAGAAGGTGGAGAAGTCGGTCGCCGAATCCCTGGGGAACCCGATCCTGGGCCAATGTGCTCTTTGCAGAGGAAACATTTATCTGGAGAAGGGAAACGAGGTCGTGGTGGAATGCGAATACTGTGGGGGCCATACGCCGGTAAAGGCCGAGGGCCTCTTGCTCTGGAAAAAGGAAGAGGTTCTCACCTTTCCCTCCTCGGTCCTCTCTTTTGTCAAGAAGATCGCCCGGCCCCTCGATTCAGATGACAGGATGCGAGCGATCCTCAAGTACCTGCACCTCTATCGTTGGTTCCTCATCGCGCTGTCTGCGATCCTACTGGCTTTGGCAATGTTGGCCCTGCGGGGGCTCTTATGGCCGAGTTAGAAGGGAAAGGGCTCGAGGGAAAAGAGATGGAAGGCAAAGAGATCGTCTTAGGAATCACGGGAAGCATTGCGGCCTACAAGGGAGCTGAGATCCTTCGAGAATTGGTCAAGCGAGGTGCGAAGGTGACCTGTGCCTTCACCCAATCCGCTCAGCATTTCGTGGGAGAGCTTACCTTTCAGACCCTGTCAGGCCGCCCGGTGATCAAAGATCTTTTTGAGATGGGACCGGCCTCGCGCATCGAGCATGTGGCGCTGGCTGAGGAGGCCGATCTGCTCCTGGTAGCCCCGGCTACTGCGAACCTCATCGGAAGATTTGCCACCGGAATCGCTGACGACTTCCTCTCCACCTTTTTCCTTTCGGTTCGCTGTCCTGTGCTCATTGCACCCGCCATGGACCATAAGATGTTGGCCCATCCCTGCTACCAGGCGAATGTGAACCGCCTGAGGATGCTGGGGGTTCATTTCGTCGAGCCGGAGTACGGCGAACTGGCTTCCGGCCAAGTGGGAAAGGGTCGGCTCGCCGATACCGCCCGGATCGTGGAGGCGGTGGAGAGAATCCTGAGTCGGAAGAGGGACCTGGAAGGGAAAACCGTCCTGGTCAGCGCGGGTCCCACCCGGGAATACCTCGATCCGATCCGCTTCCTCTCCAATTCCTCTTCGGGAAGGATGGGATACGCCCTCGCCTCGGCCGCTCGGGGCAGGGGAGCCCGGGTCATCCTCGTCTCAGGCCCGACCTCCCTGCCTCCTCCCTTTGAGGTGGAGATGGAGCGCGTCACGGCAGCAGAGGAGATGCGGAAGGCGATGTTGTCCCACTTGCCCGAAGCAGATATTGTTATCAAAGCTGCGGCGGTGGCCGATTATCGGCCTGCTCGATACTCTCCTGCCAAGGTCAAGAAAGGACCGGGGAGGCGTTCTCTCATTTTGCAAAAGACCCCCGATATCCTGCAGGAGATTGGGAAAAGGAAAGGAGGAAAGTTCCTGGTCGGTTTTGCCGCAGAGACCGAGGACGTTATTGAGAACGCCAGAAGGAAGCTTTTGCAAAAGAACCTGGATCTGATTGTGGCGAATGCCATCAACCAGCCGCAGGGTGGATTCGGCCAGGAGTCGAATCAGGTGAAGATCATCGATCGAGAGGGGAGGGTGGAAGAGATTCCCCTCCTCCCCAAGGCGGAAGTGGCAGAGATCATCCTGGACCGGATCGTCAGATCCTGCAG
>Ga0153916_10004686_pt1 | contig 10350 bp, 8 predicted proteins | sample Opewatmetagenome_FD_109642 | JGI IMG/M metagenome (GOLD analysis project Ga0153916, IMG submission 109642) | Freshwater wetland microbial communities from Ohio, USA - Open water 3 Core 3 Depth 4 metaG | ecosystem: Environmental > Aquatic > Freshwater > Wetlands | place: USA: Ohio, Lake Erie, Old...
GCCGGGCGACGAGGTGGAGGTCGACATGCGGGTGCCGTTGCAGTACACGATCAGCCAGGGATGACCGCCGGAAGCCGCCGATGATGCGTCGTGGTTCGGCTAGCAGGGTCACATGGATCGCGTTCTCGGCGACGATGAGGTCGCCGATCTCTCGTGCCGGATCGACGCCTGGAATCTCCTTCAGGCGGGCATTGAGATCCATTGCGACGGTCAGGATGTGCGTCATGCCCTGTTCGCGGAGGAGTGGCGCGGGATACGCGGCGACCAGCTCGCCCTCCACCGAGTGGGCCAGTCTCCATGCGCGTCGGATGGCAATCTCCGACGCGGGAGTGTTGTCGATCAGCACGAGGCAGCGTTCGCCAGTCTCCCACCCCTTCAGGTCGTGCTCACGCATGTATTCGTTGAGTTGCTGGTCCGCTTCGAGGGTCACCCGTCGGAGGACGAGGTCTCGGAGCGCCGCCAGGTTTCCCTCGCGGAAGAACCCGGCGAGCGCCTGTTCGGCCTGTTCGGGCGGATAGATGTTGCCGTGCCGCATCCGCGCTTGGAGTGCCTGCGGCGAGATGTCGACCAGTTCGACTTCATCCGCGCGGTCGACGACGGCGTCAGGGACGGTCTCGCGGACCCGCACGCCCGTGATGCCGGCCACGACATCGTTGAGGCTTTCGAGGTGCTGGATGTTGAGCGTCGAGATAACGGTGATTCCCGCCGCCAGGATGGCCTCGATGTCCTGCCAGCGCTTTTCGTACCTAGATCCGGGCGCGTTGGTGTGCGCGAGCTCATCGACGAGCGCCACCTGGGGCCGTCGGGCTATGACGGTCTCAGTGTCCATCTCTTCGAGGACTACGCCGCGGTAATCGATCTTCTTCCGGGGAATCACCTCAAGCCCTTCGAGCGCCTCAATCGTCAGCGGGCGGCCATAGGTTTCGGCGAAGCCCACAACAACGTCCGTTCCCCGCTTGTGTCGGCGCTGGCCCTCCTGGAGCATCGCGTAGGTCTTTCCGACGCCGGGAGCGGCCCCGAGGTAGATGCGCAACCGGCCGCGATTCGCCTCCTCCTCTTCCTTCTTGAGCTTCTCGAGGAGGACATCCGGGTTGGGCCGCTCGTCGTCGTGGGGTTTCACTTCAGTGGGAACTGCCGGTCGAGTGCGATGTTCAGCTTCAGGACGTTCACGCGCGCCTGTCCGATGAATCCGATTACCGGTTCCTCTGTGTAGTGGTTCACGAGATTGAGGATATCCGCCTCTGGAACTCCGCGCGCCTTTGCCACGCGACCGACCTGGAGCCGGGCCGTTGCCGGACTGATGTGTGGGTCCAGCCCGCTCGCGGATGCCGTTACTGCGTCCGCAGGCAATACGGTACTGGCGTCGAGGCGGTTCGCCGCGCGGAACGCGGTCGCCCGGTCCTTCAGGCCGTCGAAGTTGGTGCTCGGGGCGGCCTGGTTGTGGATGCCGTTGATGAGCTTGTTGCTCGTCGGACCCAGGTTGGATCCGCTGGAACTGGATGCGTCATAGCCGGTGCCTGCAGCCGAGGGACGGCCCTGGAAATACTGGTCGCCGGTGAATTGTTGCCCGATCAGGCTCGATCCCACGTCGTTGCCATTGGCTTTGACCATGCTGCCGTTGGCCTGGCGATTGAAGGCCGCCTGGCCGATGCCGGTCACGGCCAGCGGGTAGATCACCGCAGTGATGATGACGAGCGCGAGGGTTACCGCAACGAGCGGGCGGAGTTCGGACTTCCAGGCTGTGAGTTCCATGTTCCGGCTCCTCAGGCGAGATGGATGGCGCTGACCAGGAGGTCGATCGCTTTGATCCCAATAAAGGGAGCGATGATGCCGCCCAGGCCGTAGATGAGCGCATTCCGGGCGAGCAGCGGGCCCGCGCCGATTGGCCTGTAGGCCACACCGCGTAAGGCGAGCGGCACCAGGGCGATGATGATGAGTGCGTTGAAGATGACCGCTGACAGGATGGCGCTCTCAGGGCTGTGCAGTCTCATGACGTTCATCGCGCTCAGCTGCGGGTAGGCAACCGCGAAAGCAGCGGGCAGGATCGCGAAGTACTTCGCCACGTCGTTGGCGATGCTGAAGGTGGTCAGCGCGCCGCGGGTCATGAGGAGCTGCTTACCGATCGCGACGATCTCGATGAGCTTCGTCGGATCGCTGTCGAGGTCGACCATGTTGCCGGCCTCCTTGGCCGCCTGCGTGCCGGTGTTCATAGCAACACCGACATCGGCCTGGGCGAGGGCCGGGGCGTCGTTCGTGCCATCGCCAGTCATGGCAACCAGTCGGCCTGCACTCTGCTCGTCGCGGATCAGGCGCATCTTGTCTTCAGGCTTGGCCTGGGCGAGGAAGTCGTCCACGCCCGCCTCTCGGGCGATGGTGGCGGCAGTTAGCGGATTGTCGCCGGTCACCATGACCGTGCGGATGCCCATGCGGCGGAGCTCGGCGAAGCGCTCCCGGATGCCCGGTTTGACTGTGTCCTTGAGGTAAATGAGGCCGAGCACTTCAGTGCCTTCGAGAACAGCGAGTGGCGTTCCGCCCGCGGAGGCCACCCGATCGGCTGCCTCGTGGAGACCCGTCGGCGCGGGCTTGCCGGAGGCTGCCAGGACAGCATCGACCGCGCCCTTGTAGGTGCTGGAACCGTTCAGACGGATCCCGCTCATGCGTGTATCGGCGGCGAAGGGGACGAACTCAGCGTCCGCGACCTCCGCAGGCTTGATCAGGCGTTCCATCCCCTGCGCGCGGGCGAGGTCGACGACCGACTTGCCTTCAGGGGTCTCGTCAGCCAGCGAACATCGCACAGAGGCGGCGACGAGCCGCTCCATTGGCGTGTCTCCGGCCGGGATGAACTCCGCGGCGAGGCGGTTGCCGAAGGTGATGGTACCGGTCTTGTCGAGGAGCAGCGTATCGATGTCGCCCGCCGCCTCGACGGCTCGGCCTGACATCGCAAGGACGTTGCGCTGCACGAGACGGTCCATGCCCGCGATGCCGATCGCCGAAAGGAGTCCCCCGATCGTCGTGGGGATGAGCGTCACCAGAAGTGAGACCAGAACGACGATGGAGATGAGGTTGTTCGCGTAGAGCGAGAACGGCTGAAGGGTGACCGTGACCATCAGGAAGATCACCGTGAGGCCGGCCAGGAGGATATTCAGCGCGATCTCATTCGGGGTTTTTTGTCTGGCGGCTCCCTCGACGAGAGCAATCATGCGGTCGAGGAACGTTTCGCCCGGATTCGCCGTGATCCGGATGACAAGGAAGTCGCTCACGACGGTTGTCCCGCCGGTGACAGAGCTTCGGATGTCGGTGCCGGGCTCTTTGACTACCGGTGCGGATTCGCCGGTGATGGCCGCCTCGTTGACGTAGGCGACTCCCTCGATGACGTCACCATCGCCGGGGATGATTTCGTTTGTTTCGACCCGGACTACGTCACCCTTGCGGAGTTCGGCTGCGCCCACTTGTAAGGTCGAGCCGTCGGCAGCAACGTGGCGTGCCAGCGTCTGCGTTCGGGTTCGGCGGAGAGTGTCCGCCTGTGCTTTCCCGCGTCCTTCGGCGATGGCTTCGGCGAAGTTCGCGAAGAGGACCGTGAACCAGAGCCACAGGGTGATCTGGAGTTCGAAGCGACCGAGGTCGAACGACTTGCCCTGCAAGAGGTCGCGGAAGAAGAGCACCGACGTCAGGGCGGCACCAATTTCGACGATCAGGATCACCGGGTTCGAATAGAGGGTCAGCGGACTGAGCTTCTTGAGCGAGTCGAGCAGTGCCCGGTTGACGATCTCAGCGGTCCAGACGTTGGCCTTTTTACGCTTTTCGATGGGTATGGCAGTCATGGCAGCGGCTCCTTAGCTCAGCACGCCGGCGCGCATCTGGAGGTGATCGACGATCGGACCGAGCGCGAAGGCCGGGAAGAAGGTCAGCAGACCGACGATGAGGATTACCCCCGCGAGGAGGGCGCCGAAGACGAGGCCGTCCGTGGGGAATGTTCCCGGCCCCGGGATAACGCGTTTCTTCTGGACCATAGTCCCGGCGATCACCATCACCGGCACGATGAAGAGGAACCGGCCGACAAGCATGCAGATCCCGATGCCCATGTTGTAGAAGGTGGTGTTCGCGTTTAGACCTGCGAACGCTGAGCCATTGTTCCCGGAACCGGAGGTGAAGGCGTAGAGGATTTCGGAGAAGCCGTGTGGCCCGCCGTTGTTGAGCGAGTTCGTGCCGTAATCGTTTACGGCGCCGATTGCCGTGAAGGCGAGGAGGACGAACGAGAACGAGAGGAGCGCCAGCATGGCGGCCTTCATCTCTCTGGCCTCGATCTTCTTGCCCAGATACTCCGGTGTCCGCCCAACCATGAGCCCGGCGATGAAGACCGAGATGATGATGTAGAGCGCCATCCCGTACATCCCCGAGCCGACGCCTCCGAAGATCACCTCGCTCGTCGAGATGTTGGCTAGCGGAACCAGGCCGCCGATCGGCGTGTAACTGTCGTGCATGCTGTTCACGGAGCCATTCGAGGCGAGCGTCGTCTCGGTTGCCCAGAGGGTTGAAGATCCGATCCCGAAGCGCGTCTCCTTGCCTTCCATGTTCCCGCCCGGCTGGCCATCGCCGGCATCGCGGGTGATCCCGGCCTCGTTGACGTTGGGGTTGCCCGACTGCTCGGCCACGTTGGCGACTACGGCGCCAATGACCAGGAACGCGGTCATCACCCCGAGCACGACCCAGCCGTGTCGCGTGGAGCCAACCATCTTGCCGTACATGTACACGAGGCCAGCCGGGATCAGCAGGATTACGAGCAGTTCGACGAAGTTCGACCAGGCGGTCGGGTTCTCGAAGGGGTGCGCGGAGTTGACGTTGAAGAAGCCGCCACCGTTCGTGCCCAACTGCTTGATCGCAATCTGGGAGGCGGCGGGCCCCACGGCGAGGAGTTGCTTTGCGCCATCCAGCGTGGTGACTTCCTTGTAGGAGGAGAAGGTTTGGACCACGCCCTGTGAGACGAGGAAGACGGCGAGGACCAGTGCGAGTGGCAGGAGGATGTACAGGGTGGAGCGGACAAGGTCGACCCAGAAGTTTCCCAGGGTAGTGGCAGAGTGCCTTGCGAGACCCCGGATCAGCGCTACCAGGACCGCCATACCCACCGCTGCCGAGACGAAGTTCTGGAAGGTGAGGCCGACCATTTGCGAGAGGTAACTCATGGTCGTTTCGCCGCCGTACGACTGCCAGTTCGTGTTGGTCATGAAGCTGACGGCGGTGTTGAAGGCGAGGCTCGGCTTCACCCCGGGAAGGTCCTGCGGATTTAGTGGCAGGTGGCCCTGAAAGCGGAGGATCCCGTAGAGCAGCAGGAGCCCCGCGAGGTTGAAAAGCAGGACCGCGATGAGGTACTGCTTCCAGGTCTGCTCGCTCTCGCCGCGGATGCCCGAGGCGCGGTAGATGCCACGCTCAAGCGGGCCGAGCACGGGATGGAGCCAGGTCCGGTGGCCTTCGTAGACTGCAGCCATGTAGAGGCCCAGCGGCTTTGCGACCGCGACCAGCAAGACGACGCAGACAACGAGAAATGCGATGTCGGGTGCGGTCATCGACATGGGCTCCTAGAGGTCTTCCGGGCGGAATAGGCAATACAGCAAGTACAGCCCGACGAGCCCGGCGATGATGAGGGCAATGAGGTTCTCGGCGTTCATGTCAGACCCTCCAGAGGAACTCCGCCGTCAGAACGAAGAAGACGAATGAGCCCACACCCAGGGCCAGGAAGCCGATGTCAGGCACCATGCACCTCCGTAGTGGTGACGGCTTCTTCAGCACCGGTGACGTCGAGGATCAGCCGCACTAGTGCTTCGACCGGAAATGGTTTGCCGAGCACACCAGCCGGACCGAACTCGGCGACCCGGCTCGGCGCCAGCGGCGACGCGGAAAAAACGATGACGGGAATGCGCTCACGGTCGCGCGGAGAGAGCCTCCGAAGCACTTCCCACCCCGTGAGGTCCGGGAGGTTGATGTCGAGTACGAGCACGTCGGGGATGTCCTCGGTGATCGCATAGAGGGTGTCCTTACCGGTCGCTTCCACCCGGACTTCGAAGCCCCGCCGGCGAAGTGCGCGTGAGAGCACCTCGGTAATCGCTGGTTCGTCGTCGACGAGCAGGATCGAGATGCTCATCGTGGCGCCCCCGGGGCAACGCCTCGAAGGGCGTCTCTGCGTCCGGCCGGTCGGGCGATGCCAGTTGAGCATCCGCGAACCGGGCGAGAGGGTTGACCGTTCATCCTTCACCTCCGATGACTGTGACTAGTCCTGTCGAGGGCGTGCATGGCAAAACGGCGTGAGATTACGCGCCGCACGGCCGTCTTCTGAATTGGGCGGACTGCATCGATTCGGGTACGAAGGGCCCGGACTGGCGGTCTCGCCCTTGCTCGCTAGCGAGGGCCGCCGGGAGCGTTGTCCACCTCATCCATCCGAAAGATGACGAGATACGGCCCTCCGTGACCGCCGCGGATCTCCGTGATCTGCCAGCCCTGGTCGACCCGCTCGCGAATCCCCCGGACGCACTCGTCCGCCCGCTGATAAGAAACCTGCTCGTAGGCCACACGCATCACAACCATATTTCTGATGGTGAGGAGCCGGCCGTGTGGGCCGCGGCAGCGAATGGACGCCGATCTGTAGGGAAAGTGTCAGGAATCTCGGGAATCGGAGGCCGCCGACTCTAAATGGTCGGTGGAGCGAGCCCTATCGGTACTCCGCCGGGACCGTCACGCTGGTGATTGCCTCGAGTGCGAGGGGGTGAAGGCCGGCGCCGCCCGCCCTGGCATATTCGATGAGCTGTCTACGGTAGCGGGGCTCCCAGAACTTCTGCAGGTGATCGGCGATCCCCGCTACCGCTTCGTCATGCGGATAGGCCGCGAAGAAGCGAGCAATTTCATTCACCTTGTGGACCATCTTCGCGTCTTCCATGCGCTACCGGCTCCCCGCCCGCTTCCGCCGGGTGGTCTCGCCGCGCGTCTCTTCGTAGGCTGCCTGCCATGCCGATGGGCGGCTGGTCTTCGCCACCTGGACGGCCGTTACCTTGTACTCCGGGCAATCGGTGGCCCAGTCGGCGAACTCCGTCGTCACAACGTTCACAGCCGTGCCCGGGAAGTGAAACGTCGTGTAGACGACACCCGGTTGCATGCGCTCGGAGACGCTCGCGTGCAGGGTCGTCGATCCGGCCCGACTCGCCAGTTCGACCAGGTCGCCGTCATTGATGCCGCGGTTCTCCGCATCCCACGGGTGGATCTCGAGGAGGTCCTCGCTGCGCCAGAGGACGTTCGCGGTGCGACGCGTCTGCGCGCCAACGTTGTACTGACTGAGGATGCGACCGGTGGTTAGGAGCAGCGGGAACCGATCGGTTGCTCGCTCATCCGTCGCGACGAACTCGGTGATCATGAACTGTCCCTTGCCGCGGACGAAGCCGCCGACGTGCATCACCGGCGTTCCTTCCGGGGCGTTGTCGTTGCAGGGCCACTGGATGCTGCCGAGGCGGTCGAGCTTCTCGTAGGTGACACCGCTGAACGTCGGCGTGAGCCGTGCGATCTCGTCCATGATCTCGGCAGGGTGCTCGTACGCCATCTCGCATCCCAGCGCCCTGGCGAGCGCGATCGTGACCTCCCAGTCGGCCAGACCAGCCATCGGGGGAATGGCCCGGCGCACCCGGCTGATGCGTCGCTCGGCGTTTGTGAACGTGCCGTCCTTCTCCAGGAACGACGATCCCGGCAGAAAGACGTGCGCATAGCTTGAGGTCTCGTTCAGGAACAGGTCCTGGATGACGACGCACTCCATCGCCGCGAGCCCCGCGACGACATGTCGCATGTTGGGGTCTGATTGAACGATGTCTTCGCCCTGGATGTAGATGCCTTTGAAGGTGCCGTCTACTGCAGCGTCGAGCATGTTCGGAATCCGGAGTCCCGGCTCGCCGCCGAGGATGACGCCCCAGGCTTCTTCGAAGGTGCTTCGCACGGCGTCATCGGAGACGTGCCGGTAACCCGAGAACTCGTGCGGGAACGAACCCATGTCGCACGAACCCTGGACGTTGTTTTGCCCCCGAAGCGGGTTCACTCCCACACCTCGGCGGCCGATGTTCCCGGTTGCCATCGCCAGGTTCGCCATGCCCATGACCATGGTCGAGCCCTGGCTGTGTTCGGTGACGCCGAGGCCGTAGTAGATGGCTGCGTTGCCGGCGGTCGCGTAGAGCCGCGCGGCGCCGCGCAGGGCCGCGGCCGGCACACCGGTGACTGCTTCGGTGGCCTCCGGTGAGTGGCGCTGATCGGCGATGAACTCCAGCCACCGTTCGAAGGTTGGCCGATCGCACCGCTCGGCCACAAACGCTTCGTCCACCAGTCCCTCGGTCACCACCACGTGTGACATTGCATTGATGACTGCCACGTTCGTCCCGGGCTGCAATCCAAGGTGGTACTTCGCTTCAACATGCGGCGTCTTCACAAGGTCGATGCGCCGCGGGTCGACCACAATCAGCTCGGCACCAGCGCGCAACCGCCGCTTCATCCGGGAAGCGAAGACGGGATGGGCGTCCGTCGGATTTGCGCCGATGACCATGATCACGTCGGCCTCGTCGACCGAATCGAAATCCTGGGTTCCGGCCGATGTCCCGAAGGTCGCCTTGAGCCCGTAGCCGGTCGGCGAGTGGCAAACGCGGGCGCACGTGTCGACGTTGTTATTGCCAAACGCTGCGCGGACAAGCTTCTGCACCAGGAAGGTTTCTTCATTCGTGCAGCGAGACGATGTAATGCCGCCGATTGAGTCTCGCCCGTACTTCGCCTGGATGCGCTTGAACTCGCCGGCGGCGTAGTTGATGGCTTCGTCCCACGAGACTTCGCGCCAGGGGTCGGTGATCTTCTCGCGGATCATCGGAGTGAGCACGCGGTCCTTGTGGGTCGTGTATCCCCATGCGAAGCGCCCCTTCACGCAGGCGTGCCCGTGATTCGCCTTCCCGTCTTTGAAGGGGACCATGCGGACGACCTCGTTGCCCTGCATTTCTGCCTTGAACGAGCAGCCCACACCGCAGTAGGCGCAGGTCGTGATGACGCTATGTTCCGGCTGTCCGGCCGCGATCACGCTCTTTTCGGTCAGCGTTGCGGTGGGGCAGGCCTGCACGCAGGCGCCGCAGGAGACGCACTCCGAATCAAGGAAGAGCATGTCGCCGGGAGAAATCTTCGAGGCGAATCCCCGCCCCTTCACCGTCAGCGCGAAGGTGCCCTGCACGTCGTCGCAGGCGCGGACGCAGCGTGAGCAGACAATGCATTTGGCCGGATCGAAGGTGAAGTAGGGGTTTGACTCGTCCTTCGCCTCGTGGAGGTGGTTGGCGCCCTCGTAGCCGTAACGTACCTCCCGCAGTCCGACCGCACCCGCCATGTCTTGCAACTCACAGTCGCCGTTTGCCGGGCAGGTCAGGCAATCGAGCGGATGGTCAGAGATGTACAGCTCCATCACACCGCGCCGCAGCCGCGCCAGCTTCGGCGACTGGGTGGTCACCTTCATCCCTGCCTCGGCCGGTGTTGTGCAGGATGCGGGCGTGCCCTTCCGGCCCTCAATTTCGACCACGCAAAGGCGGCAGGAGCCGAACGGTTCGAGGCTGTCGGTGGCACAGAGTCGCGGCACCTGGACACCGCATTCCATCGCGGCCCGCATCACCGACGTGCCCTCCGGAACGGTCACCGGCTTGCCATCGATTTCGAGGGTTACGCCGGTCGCCGATTGGCGGGCTGGTGTGCCGTAATCGAGTTCCGAAATCAGCGACACGGCGAGACCTCCTATTTCGCTGCCACTGCCCGGTCGAAATCTTCCGGGAAGTGCTGGAGCGCGCTGCGCACCGGGTACGGCGTCAGGCCGCCGAGGCCACACAGTGAAGTATCGAGCATGACCTCGAGCAGGTCGTCGAGGAGCAGCAGATTGGCGTCCCGGTCATGACCCGCGATCACGCGATCAATGACCTCGACGCCCCGTTGTGAGCCGATGCGGCAGGGTGTGCACTTGCCGCAACTCTCGACAGCGCAGAACTCCATCGCGAAACGCGCCTGCCGTGCCATGTCGACGGTATCGTCGAACACGACGATACCCCCGTGCCCGAGCATGCCGCCCTCGGCGGCGACTGCCTCGTAGTCGATCGGCGTGTCGAGCAGATGCTCAGGGAAGTATGCGCCCAGCGGGCCACCCACCTGGACCGCCCGGATGGGCCGGCCCGTCGCAGTGCCGCCGCCGAAATCGAAGATGGCTTCGCGCAGGGTCAGCCCGAATGGCACCTCGACGAGGCCTCCGTGCTTCACGTTGCCGGCGAGCTGGATGACCGCCGTCCCGCGTGAGCGGCCAATCCCGAGCGCGGCGTA
>Ga0153916_10004687_pt1 | contig 10349 bp, 11 predicted proteins | sample Opewatmetagenome_FD_109642 | JGI IMG/M metagenome (GOLD analysis project Ga0153916, IMG submission 109642) | Freshwater wetland microbial communities from Ohio, USA - Open water 3 Core 3 Depth 4 metaG | ecosystem: Environmental > Aquatic > Freshwater > Wetlands | place: USA: Ohio, Lake Erie...
TATAAATCTTTTCGATATCCTCCTCTTCACTCTTAATAAGGTACTCACTATCAAGGATTTTTACTTTTATGGGTTTTTCCGTCATATTTACCCCATGGATTTAGATATCCATCTGCTCAATTTTATTCAGAATATTTACTATTCTCTCTCTGGCCTTATCCCTGTTACCCCTTATCTTCTCCACCTCATTGGAAAGATCCGCAATAGTCTTCTGCTGTTGAAGGATCTTTTCCCTTAACTTTCCCTTTTCATCTTTTAGGGAACTTATTTGTGCTATAAGGATTCCAACCTTTTCTTCCAGGACCTTGAAATAATCCACCTCATTTCGTTGTTCCATCCTGCTCCCTTTACAAGAATCGATGTCTATATTGTCCTAATAAGAGATCTGAATTCATATCGATATATTATCCTTTAGGACAAAAAAGTCAATAAAAAAGGCAAGCTAGCCGCTTGCCTACTTTTTGCTATAAATATAGATAGGGACGATTATATCGCCTTTTCCGCAACCTTTATCCTCGAGATAGCCTTCTTTAAGGCGACTTCCGCCCTTAAGAAATCAGCAGGATCTTTCTCTTTTTCCATTCTTTCTCTGGCCCTATCCCTGGCCCTGCAGGCCCGTTCGAGATCAATATCACAGGCCTTTTCAGCAGCATCGGTGACAATCGATACCCTATTGTTGGAGACCTCCGCGAAACCTGAGCTGACTGCTATATACTCGCTTGAGCCCCCGTGATAGAAACGGAGCTCTCCCGGTACTATCCCGGAAAGGAAGTTAATATGGCCAGGTAGGACACCGAACTCCCCCTCGGTACCTGGAACTACTACCATATCCACTTCCTGGCTTACCAGTACCCCTTCAGGTGTTAGCACTTCTAGAAATAACGTTTTCAAATCTTAACATCCCGTCTATTTATTGGCTATAGCCATCTTTTCCGCCTTTTCCTGTGCCTCTTCGATACTGCCGACCATGTAAAATGCCCCTTCCGGAAGATTATCGTGATGCCCCGCGATGATCTCCCCAAACCCCTTTACAGTATCTTTTACGGAGACATATTTGCCCTTTGTCCCTGTAAAGACTTCAGCGACATGAAAGGGTTGTGACAGGAAGCGTTGTATCCTTCTTGCCCTAGCAACCGTCAGTTTATCCTCATCTGAGAGTTCGTCCATCCCAAGTATAGCAATAATATCCTGAAGGTCTTTATACTTTTGAAATATTTGCTGGACCTGCCTGGCTATCCTGTAATGATCTTCACCGACATAATGAGAGTCAAGGATGCGCGATGTGGAGTCCAGGGGGTCAACCGCAGGATAGATCCCCAGCTCGAAAATAGGTCTTGAAAGGACCACAGTGCCGTCAAGATGCGCAAATGTCGTCGCAGGCGCCGGGTCGGTCAGATCATCCGCAGGGACATAAACGCATTGCACAGACGTAATAGAACCTTTGATCGTGGAAGTGATTCTCTCCTCGAGCTCCCCAAGATCGGTTCCAAGGGTAGGTTGGTAACCAACCGCGGATGGGATCCTGCCCAGAAGGGCCGATACCTCGGAACCGGCCTGGGTAAAGCGGAAGATATTATCAATAAAGAGAAGAACGTCCTCGCCTCTTTCGTCACGATAATATTCAGCGGCAGTAAGAGCTGATAGGGCAACCCTCGCCCTGGCGCCTGGGGGTTCTGTCATCTGACCGTAGATCAGAGCGGCCTTTTTCAGGACGCCGGATTCCTTCATCTCAAGGTATAGGTCATTCCCTTCCCTTGTCCTTTCCCCAACACCGGCAAAGACACTGATTCCGCCATGTTCCATGGCGATATTATGAATCATCTCCATCATGACCACGGTCTTGCCCACACCGGCGCCGCCAAACATGCCCATCTTACCACCCCTTGGAAAAGGTACTAAAAGATCAATAACCTTGATCCCTGTTTCAAGCACCTTTACAGAGGTATCCTGTTCAGTGAAAGTCGGTGGATGCCTGTGAATTGGCAGATACTCAGCGGCCTTAACCGGTCCCATGCCATCTACGGGCTTGCCGACCACGTTAAGCAGACGGCCCAGAGTAGGGTCACCGGCGGGCATAAGAATAGGTTTGCCGGTATTTTTTGCCTTCATACCTCTGACAAGACCGTCGGTTATATCCATTGCAATGCAACGAACCACGTTGTCGCCGAGGTGCTGGGCTACCTCGACAACAAGATTGTCTTCGGTATTGTCTATAGTCGGATTGGTTATATGCAATGCCGTCAATATCGCCGGCAGTTCACCCTCAGGGAATTCGATATCCACGACTGGTCCCATAACCTGTATTAATTTGCCGTCATTCATATATTATTAAGACATCCTCCTTATCAAGACACTCAGGCCTTTTTAACAGCCTCGGCACCACCTATGATATCCATAAGTTCAGCGGTTATAGCCGCCTGTCGCGCCTTATTATAAATTAATGTAAGATCCTGTACTAATTCCTTGCAGTTCCTGGTGGCATTATCCATTGCAGCCATCCTGGCGGCATACTCGCTGACTTCGTTCTGGAGAAAGGCGTTTAAAATCTGGATGCTGATATGTTTTAGCAGAAGTTCTATAAGAAGATCCTCGGCGCTGGGTTCACACAGATATTCTATTGCCTTTTTTTCAATCGATATTTCTTTATGAAAAGGTTCAATAGGGATGAGCTTGACTATGGTTGGCTCCTGCTTCCCCATGTTAATAAAGCTGGCATATATCATATAGAGTTCATCCATATCATTATCTATATACTTTGTTATAAAGTCCATAGTCATATTGTTTATAAAGGATATGTCGACGGCCCCGTACAGATGCGTATGGGTTGTGATGATATTGAAGCCCCTTTTTTGGAAATAATCCCTCCCTTTTCTTCCTATCAGGTTCATGCCGTATTCTCTGCCAAGTTTTTTCTGTTCATTAACCCATTTTTCACCCATAAGGATATTTTTTATGTTAAAGCTCCCGCAGAGGCCCCTGTCCGCGGTAAAATGCAGCAGCTCGACCTTAGAGACATCATCTCTCTTGACCATCAACGGATGGATATCAGGGTCAATGCGGCTGGAAAGATTGACCAGTACCTCGCGGAATTTTCTGGCATAGGGAGTAAAATTCTCCATCTTGGTCCGGGTCCCCCTCAACTTTGCCGCAGCCACCATGCTCATTGCCCTGGTTATCTGCTGGGTCTTTTTTACAGCGCCTATCTTCCTGCGTATATCTCTTAGTGTTGCCATCTGTAGTGATCTTGGTTAAATAGTTGAATGGTTGAATCGTTGATTAGTGAAAAGGTGTTAACAATTTAACTAATCAACTTTTTAACTATTTAACAATCCGCCATCAAGCGGAAGGCTGAAATTCGGCCTTAAACTCATCAAGGGCCTTTATTAATCCCTCTTCCAATTCATCGTTGATGTTGCCGGATTCCTTGATCCTTTTTAAGAGGTCCGGGCGCTTGGATTCCATATTTTCTAACATCCGGCCTTCATATTCAGATACGGCCTTTTCAGGCAACTCGTCAAGGTAGCCGTTGGCTGCAGCAAAGAGTATCATTACTTCCTTCTCTACTGGCACGGGTTTATAATGCGGCTGTTTAAGAACCTCGACGAGCCTTCGTCCCCTGTTAATCTGACGTTGGGTCGCCTTATCCAGGTCGCTACCGAACTGGGCGAAGGCTTCAAGTTCGCGGTACTGGGCCATTTCGGTACGGAGCGTCCCTGCCACTTTTTTCATCGCATTTGTCTGCGCGGCGCCGCCCACACGTGAGACAGATAATCCCACGTTTATCGCCGGTCTCACGCCTGAAAAGAAAAGGCCTGGCTCAAGATAGACCTGGCCGTCCGTGATGGATATGACATTTGTTGGGATGTAGGCGGAGACATCTCCGGCCTGAGTTTCAATAATGGGAAGGGCAGTAAGAGAACCTCCCCCTAATTTGTCATTCAGCTTGGAGGCTCGTTCCAACAGACGAGAATGATTGTAAAAGATATCACCAGGGAATGCCTCTCGTCCCGGCGGTCTTCTCAAAAGAAGCGAGATCTGGCGATAGGCAACGGCCTGTTTTGAAAGATCATCATATACAATCAGGGCGTGTTTTCCGTTATCCCTGTAATACTCTCCTATAGAACAGCCCGCATAGGGAGCCATATATTGTTGGGTAGCGGGATCGCTGGCACAGGCTGATACGATCGTGGTGTATTCCATTGCCCCCTCGCGTTGAAGTATATCCACAACCTGGGCTACCGTGGATTTCTTCTGACCTATAGCCACGTAGATGCAATAGATATCGCTGTGTTTTTGATTCAAAATGGCATCAACCGCAAGCGTTGTCTTGCCGATCTGCCTGTCACCAATGATAAGTTCCCTCTGTCCCCTGCCTATCGGGGTTAAGGCATCGATGGCCTTGATGCCTGTGTACATGGGTTCTTTTACCGGTTGACGGGATATGACACCGGGGGCCACCATCTCGATTCTTCGAAATTCGGTGGCATTGATAGGTCCTTTCCCGTCCAGCGGATTGCCTACAGCATCGATAATCCTTCCCAGGACCGCCTCGCCCACAGGTATTTCCGCGATCCTACCCGTGCGCTTTACAATATCACCTTCTTTGATCTTGGTGTCATCGCCCATAATGGCTACACCAACATTATCCTCTTCCAGGTTAAGACAGAGGCCGAAAATGCCACCCGGAAATTCCAGCATCTCCATGGCCATGGCCTTTTCTACGCCGTGGACCCGGGCGACACCATCACCGACGGAGAGGACGATCCCGGTCTCGCTGACCTCTATCCGTTTTTCATAATTCTTAATCTGTTCCCTTATTACCCGACTTATCTCTTCCGCTTTTATATCCATTAGCCTTGGTAACTCCTCTTGAAAGATTCTTTTAGTCCCTCAATCTGGGCCCTCACACTACCGTCAAAAATCGTGTCACCTATCTTCACAATAACGCCTACGATGATTTCAGGGTTTTCTCTGAGATGCGGCTTTATCTTCTTTGAAGTCAATCCTTCCAAAGACTTGACCACATTATCCAGAGTCCTCTGTTTCAGGGGCCTGGCGGTTACTATCTCTGCGTGGGCAATATTTGATGTCTCATCGATAAGCTTGGAATGATGAGTGGTTATAGCTTCAATAGCGCCGATCCTGTTTTTATCCAGGAGGAGTCTTAAAAAATTCCTGATAAGGACAGAAAAGTCGCTCCGGTTCAACACCGTCTGAAGGATTGTTCTTCTGTCTTCGATGGAAAAAACGGGATTTGTGATGGTCTTCCTGAATTCCGCATTCTCCCGGTAGAAGGCCGTAAACTTCTCAAGTTCCCGGCCGTATTTATTGAAGGAATCACCTTCACGTCCCAGACTGAACAGGGCCTTGGCGTATCTTTTAGATAGTCTCCAGTTGCTCAATTTGCCTTAGTCACCTTTTCTATAAATTCATTGATCAAATTATCATTATCCTTTTCATCCATCTCACTTGAAATGATTTCAAGGGCCCTTTGAGCCGCAAGTTCGACAATCTCCTGCCTCAATCTGTTCATTGTGGATTCCGTTTCCAGCCGGGTAGTCATTTCTGATTGGGCGATTAGCCGCCTTGCCTTCTCTTTAGCCTCAGAGATGATCTTTTCTTTTTCAGCCAGCCCCTCTTTTTTATATTGATCAATAATCTCTTTTCTTTTTATCTCAAAATCAATGAGCCTTGATTCTGCCTCACGGCATTTAATTTCAGCATCTTCCTTATCTCTTTGTAAGTCCAGCAACCTATACTTTATTTCCTCCCTGCGAGCGGAGAGATGATCCATCAATCTTAACATTTTTATAAATACAAAGATGATTATCGCCAGGAGGACAAAATTCTCAAAACGGTAAAGGAGATCGGTAAGGTCTCCTCTTCGACCTCCGTCATTTCCGGCCTCGTGACCTGTTTCGTTTACAGTGGTTTGAACGGATTCATTAGCAGCTGAATCCCTATTCTCCTCGGCCATGGCCGGATTGAAAAATAAAAGGGGAAATATGATAAGCAAAACAATTGAAAGGATATGAATCCTGATATGTCTCCCGCCTAACATCATATGTCCCTTCCAAGTATCTTTTCGGCCAAATCCTGAGAAAAGTCCTCCAACTCTGTTTGAAGGGCCTGTCTTGCATGAGATCTCCTATCCTGTATATCCATCCTTTCCTGTTGAATCCTCTCTTTGACCGAAGAAGATATCTGTTGTAACATCTCTCTTTCTTCTTTCATGCCTTTATTCTTAAGGTCTTCTTTTTCCTTAAGGCCTTTCTTCTTTGTATCCGAAAGGCTATCATCATACTCTTTCATATAGTTGCCGGCCTTCTGTCTTAAATCCCGGGTAATTTCTTCTGTGGCAGAGATCTCGTTTTTTCGTTTAATCAAGATCCTTCGAATAGGACGATATAGAATTATATTCAACATGATAACAAGAAATATGAAACTTGCCATCAATATAAATAATGAATAATCAATGCTTAACATGATCGATAATGCTCTCTATTTTATAAATATTTTTTCAGAGGGATTAAAGGAATTTTGTGACAAGTTAATCAACTGATGACCGCTAACTTCTTTTCTGTATCTTTCTCTTTTTTCTGCATCCGACAGTTTCCTTCAAATATAACACCTTCATCAATAACCACCACAGGCGCCTGGATATTGCCAAATACCTTTCCAGGGGCGTGTATTTCAATCCTGTTATCGGCAATAATATTGCCCCTGATTTCGCCGCTTATAATGATGTTAGAGACATGGATATCAGATTTGATGATGGCCGACTGGCCAATAATAAGGGTCCCTTCAGTGAATATCTCACCCGTAAAACTTCCATCTATGCGCACAGCGCCCTTGAAGGACAATTTGCCCTCAAATTCCGTATGGTTGCCTAGAAAGGCATTTATCTCATCTCTCTTTTTCATCTTATCACCAGATTATGGTTTTGATGGATAACATATCATTTTTTTCTTTGCAAGAATAATCAAAAGATATTATTGAAACATAAATCGCCTCATGCTTATATTCATTAGGAGTCCCATACCTGCCATTGTCGATATGATCGATGATCCTCCGGAACTGAAAAATACAAGCGGGATGCCTACTACGGGTAATAGACCGATTGCCATACTCACATTGATAACAAGTTGCCAGAACACGATGGAGACTATACCCAGGGCCAAAATAGTGCCGAACATGTCCTTTGAATTTTTCGCTATATTTATTCCCCACAATATAAGGAGAAGGTAAAGTATCAATAAGAATGTAGAACCTGCAAATCCCCATTCCTCGGCAATTACTGAGAAGGCGAAGTCGGAATGCTGTTCAGGCAGGAAGTGTAACTGAGTCTGGGTGCCTTTTAAAAAACCCTTTCCCCATAAAAGCCCTGAACCGATGGCTATTTTTGACTGGATAATATGATAACCTGAACCCAGAGGATCTGAACCAGGGCTCATGAAAGACAAGATACGTTTCTGCTGATAATCCTTAAGACTAAACCATATAAAAGGAGCAGACAACAATGATATCATAATGAGAATCAGCAATGACTTCCAATTGACCTTCATGAACAATATGATGGAAAAGGAGATAAATATTAAAATCAGTGCAGTCCCCAGATCAGGCTGCTTCACTATTAACAGGAATGGTACAATTATAAGGAGAAAGGGACGCCAGAGATCTCTTAATCGGTATTCCGTGTATTCTCCATGGTCCGCAAAATATGCCGCAAGAACTATTATAAGGGTGATCTTGAAGAATTCAGAGGGTTGGAAGGTTATGCCCCAAATACTAAGCCATCTCTGGGAACCTGAGTATATCTCACCTAGAGCAAGGACCAGTACAAGCAGGCCAATGGAAAAAAAATAGATCGGATAGGCTAGCCTTTCCAGAAAATGATAATCAAAGGTGGTCATCAGCAGAAGGAATGCGAAACCTATCAAGAACCAATAGATATGCTTAAAAAAGATCTGTGAACCGCCCGCATCCCTGATAGGGAAGGTGGCGCTATACAGATTAATAGTGCTTATTGCCCCAATCAGAATCAATATGAGAAGCAGGATCCAGTCGAAATTCTGCAACAATCTTCTATCGAACATCATAAGTATTGCTCATTTATCATTTCTCATTTGGCATTTATCAATGATCATTGATCGATATTAAGGTATTTCTTTATTAAATCCCTTGCAATAGGGGCGGCAGCGCCGCTTCCGTGTCCGCCGTGTTCTATCAATACTGCCAGGGCAATCTGCGGGTTTTCCGCGGGTGCTATGGCTACAAACCAGGCATGGTCCTCGAAAGCATCCGAGACTTCATCATCCGAGCGCGGATTTTTGATCTTCTCAAGGGCGACGACCTGGGCTGTTCCCGTCTTTCCGGCGACCTTAATACCCTGTATTTTGGCCCTACCCCCAGTGCCCTGTGGGTCATTAACAACCGAGATAAGGGCCTTTTTTAAAAGTTCGAGATTCTCCCGCCTGACACTGAGTTCCCCAATTAATGTGGGCTCAAACCGGTATACGTCATCGCTCTCATTGCCTATATACATGACAATCTTGGGCTGATATAATTTGCCGCCGTTAAATACCGCGGAGATCAGTCTTGCCATCTGAAGGGGGGTTGTCAATACATAACTCTGACCGATGGATGATGAAACGGTCTCGCCAAGCTGCCAGGGGACACCGAATCTTTTTAGCTTCCACTCACTGGTTGGGATTAAACCTTCCGCTTCATTGCCGAGTTCAAATCCGGTCTTCTGCCCGAGACCGCACATCTTTGCATAATGAGCGATCTTATCAATACCAAGGCGTATCCCGATCTTATAGAAATATATGTCACATGATTCCGTTATCGCCCTCTGGAAGTTGACATTTCCATGTCCCCCCTCTTTCCAGCATTGATATGCATGGTTCCCCAATGTGTATGTTCCAGGACAGGTAATTAGCTCATCTGGATCAATAGCACCCTCTTCAAGCCCCGCCAGTGCCATAACAATCTTGAATGAAGACCCTGGCGGATATTGCCCTGAAATGGCCCTGTTCTGCAGGGGGGAATCACTGCTGGAGATCATCTTTTCCCATTCCGTCTTATGGATGCCGCCAATGAACATATTGGGGTCGATGGCCGGGCTGCTTGCCATGGCAAGAATCTCGCCATTATTGGGATTCAAGGCGACAATAGCGCCCTTTTTATCCTTTAGGTTTTCTTCTGCCAGCGACTGGAGATCCTTGTCTATAGTGAGGATTATGTTCATGCCCGGAACAGGCGGTTTAATAGATAGATCCTGTAATTTTCGTCCTGCCGCGTCCACTTCAACCTGCTTGCCGCCTGCTATACCATTTAGATAATTGTGCCATTTACCCTCAACACCTGATTTTCCGATAAGATCACCGGCATCATTGTTAGGGTATTTGCCGCTCTTTAATTCATTTTCATTTATCTCGCCCAGATATCCGATAACATGGGAGGCGAGATTTCCAAATAGATAGCTTCTCTGTAAACTGGGCTGAACGCTGAGCCCAGGCATGTTAAACAGGTGTGTCTCAATCACAGCCAGTTCATCGCGGGTAATATCTTTTTTGATCAATATGGATCTGAAGGAATAGAGGTTCGAGGTCTTATCCAGTTTATCGCTGACCTGCTCAGTGTCGATGTCTATCAGGAATTTCAGACCTGCTAAAAACTGATTTCGATCCTGTATATCTTCTGGGATAATATAGAGATCAAATGATGGACGGTTATCAACAAGCAATTCTCCTTTTCGATCCGTGATCATTCCCCTGAAGGGCGTGATCTTCTGGAGATGAATGCGGTTATTCTCAGATTGTGTTCTGTAAAGAGGTCCATTCACTATCTGTAAAAACCATAGTCTTATAATAAGAGCCGATATTATTACAAAGATAAGGATCGAAACGATCCTTAATCGTCTGTTTAATATCTCCACCAAAACTGGATCAAGGCCTGAGGTTCTCAATCGGAACTCCTCTTTATTTTTTTCAATAAGAGTTCAAAGGCTATTGTGAAAAAATTCATCATGCTTTGTTATATACCAAGATTAAGGGAAATGGAAAAACGGTTTAATAGATTCAGTAGATAGAAAATAATAGGGGCTAGCAAGCCAGAACATATAGCTGAAAAGATAAAGACCAGGAAACCAAAGAAGGATAACGCGATTTCCATTGAAAAAATATAGATAAAAAGGACCATCAAGATATTTTTTAATAGGACTGCTATGTATATAACGGCCATCTGTCCCATGATGGAATATATATCAAAAGGGCGGGAAGCGATCTTTATGCCAAAAAATACAATTAGATAAAGGAGCGCGAAAAAGCCTAGCATGCCACCAGAAA
>Ga0153916_10004690_pt1 | contig 10346 bp, 7 predicted proteins | sample Opewatmetagenome_FD_109642 | JGI IMG/M metagenome (GOLD analysis project Ga0153916, IMG submission 109642) | Freshwater wetland microbial communities from Ohio, USA - Open water 3 Core 3 Depth 4 metaG | ecosystem: Environmental > Aquatic > Freshwater > Wetlands | place: USA: Ohio, Lake Erie, Old...
CTGCCACGCGGTCGAGCGGCGGGCGGGTGCCCAACCAATACGTAAAAATGAAAATCTCGAATTTCAGGCATATCGCCATAGGGGTTGCCATGCTGGTTACAGCGGGCTTTGCGTTTGCGTTAACGGCACAGGAGAAGGTCGCCGCGACCGGTCCAAAACTCAATCTGGAAGCAATGATCCCCGGCCAGTTCGCCGATTGGAAACAGGAGCGCACGCTCGATCAACTCATGGTCGATCCGGAGAAAAAACATCTCGAGGAAAAAGTTTATGACCAAACCCTGGCCCGCACGTATGTGAATGCAAAAAATCAGCGGATCATGCTCTCCATTGCCTATGGCGGGAGCTATGGCAAGGATATGCAGCCGCATCGGCCGGAAGTCTGCTATCCGTCACAGGGCTTTAGCGTGATCAAGGAGAACGGTCCGGAAACGATCCACACGGCTTATGGGGAACTGCAAATCAAACGCCTGGTAGCCGCCGGACCCCGCACTGAGCCGATCACCTATTGGATTGTCGTGGGGGAGTCACAGACCCGGTTCGGCCTGAAAATGAGATTGCTGCACCTCAGATACAGCCTCACCGGACAAATTCCGGATGGCATGCTGGTTCGTGTGTCCTCCATCGGCGAAGACGACAAGGCGGCATTCCGGGTTCAGGAAAACTTCATACAAAGTCTGGTGGCTGCGATAAGCGGGCAAGACCGTCCCCGCATAATCGGCCAATTCTGATTCCGGATGCCAATTACACAAAACTCCAAGGAAAACACAGGGCCCATGAAAAAAGCATTGATCACCGGCGTCACCGGGCAGGATGGCGCCTACCTCGCGGAGTTTCTCCTGGACAAGGGCTACGAAGTGCACGGCATCAAGCGCCGGGCTTCTCTTTTCAACACGGACCGGATCGATCATCTCTACCAGGACCCGCACGTGACGAATCGGAACTTCGTCCTGCACTATGGCGACCTCACCGATTCGAGCAGCCTGATCCGCATCGTGCAGCAAGTGCAGCCGGACGAAATTTACAATCTCGCCGCCCAGAGTCATGTCGCGGTATCGTTTGAGGAGCCGGAATACACCGCGAACTCGGATGCCCTGGGCACCTTGCGCCTGCTGGAGGCGATTCGCATCCTGGGACTGGAGAAGAAGACCCGTTTCTATCAGGCATCGACATCCGAGCTGTTCGGAAAAGTACAGGAAATACCCCAGAAGGAAACGACACCTTTTTATCCGCGCAGCCCCTACGCAGTGGCCAAGCTGTATGCCTACTGGATCACGGTGAACTACCGCGAGGCCTACGGCCTGTACGCCTGCAACGGCATTCTGTTCAACCACGAATCCCCGGTACGCGGCGAAACCTTCGTCACACGCAAAATCACCCGGGCGTTGGCGCGGATCAAGCTTGGATTGCAGGACCGCCTGTATCTCGGGAATCTGGATGCCAAACGCGACTGGGGCCATTCCAAGGACTACGTCGAGATGCAGTGGCTCATGCTGCAGCAGGAACAACCCGAAGACTTTGTCATTGCCACCGGCGTGCAGTACAGCGTGCGGGATTTCGTCAACGCCGCGGCGGAAGAGCTGGGCAAGCGCATCACCTGGCATGGGCAGGGCGTCGACGAAAAGGGGTACGACGAGCTGGGCAACTGCATCGTGCAAGTCGATCCGCGCTATTTCCGGCCGACCGAAGTGGAAACCCTTCTGGGTGACCCGGGCAAGGCCCGCGACAAACTGGGCTGGGTGCCCGCCATCGGTTTCAGCGAGCTGGTCGCCGAGATGGTGCGCGAAGACCTGAAGAGTTCCGAGCGGGACGAGTTGGTCAAGCGGCACGGGTATAGTGCGTTCGACTATCACGAATAGGGAAACGACCGGATAAGGTTTGAAGTTATCCGGCTCCGACAGGTGACCTCGCCTGTATCTGAATCGACAGAGATGAAACAGAACCAAAAAATCTACATTGCCGGCCACCGCGGTCTCGTTGGGTCCGCGCTCATGCGCAACCTTCGAGGCAAGGGGTATGAGAATCTGCTCACCCGCAGTCATGGGGAGCTGGAACTCACGGACCAGGCTGCTGTTGAAGCTTTTTTCGCTGACGAGAAGCCGGACTATGTTTTTCTCGCCGCGGCCAAGGTGGGCGGCATCCATGCCAACAATGCCTATCCGGCGGAGTTCGTCCGCAGCAATCTCTCTATCCAGGACAACGTGATCCATGCTGCCTGGGAGCATGGCGTCAAACGATTGCTGTTTCTGGGATCCTCCTGCATTTACCCCAAACTCGCACCCCAGCCGATGAAGGAGGAATACCTGCTCACCGGCCCGCTGGAGCCGACCAACCGGCCCTATGCCGTGGCCAAGATCGCCGGCATCGAAACGTGCTGGAGCTACAACCGTCAGTACGGCACGAAATTCCTCGCCGTGATGCCCACCAATCTGTATGGGCTCGGCGACAACTACCATCCGGAAAACTCCCATGTCATCCCGGCGCTGATTCGGAAGTTTCATGAGGCTAAAGTCGGCAACGCGCCTGCTGTTTCGGTCTGGGGCAGCGGCACGCCGCGCCGGGAGTTTCTGTACAGCGACGATATGGCCGATGCATGCGTTTTTCTCATGAATCTGCCGGACGAAAAATTCGACACGCTGCTGGGCAGCGACGAAGTCGCCAGCGGCGTCTTCATGCCACCGGTAGTCAATATCGGCATGGGTACGGACCTGAGCATTCGCGAACTGGCGGAAACAGTCGGCGCGGTCATCGGCTACCGGGGCCAACTGGTTTTCGACACCGGCAAGCCGGATGGCACTCCCCGAAAGCTCCTGGATGTATCCCGGCTGGAGTCATTGGGCTGGCAGGCGCGGACGACGCTGGAGGCGGGGCTCGGGGACGCCTATCGGGATTTTCTGGCAACTGCGGGTTGAGGGCGGCGCATGAGTTCTGTTCATCCCTCAAGCGGCGCGGATGTCCTTACGCGGGGCGGTTCAGCCGGGTCCTGCTTCCTCCCGTTGGGGCTGCTGCTGATCGCGTCGCTCGCCGTCCTGGTGCGGGTGTTTGTGCTGGATCGCACCAATCTCGATCTGGTCGACCACTTCCTGCCCTGGCTGGAACAAATGCGGACTCAAGGCTTCTGGGAAGCCATCGCCCATCCGTTCTCCAAATATGGCTACACCCCTTTCTACAGCTATGCGATCGGTATCGCGGATGCCATCCTCCCCGCCGGAACGGACGCCAAGATCGTCATCAAGTCGGTCTCCATCGTGTTCGACTTCATCGCGGCCGGTCTGGTGTTTTTCATGGTGCGTCTGCGCTGGCACGATCCGCGTTACGGGCTGGCTGCCTTCGCCGCGGTGCTGTTCGCACCGACGGTGGTCCTGAACGGCGCCTACTGGGGCCAGTCCGACATCATCTACACCAGCTTTCTGCTCGCCTGCATTTACGCGTTGCTGGTAGGCTCTTCGGTGTGGGCCGTCGTGTTGTTCGGCGTCGCCCTGGCCATCAAGGCGCAGGCGGTGTGGCTGGGACCGTTCATTCTGATGATGGTGTTGCGCGGGCGCATCCGCTGGCGGCTGCTGGTGTTGGTTCCCGCCGTTTATCTCATCCTGGCGCTTCCTGCCCTGTTCGCGGGGCGGTCACTTTTCGAGATCGCCACCGTCTATGCCACCCAGGCGTCTACGCAATCCATGCTGACCTATAGCGCGGCCAATCTGCATTTCTTCCCGCACTACTTTTTCATGCATCTGGGATGGTGGCCGGAAATCATTCCTTTCATTGCCAAGCTCGGAATGGTGCTGACCGCTGTACTGGGATTACTGTTCGCATGGCGGGCCGCACGCGGTCCGCTGGAGCCGGAAGCGCTGCTATTAGCCGCAACCGTGTCTGCGCTCATCGCGCCACAATTCCTGCCTTACATGCACAATCGCTATTTCTTCCCGGCCGATGTGCTCACTCTTGTCCTCGCCGCGTGGCGACCCGCGACTTATTGGCCCGCGGCAGTGCTGATGCAGGCCAGTTCCTTCATCACCTACATTTCCTTCCTTTGGGGCGCGCGCTTGATGGCCAGTCCGGTGCCATCGTGGCTGAGCGCGGCCGGCTTCACCAACAACCTGCAACCGGTCACCGGGCTGGAAGCGCTGGCAGGAATTGCCAATTTTCTCCTATTGCTTTGGTGCTGGCGCCGCTTGCTTGTCCTGCTGCGAGGGACGGGCGGGACAACTCAGCCTTTGGCCGAGTGATTAAGGCTGACAGGACAGTGCGCCATGGCAACCATCCGAATGCCCGCTGAACACGATGCCAGTCCGGGTGAGCCACCGGCCGCCGGCTTGGCCCAGCGCAGCCTGGGTGCGCTCAAATGGAATTACCTGGGCACCCTGGCAAAAGTCGGGAGCCAGTTCATCATCGGCATTCTGCTCGCCCGCCTGTTGGGGCCGGAGCCTTTCGGTGTCGTAGCCATCGCCTGGCTCTTGTTGGGTCTCGGCAATCTGGTGGCAGACTTCGGCTTGGCCGCCGCGCTGATCCAGAAGCCGCAGGTGAGCAGCCGGGACATTCGCCACGTTTTCACCCTGCAAATGCTGGCGGGCATCGCGCTTACCCTGGTCACGCTGGTTGCTGCGCCATCGATCGCCACTTTTTTTGGACACGCCGAAGTCACACCGGTGCTGCGCTGGATGAGCCTCGTTTTCGTGATCCAGTCCTTCGGACAGACCGCTACCGCGCTGCTGCGCCGTAACCTGGATCACAAGCGGGTGCAGGTCTTGCAGGTGGCCAGTTATCTGGCGGCCTACCTGCTGCTGGGCGTACCGCTCGCGTTTTCCGGAGCTGGCGTCTGGGCGCTGGTCGTTGCGCAACTGACCCAGGCCGGGCTGTGCTCCCTCGCCGCCTATCTGAGCGTGCGCCACTCCGTGCTGCCCGCCCTCACCGCCGACCAGTCCGGCTTGTTCGGGTTCGGTTCGAAAGTCCTGATCAGCAATCTCACCAGCTGGGGTTACAGCAGCCTGGATTCGGCCATCGTCGGACGGATGCTCGGCGTCGTCGAACTCGGCCTCTACAACCGCAGCTTGAATCTCGTCGCCTCGCCCATGAATGCAGCGGTTTCCACCCTGCAGGGCGTGTTGTTTCCACTCTACTCCCGCCTCCAGGGACGGCCCGAGCAGGCGCGGCGTGTTTTTCTTGCCTCGGTGTGCCTGCTGTCCGCCGTGCTCATGCCGGTGTTCGCCGCCGTCGCGGCCATTCCCGATACCGTGATTCTGGCCGTGTATGGCCAGCATTGGCAGTCCGCAATTGGGCTCGCCACTCCGCTGGCACTGGCCATGCCGGTGTATGCCGTCCTCGCCTTGGGTGGGCCGATGATGCTGGGCCTGGGCCGGGCGGGGATGGAAGCTGCCGCGCAGGGATTCGGTGTGCTGGTGCTGGGGGTCGCCACCTTTGTCGCCGCTCAAAATTCGCTTGCCGACGTGGCTTGGGCGGTGTTGGCGGTCTATCTGCTGCGCGCCATTCTGGTGACGCGGCTGGCGATGGGGCTCGTGTCGGTCGATGTCTCGTCGCTGGGCAGGGCGCTCGCGGGGCCGATGCTGCTGGGTGCATTGACGGCTCTGTTCGCGGGGTATGCAAACCACCTGCTGGCGGATGCGTTGCCGCGGCCCTTCATCCGGCTGGGCGCGGATATCGTTCTTGCCGGGACATTTGTGACAGCGACGCTGCTGCTGCTGGGCCGCTGGATTTTCTGCACGGAGGCGAGGAGCGTGCTTCAACAGGCCCGGTCGCACCTGCCGCCCGCACTGAATTCACTGATGGCGCATTGGTGCGGAACCTGTCCCGACACGAGTCGTCGCTCGATGAGCGGGGAAGGGTAGCACGCATGAGCTTCACTGTCGGCATCACCGGCCCCATCAACCTCGGCGACTTTCGGGAGTTCGTCGACCCCAGCCAGTGGCACGACCAATTGCCCAAGGGGCAGGGTGGTACGCCGGTCAACCTGCTGTGCCGCGAGTTGCTCAAGCGCGGACAGCGGCTGGTGGTGTTTTCCTGCGATGCGGCGGTCAAGGATGAGGTGGTCCTGGAAGGAGTCCGGGTCAGGGTCTGCGTCGGCCCCAAGGGCAAGCGCCCGGCGCGCAATTTCTTCCGCGTCGAGCGTGACTACCTGCAGCGCGCCATTCGCCGGGAAAAACCCGATCTCATGCACGCCCACTGGACCTATGAATATGCGATGCCGGTTCAAACCAGCGGACTGCCCCATGTGATCACCGCCCATGATGCGCCGATCAACATCCTGCGCCACAGCTTTATCCCTTATCGCATGGCTCGCACGCTGATGGCATACCGCGTGACCAGCCGAGCATCGAGAATCGTCGCGGTTTCACCTTACGTCGCTGACCATCTGCGCAAGTTCATGCTCTACGGCGGCTCGAAAGAAGTCGTTCCCAACGGCATGCCGGATCACATATTCAATCGCACCGCCGGTGCGCGCGGTACCGGACACGCACTGACTTTCGCCACCATCCTGGTGGGGTGGGGTGGCTACAAGAACGGGCATGTGGCGATCGAGGCCTTTGCACACCTGCGCGGCCGGGTGCCCGAGGCCCGCCTGCTCATGTTCGGCGCCACCCACGGACCGGGCGAGCAGGCCGAGGCGTGGGCGCGTGCCCGTGGATTGGAGCAGGGCATCGAATTCGTCGGCCAACTTCCCTACGACCTGCTCATGTCCCGCGTGGCGGCGGAGGTGGATGTGCTGGTGCATCCCGCGCTGGAAGAAGCGCAGCCCATGGCGTTGATTGAGGCGATGGCGCTCAAAATCCCCGTGATCGGCGGCAAGTCGAGCGGCGGGGTGCCCTGGACTCTGGACAACGGCCGCGTGGGCTTGCTGGTGGACGCGCGTTCGCCGGACGAAATGGCGGATGCCATGGCGCGCCTCGCTTCCGATCCGGAGGCGCGCAGGGCATTGGGCGAACAGGGCTATGCGCTGGCCAGGCAGCGTTTTCACATCGACAACGTGGTGGATGCCTATCAGGCCATCTACAGAGAGCTCGCGGAGAAAAAATGAGCGAACGGACCCTGCATGTTCTGCACGTCCTTGGGGAGTTGAAGCCATCGGGCGCCGAGACCATGCTGGTCGCCGCCGCGCCGATCTTCCGCGCCAACGGCGTGCAGGCCGAAGTGCTGTCCATCGGCGCCACCACCGGTCCTTATGCCGAGCGCTTCGAAGCGGCGGGCTACCGCATTCATCACCTTCCATTCTCGCGCTCGCCGGATTTTTTCTGGAAGGAGCGTCAATTGATGCAGGCCGGGCGCTACGATGTGATTCACCTGCATTGCGAGGGCGCGAACTTCTGGCACGGCATCGCAGCGTGGTCGGTGCGCCCTGCAGTGATTCTGCGGACCATCCACAATGCCTTCGCGTTTCGCGGCAACCTGCAGTGGCGGCGTGGCATCCAGCGCCGCCTGTTGCATCGTCTCGGTGTACGGCACGTCGCCATCAGCGCCTCGGTGCGGGACACGGAACTGCGTCACTATCGGCTGCCGACTGCGCTGGTGTGGAACTGGTACGACAGCCTGCGCTTCACCGCCACTTCGTCCGAGGCGCGTGCGGCCGCGCGCACCTGCTTCGGGCTGCAGGACGGCGACTTCGTTATTGCCAGTATCGGCAACTGTTCCAAAGTCAAGAACCACGCAGCGATCATCGAGGCCATGGCGATGTTGTCCGCTGAACGGCAGCCGATTTATCTCCATGCGGGCATCGAAGAGGAGTCGAAACCGGAACGTGAACTCGCAACCAGGCTGGGTGTCGCCGACCGCATTCATTTCCTCGGGCCGCTCAAGGACGTGCTGCCCCTGTTGCAGGCGGCGGATGCCTTCGTGATGCCCTCTCTCTACGAAGGCTTCGGCATCGCTGCCATCGAGGCTTTGGCTACCGGCCTGCCCGCCCTGTTCACCGACGTGGCCGGACTGCGGGATTTTCGCGGGGATTTCCCGGACCTGGTTTATACGGGGACGACAGCGGAAGAAGTGGCCGTGGGTCTGGAGGTGCTGATGAACATGCCGGCGGCGCGGAGAGAAACCATCCGTCGAGACTACCAGGAAATCGCGCTGCGCCTGTTTGGCATGGAGCGGGGCGTACGCGAATACCTGGCGATCTATCGTGGCGGGACGCCCAGTTCGTCGATAGGAGAGAACCTGTTGGATTCGCGAGGGGCACGTGCCTGATTTTTTCTACGCCATTCTGGGGGTCACCTTCGCTGCAATGCCCTTCATCGTGGCCGTCCTCCTTGCCTTTGGCCTGGTTTCCTTGGTGGTCGGGCTCAACGCCAGCCCGGTGGTGGGGGCCATCGCGATACTGTTGCTGTTTCTGTTGGAAACCACGCTGGTTTATCTGCTTGGCTTAAACTTGGGCATCACGGTGTATCCGCAGGATTTATTGTTCGTTCCCATGGCGTTGGTGGTGCTGATCCGGCTGGGCAGGCCCGGCGCGGTGAAGAGGATACCTCGGCCGCTATGGGTGCTGACAGGGATGATGGCCCTTTCTTTCGTGGTGGGGTTGGTTCAACACGGCACCAGCGCCGGCGTGGAGTTCCGCAACGATTTCTATTTTATTACCGGAGTTTTCTACTTCTCCAGTTTTGAGTGGCCGGCGCAGCGAATCTCACGCCTATTGAACTGGCTCTTTCCTGTCGTACTCATCATCATGCTCGTGGTGTGGTATCGCTGGGTTGCCGACGCGACCGATCTGGATTGGGTGGAGCCATTATGGCGCTATGCAGATGCAACCGGCGTGCCGTTGCGGGTGGTAAATGCCCAGGAGACCTTGTTGCTGGGGCAGGCGCTGATCCTGCTGATCTATGCCATGGCCGTGGGTAATAGCTCGGGCCGTTGGGTTTTCCTCGTGCCACTGCTGGCCCTGACGGTACTGGTGTTGCAGCACCGCACGGTGTGGGTGGCGACCTTCCTTTCTGCACTGATGGCCTTTGTCATCGTGCGTCAGAATCAGGCCAAGCTGGCCAGACGTCTTGGGCTGATGGTCGGCCTGACTGCGCTGGTGCTGGTGCCCTTGCTTTCCACGGGCAAGTTCAACAGCGCCACTTCCTCCGTTACTGACTTGGCTGCCAAGGCCACGAGCACCACCGGTGGTACCTTCGTGGGCCGTGTTCAGGGTTGGGATGCGTTGCTCAAGCAATGGGGCGCGTCCGGTCCGCGCACTTGGGCAATCGGCAATCCCTATGGCAGCGGATTCGATCGCTCCACGGGACCGAGCGGGCAGGATATCACTTATGCTCCCCATGATTACTATGTGCAACTGCTGCTGCGCACGGGCCTGATCGGCTTGATGGCTTTCATTGCGCTACATTGGAGGTTGCTACGGGGAGCGATTCGCTTGGGTGGCGCCCCCCACGCCGCCATGACCGGCTACGCCATGGTCGGGCTGCTGTTTTCCCAGTTGCTGTTCGACATTCCGTATTCCCCCAGTTATACCCATGGACTGTTTCTCGGGATCATCCTCGGCCTGCTGCTTCAATATGAGAGGGAAGGGGCAGAGGTCGGGCATGCGCAAGCCGCCGCTCGTCATTCCACCGGGTTGGTAGTGGCAAGGCCTCATGAATGGAAGCGCACATGAAAACGCTGGTCGCGCTGATGACGTGTCACAACCGTCGCGAAAAGACCTTGGCGTCGATCGCAAGTTATTTTCAATGCGAAGTGCCTGACGACATCATGCGGCAACTGGTATTGGTGGATGACGGCAGCGCGGATGGAACGTCCGAGGCCGTGCATGCAACGTTTCCGCAGGTCGTGATCGAACGCGGCGACGGCAGCCTGTTCTGGAATCGCGGCATGCTCCGTGCGTGGCAGCGCGCACTGCTCCTGTCGCCCGACTATGTGTTGTGGCTCAATGACGATACCCGGTTATACCCGCAGGCGCTGGTTCGTTTGTTGGAGACGGATGCGTGGTCGCGCGACAGGTGGGGGCAGCCCGGCATCGTCGTGGGTTCCACCAATAATGACACCGGCGAGTTGAGCTATGGCGGTTCAGTGCCCGGCAGCCGAATCAACCCGCTGAACATGCAAAAGGTGATGCCAGGCGATACGCCGAAGCCTGCTGTCACCATGAATGGCAACTGCGTGCTCGTCCCGCGCGAGGTGTCCGACCGCATCGGTCTGCTCGATGAGGTGTTTCACCATGGCATGGGCGACAACGACTATGGCTTCCGCGCCCACAAGACCGGCATACCGATCTGGGTGATGCCGGGTTATGCCGGGCACTGCAATAGCGACTACAAGGTGTCGGGAAGCTTTAATGACCCAGCCGTGCCGCTGATGACGCGCTGGAAAAAGATCGTGTCTCCGAAAGGCGTTCCAGTGGGGCCGTGGCAGGC
>Ga0153916_10004691_pt1 | contig 10346 bp, 9 predicted proteins | sample Opewatmetagenome_FD_109642 | JGI IMG/M metagenome (GOLD analysis project Ga0153916, IMG submission 109642) | Freshwater wetland microbial communities from Ohio, USA - Open water 3 Core 3 Depth 4 metaG | ecosystem: Environmental > Aquatic > Freshwater > Wetlands | place: USA: Ohio, Lake Erie, Old...
GTATGCTCTCCTTTGCTCATACAAATATAATAGCACGAACGTTCGACCAGTACAAATACAAGTTAGGATTTGGGGCTGCTGGCGAGATCCGACTTGGAAAGCCAAACGTAAAGCCGCCGTGCCCCGGATACAGGCGGGCAGCAGCAGATCCTACTTGTTGCGCTATTTCCGCCCTTCGTCGCGATGCATTAACGAAGGCGGCTAGGGACGGGCATTACATATTGGGATAATTCGGCCCCTCGCCGCCTTGGTGCACCACCCAGTTGATGTTCTGCGTCGGGTCCTTGATGTCGCAGGTCTTGCAGTGCACGCAGTTCTGGGCGTTGAGTTGCATCCGGTCGTTGCCTTCGGTGTCCTTCACGAACTCGTACACACCCGCGGGGCAAAAACGCTGCTCGGGCCCGGCATAAAGCGTCAGGTTTACGGCCACCGGCACCTGGGCGTCTTTGAGCGTCAGATGGCAGGGCTGATTTTCTTCATGGTTGGTATTTGACATGAAGACCGAGGAAAGGCGGTCAAAGGTGATCTTTCCGTCGGGTTTGGGGTAGTCGATGGGGAGGCATTCCGCGGCGCGTTTGAGGGCTTCGTGGTCTGGGCGGTTCCGCAAAGTCCACGGTGCTTTGCCGAGGAAGACGTAGGTGTCAATGGCCGAATACACCAGTCCGGCCCAGAAGCCCCAGTGAAACGACGGGCGCACGTTCCGGACCCGATACAACTCGTCCCACATCCAGCTCGATCGCAGCAGTTCGTTGTAACGCTTGACTTCGCGGACCGATTTGTCGGCAAGCGTTTGGAATATTGCTTCGGCGGCAATCATCCCGGACTTCATCGCGGTGTGCGTGCCTTTGATCTTGGGCACGTTGAGAAAACCCGCTGTGTCTCCCACAAGCAATCCACCCGGAAACGTGAGCCTGGGTATGGATTGAAAGCCTCCCTCGGCAAGCGCGCGCGCCCCGTAGGCGATGCGCCGTCCGCCCTCGAAATAGGGGCGGATCGCGGGGTGCAGCTTGAAGCGCTGAAACTCGTCGAAGGGCGACAGGTACGGATTCTTGTAGTCCAGGCCCACCACGAATCCGACCGCGACCTGATTATTTTCCATGTGGTAGAGAAACGATCCCCCATAGGTGCTGGAATCCATCGGCCATCCGGTCGTGTGCACGACCAGCCCGGGCTGGTGCTTTGCCGGATCGACTTCCCACAGCTCCTTGATGCCGATGCCGAAGCACTGGGGATCGACACCGTCGCGAAGATTAAAGCGCTGGAACAACGTCTTGGTGAGGGAGCCTCGGCACCCTTCCGCGAACACGGTTTGTCGGGCGTGTAACTCGATACCCGGCTGCCAGGCGTCGGTCTTCGTTCCGTCACGGCCCACGCCCATATCCCCCGTGGCCACGCCCTTTACGGCGCCGCGCATTTCACCCTCATCGTGATACAGCACTTCGGCTGCGGCGAATCCCGGGTAAATCTCGACGCCGAGTTCCTCAGCCTGTTTCCCCAACCAACGGCAGACGCTACCAAGGCTGACGATGTAGTTGCCGTGATTGTTCATCTGCGGCGGGGTGGGCAACCGGTAGGCCTTGCGCTCGGTGAGGAACAGAAAACGATCATCGCCCGCGGGCGTATTGATCGGAGCCCCGCGCGCCTTCCAGTCCGGAATCAGCTCGTTCAGAGCGCGCGGCTCAATGACAGCTCCCGACAATATATGGGCGCCGATTTCCGAGCCTTTTTCGATCACGCATACCGACAGCTCACGGGCGTGTTCGGCGGCTAGCTGCTTCAGCCGAATCGCGCAGGCAAGTCCCGAGGGCCCCGCGCCGACGATCACTACATCATATTGCATCGCTTCGCGCTGCATCGTATCCACCTCTTGCGTTTACAGGCGCCATTGCGGCGACTCAAGCGGGACCCCGGCATCCGCGCGAATTCGCAGGCATGCGGCAACTACTCCAGGGCCGGGCGGGGAGGAATTATAATGCCTGCTCAAACCCACCGGCGGAACTACCGTGACTTCGACGCATCGCAGAAAACTCATCCATACCGAAATCATGCCCATTCGCTGGGGCGACATGGATGCCATGGGCCACGTGAACAATACACTCTATTTCCGCTACATAGAGCAGGCGCGCATCTCCTGGTTCGACAGCCTTGGCCTGCGTTCCCTTATAAACGGGGAGGGCCCATCGCTCATCAATACTAGTTGTACTTTCCTGAAACAGCTCAGCTATCCCGGCACCGTCGAGATCCGAACCTATTCCGGCGAGGTCGGCCGCAGCAGCGTTACGACCTATATCGAAATCCGCCCGAGCTACGATCCCGATGTTGTTTATGCCGAAGGCAGCGCGAAAATCGTGTGGGTCGACTACATTAGGGGCAAGTCGGTGCCGCTGCCGGAAAAAATGCGAAGCGTCGTCGAGCACTGAGGAAAGACATGGCCAAGGCCAAACCGCTCTGGGAACCCAGCCAGAAGACGATCGAAGAGGCGAATGTCACGCTTTTCGCGCGCCAGGCGATACGCAACTGGAAGCTCGACCTGAACACTTGGCCAGCGTTCTACCGCTGGTCGGTCGAGCACCCGGAGCAGTTCTGGCCATCGCTGTGGAGATTCGCCGGCGTACGCACCAGCCACCAGGGATCAAAGGTGCTCTTGCACGGGGATCGCATGCCCGGCGCGAAATGGTTTTCCGATGCCAAGCTAAATTTCGCCGAGAACCTGCTGCGCCGGCGCGACGACTCGCACGCGATCATTTTCTGGGGCGAGGACAAGCTCAGACGGAGCATCAGCCACGCACAGCTCTATGACGAGGTATCGCGCATGGCCCAAGCCCTGCGTGGCATCGGTGTGAAGGCAGGCGATCGCGTAGGCGGTTATCTGCCCAATATGCCGGAGGCGGTAATTGCGATGCTCGCTTCGAGCAGCATCGGCGCGATATGGTCATCGTGTTCGCCCGACTTCGGCGTGCAGGGCGTGCTCGACCGCTTCGGCCAGATCGAGCCGGTGGTGCTGTTCGCCGCCGACGGCTATCACTACAACGGCAGGACGATTGATACGCTGGAGAAGTTGAGCGAGATATCAGCCAGGCTTCCCAGCATAAAGAAAGTGGTGGCAGTCCCGTATGTTTCGGAGCATCCCGACGTCTCATCGGTGCCCGGGGCGGTGTTGTGGAATGATTTCGCCGCCGGATTCGCGCCCAGGGAGATCCGATTCGCGCAACTGCCGTTCAACCATCCGCTTTACATTCTGTACTCCTCCGGCACCACGGGTGCGCCAAAGTGCATCGTTCATGGGGCGGGGGGAACACTGCTTCAGCATCTCAAGGAGCACCTGCTGCACGTCGATATTCACCCCGGCGACCGTTTGTTCTACTTCACCACGCTTGGATGGATGATGTGGAACTGGCTGGCATCGGGCCTTGCCTCCGGCGCGACGCTTATCCTTTACGACGGCTCGCCGGCTCTGCGCGGCTCGAACATCCTGTTTGACGTGGCGCAGGCCGAAGGCATTACGCACTTTGGCACGTCGGCAAAATTTATCGACAGCATCAACAAGATCGGCCTGTCTCCACGCGCGACCCACGACCTGTCGCGGCTGCGCATCATCACCGCGACCGGCTCGCCGCTTGCGCCCGAGGGGTTCGACTACGTCTACCGCGAAGTGAAGAAGGACGTATGCCTTTCATCAATGTCGGGCGGCACCGACCTCATCGCCTGCTTTGTCAACGGCATTCCGATCCTGCCGGTGTGGCGCGGCGAGATCCAATGCCGGGCGCTTGCGATGGCGGTCGAGGTATTCGATGAGAGGGGCAGGCCGGTCCGCGGCGAAAAGGGAGAGCTTGTATGCACGCGACCGTTCCCCTCGATGCCGATTGGATTCTGGAACGATCCTGACGGAACGAAATTCCACGCGGCCTATTTCGGAAAGTTTCCCAACGTGTGGACGCATGGCGACTGGTGCGAAATCACCGAGCACGATGGGATTATCATTTACGGGCGATCCGACGCCACGCTCAACCCGGGTGGGGTGCGCATCGGCACTGCGGAGATCTATCGGCAGGTAGAGCAGCTCGACGAAGTGGTCGAGTCGCTCGTCATAGGGCAGACCTGGCCGCCAGGGGCGATTGGCGACACGCGCGTCGTGCTGTTCGTACGGCTGTGCGATGGCCGCAAGCTGGACCAGGCGCTTGCGGACAAAATCAGACAGAGGATTCGCGACAACACCACGCCGCGGCACGTGCCCGCAAAAATCGTTCAGGTGGACGATATACCGCGCACCCGGTCGAACAAGATCGTCGAGCTCGCAGTCCGGAACATCGTGCACGGCGAACCGGTCAAAAACATCGAGGCTCTGGCAAATCCCGAAGCGCTCGAGTACTTCAGGAACCGGCCGGAGCTGCAGAGCTAGGGGTCTGCTTCGTAAGTCAAGGAACACAATGAAAACGAAGGATTCCGGCCTGTGGCAAGGCGCGAACCGCAGCAATAGCCATAGCTATTGCGAGGATGAGCAACGCAGCCACGGGACGGAAGGCGCGTTTTCATGTTCCGGCACTTGCGAAGCAGACCACTAGGCTCTAAGAACGGGCCGTGCCTTGCGGTGGGGTCTCGCCGCAGCCGCGCCGCGCAATGCTTTCGCGAACGTACAGCCTGTTTGATCGCAGTCAATACGCCGCATGGCGCTTGGCCTGACAATTTCAAGGAGGCTGCCGTGAGATGAAGATTGTCGGGTATGGCATTCTGTAATTTCGCGTTCTGCGGCCTGGGCGATCAAGCTATTCGCCCGAAATGCGCCGCCAGATGATTGCGTCGCTTCCCGCGTCAAATGACGGCTCATTGTAAATCGTTGTCAACCAGGTAAGGAGCGTCAACATGGCAAACATCACTCGTTGGGATCCGATTAGCGAACTTGGACGATTCGATGTATTTCGGGATGTCGACGACCTTCTCAAGGGATTCATGTTGCGGCCTGTCTTTCGCGGACTGGAGGCCGAGCCCGAAATCAAGGTCGATATTTCCGAAGAGGACAAGGCCTACGCCGTCAAGGCGGAAATCCCAGGTGTGAAGAAAGATGATATCCAAGTGTCGATCGACGGCAACCGGGTTTCCATCAGCGCCGAGGTGAAGAAGGAAAAGGAGGAAAAAGAAGGAAAGAGAGTTATTCGGAGCGAGCGCTACTACGGCACGCAGTACCGAGCCTTTACCCTCGCACACGATATCGACGAAACCAAGGTGGAAGCCAAGTATCAGGACGGCGTCCTGGAGCTGACTCTGCCGAAGAAAGCGGGCAAGGAAGCGAAGAAAATCGCGATCAAGTAGATCGCCTCGCCCGATGGAGGCGGCGCTCGCCGGAGGCTGCAGTTCCGGCACCTGCGAAGCAGGCCAGTAGCATTGGCTGCAGCCGTTACGAAAGCGGCGTCTGACCCGGCTTAGGCACTGTAGCGGGGCGAGGGTCGCCTTGCCGCACGCCCCGCCATGACGATCGTCAATCCGTCGAGGCTGACGGCGATTCACGCTGCGTATGCTTGTCGTTACGCGAGCGCAGGAGACTCCAGTACCCGAACAAGTTGACCGGGATCTTCTCCGCCGCGGTGAAGCCGGTCTCCTCGAGGAAATGTTGCAGCGAAAAATCCGGATGAAATCCAACCAGTCTGGAAAACGGCGCCATCATCCGCTCGAGCATGCTTACCACCGGATTCGACTGCCGGAAGTGGTTGACGACGTAGAGATTGGCTCCGGGCTTGCAAACGCGACGCATTTCAGTCACCAGACGCCTGGGGCTCGGTACCACCGAAACGACATACATAGCCACGACCTTGTCGAAGCTGTCGTCGGCGAATGTCATATGCTCGGCGTCCATGCAGTGAAGCGTTACGTTATCTAGGTGCATGGCCCGCATTCTCTCGCGCGCACGCGCGAGCATCTCACGCGAGACGTCGATCCCGGTCACGTGAACGTTACGAGGGTAAAGCGGCAAGGAGAGACCCGTACCTACGCCACCCTCGAGGATGCGCTCGCCGGGGCGGCAGTTCATGCGCTCGATAACCTTTCGGCGCCCTGGCTGCAGCACTGCGCCAAAATAGAAATCATAGCTGGGCGCATAGCGCCGGTAGACCTTCTCGATGGCTTCAAGATCCACGGCTTCTCCCCTCGCACAGGTGGATGTCTTGTCGAACCGACCTCGGAGCACCTAGCTTGCCCGCCGTCCTTCGCCTGCGGCGGCCGCAGCTTTACCGGTAGCCCTGCAGATCGGAATCGACACCTCTAGTGAAGCACACGCCACCAGCATTCTTGCTCAGCGCGGTGAAAAATGCCAGCCCACGGAGCAAGAAAGGCCGCTGCAGCGGGAAACAGGGCATGCAGCCCGTCCGCCGCCGGCGCCGCATGATTGCATTTTCGACTAGCAACGCATGAATTGCCGCGCTGGCCTTACAATCGCAATATAAACGCTCGGGGAATGCGCATGGGAACCGTCGTTGCGTTGGGTGCTCAGGTGGGTGGGGCAAAGCTTGCCAATGGCCTGTACCGACTGAAGGGCAAGGACCTCGCGGTCGTTGTCAACACGGGTGATGATTGCGAGCATCTGGGTCTTGCGCTCTCGCCGGACATCGACACCATGCTCTACACCCTGGCCGGGCTTGCCGATCCGATGCGCGGATGGGAGCCCTCGGGCGAGACCTTTTCGTTCTTTGACATGTTCAAGCGACTGGGCGGACCCGATTGGCTCCGGCTAGGGGACCGGGGCCTTGCGGCGGCGGTGCTGCGGGCCGAGGGGCTGAGCGCGGAACGAAGGCTTACCGAAATCACGCTCGATTTCTGCCGCCAATTGGGAATTGGGGCGCGTGTCCTGCCGATGAGCGACGATCCCGTTCGCACGCTGGTTCGCACCCAGGAAGGGGAAATGTCCTTCAATGAATATTTCTTTCAGCTCCAGTGCGTGCCGGTCGTGGAAAGCTTCCATTACGCCGGTGCGGATCGGGCTCAGTTGTCCGATGAAGTGATAGATGCCATACATTCTAGCGACCTCGAGGCGATCGTCATTTGCCCGTCCAATCCCTATCACGCGATCCGGCCGATTTTGGAGGTGCAGGGCATGCGCGAGTTGTTGCGCAAGCATGACGCACCGATCGTCGCCGTGTCGCCGATCGTGGGCAGCAGAGCGCTGAGAGGCTCCGCTGCGAAAATGATGCGCGAGATGGGGCGCGAAGTGTCGGCACGCGGCGTGGCGATCGAGTACTACCGTCAGATCGACGGATTCGTAATCGATACCGAGGATGAAGCGCTGGCCGAAGGCATCCGCGCTTCGGGCATCGACGTGCTGGTAACACCGACGATCATGCGCACGCCCGAGAACTGCGCCGCACTCGCGCAGGGGCTACTGGATTTTGCGCAAACAGTGCGCGAACGCAAAGCGGCAGCGCGCGAAGAGTAGGGTCAAGGCAGATGAATGGGCGAAGCGATCAGGGAGCGTCGAGCCGCTGGCAAGAGGGATCGCTGCGCGACGCCGTCAATCATCGGCGGTGGAAAAATCAATCGAGGAGGGAGCTATGAATATGAAACGACGTTTTCTCGCAGAGATACTGGCCGGCATCGCGCTGCTGTTGGGAATGTCGGCAGCGTGGTCTCAATCTTCGTCGTATCCCACTCGACCTATCCGGCTGATCGTTCCGTTTCCTCCCGGCGGGGCGGTGGACCCCATCGCGCGCAGCATTGCCCAGAAGCTCGAAGAGACTTGGGGCCAGCCGGTGGTAATTGACAACAAAGCCGGCGCAGCGACCATCATCGGCACCGAAATTGTGGCGAAGGCGGCCCCCGACGGCTACACGGTGATTCTCGTCGCTACGAGCTTTACAGTAAATGCGGCGATGTACAGCAAGCTGCCCTACAACCCGGTGAAGGACTTTACGCCCATCAGTCTGGTATCCAGACTTCCCAATATGCTGGTCGTGAATCCCCAACTTCCGGTGAGTTCGGTCAAGGAACTGATCGATTACCTGAAAGCCAGGCCGGGGCAGGTTAACTTCTCATCGATCGGCAACGGCACCACTCAGCACCTGGCTGGAGAACTGTTCAAATCCATGGCGGGAGTGAACATGATGCATGTTCCCTACAAAGGGAGCGGGCCATCAATGATGAGTGTCGTGAGTGGAGAGACGTCTGTGACCTTCGATAGTATCTTCCTGCTGACGCCCCAGGTGAAGGCGGGCAAACTGCGCGCGCTGGCAGCCACTGGGACGCAACGCTCGCCAATAGCGCCGAATTTGCCTACGGTATCGGAATCGGGACTCCCCGGCTTCAATGTCGGCGGCTGGGTGGGCTTCCTGGCTCCGGCAGGAATCCCGCGCGAGGTCCTGCAAAAATGGTACGGCGAAATTTCTCGCATACTGCAGCTTCCGGAGATCCGAGAGCGACAGATCAGCCAGGGACTAGAATCGGTGGGCAGTACCCCGGAACAGTTCGCGGAGTTCATCAAGGCAGAGATAGCCAAGTGGACAAACGTGGCCAAACAGGCCGGAATAAAGCTGGACTGAAAACAGGATTCTGGATTCAGGAACCAGGATTCAGGAACCAGGATTCAGGATTCAGGATCCAGAATTCAGGATCCAGGATTCAGGATCTAGGATCTAGGATTTAGGATTTAGGATTTAGGATTTAGGGAAAGCTAGCCGCGCGAAGCGCGGACCCTCAATCCTCAATCCTGCATCCTGCCTTTAGTCCGTCAATCTCTCTTTGACTTGCCTGTAACGATCGGCAATGCGTTCTTCTGCCGGGTGATGGCCGTCGCGCACTAACCAGCGGCCGCCTACCATCACGTGCCTGACCAAGCTGTCGCTGCCACAGAACAGGAGTGAGTCCATCAGAGCGTCCGCGTGCCGGCCCGCGAGATTGACGTGCGCCGAGTTCAGCACCACCAGGTCGGCTCGCATTCCGGGGATGAGCGCGCCCGCGGGGCGCGCGAGCGCCCGGGCACCGCCCGCAGCCGCTTCACTCCAAAGATTGGATCCGACCGAAGGTCGCTCAGCCGAAGCGGCGATGTTGCGCCGCCGCAGGATGAGCCGTTGGTTGTACTCGAGCCAGCGCAGTTCTTCCACCGGCGTCTGCGTGACGTGACTGTCACCGCCGATTCCATAGAGTCCCTGTTTTTCACGGTAACGCAAGAACGCAAACACGCCTGCGCCGCGATTGGCCTCGGAAATCGGGCAAAGCCCGGTGGTTGCCCCGCTGGCGGCGAGTCTTTCGATTTCGACCGCTGTCGTATGCGTGCAATGGACGAGGCACCAGCGCGCATCGACCGGAATGTTGGAGAGCAGCCAGTCGACGGGCCGTTTTTCACTCCAGGACAGGCAGTCGTTGACTTCCTTGACCTGTTCGGCGGCATGGATGTGAATCGGCGCGGTGGGATCGAGCGCGGCTATCCCGGTAAGGAGGTCTTTTAGCATTGCCGGGCTCACCGCGCGCAGGCTGTGCGGCGCGACGCCCAGGCGCGTGTTGGGATCACCGGCGCATATATTGCGCAGGTCGCTCACCATGGAGAGAATCGCGTCGGGTGTGGTAGCGAAGCGTCGCTGCTCGGGCGCGAGCGCTTCGCAGCCGAAATTCGAAAATGCGTACAACGAGGGCAGCAGCGTGATTGCGATGCCGGTTTCCTGCGCCGCGCGCAGGTGCGAGAGCGCCATCTCGGTGCGCTGGGTGTAGGGCCGGCCGTCTTACGCGTTGTGCAGATAGTGGAACTCACCCACCGCGGTGTAGCCGTTTCGAAGCAACTCGCAATAGATCTGTGCCGCGATTGCGTACACTTGGTCGGGATTGAGTTGCCTTACGAACGAATACATTACCTCGCGCCAAGTCCAGAAACTGTCCTCGGGAGAGCCCATGCGCTCGGCGAGCCCGGCCATGGCGCGTTGAAAGGCGTGTGAATGAACGTTGGCCATGCCGGGAATTACCGGCCCGCCCGCATCCTCGGACTCGCCGCGCACCTGCTGCGTGCGTATCGCACTGATATTCCCATTGTCGTCGATATCGATGAGAACGTCGCTACCCCAGCCTTCAGGCAACAGCGCCGAGGCGGCAAAAATCGTCTTCATGGCCATGATGTGGATTGGGGCGAATTATTTTTGTCGGTGATCATGTTATCCGAAGTTCGGCGCCATGCCGCGTTGCAGGGCCTCGCTGCAATCCTCGCTACTGTCTCGGCCAAGCGCCTTGCCTGGCAGCCAAACACGCGCTCCTCTAGCGTCGGAATTTAGGGGACAGGACATTAGCGGTGCTTGGCGGACCAGTCGGCAGGATTCGCGTAGGTCTTACGGAGCACCCCTTTCTGCACCTTGCCAAGTGCCGTGCGCGGCAGTGCATCAACA
>Ga0153916_10004692_pt1 | contig 10345 bp, 8 predicted proteins | sample Opewatmetagenome_FD_109642 | JGI IMG/M metagenome (GOLD analysis project Ga0153916, IMG submission 109642) | Freshwater wetland microbial communities from Ohio, USA - Open water 3 Core 3 Depth 4 metaG | ecosystem: Environmental > Aquatic > Freshwater > Wetlands | place: USA: Ohio, Lake Erie, Old...
CGACTTCAACCGTGTCGTAGCCGCGCATTCCCTTCTTGAATTCCTGTTTCTTGATGTCCAGCGGTGTCAGTTTCATGCGAGCCTCCCGTTCACTCACGTACGCTTCACGCGCGGTCCGAAGATCGCCGTTCCAATGCGGATCAGTGTTGCACCCTCTTCGATTGCCACTTCGAAATCGCCCGTCATGCCCATCGAAAGATGTTCCATGGTGACATTCGCCTGACCGAGTAACCGCGCCTCGTCCCGCAGGCGGCGGAGTGTCCTGAACATTGGGCGCGACCCCTCCGGGTCCGGGAGAAACGGCCCGATCGTCATCAGTCCCGCCACGCGGATATGGCCACACCCCTCCAGAGAACGAAGAAAGGAGACCGTCGCGTCGGGGGAAATGCCGAACTTGGTCTCCTCGCCGGTCGTATTGACCTCCACGAGAACATCGATCACGCGTCCCGCCAGTTCGGCACGCCGGTCAATTTCCTCCGCCACGCCCCGGCTGTCCACCGCATGGATGAGCGTAATCCAGGGAGCGATCTGACGAACCTTGTTCGTCTGCAGGTGCCCCAGGAAATGCCATCGAACCTTCTCTGCGGCCAGCTGCTCGCGCTTCGCGAGCAGCTCCTGCACGTAGTTCTCTCCGATATCCTCGACGCCCGCGCGAAGTGCTTCCCGGATATCATCCGCAGGAAACGTCTTCGCGACGGCGACAAGTGTTACCTCGTCGGGCGTGCGCCCGGCGCGTCTGCAGGCAGACTCGATCCTGCACCGAAGTGCATCGACACTCGCGCGAATCATCGAAAATTGAGGGACTTAATATACCCTTTTGAGGCCTGAATTTCAACACGCTTGACTTGACCTCGTTTTTTGCGTTTCTTGCCAGCGAAGAGAGAAAGGAATGTCGATGGGGACGTTGGACTTCGGCGGCATCGACGACGAGAACGAGGACGAGCCGGGAAAGAGCGACCGTTCCGAAGACGAGCTGAAGAAATTCAAGGACATGCTGAAGGACGGGGCCTCCGACATCACCAATATCGAGGCCCTTGAGGAGATCGTCAGCTACTACTTCGAGCATGAGAAATACGACGAAGCGCTCCGCTTCATCGACCGCCTGCTGACATTCATCCCGTACAGCGCCGACGCCTGGCTGCGAAGAGGCCTGATCCTGACCAATCTCTCCCGTTTTGAGGAGGCCCTCCAGTCGTTCGACCGGGCGCTCAATCTGAATCCCGTCGACCCCGAAGTGTACGTGAACAAGGGAATAACCCTCGATGACCTGGGGAGAACCGAGGAGGCTCTCGGGTGCTTCGACCGGGCGTTGGAGCTCGACCCGACCAGCGAGGACGCTCTTTTCAACAAGGGAATTTCACTCGAAAAGGCGGGTCGCTACGACGAGGCGGCGCAGATCTTCCAGTTCATACTCGAGGGCGATCCCGACCACAAAGACGCCTGGTATGAGGCCGGATACTGCTACGATTATCTCGACCGCCCGGCGGATTCCCTCCGGTGCTACGACGAGCACCTGAAGAGGGATCCCTACAATTTCAACGGCTGGTACAATCGCGGGATTGTCCTGAACCGGATGCTCCATTTCAACAGCGCGCTGGAGAGCTACGGCACAGCGCTTGCCATCAAGGAGGACTTCCCGGCAGCCTGGTACAACATGGGAAACGCGTATGCCAACCTGGGCCGGCTGCACGATGCGATCCAGTGCTACCGCGAGACGCTCCGGTTCGAGCCCCGGGATGTCCCCGCATGGCACAACCTCGGCAATGCCCATGAGGAACTGGGGAACTACCGCGATGCCATCGATTGCTTCACCCAGGCGATCTCTCATGACTCCGGTCACTACGAATCCCTTTTCGGCCGGGGGAGCTGCTACGACGCGCTGGACGAGGACCGAAAGGCGCTGGCAGACTACAACCGGGCGCTGGCAATCAACCGCGACTATCCCGAACTCTGGTACGCCAAGGCCGACCTCCTCTATTCCATGGGACGCGTCCGCGAATCCCTGCTCAGCTACCGGACGGTCACCCGGCTCGACCCCGGGAACTTTGAGGCGTGGCTGGATTATGGTGAGACGCTTTTCGAACTTGGGTACCTCCGGCAGGCCCTGACATCGTTCGACCATGCCATGGAGGCCAACCCGCACTCCGCAGACGCGTTCTATCTCCGCGCAAAAGTGCTGATGGTGATGAACAGAAATTTCGAGGCGGCGGAATCCCTCAAGACCTCTTTCCAGCTGGACCCTCACAAGCGCGTCGAGTTCGAAGAGGAGTTTCCCGGCGCGCGCTCCATCCGCGAATTCAGAAGCTTGCTCAAGAAGTAGTTTCCCGACGCCTATGCTGTCTGACACGGTCGCAACCCGCTACCGCCATCTTCAATCGATTCTCCGCTCCATGGGGAGCGTCGCCATCGGCTACTCCGGCGGCGTGGACAGCACACTGCTGCTCCGGGTCGCCGCCGACGTCCTCGGCAGCCGGGCCGTGGCAATGATCGGCCGCTCCGAAACCTACCCGACACGAGAATTTGAGGAGGCACTGACTCTTGCCTCGCAGATGGGGGCGAAAGTCGTCGTGGTGCGAACGGAAGAGACCGACGTCGTGAAGTTCCGCGAGAACCCCCCCGACCGCTGCTACTTCTGCAAGACAGAGCTCTTCGGCAAGCTGCACGAGGTCGCCCGGCAGGAAGGGGCCGCCTGGATCGCCGACGGCACGATCACCGATGACACGGGAGACTTCCGCCCCGGCATGAAAGCCAAAGCCGAACAGAATGTCCGTTCACCGCTCCTCGAGGCGGGATTCAGCAAAGCGGACGTGCGGGAACTCTCGAAACATCTGAACCTGCCGACCTGGGACAAGCCGGCATTCGCATGCCTCTCCTCCCGATTCCCGTACGGCACGGGGATCACGCGCGAGAACCTTACGCGCGTCGACCATGCCGAGACCTTTCTGCGCGACAGGGGGTTTCGCTATTTCAGGGTCCGTTTTCACGATGAGCGCACCGCGCGCATCGAGGTGGGGGCCGACGAGATTCCCCGGCTTGTCGATCCGGTGCTCCGCGGCGAACTGATCGCACGCCTCAAGGAGCTTGGTTTCACCTACATCACGCTCGACCTCCAAGGCTACCGGACCGGCTCTATGAATGAGGTTCTCCCCGCGGAGGTCCGGCACCAGCACGGCGCCTCCTGACGATCACCTGGCCGCCGCCGGCACCGGCTTCCCGGCCCAGCCGACCACGTACACAGGTCCCCTTTCCCCCAAGCGATTGATTCTCCATTCCGTTCTCTGTACCATGCCACCGTAAACTGTGGTGGCCGAAGGGTATCCTCTCTTCCCGGGGGCGCTGGGGGCGGCAGGCTTCTACGCGGAAGTGCTCAAGGAAGGTTCCGTCCGTCCGGGGGACCCTATTGAGCAACTTCCTTGACGTTCCCCTCTTCGTCTTTTCTTACTTCCCCGTGTACTAGACAATGGGAACTCCCGATGAACTTCGCCGGGCACCTTGCTGAAATCCAGGCAAAGACCAACAGTCTTGTCTGTGTCGGGCTGGACACTGATCCGGCCAAAATCCCTCCCTCCCTTCGGGACCGGGACGACGCGATCCTTGAGTTCAATCGCGGGATCATCGAAGCGACTCTGGATCTGGTCTGTGCATACAAACTGAACCTGGCATTCTACGAAGCGGCAGGCCAGGCAGGATGGAGCATGCTCCGCCGCACGCTTGCGCTGATCCCCGGCAGCGTCATCACCATCGGTGATGCCAAGCGCGGAGACATCGGTAACACGGCCGCGCTCTATGCGCGGACGCTGCTGACGGATTTCGGTTTCGGCGCGACGACGGTCAACCCCTACATGGGCTTCGACTCCGTGGAGCCATTTCTCCGGGACCCTGCGCGGGGAGCATTCATACTTGCGGTCACTTCCAATCCCGGCGCGAAGGACTTTCAATATCAGAACGTCGGGGGGCACCCTCTGTACGAGCGCGTGATCCGGAAGGTGAAGTCCTGGAACAGAGAGGGAAATTGCGGGCTTGTCGTCGGGGCGACCCGGCCGCGGGAGCTCCGGCGCATACGCGCGCTTGTCCCTTCGCTTCCGATCTTGATTCCTGGGATCGGTGCGCAGGTAGGAGATCTGAAAAGCGCGGTCCGCTACGGTTGCACGCGGGATGGCCTTCTGGCCGTGATCAACGCCAGCAGAAGTATTCTCTATGCTTCCGCCGGAGACGACTTTGCCGAAGCTGCCCGCAATGCAACCACCGCGCTTCGCGACGAGATCAACCGCCACCGCGCCACCTGTTTCCCCCCGGGTGGGTAAGCCGTGCAGCCGCCGGTCCTCTCAGAGCGCGACCTCCGGCATCTCTGGGAACACCGGCTGTACAGCCCCCTCGGGCTCCGCACCGAGGACGGAGAGTCTGTTACCGTCTACGCTCCCGGCTCTCCGAACTACGACGGCGGACCGGATTTCATCAATGCCCTCATCCGCATTGGTCCCATTCTCTTCCGCGGCGACGTCGAACTCCATGTCCATGCCGGCGACTGGGCCGCGCACCGGCACCACCTCGACAGGCGGTACAACGGAGTCATTCTCCACGTCGCCCTCCACGCCGGCACCTCCCCGGCTCTGACGGCGAGCAGGCGCGAACTCCCCCTGCTCCTTCTCTCCCCGACACCGGCAGCATCGCTCAGCGGCGTTCTCCCTCCGTCACTTTCCCACGCGGAACCTCCTCCGCTACATTGCCCCTGGGCTCCGCGAGCAGACCAGCGGGCACTCATGCGGCGTCTTTCCATGCTGGGGATGCAACGACTGGAAGAGAAGAGGCTGCGGCTTGAGAGGCGGCTCGGCGATCTTGCCGCAGCGTCGGCATGCGGGGAGCTCCGGCCTTCGCGCGAACTCTGGGAACAGGTTTTGTACGAGGGGGTGGCGGAAGGTCTTGGATATTCGAAGAACCGGGATCCGTTCAGGAGCCTGGCACGCACTGTCACGCTCGCCGACCTGCGCCGCATCGGTCTTCACGACCACGAGGGAACCATGGCGGCACTCTTTGGGGCCGCCGGACTTCTCCCTTCACCGCGATACTGTGCCGAGGCCGAAAGCCGCCACATTGTACGCCGTCTTCGGGCACGGTGGAAGGAGCTCCGCCTCGGGATCCAACCCCTGCATGAGACCGAATGGAAGGTCTTCCGCCTGCGCCCCGCCAATCTCCCCACCGCCCGCCTGGCATCACTCGTCTTCCTTCTTCCACGGCTCTTCGGTCCCGGTGCACTGTGCGGACTCGTGGCACACTTTCGTCATGAGGACGAATCCTGCGCCTCGCGACTCCGGACAATACGCCAACGCTTCACGATCCGTCCCGACGATTTCTGGTCACGCCATCTTTACTTCGGCACACCTCAGCATGAGCGCGGTATCGCCATCGGCGTCCGCCGCGCCGACGACATCATCGTGAACACCCTGCTTCCCTGGATGCTTCTCTATGCTGGGAAATTTCAGCAGCCCCGGATCGAGAAGAATGCGCTCCTGACCTACCGGACATTCCCTCCCTTGCAGCGGAACCGGATTACCCACCAGGTTGAGCATCTTCTGGCCCGCTTCCCGCTGGCTTGTGCCCGGCTCCATCAGGGAGCACTGGAGTGGGAGCGCAGGTACTGCAGCCGGGGGTGCTGCGGCCGCTGCCCGATTCTCCCGCCAGCCGCCACCGACGCACGGTAGCTGCCGCTCCTCCACGGCATGATCAGAAGGTTATGCCAACCGTGATCGGGATGTATCCGGTCTTTTCCCCCTCGGTCAGAATCCAGGTATATTTCGCCTCGGCAAAGAGCGCGATGCCGCCGAATTTCAGGTCAACCCCAGCTCCTACGTTCAGGGCGGTCTTGGTTTCGCCGTCCACTTTCGGGACATTCCCCTGGACCACTCCGTTGTACTTCACGGTGAGATCCCCCGAACTCAACTGGGCAAGTCCGATCCCGCCGGTAAGGTAAGGCGAGACAACCGGGAGCGGGAGCAGGGCCCATTTCACGTTGGCATTGACTGAAAGGATGTTGATCTTGCCTCCGTCGACGGTGTACCCCGCTGCCGCGCTGCCGAGCAACCGGGCGAGTTCATTCCGGTACTTGTCCTCGTCCGGCGCAAACGTCACATAGTCGCCGGAAAAACGGAGCGTGATCATCATGAGATCAACATCCACGTGCAACCCTCCTCCCAGACCGTCACCGTAGACGCTGCTCACCGGTCCCGCAGCGTTGAGCCGGGCGTAGTTCCCGTGGAGCCCCCAGCCAAGGGAGACCTGAGCCCGGGCTCCGACGGCAAACAGGACGATGCCGGCAAGGACAAGTGCTGTGCGTTTCATGCTTCCTCCTTAGTGTGAATGACCAGCGGATTACGTCTTCTGCTGTTTCTTCTTCGCCGCAGGAAAGAGAATATTGTTCAGGATCAACCGGTACCCCGGCGAGTTCTTATGGAGCGCGAGATCGGTGGGCGGATCCCCTACTGCATGCTGATAATCCTCCGGGTCGTGCCCGCCGTAGAATGTGAATGTCCCCCTGCCATAGTTCCCGTGAAGATACTGCACCTGGTCGGTCCCCTGTTGTTCCGCCAGGATGATTACCGTTTTCTTGATGAGCGACTTCTTGAAGCGCGTCGTTTGCCCCAGAAATCCGGGGATAACGTTGACATGGTCCTGCGTCAGCATCGTCGGGACGGGATCGAATTTCGCCGAGAACTCAAACAGCGTGAAGTAGTCCCGCTCGGGATTCTGCAGGCCCAGCACGTCGCTCGGCGGCTGGTCGATATCGGAGTATTCGTACCGGAGCGGGTTCTTTTCCAGCGTGAAGTCCGTAAAGGCCAGCGTCTTGCTGAAATCGAGTCGCTGCTGGGCATCCCGGTCAGGCGGATCCCCGTCGTACATGACGTCGCAAATGTCGGTGTTCTCCGCCGCCAGCGCGATATCATACGTATCGGTGGCCGAGCACATTGCGAAGAGGAAGCCCCCGCCCCCGACGTATTCCCTGATCGCCCGCGCGACGGCCTTTTTCAATTCCGACACTTTCCGAAATCCGAGCTTTTTCGCCTCCCGCTCCTGCATCGCCTGCTGCTCCTGATACCAGGCCGCGCCGGCGAACGATGCATAGAATTTCCCGTACTGTCCGGTAAAGTCTTCATGATGGAGATGCAGCCAGTCGTACTGGTGCAGTTTCCCCTGGAGGACCTCTTCATCCCACAGCTTATCGTACGGGATTTCAGCGTATTCCAGCGCAAGCCGCACGGCATCGTCCCATGGCTGAAAACCGGGGGGAACATACACTGCGATGGTCGGGGCTTTTTCCAGCCGCACCACATCCATGTTGTTGTCTTCCCTCTGGACTTCTGCGAAGATCTGTGTCGCCTCCTGGGCGCTTATCGCCTGGGCGGTAACGCCGCGGATGCGGCACTCGCCGGCGAGGATCTCCGCATTGTCCATCAAAAACGATCCCCCGCGGTAGTTCAGGAGCCAGTCAACCGTGAATCCCTTTGTGAGAGCCCAGTAGGCAACGCCGTACGCCTTCAGGTGATCCCTCTGCTGCAGGTCCATCGGAAGCAGGAGCTTTGCCTGCGGGAGTGCGACGCCCCACAGGGCGGGAATCACGATCAGAGCCCTCAGGAACGTTCTCACAGGTGATCCCCCCGCAGTACCCTGATTCTTTTTCGGGCGAGCCCGCTGAAGACCGACTGTGGAAACTCTGCAAGCAGTTCTTCATACCCGGCGATCGCTCTCTCCGGATCGCGCAGATCGAACTGGTAGGTCTCCGCAATGTTGAACTGAGCCCGATCGAGAGCGATGCTGCTCTCCCGGAACTGGGTCAGCAGGCGTTCATACGTGGCCAGTGCGTCGGCGGTGAAGCCCGCTTCCGCCTGCAGTTCACCGGTGCGCAGCAGGGCATCGTCGACAAGGGGACTTGTGGGATACTGCTCCACAACCCTTTTCAGCATCACGATGGCCTCGGAATTTTTCCGCTGCCGCGCCAGAAGCTCGGCCTGGCCGAAGAGCGCGAGCCCGTCGGCCACCGGTGAGTTTTCCAGGAGGAACGACTGCAGCTGCAGGGCGTCGTTCGCATAGTCAGCCCGAAGGTTCATCGTAATGCTATCGAGGCGGGCGATAGCCTCGTCGGCACGGCCGCCAAAGAAAGCGAGCTCGGCGAGTCGGAATTCCGCCTCATCCTGCTGGTCGGGAGTGACGCCCGGTGTACGGGCAACGGAGGTAAACTCCCTGGCGGCGCGCGCCGTATCGCCTTTCGCCAGGTAGACCTGGCCCCGTTTCAGCGCGACATCAGAGCGGATCACGCGGACTGCCCCGGCTTCCTCTTCGACATGACCGAAGCTCTCAAGGGCACCGTCACAATCGAAAAGCCGGGTGAACTGTACGACGCCGATCTGGTAATAGGCCTTCGCCGAGTATTCCGTGCGCGGATGCTCACGGATGACCGCCTGGTAGGCATTGAGCGCCTCCTGGATACGGGCGGCAGAGTGGCTCGTGCGCAACCGTGCGGAGCCGACCGGCTCGTGCAGGCTGTCGCCACGGAGCGCAGTCTCCAACAGGGCCGTGGCATAGCCGTACCGTGCCGCGGGGACCTGCCGGGGCGGAAGGGGAACAGCAAGGGCCTCCTGGTATGCCCGGGCGGCGAGCGTGAAGGCTCCCTCCTTGTACACCCGATCGGCGAAACGAAGGATGGCGACCCCCTGCGCTCGCGTAAGGTTGTCGATGATCCGCGTCAGTTCCAGCGCACGCTCGAACTCCTTCCCCTCCAGCGAGAGCCAGCTGAGGAGTTCATACAGGTGGACGTCGCGGTGGCTTGCGAGCGCTTCCTCCACAACGCCCACGGCAGCACTCCTTCCCTCCGGCTTTGCCACGAAGCCCGCCATGCGCCCCTGCACGAAACTGAGCTGCGCCGGGTTCAGGAGAAGCCAGCCCACCAGCTCGCGCGATGCTCCCTGGTAGTCCATCATAGCGATACGAAGCTGGGCGAGCTCCAGGGTGAAGAGGGAAGGATCGTTGCAGGCCGCCCGGCCGCGGCGGTAGATCTCGCTTGCCTGCTCAAGGAGCCGATGCTCAATCATGCTGGAGGCGACAACGCGGTAGAGCGTTGGGTTCGCCGGTCCCCCCGCAATGATCCTCTCCCACTCCGCCCTAGCCTCCTGCTCACGGCCGGAGCGCTGATAGACCCCCGCAAGCGTCGCCCGCAGGCTCACATCGCCCGGCGCCACCGCGATGCGCTGCTGCAGAAGCTGGACCGCCTCATCGTAGCGCTTGAGTTGAACCAGCGCCCGCTGCAGTCCGTCGGCGAAAAGGAGGTTCGTGGGATCCTTCTGAAGAAGCTCGCGGTAAAGCGCCGCAGCGCGCTCGTAGTCGCCCGCCTGCTCAAATGTCTGGGCAAGGCGGAACTTCGAGTCCTGCGTCTGCGAGAGAACCATGACCGGCAGAAGCAGGAGCGCGATGCAGCAGGTCAGCGTCCGTACGACATTCTTCATCAAGGGAATATAGCAATTTGCGGCAACCTTTCCATTCTGTTGCGCTGATGTGGCACATTATGTATCTTGGAGTCTGGGGAATTCGCAGCGCCGACAGTGAGCAGACACCGCAATATCGCCCTTCTCGGTTCCACCGGCTCGATCGGGCAGCACACCCTCGAGGTTGTGCGCCACCTCGTGCCGCGGCCTCGGATAACGTATCTCACCGCCAACAGAAACCTGGACCTTCTGCGCCGGCAGATCCAGGAGTTCCACCCGCGCGGAGTCGTCATCGGCGATCCCGCACGGGCCGCCATGCTGCGGGAGGAACTCGACGGCGCAGTTGAGGTCCTCACGGGCGAAGAAGGGCTGGTGGAAGTGGTCGGCAGGAGGGATGTCGATCTTGTGCTCAGCTCCCTGGTCGGTTTCGCCGGGCTGCGACCGACACTGCGCGCGATCGAAGCCGGAAAAGACATCGCGCTCGCGAACAAAGAGACGCTGGTCGTCGGCGGCGAGATCATCATGGAGGCGGTGCGCGCACATGGTGTTCAACTCCTCCCCGTCGACAGCGAACACAGCGCCATTCTGCAGTGCCTGCAGGGGGAAGACATCGCAACAGTCTCCCGGCTCCTCCTCACCGCCTCCGGCGGCCCGTTTCTTCACACCGACCGGGCACTCTTCGCCAGCATCACCCGGAAAGAAGCCCTGGCACATCCGACATGGAAGATGGGAAGCAAGATCACCATCGATTCCGCGACCCTGATGAACAAGGGCCTGGAGGTCATCGAGGCACACTGGCTTTTCGGCATTCCCCGTACCGGCATCGAGGTCGTCATCCATCCGCAGTCGATCATTCATTCGATGGTCGAATTTGC
>Ga0153916_10004693_pt1 | contig 10343 bp, 5 predicted proteins | sample Opewatmetagenome_FD_109642 | JGI IMG/M metagenome (GOLD analysis project Ga0153916, IMG submission 109642) | Freshwater wetland microbial communities from Ohio, USA - Open water 3 Core 3 Depth 4 metaG | ecosystem: Environmental > Aquatic > Freshwater > Wetlands | place: USA: Ohio, Lake Erie, Old...
CGTACGCATCGAAGATGCGCCGATAGAGCGCCTCGGCAGCGCGATCTCCCGGATTGATGTCCGGGTGATACCGACGGGCCAAACGTCTGTATGCCCGCTTGATCTCCGCGATCGTCGCACCGGGCGCGAGGCCGAGCACTGAGTAAAGATCCATGTCGGGCCGAGGGCAGTGGGCGCCTTACTTCTTTTCTTCCTCGACCACTTCGGCGTCGATCACGTCGCCCTGCGCGCGCCCCTCGGCGCCCGATGCGCCCGAAGCCGCACCGCCGCCCGGCTGGCCGCCACCGGCCTGCCCGGCCGTGTTCGCCGCGCGGTACATCGCCTCGGCCGCCTTGTGTTGCGCGGTGTTCAGCGCGTCCATCGTGCGCTTCATCTCCGCCGTGTCGTTCTTCTCGATCGCCTTCTTGAGGTCCTCGATCGCCGACTCGATCGGCTGCTTGTCGGCTGCGGAGAGCTTGTCTCCCGCGTCCTTCAGCATCTTCTCGGCCGCGTACGCCGCCTGGTCCGCGTGGTTGCGCGTCTCGATCTCTTCCTTGCGCTTCCGGTCCTCTTCCGCGTGCGCGTCGGCTTCCTTCATCATCCGGTCGACCTCGTCCTTCGACAGGCCGCTCGACGCGGTGATCTGGATCTTCTGCTCCTTCTGCGTCGCCATGTCCTTCGCGGACACGTTGACGATGCCGTTGGCGTCGATGTCGAACGTGACCTCGATCTGCGGCACGCCGCGCGGCGCGGACGGAAGCCCCGACAGGTGGAAGCGGCCCAGCGTGCGGTTGTCGCGCGCCATCGGCCGTTCGCCCTGCAGCACGTGCACTTCGACGCTCGTCTGGTTGTCCGCCGCGGTCGAGAACATCTCGCTCTTGCGCGTCGGGATCGTCGTGTTGCGCGGAATCAGCGTCGTCATCACCCCGCCCATCGTCTCGATGCCGAGCGAGAGCGGTGTGACGTCGAGCAGCAGCAGGTCCTTCACTTCGCCGGCAAGCACGCCCGCCTGGATCGCCGCGCCGACCGCGACGACTTCGTCGGGGTTGACCCCCTTGTGCGGCTCTTTCCCGAACAGCTCCTTGACGATCGCCTGCACGCGCGGGATGCGCGTCGAGCCGCCGACGAGGACGACCTCGTCGATCTTGCTGGGGTCGACCCCGGCGTCCGCAAGCGCCTGCTTCGTCGGACCAACGCTCCGCTGGAGCAGGTCCTCCACGAGCTGCTCGAACTTCGCGCGCGTCAGCTTCATGGACAGGTGCTTCGGCCCGGTCTGGTCGGCGGTGATGAACGGCAGGTTGATGTCGGTCTCCATCACCGTGGAGAGCTCCATCTTGGCCTTCTCCGCCGCTTCCTTCAGCCGCTGCAGCGCCATGCGGTCCTTCGACAGATCGATGCCGTCGGTCTTCTTGAACTCCGACACGATCCAGTCGATGATCCGCTGGTCGAGGTTGTCGCCGCCCAGGTGCGTGTCGCCGTTGGTCGCCTTGACCTCGACGACCCCTTCGCCGACTTCCAGGATCGAGATGTCGAACGTGCCGCCGCCGAAGTCGTAGACGGCAATCGTCTCGTCCTTCTTCTTGTCGAGACCGTAGGCCAGCGCCGCGGCCGTCGGCTCGTTGACGATGCGCATGACCTCGAGGCCGGCAATCTGGCCGGCGTCCTTGGTCGCCTGCCGCTGCGCGTCGTTGAAGTAGGCCGGGACGGTGATGACGGCCTTCGTGACGGAGCCGCCGAGGTACTCTTCCGCGGCCTGCTTCAGTTTCTGCAGGATCATCGCGGAGATCTCGGGGGGCGAGTATTCCTTGCCGCCGGCGTTCACGCGCACGTCGCCGTTGCTGGCCCGCACCACGGAATACGGGACCATCTTCATCTCTTCGTTGACTTCGTCGAACTTGCGCCCCATGAAGCGCTTGATGGAGAACACCGTGTTCTCCGGGTTGGTGACGGCCTGCCGCTTGGCCACCTGGCCGACCAGCCGCTCGCCCGACTTGGTGAACCCGACGACGGACGGTGTGATGCGGCTGCCTTCGGGGTTGGTGATGACCACCGGTTCGCCGCCCTCCATGACCGCCACGACCGAGTTCGTGGTCCCCAAATCGATGCCGATAATCTTACTCATGAGCTGTGTCCTCGCCTTCGAAAGCTTTACAACGCCATAACTATAAAATATGAGCGGTGTCGTGTCAATCCCGGCAACGCCGTTCAGAGCCCCTCTGGGCCGTTAACCCGGTGCTATACTGCGAATTGCCACCCTGCCGCCGGCCGAATTGGTGCGTCGGTGAGTTGGTGAATTGGTGAATTGCTGTTGCGGACGCCTCGGCTAACTCCAGCGTCGATTCACCAGCCCACCAATTCACCAACTCGCCAATTTCTGAGAGGTCCCATGCGCCGCCTGGTTGTTCTTCTCACTGCGGCTCTTCTCGTCACCGCCTCCACCGTGGCCGCCCAGACCCCTTCCGAGCCGTACGATGGCCCCCCTCCTCCGCACGTGTCGGTGGTGGACGGCACGGCCACGCTCGAACGGGACGGACGCCCCGAGACCGCTCCCTTGAACATGCCGCTGCTGAGCGGCGATCGCCTGCGCACGGCCGACGGGCGTGTCGAGGTGCTCTTCGGCGACGGCAGCACGTTGCACGTCGATGCATCAACGACCGTCGATCTGCAAGGCGACGACCTGCTGCGTCTCATCGACGGCCGGCTGCGCCTGAACGTCGTGGGGGGCCCCTTCGACTCCGCTCAGGGCGGGCGGCAGGTGAGCTACCGCGTGGACTCCCCCGAGGGCAGCGTGCAGATCTCGCAGCCCGGTGAGTACCGCGTCGCGCTCCTGCACGGGCGCGACGAGACACAGCTCGAGCTCGCGGTCATTCGCGGCGCGGCGGACATCTTTACGGACGAGGGGACCAGCGCTGTGCGCGCCGGCGAGCGGGCGTACGCGAGCGCCGGGCTGCTGCCCTCCTACGCGTACGCGTTCAACTCGGCACAGTGGGACGCGTTTGACTCGTGGTCGGAAGCGCGCCGCGACGAGCGGCTCGGGGCCTCTGCGGAGTATCTGCCCGCGGACATGCGGTCCTATGCGCCCGTCTTCGACGAGTACGGCGATTGGCGTTACGCGCAGTCGTACGGCTACGTGTGGTACCCGCGCGTGGCGCCGACCTGGCGTCCGTACTACTACGGCCGCTGGGCCGCCTATCCCCGTTACGGCTGGACGTGGATTGGCATCGATCGCTTTTCCTGGCCGACGCATCACTACGGCCGCTGGGGTTTCTCCGCCGGCGCGTGGTTCTGGATTCCCGCGTCGCGATGGGCGCCAGCCTATGTGTCGTGGGCGTACGCGCCCGGCTACGTGAGCTGGTGCCCGCTCGGGTTCGACAATCGGCCGGTCTTCTCGATCAACGTCAATATCGGGAGCCGCTACTCGCCGTGGGGCGGGTGGACCGTGCTGTCGGCGTCGAACTTCGGCGCCGGATACGTCCACCAGCGCGCGGTGAACTGGGAGCGCTTCGATCGGGGTCGCCGTCCGGCGTTCCAGGTGCGCGCGACGCCACCGGCCTATCGCGTTGCCTCGCGCGGGAATGTCCTTCCGCCTTCCGCCTCCGCTGGCGCTTCGGCGGACCGCCGTAGCCTTGGCGAAGGCAGGTTAGGCGGAAGATCCGGTCCAGGCGGACGAGACGTGGCGGTTCCACGAGACACCGCCGTTCCGCGCTACACGAACCGCGGCGACGAGATCATCCGGTCGCAAACCGCGCGCCCGATGCCGGCGCGGCCCGGCGGCGCGGTGACGCCGCGCGAGGTCCGGCCGGTTCCGGCGCGTCCACTGTCCCTACCCGGTTACACCGTCCCGCAGCGCAGTTCGCCGGAGGGATCTGGTGCGCCGGCGTACGGCCGCGATCGCGCGTACGAGCGCACGCCGGCGCCACGCGCGACGCCCGGTGCGCCTGGCTATCCGGCGGCGCCTCCGTCGCGTTCACCCGGTTCGCGTGGTGGAGCTGGGGACTCACCCCGCATGGCCCCTCGCGCGACCGCACCGCCGGCGCGCGCACCTGGTGCCGGTGAGCGCCCTGCGCAGCCGCGCGAGTACGCACGTCCGGACTACGGCGGCGCGCGTCCCGCGCCGGTTCCGCGCGGCGCTCCCCCGTCGGCAGCCCCGGCCGCGCCGCAAGGACGTCCCGCCCCTGCTGAACGTGCGCGCCCGTCCGGGGGCGTCGGGCAGCCGCAGGCCGCCCCGCGACGGGGTGGCGGACGCGGGGGACGTTAAGATTCAGTGATCTTGGGATGTGGTGATTTGGTGAAGTGAGAGCCGGATCACCAGATCACCACATCATCAGATCACCCGATTTCAACATGGCCAAATACGTCGTCAGATTCGCCCGCAACGCGGGCCTCGTAATCCTGTTCGTCGTCGCCGCCGTCCTCGGGACGGCGACCGGCGTGGTGTTCGCCTTCGCCGGCGACCTGCCGCAGATCTCGGCCCTCGACGACTACGCGCCGAGCACCATCACGCGCGTCTACGGGGCGCACGGGAACGTCGTCGGCGAATTCGCAATCCAGCGGCGCACCGTCATTCGCTACCAGGACATCTCGCCGACGCTGCGCAACGCGATCCTGGCCGCGGAAGACGACGAGTTCTTCCAGCACTTCGGCCTGAGCATCCCGCACATCGTCACGGCGGCATTCAAGGACGTCGTCGCGCGCCGGAAGGCTGGGGGCGCCAGCACGCTGACGCAGCAGCTCGCGCGGAAGCTGTTCCTGACGGACGAGAAGACCTGGTCGCGCAAGATCAAGGAGGCGCTGCTCGCGATCCAGATCGAGAAGCGGTACACGAAGGAAGAGATCTTCACGATGTACTGCAACCAGATGTACTTCGGGCACGGCGCCTACGGCGTCGAGGCCGCCTCGCGGCTCTACTTCGCGAAATCCGCGAAGGACCTCAACCTGGAAGAGGCCGCGCTCATCGCGGGGATCCTGCAGGGGAACGCGCGCCAGAGCCCGTACGTGAACATGGAGGCGGCGCTTCGGCGGCGCAACTACACGCTCGAGCGCATGGCGGACGTCGGCTTCATCCCGCGCAAGGAGGCGGAGGAGGCCGAGAAGAAGCCGGTCCTCGTCCGCGGCGATCCGTCCGCGCAGTCACCGACGATCGCGCCGTACTTCCTCGAGGAAGTCCGCAAGGAGCTGGAGGCGCGCTACGGCGCGAAGCAGTTGTACGAAAACGGCCTGACGGTGCAGACGGCGCTCGACCTGAAGCTCCAGGACGCCGCCAACCGCGCGCTGGACGAGGGCCTGCGCCGGATCGATCACCTGCACGGGTTCCGCAAGCCGAAGCGCAACATCCTCGACGAGCGCCACGCCATCGAGTCGTTCAAGCACTCGCGGTGGGAACGCCCGTTCGCCGTCAACGACATCGTGCCGGCCGTCGTCACGGGCACGGACCCGTCTGTGATCCACCTGCGGGCGGGCGACTACGCGGTCACGATCGACAAGAAGGGATACGCGTGGACGCGGAAGACGTCGCCCTCACAGCTCGTGCGGGCCGGCGATCTCGTGGACGCGAAGCTGCTCACGATCGACACCGCCGCGCACACGGCAACCGCCGCGATCGATCAGCCGCCCCTCGTCGAAGGCGCCGTCGTGGTGCTCGACAACCACACGGGGCAGATCAAAACGATGGTCGGCGGCTGGAGTTTCGAGCGCAGCAAGTTCAACCGCGCCACGCAGGCGCTGCGCCAGGTGGGATCCGCGTTCAAGCCGTTCGTGTACACGACGGCGATCGATCGCGGCTACACGCCGGCGACGATGCTGCAGGATTCGCCGGTGACGTTCCCCGGCGGCGCCGGATCGCCGCCCTACTCGCCGCACAACTACGAGGGGGACTTCTGGGGCCCCATCACGCTGCGCCGGGCGCTGGAGCACTCGCGCAACGTGCCGGCGGTTCGCGTGATGGATGCGCTCGGCCCGAAGCAGGTCATCTCCTACGCGCGCCGGTTCGGCCTGACGGCGCCGCTGCCACCGTACCTCTCGATCGCGCTCGGCGCGGCGGAAGAAACGGTGCTCGAGATGACGAGCGCCTACTCGGTGTTCCCGAACCAGGGCGTCCGGATGAATCCGTACGCCGTCCTGAAGGTCACGGACCGCGAGGGCAACGTCCTCGAAGAGAACCGGCCGGAGCCGAAGGACGCCATCCGCGCGGACACCGCCTACGTCATGACGCAGCTGCTCCGCGGGGTCGTGCTGCGCGGGACCGCGGTCAAAGCCGCGTCCATCGACTGGCCGATCGCGGGCAAGACCGGCACGACCGAGGATTTCGGCGACGCGTGGTTCATCGGGTTCGATCCGGACATCACGCTCGCGGTGTGGGTGGGCTACGACCAGAGGAAGCCGCTCGGCCGCGGCATGGCCGGCGCGGAGGCCGCGCTGCCGATCTGGATCGACATCTTCAAGTCGTACATCGGCGATCGCAAGGATCCGCCGACGTTCGAGGCCCCCGGGAACATCGTCTTCGTGTCGGTGGACAAGAGCACGGGCGACGCGACGGACCCGGCGGCGCCCGGCGCGATCAACGAGGCGTTCATCGCCGGCACACAGCCGGGGTCAATCAGGCAATAGTCGATTGCCGATTGGCGACTGACGGACGTGCGATTGGCGATTAGCGCCAGGTGACGCGCGCGATTTTGCCGACGCCGCTCTCCGCGAGCCACAGCTCGTCGTTCTGCCCGACGACCATGTGGCGCACCGTGCCGCCGCCGCTCGGGATCGGGAACGTCTCCATCTTCGTCGTCGCCGGCGAGAACCGCACGAGTACGTTCTTCGCATCGTCGCCCGTCTCGACGTACCAGACGGAACCGTCCGACGTGATCGCGACGGCGTACGGGCGTGACTTCGGGCCGCCGGGGGAGGCGAATTCCTCGACCTTGCCTGTCGCCGGATCGAGATGGGCGAGGAAGCCGCGGCCGTAGTCGGTGTAATAGACCGTATCGTCCTTCGCGATCGCGATGCGGCGCGGGCGCGCGGCGGGATCCGGCAGCGGATACTCCGTGATCTTCATCGTCTGCGGATCGATGCTGCCGATCTTGTTCGTGCCGAACAGGTCGAAGAACGGAATCCCTTTCGAGTTGATCTTGATCCCATAGGGGCGTGAGTTCGGCGTCGGCGCGGGGACGACGCTGACCTTGCCGGTCCCGGGATCGATCGTGCCGACAGCGTTGCCGACCTGTGCGGTGAACCACAGAATGCCGCGGTCGTCGAAGATGGGCGTATGCGGGTCGCGCACCTTCGGGTCCGGCATCTTGTACTCTTTGACCTCCCCGGTCTTCGGATCGAGCCTGCCGATATAGCCGGCCGAGTTCGCGGTGAACCAGATGTTGCCCGCCGTGTCCGCGACGAGGCCGTGCGGCCCGGAGTTGGGTGTCGGCAGCGTCCATTCGCGGAACTTGCCGGTGGACGGTTCGAGGCGCCCGACGACGTTCGCGCGCTGCGCGGTGTACCACACGCTCCCGTCCGGCGCGAACTCCGGATCGTGCGGATAGGGCGGCTTGCTCGGCGTCATCCACTCGTCGATCCGCATCTGCGTGCCCTGAGCGCCCTGGGCGTGGACGAAGGCAACCGCAGCGGCGACAACGAGCGTCGCCGCGAGGATTCGATGGCTGCGCATGGCTATACTCTCCTCATGCGGATTTTAATACCGCTGGGAGCGCTCCTGCTTTTCTTCCCGCTCGCGCTCGCCGCCTACCGCGAAGGGCCGCTTCCGAACATGGCGGGCGGCTGGAATTGAACACGCCGCCGCTGTACGCGCCCGGCCGTTCCTACCCGGTGACGGTGACGCTGCAGAAGGCCGGCCTCGAGCGCGGCGGTTTCGAGATTGTGGCGCGTTTCGCGAGCGGTCCGCGCCGCGGCAGGCAGGCCGGCGCATGGCGCATACCAGACGACGGCCGCCTCCGGATGGTCACGTCCACCGGGGACACGTCGCTGCTCTTCGTTCAGCACACCACAGCCGGCACAACGACGGCGCAGCCGGGAACAATCAGCTGGACGATGGAATGGAAGGCGCCGATGGACACGGCGCCCGTACAGTTCAACGTGGCCGCGAACGCGACCAACGACGACAACTCGCCCATCGGGGATTACATCTACGCCGCGCAGAGAATCACGCGGCGCCGCTGACCCACTGTGAACCCCTCAGTGGTTCGAACTGAGCGCCTCTTTGATCCGTGCCGGGGTCATCGGCATGCGGTAGAGCCGCTTGCCCGTGGCGTCGAAGATCGCGTTCGCCAGGACCGCGCCGACCGGCACGATCGCCGGCTCGCCGCCACCCTGCGCGGCCACGTCCGGCGCGTCCAGGATCATCGCGTCAATCTGTGGCAGCGAGGAGAACTTCGGCAACTCATACGTGTCGAAGTTGCGGTCGCGGATCTCGCCTCCCTTGAAGTGCACTTCCTCAGACAGCGAATAGCCGAGCCCCATCGTGAGGCAGCCCTCAATCTGCTGCATGGCGCCATCGGGGTTGACGACCACACCCATCTCCTGCGCGCACGCAATCCGCTTCACCTGCACGCGGCCTGACGCCTTGTCGACAGCGACCTCTGCCATCAAGGCGACATATGTGCCGGCATCGATGCCGCACGCCACACCCACGCCGCGGCCGCTCGGGGCCGGCTTCGGCGTCCAGCCGAACTTCTTCGTGACCGCGTTGATCACGCGGATCATGCGATCGTCCTTCAGGTTCTTCAGCCGGAACGCGACCGGATCCATGCGCGCTTTCGCCGCCATGACGTCGATGTGCGACTCGCGCGCGAACGCGTTCGTGTTCGCTCCCGGCGCGCGCCACGGCCCGATGGCGAACGGGTGCAGTCCGGGCGTGCCCGCGCCTCCCCAGCCGCCGCGCGTCGCGGTCCTGTGGTTCGGGATGTTGTAGAAGTGTGCGGCGCCGCGCTCCCCGGCGCAGTACACGACGTAGTCCCACAGCACGATGTCGTTCGCGTTGTTGATCGCCGAACGGATCTTGATCACGGCGGCAGGCCGGAACGTGTCGTAGAAGAATTCCTCTTCCCGGCTCCACTGCACGCGCACCGGCTTGCCGGTCAGCACGGCGAGGCGAGCCGCCTCTACTCCCTGTCGCGAACCGGACTTGCCGCCAAATCCGCCGCCGACGTACGGCGTGATGACGCGAACCTTGTCGGGCGGCAGGCGGAGCGCCTGCACGATCTGGTTCTTCAGCGGGAACGGCGTCTGCGTGCCGGCCCACACCGTGACCTTCCCGTTCTCCGCCACCGCCACGGCGGCGTGCGGCTCCATCGGCGCGTGCGCGACGTAGCTGTCGTAATAGGTCTGATCGAGGACCGCGCCAAGCTGCTCGCCGTCCGTGAGGCTGCCCCCCTCTGCGACGACCTGCGGCGCAGGCGCGACCTTCAGGAAGTGATCGAAGATCGTGACGTCGTCCACCGGCGGATCGTTGCGGGTCCACTCCGCCTTTACGAGCGCGAGCGCCTCGTCCGCTTCGTCGCGGTGCTCGTGCAGGACGGCCACGAGGTCGCCGTCGCGCACCACCCTGACGCCCGCACTCTTTGCCGCCGCGGACGTATCGACGGTTGCCAGCGTGGCGCCGTGCGCCGGCGGCCGCAGGATGCGCGCGTGCAACGCGCCTCCGGGCGGCACGATGTCTCCCGCGTATTTCGCCTTGCCTGTCACTTTGTCCAGCGCGTCACGCCGCCGCGCCGTCCGGCCCACAATCGTGAACGCACTGACGCCCTTCACCGCCGGCTTGGCGGCGAGTGTCCGCTCAATCCGCTTGCCTTCCGTGAGCTGCGCGTAGGTCACGCTTTTCGCTCCGGCCCGCACGACGCCGTCCTTCACCGACAACCGGTCGACGGGCGTGGCGAGCCGCTCCGCGGCCATCTCGAGGAGCGCCGCGCGCCCTTCCGCGGCGGCCTGCCGCAACACAGGGCCGAACTGCCGCACGCTCAGCGATCCAAACGTCCCCATGTCCCAGGGACACAAATCGGTGTCCCCCATGACCATGTCCACCGACGCGAGCGGCACGTCGAGGTCCTCCGCCAGTAGCTCCGCGAGCGCGGTCGTGGCCCCCTGCCCGAGCTCGACTTTCCCCACCATGCAGGTGACGCGGCCATCCGCCCCGATGTGCAGGTAGGCGTTGAGATCAGTGGGATAGCCCTGGCGTCCCGCCGGGGATCGGGTGGGCTCCTGCACCGCAACGGCCGGATCGACGGCAAAGAGCACGAGGAGTCCGGTGGACGTCAGCTTCACGAACTCCCGGCGGTCCAGCGGAAACGTCGTCGGACCGTCGACGACAGGCCCGTTGTCGGCATCCGCGGGAAACGCGGGCGGCGTCACGTCATCTTCGCGGCTCA
>Ga0153916_10004694_pt1 | contig 10343 bp, 6 predicted proteins | sample Opewatmetagenome_FD_109642 | JGI IMG/M metagenome (GOLD analysis project Ga0153916, IMG submission 109642) | Freshwater wetland microbial communities from Ohio, USA - Open water 3 Core 3 Depth 4 metaG | ecosystem: Environmental > Aquatic > Freshwater > Wetlands | place: USA: Ohio, Lake Erie, Old...
CGGCCATGGGGTCCACCCGGTCAATTTCGTCCTTGACCGCCAGCAATGGCTTGTTTTTCTGCACCCAGCGGCGGAAAAGCTCCACAGCGAAGCGGTAAGAGCGATGGCTGCTGGCTTCCAGCACATGGCGCTTGACCAGGTCACGCGGTGCCAGCTCGATCTCACGCGTGCGCAAGCGAGCAGCGTGCTCCGCCAGCACCTGGATGATGCGGTCTTCGAGGATGGTCTCGTCTTCACCGGCAATCTCAGCCAGGGCGGAGGCATAGATCTTCTCGGCAGGATTCAATCCACTCCACAACCATTCCAACGCCTGGTTGCCGGCCTCCAGGGCGCTCTCTACGGCTGACTCTACCTGCACCGTATCGATCAGAGGCGGTGAAGACGTTCCAGAGGTGTAGGCCAGCTCCCAGATGCGCTGGCAGAGCAATTGCGTGAGGTAGGGGTGGCGGCTGGTCAGGCTGAGGATGCGCTTCACCGCTTCGTCCGTAAAGTGCAGCGAGTCGTTGACCTGTGCCTGGCGCACCAGCGCTTCGGCGCTCGCCTCATCCAGCACCCACACCTCGCGCACCAGGGAAGCTTTGAAGGTGGCGCTAAAGTCGAGGGACAGGTCTTCGGCGCGTCGACCAACGACAAAGACAAAAGCCGAGCGCGGGTCAGTGGTCATCAGACGGCGCAGTAAGGGAAAAAGCGCCTTAGCCGTGGCATTTTCAGCCAGCGCGGCCTCCGCGGTCTGGTCGAGGACATCGAACTCGTCCAGCAGCAAAACCGGGCGACGCTGCTCGCCCAGCACGGTGTAGACCTGGGGCAGGAACTCCTTTTGAAAGTAGCGCCCCTGGTCATCGAAGTTGGCCGGCTGGCAGGAGCTCAGACCGGTCTTCTCGCACAGGGTATCGGCCAGGTCAGCCAATGTCTGACCCAAGGGGCGCGCCGATTGGTCTTGCAGGTCAAAATAGACAGGCAAGAACTCGTTGGCTGGCAAATTGTGCGCCAATTGCAGCAGCAGGGTCGTCTTGCCGATGCGCCGCTGCCCGAAGAGCACCAGGGCGTTAGTTTGCGGGTTGCGCAGCTCTTGTTGCACCCAATCTAGGGTATCCTGCCGGCCGAAGAAGCCCTTCTCTCCCCGCAGGGGTGCGCCTGCAATATAGGGGTTCGCAGGCAGCATCATACGCGGCCCTTCATGACGATCTCTTCAAACAGCGACTTTGCCAATCCCGCCACGCCTTTGACCGCCCAATCGGGCACTTTTTGCGCGGTCCGGGACAGACCGTCCCACTGTTCTTGGGTGAGCAAAAACGTGTAACGCTTATTCTCCAGCCACTCATCGTAGGAAGGCAGGCGACGCGTGCCGAGCATGGCCACGTCACGCACCCACCAGGTGAAGACCTGGGCGCTCACCGACCAGCGCTCGCCGTGCCAGACCAGCAAGTGATCTGTGTCGAACTGCCAGCCCTCGCCCACCTGCTCAGCCAGACCGCGCTCGGCCAGCTTGCGCAGCTCCGGGCCGAAAGTATCGACCTTCTCGATCTCCCCATAAGCGAAATCACTACCCAGGACGCGCCCACCTAGCTCGACCAGCGAGAGGATGACCGCCGTCGTGCGCGTTTGATCGTCCATAGACTGCCACAAGTCATCAAAATGAAAGGTAATGCGGTCGTAGAAATTCTCAGCAGCCTGAGCCTGGCGGTCCTCCCCCTCGGTTTCCAGCAGCGTGCCGCACAGGGCTTGCAGCAAGAATGGGTTGCGCCCGGCCAGGCGGCGCACGAAGCGCCGGTCGCTAGACGAGAGGGCTTCGCCGGCCCGGTCGAGGAGCAGATTAATGTCGGCGTCGCTCAGGGCGTGCAATCGCACTTCGATCATGTTATTAAAAAACGGCGAGCCAGTATCGAGCAAGCCGCGCCCAATCAGGTTCATATCCGCCACGGTGATGCGGCTGGCGCTCACCAGGGAAAGCCCGCCGGTGCGCGTGGCCAACGAGCGCAGCAGGGCAAAAAAGGAGGCGTCCTGAAAGTTGCGGTGCTTAAGCAGGCGCTCAAACTCGTCGAGGAGCAATACCACACGCCGGTCTTCCTGGCCCAGGTAGGTGAACAAGCGGTCTAAATCCAGACGGGCATAGCCAGAATTCGACGTGCGCTCCAAAAGACGGGCCACCTCATCGCTGCCCGGGTTATCTTTCAAGCTGTACAGCGCCTCTTCCCAAAAGGTGCGCAGGTCATAATCGTTCCCGATGGGGTGCAGGTCCAGGTTAGAGAAGGTCAGGCTCCCGGCATCCGTGCCCAGGAAATCGCTCTGCGTCCTTGGATCGGCTAGCTTGAGCAAAAAGGAGGTTTTACCGATATGGGGGTCGCCCACCATAGCCGTCGATTCACCGTTGCGCATGCGGTTGAAGACGGTGCGCAGCTCGGCGGAGCGTCCCAGGAACTCCTTGGGGCGAACCGGGCGACCGAATATATAAGGCATGGATGGAGGTGGATAATCCAAGTGTGTTCCCCTCTGCTGGCGATTTGCGGAGATTTGTATTGAGATAATTTACACCAATAATATCACAATTGCAAGGGGAATACGTGAGAAAGAAGGCCCTCCCGTGGAGAGTAGGAAAGGATGGGGGGAAATGTTGGTTAAACTTCTTCCGTCTTGCGCATGCGGATGGTTACACCAATCGCCAATAAGAGCGATATCAGGTATGCAGCTCCATAGGGGGCCATAAAGCCCTGCTGCATCGTGTAAACCAGCGCAGTGAAGACCACGAACAACGCCATCTGCAGCCACATCCACAGCCGCAGCCAGCCCAAAAAGCTGCCATCGGTGCCCCGCTTGCGCGCCGCGACATCCAGAGCCCAGGAAAACAGGGCGATGAACAGGAACTCGGCTGTCAGCAGTAGCTTATCGAGCCAGGCAGGCGGCGTCACCCCGTCCCAAAAATTAACCCAAGATGGGATGGGCCATAGGATCTCTACACCATTGAACCAGATCACCAGGTCGAGCAGGATGTGCATCAAGATGCCAATCCCCAGGCCCAGCCCCAGATTGGCCCAACGCGGCTGCCGGGTTGACCGCCCGATCAGGTAGAAAACAGCCACGACTGCCACGACAGTAAAGAGGCTGTGGGTGAATGTGCGGTGCAGCCCCTCGGTGGGCAGTTTGGCTACAGTGGCGACCGCTACCGCAAAGTTATCGGCATCGGGCAGCATATTGCCGAGGAGGATGCCCAGCATTAGCCAGGGGCGCGCTGGCATCCACTTGCGCACGGCTATGCCAGCCAGTCCGTGTATTCCCGCTTGTGGCATGGGTGCACCTCCTCTTAATTTATAGATTCGTGACCAGCTCGATGATCTGTGGATAAACGATATCGATGCGCTGGTCGGGTTGGGCTGGGTCGATCAGGTCATGGTCCAGCTTCAGACCGGCGTCGAACTCATACGTGCGCAGGTCTTTCACCCCGTGCTGACGCCACTGCTCCACTACCTGGGATGTCAGCTCATTGTTTACAGAGGTGTCGTTGGCATTAGTGATCACCAAAAGGGCGCGCGCAGCAGGGGTTTTCTGGCGGGCTGCTACCTGGGTGGCATGGCTCAGGCGCAGGATTTGGGCCAGGGCATGGGAAGAGTAGCGAGGATAACTATGAGCCAACCCGCCGGCCTCTTTCAAATCGGGCTGCCACCACTGGTAAAAATTGGGCAGCAGGCGGAACAGGTTCGTTGCGGGCAGTGTCAGCGGCGTGGGAATCTGGCCGAAGCCGAAGGCAGGCGAGATCAAGACCGCCAGGTCGATGTCGTTGCGCTGTTGAGCCGCCCAACCAACCACTACACCCCCGCCCGATAGGCCAGCCAAGGTGACCTCTTCCCCAAGACCCTGGGCGATGTCAATGACCTCATCGGCATAGGCTGCCAGCTCCTCTGCAGTCAGCCGAGCTTGCTCCTCGGTCATGCGATCAATTAACCCGTGGTGTGGCAACGGGACGGCCAAAACGTTGTACCCCAGATCATAGAAGGCCTCACCCAGGGCTTGATACTGCTGCGGACAGCTCGTATACCCGTGGAAGAAGACGATCACCCGCTTTGCTTTTCTACCATGCGTCATGATGCGGGTGCGGCAGGCAGCATTGAAACCCGAAGCTTCCCCAGCTTTAAGGATCTCAATCCGCAGTATAGCCTCCGCATAGCTGCCCGCAGGGTTGGCCTGGGAGACCAGGTTGCCAGTTGCAGGGGGCAAGAAGAGCAAGGCTAAGACGATCACTACAACCCAAATCACACCCCTGACCAACCTGCGAAGCAGATCCACCCTCGTCTTTGACCGGGTCATCATCTCATCTCCTCTGATCTCAAAGTATGTCTCACACCATCTTCGCTTGCTGGTTAAACCCTTTCCAGGCGAGGGCGTAATGCCAGCTCAAGCGGGTTTGCCCGGGCGCATTGGAGACGCGTTCCAACCACTCCGTTTCTGAGGCGCAGGCCTCAGCAAAACACCGGGCTGAGAAAGCCAGGCGCTCTTCTTTAGGCGCCCCTGCCAGCTCAAGTGCCTGGCGAACGAAGCGCGCTTCCATCTGGTCGCGCTCCTGGCGATATAACTCGATACGCCTGTAATCCCGCATTGTAGCCCGGTGGAGCTGCTCGTGCTGCGAGAAGAGCGTCGCTGGGTCAGATGTCCCAACCGGTTGGGGTCCCAGGTCGGGCAAACCCGTATCCATCCAAACAGGTTTGAAGACACTCGTGCAAGGCGCGGCGGTCCCGGTCACGAAATAAAGCGGGTATTCGGGCTGCAGGTAAGCCACCAGGGAACCGGTCGTCTGGGTGGCGCGCACCGGGCCGTAACCGGCATGGGCGCAGATGTTGAATTCGAAAATACCCCGGTCTGGCTGGAAATTCGCCTCCCCTTTCTCTCCATGGTCGCGCAGGGTGGCGAACATAGCAAAGAGGGTATGGTCTCTGCCTTTTGCTCTGAGCAATCCCTGGCTGCGCTGGCAACGCTGGCGACCCCGAGCAAAGGTGGTATAGACAAAGTCCGAGTAATCGCGGGCGAAATCAAAGTCGCCTGGCTCCTTGGTCCAGCCTTTTCCCCGGGCAAAGCTCACCAGATCGGCCGAAGCCTGGTCGAACTGGCTGCCAATCGTCAGACAGTTCGAGATGCTGGCGGCTCCACTTACCTGGCGCGCCGCCCAACGCCGGTCGACCGTCTCGAGTATCCAGGCCTGGCGCGGATCGACGATGAGGAAGGAGTTATGATAATACTCTGGATGGCTGAAGCCACAATTGCCACCCTGGCCGAACTGCTCCAGCATGGTGGTGATGATTTCCATAGCCTGAGGCGCCGTCGCCGCCCTCTCCAGCCCCAGGCGCAGTAAATCCATGCCCAGCAGGGCAGGTTCCTTGGGAGACGGCGCTTTGGAAAAGACTGCGTCGTTGCCGATGACCAAGCCGTGTTCGTTGGCGCCCATTTCCGCGCCCCAAATCCAAAATGGTTTGGATAAGAGCACGTTGTAGGTATGCTCTGCCTGGGGGATATCGATATAGGTGCAGTGTAAACTGCTTCCTGGCGGATAATCAACCGCGGGGAAATAAGCAAGGAATTGCGCTTCATTTGGCTCGCGGTCTGAATTCTTACCAAAGACCGATATCCCGTCAGCGGTCATCTCGTGCGTTGCAACCATCGTGTCACACAGCTGGCACCTCCTCGAAATTTTGTCGTTTTGACTCTATCCTGATGAACTATAGTATAGCAAAGTCTGCGCGTTGGGTGTAGTAAACCTAATTCTCCTTATCACACTAACGGCTATGGAACGATCTGGCTATCGAGAAAGCCCAGCCAAAAGCCTCCAGCTTCATTGAACATCTGGTATATTAGGCCCGAGAAATCCTGCAGATGGATCAGACCAGATGATTGATCGGATGTGGGTCATGCAAAGCTCCGAGAAAACACAACCCAGCACCTCGATGAGGTCGCTTGGGTCAGAAAAACATTGGGGAGATCCTGCTCGCTTGTTGCTACTCCTTCTCGTGACCGGAGCTGCGATCCGGCTTTATTATTCCTGGCAGCCAATTCCGGCACTGCTCGAGCAAGGGATGGCGGATGATGCTTTTTATTACTTCACGATCGCTCGCAATATCGCCCGTGGGCTGGGTGTCTCGTTCGATGGTATCTGGCCTACCAATGGCTTTCACCCCCTCTATGCTGGTCTTCTCATCCCGCTTTTTCGAAGTTTTCCCACCTCACCGGATCTGGTTGTTCGCATAAGCTTGAGCATCTTGATGCTCTTCAACCTGCTGACCAGCCTGCCGCTCTACTTCACCGTAAAACAGGTGAGCGGCCCCCAGGCAGGTCTGTTTGCAGTGGTCTTGTGGTTGTTCAACCCATGGGTTTTGATCTTCTCACTGGGGGGTGTGGAGAGCTCCCTCTACCTATTTTTTGTGGCGGTTTCACTCTTACTCGTTATCCAGTCGCCCGGCCGCTGGCATTCCAGGACCGTACTATTGGGTTTAAGCCTGGGATTGACGCTGCTCTCCCGGTCGGATGGTATTTTCCTGATCAGCGCCATCCTCTTCGATTTGTTCATAAGACCCTTGTGGAGCGAGGGGCCTGGAGCGCTCTTCAAGAACCGAGAGGTGATCGGGCGAGTGTTCATACTTATGGTTGTCTGTGGCCTAACCATCGCCCCATGGATGCTATGGAACCTGGTTACTTTTGGCGTTCCCATCCAGGTGAGTGGCATGGCAGTTTACTGGCAGACGCATTCGGATGCGCTCACCACAGCTTGGAAGGCTACGCGGCTTCGGGGATCGATCCTGCGCACCATTTATGGCAGTCTCTATTTCTCTATCCAAACGATCCTGACCGGAGCGTTGCTCGCCATTATCAGGCTGGTTCTCAAAAAGGGAAGCCAGCCTCCACTCGAAGGCGATCTCCGGAGTCTCCGGAAGCGCCTGGGGTGGGTGCTTGGCCTGTATGCCGTGCAGATTTTGATATTTTACGCGGTTTATCTCTGGCAGCAGCAGTTCTGGTATTTTATGCCCATCCTTTACATGGCGGCTGTTTTGGGAGGAGTCTTTTTTGGTGATATCTTGAGAACTGCTGTAAGATTAACCCCCTCTTTCAGAGTTTTCTTGCAGGTCGTCTCGTTATTGGTGGTGCTGCTACCGGCAGGGGTCCTCTGGTGGAGCTGGCAATCAGGGTCTTTGCAGATCTACCCGGCGCAGCGCAATGCACTCCGCATTGCCGAAGAAATTAATAATCACACCGATCCGGAGGCCCGCCTCGGAGCCTGGAACAGTGGCATATTAGGATACCTGTCCGAGCGAACAACCATCAACTTAGATGGCGTCGTCAATAACCGGCTTTACCAGTACGCGCGCTCCAGGGATGTCTCTTTTTTTGATTTGTGCGGGATTTGGGATTATGTTAAGGCGACCGAGATCGATTATCTGACCGACTATGAAAATGTCTGGACGGATGATTTCGACCTTATATTCCGGGACCACCTGGAGCTGTGGTCAGAATTTCCTGCAGATCCAACCGTAGGGTCATACCCAGTTAAAATATATCGCGTACTGGACAATCCGGCCCCCCTACCTCTGGCGCGCTGCCCGGAAGCGGTTAAACTGCTCAAGTAGGCGCCCGGATGTACGAGTCCTGGATGCCCAGCCGGCGGCTCCAATGGTTTAGACTCAGTTCCCTTCGAAGATGAAGATCGTGTAAAATAGAATCCCATAATGAGGAGTTAAAGAATTTGGCGACTCAACTTACACAGGACGAAAAAATCAAACGCGGCGCTGAGGATTCCGGTCGTTATTTCAAATACATGGCTGAGTATGTCGGCTTTACTGAGACAGATGCGAAGGCAATCCGAGAATCGGGCCTCATTATCGAGAAATATATCCCAGAAATCGTGGCCAAGTTTTACGCCCAATTGCTACGGTACCCTCCTACGCGTAAATACTTCTTAAAGAAGGATGGCACGATCGACCAGGACTACCTGCAGTTACGCATGCACCACCTGACGAACTTTTGGCGGCGCACAACTTTAGGGGAATATGACGACACATACGCTCGTTATGTAGACTATGTTGGGCGCGCCCACACCTCGCACGGGGCCGACCCGCACATCTATATCCCCGAGCGCTATGTCATTGGCCAGGTCGGATTCGTCCAGCATGCGATTAGCGAGGCTATCGCCAGGGAGCTGCATGAGATCGACCCAGAATGGGAAAAACGCGCTTTATCGGCCTGGACCAAATTGATGATGGTGATCCTGGAATTGCTAGCCCGTGCGTATGGGAATGAACGAGAGGGTGAGACTTATGCCCAACGGGCGGATATTAACCACAAAGCAGTCCACGATCTCGCTGTCCAAACGTATGAAATCGATTTAGGCATCATCCAAGCCACAGAAGCCATTGACTTGATGGTCGGGCAGGTCGACGAGATACCTGAAGGCGAGCGAAAAATCGTCCAGATCGAAAACATCTCGATCGGGGTATTCCACCACAAAGGCAGCTGGTACGCCTTACGCAACAGTTGCTTGCACCGGGGCGGACCGGTTTGCACCGGCCTGCTCGACGGGGATACTTTAATCTGCCCGTGGCACGGTTACCAGTATGACCTCCTCAGTGGTAAATTTCTGGCAGACACCAGCACAGGCCTCGAGATGTACCCGGTGGAAGTGCGCGAAGGCCAGGTTCATCTGAACGTCCCGCTCATCCACAGGGAGACGTTCGACCTGGGCCTCGTGGAAAAGGAGGCGCAACCGCAGGAGATGCGCAGCTTGAAACTAAACGAGTTTCTGGTGAGCCAAGTCGCCCCAGGGCAGGCCAAACTCGTCTTCCTGAATGGCGAATCGATCGCAGTTTTCAATGCCGGCGGCACGTTTTACGCCACCCAAAACGCCTGTACCCACGCTGAAGGCCCGTTGAGCGAGGGCGACCTCGACGGAGTCCAGATCACCTGCCCCTTACATTACTCCGTATTCGATATCACCAATGGCAAGGTGCTGGAGGGTCCAGCGACGGAACCGATAAAGACGTACCAGGTGATCATTGAAGGCGGGGTGGGGCGGGTCGAGTAAGATGAAAGGACGTACAGGCAGCCGGCTTTCCATACCTTTTCTGCTCGTCATTTTGATGATCTTGATCGTAACACTTTATAGGATTCTGGGCGGTGATGGATTTACCATCCCTCGGCTACCAGGATCTTCTGGCGACGGAGGGTTTATCGGTCAGGTAACGGGCAGCCTGCGAGCACTGGGTGACAGCCTGGCAAAAGTGTTCTCCAATATTCTGCGGTGAAGCCGGGTCCTTCGAAGTTTTCATATGTGGAGTGCCGAACAGCGGAAGATTGAGGCCCTTTCATTGGCCGTATTACTGGGGGTCATGGCAGCCTCCTTTGCCTGGATCGGTCTTCAGGTATACGCGTACCGCGCCTACCAGATGGATCTGGACGAAGCCTTGCACGCCAACCGCGGCCTGGATATCGCCTCGGCGCTGCGGCGCGGGTCGCTCACTGACCTGTGGGCAGAGACGGTAAAACCGGACTGGTATCCTCCCGCCCACGGTTACCTGGTTGCTGCCTGGTTCCTGCTTGTAGGAGTCAGCACTACCTCTGCCCGCATATACGCCGCGGTCTGCTTCGTCCTGCTGGGCGTCCTCTTATGGGCATCCGCCAAGGAGGTCTTTCCCAACGCTCCTCCCTTATTGCTCCTCACGCCTGCCCTGTTCTTGCTCTCGGATAATCAGCACCTGATCCACGCCTCGCTCTCGATGCTCGATTTGCCTGCCAATTTGCTGGCGATGGCATCTCTCTATTTCATGGTCAAATCTTTGGACGAAACAAGCTATCGAAACGTCCTGCTGACCTCATTCTTTGCATTGCTGTGCACCCTGACGCGCTATAGCCACGGTATCATGCTCCTGGCTGCGCTAGCTCTTGGCTACCTGCTCTTTTCGTTCAGAGATTTGAAAAGCCGTATCTTCGTTATTCTGGCAGCCTGGCTGCCAGCCTTGCTCGTCTTATTTGCCTGGCTGGTGATCCTGGGTGAATGGAAATGGCTGGTAGCCTATTCTGAGGTGCAGCCTGCCCAGGCCTGGTCATTAGAGGAGCTGTTGTTCTATCCGAAACAGCTCCTGGGAGAATCATCCGGTTGGCTGCCCTTGCTACTCACATGCGTCGGGGCGTTCTCTTGGATCCGGCAAAAGCAGATCAATCGCCGCGCGGTTCAATATCTGATCTTCTTCGGCGTCGCCCTGGCGCTGCTGAACTACCGCAGCGAGGGCACCAGCCGGTTTGGAATGGTGTTGTTGCCCCCGCTGTGGGTCGTGGCTGTGGGCGGTGCCACTGAGTTGCTTCAATACCTAAAAAAG
>Ga0153916_10004695_pt1 | contig 10341 bp, 6 predicted proteins | sample Opewatmetagenome_FD_109642 | JGI IMG/M metagenome (GOLD analysis project Ga0153916, IMG submission 109642) | Freshwater wetland microbial communities from Ohio, USA - Open water 3 Core 3 Depth 4 metaG | ecosystem: Environmental > Aquatic > Freshwater > Wetlands | place: USA: Ohio, Lake Erie, Old...
CCCGGATGGGCCCGCTGGCCCTCGAACGGCTCGACGACGTCCATGAGCCTGATCTGCCGCGCCGGCCGCGCCAGGCGGTAGCCTCCGCGCACGCCGCGGGTCGCGGTGAGGACGCCGGTGCGCGCCAGCGTGGCCAGGACCTTGGCGAGGTAGTGAGACGGGACCCGCACCTTCCTCGCCAGATCGCGGCCGAGCGTCGCCTCCTCTCCTCCGCCGGCGGCGAGGTGGGCGAGCGCCCTGAGCGCATGGGTGGCCGAGGCGCCGAAGATCACGCGGGAGGCGGCCTCCGGTGATTGTGGATGTCGTTATCCATAATTGGCCGAACGCTACGCTCGCCCTCGCCGGGCTGTCAAGCCACTTCCTCTTGACAACGCTCGCGGACGGCGGCATCGTTCGTCTCAATTATGGATATCACCATCCATAATACCGTGAATGAGCAGGAGGTCGCACAGGACATGGACGCCATCGATATCCTGATGGGCGAGCACCGACTCATCGAGCGCGTCGCCGGGGCGCTCGTCTCCTTCGCCGACGAAGCTCGCCGCGGAGGGAGCGACGACCGCGGCGAGCTCGATCGGTTCGTCACCTTCGTCCGCGAGTTCGCGGACGCGCGCCACCACGGGAAGGAGGAGAAGATCCTCTTCGCCGCGATGGTGGAGGCCGGGTTCCCGCGGAACGGCGGCCCCATCGCCGTGATGCTCGTCGAGCACGACCAGGGCCGCTCGCACGCGCGCGCGCTGGCCGAGCTGGCGGCGAGCGCCACGCCATGGACTGCCGCCGATCGCGACCGCCTGGCCTGGGTCTCGCGGGCCTGGGCCGACCTGCTGGGCGCGCACATCCAGAAGGAGGACCGGATCCTCTACCCCATGGCCGAGCAGCGCCTCCCGCAGAGCATCCTGGATCGCGTCGACGCCGACTGCCGGGCCTTCCAGGCCCGCGAGAACGAGAGCGGCGAGTACGACCGGCTGCGGCGCCTCGGAGAGGACCTGGCCGCCCGCCACGTTCCCTCGCGGGACGTCGATGGCCCATCCGGCCCCCGCGCCGGGCAACAGTGCTTCTGATTCGCGAGGCCCAATGCGGTTCTGGATGCTCGTCGTGGTCCTCCACGGCCTCCTGGTGGTCGCGGGCGTCGCGGTCACGGTCGAGCACCTCCTCACGCTGCGCCCGGAGCGGGCCGCCGTGGAGCTGCCGGGCACCGGGCCCCGTCGGGTGGTCGCCGCCTAGGGTCGGGACGTGACGCCTGCGCTCGCCCGGACTCCCGAGGCCCCCGCCCGCCGCGGCAGCGCGGAAGCCGCGCGCCCGGTCCAGATGCTTCCGGCCCGCGGGAGGAAGGCGTTCGTGCGGGCGCCACGCGACCGATCCCAGCGGTGGCGGCGCGGCCTCCAGATCGCCTTCCTCCTCCTGAACGTGGCCATCGGCGTCCAGTTCTGGCGCTTCGTCCGCTTCTTCGAGTCCGGCGGCGAGGGGGTCCATCCGCCGCGCCCGCCCGGGATCGAGGGCTGGCTGCCGATCGCGGCGCTCATGAACCTGAAGGCCACCGTGCTCACCGGCGAGCTGCCCCGGCGCTTTCCCGCCGGCCTGTTCCTGCTCGTCGCCTTCCTCGCGATCACCTTTCTCTTCCGCAAGGCGTTCTGCAGCTGGCTCTGCCCGGTGGGCACCGTCTCCGAGGGCCTGTGGAAGCTGGGGCGTCGCCTCTTCCGGCGCACCTTCGCGTTGCCTCGCTGGGCCGACTGGCCGCTTCGATCGCTCAAGTACCTGCTGCTGTCTTTCTTCCTCTGGGCGGTCGCGAACATGTCGGTGGAGGCGATCCACGGGTTCCTGGCGAGCCCCTACGGCCTCGTGGCCGACGTGAAGATGCTCGACTTCTTCCGGCACATGGGGACGGCGGCCGCCGTGGTGATCGGCGTGCTGCTGGTGGCGTCGGTGCTCGTCCAGAACTTCTGGTGCCGGTACCTCTGCCCGTACGGCGCGCTCCACGGCCTCGTCTCCTGGCCGTCGCCGGTGCGCATCCGGCGCGATCCGGAGACGTGCATCGACTGCGCGAAGTGCTCGAGGGCCTGTCCGGCCCGGCTCGCGGTGGACGTGAAGCTCTCCATCACCTCCCCCGAGTGCACGGGGTGCATGGAGTGCGTCACCGCCTGCCCGGTGAAGGACACCCTGGCGATGTCCGCCACGCGCCGGAGGCGCCTCCCCGGGTGGGCGGTCGCCGCCGGGATCGCCGCGCTGTTCCTCGGGCTCGTCGGTGGCGCCAGGCTCACGGGCCACTGGCACACCGCCGTCGACCCCCGGATCTACCGGCTGATCATCCCGCGCGCGTCGGAGCTCACCCACCCCCGTTGAGCGTCGCGCCCGCCGGGCCAGGGGGCGGCCTCAGCGCGTGCCGCCCGCGCGCCGGTCGATGAGCTCCCGGACTCGCCGCGCCAGCCCGGTCGCCGTGAAGGGCTTCTGCAGGAACGTCGAGCCCTCGTCGATCTCCTGCTCGAGGGTGAAGGTCTGCTCGGTGTAGCCGGACATGAAGAGGACGCGGATCCCGGGCCGGGTCCGGCGCAGCTCGGCGGCCAGCTCCTCGCCTCCCATGCGCGGCATCACCGTGTCGGTCACCAGCGCCGCGATGTCTCCGGCCGCGGCCGCGACCTCGAGGGCCTCCACCCCGTCCGACGCCTCCAGCACCGTGTAGCCGGCGCTCCCCAGGACCCGCACCACCAGCCTGCGCACCACCGGCTCGTCCTCCACCACCAGGACGGTCTCGGTCCCGTGCACGGCCGACCCGGCCTCGTTCCCCGTGGCCGCGGGCGCCTCCTCGCCGACCAGGGGCAGGTAGACCTTGAAGACGCTGCCCTTGCCCGGCTCGCTGTAGGCCCAGACGTGTCCGCCGGCCTGTGTCACGATCCCGTAGACCGTGGACAGGCCCAGCCCGGTTCCCTTCCCGGCCTCCTTGGTCGTGAAGAAGGGCTCGAACAGGTGCGACTGCACCTCGGGCGTCATGCCGCAGCCGGTGTCGCTCACGGCCAGGAGCACGTACCGCCCGGGCGCGAGGGCCACGTGCCGGCCCACCGCGTCCTCCGCCAGAACCTGGACGGAGGTCTCGATGGTCAAGCGCCCCCCGCGCGGCATGGCGTCGCGCGCATTCACCGCCAGGTTCACGATCACCTGCTCCATCTGCCCCGGGTCGACCTTCACCAGGCCTCCGGGCACGCCGGCGGTCTTGAGCTCGACGTCCTCGCCGATGAGCCGGCGGAGCATCCGCTCCAGGCTGGTGACCACCCCCCACAGGTCGATGACCCTCGGCTGCACCACCTGCTTCCGGCTGAAGATGAGCAGCTGGCGGGTCAGGGCGGCGGCCCGGAACGCCGCCTCGTGGATGAGGGAGGCCTCCTCGCGGAGCGGATCGGGCTCGCGGAGCTTCTCGAGCAGCTCGTCGCTGCCGCTGAGGATGGCGGTGAGAAGGTTGTTGAAGTCGTGGGCCACGCCGCCGGCGAGCCGGCCCACCGCCTCGAGCTTCTGCGCCTGGCGGAGCTGGTCCTCCATCCGGCGCCGATCGGTGGCGTCCTCGATGCCGAACACGGCGCCCTCCACCTTGCCGGCGGAATCGAGGAGGGGCGCGCCGCGGATGCTCAGCAGCACGCGCCGCCCGTCGGGCCAGGTGATGGCATGGTTCGCCGACACCGGCTGGCCCGTGCGCATGACCTGCGCGAATGGCAGCTGGTCCTCGGGGAAGGGACCGCCGTCCCAGTCGGTGATGCCCCACTCGGGCGCGTTGTAGGTCAGCTGCTCGATGGCGTCGCGGCGGAACCCGAGGAGCTTCGCCGCCGCGGCGTTGGCGAAGTCGATGCGCCCGTCCTTCACCACCCGGACCATCGCCACCGGGCTCGCCTCCATGATGGTGTTGACGCGATCGCGCTCCCGCTGCGCCTCGAGCTCGGCCCGCTTGCGCTCGGTGACGTCCTGCACCGTGCCGATGGATCGCAGCGGCTGGCCCTCGTCGTCGTAGGTCGTCTCGCCCTGTTCGTTCACGTGCTTCACCCGGCCGTCCTTCATGAGGAGCCGGTGCACGATGTCGTACCGCGTCCGGCTGGCGACGGAGTCGGCGTACGCCTTCGCGACGAGGTCCCGGTCCTCCGGGTGGACGGTGTCGAGGAAGGCCGAGTAGGAGGCGCCGGACTCCGTCCGGTCGATCTCGAAGATGCGGAAGGTCTCCTCCGACCAGAGCACTGCGCCGGTGCGCAGGTCGTACTCCCAGTTGCCGAGGTGGGCGAAGCGCTGGGCCTCGCGCAGGCTGTCGGCGCTGGACCGCAGCGCCTCCTCCATCTGCTTGTGCTCGGTGACGTCGCGGGCCGCCGCGAAGACGCCCTGGAGATCCCCGGCCTCGTTGCGGTAGACGGAGGCGTTGTAGAGCACGTCGATGAGCTTCCCGGACCGCTGCTTCAGGGTGAGCGGGTAGTCCCGCACGAGGCCTTGCTGGAGCACTTGCTGGTACCCGGCCCTGGCCCGGTCCGGTTCGCTGAAGTAGTCGGCGAAATCGGTCCCGATGAGATCCTGCCGCGGGACCCCGGTCGCCTCCTCGGTGGCGCGGTTCACGTCGGTGATCTTCCCGGCCGGGCTGATGGTCACCAGCGGATCCAGGCTCGCCTCGATGAGGCTGCGGGCGTACAGCGAGGCGGCCCGCACCTCGCGCTCGGTGCGCTTGTGCTCGGTGACGTCCCGGGCGATGGTCGAGACGCCGATGAGGACGCCCTGCGCGTCCCGGATGGGCGAGATCGCCAGCGAGACCTCGAAGGGCGTACCGTCCTTGCGGATGCGAACGGTCTCGAACGGGGAGACGTACTCGCCGCGGCGCACCTCGTCGATGAGCTGCCGGCTCTCCTCCCGGCGAAGGGGAGGCGCGAGGACGTCGACGTTCCGGCCCAGGATCTCGGGGGCGGTGTAACCGTAGATCCTTTCCGCTCCGCGGTTCCAGGTGGTGATGAATCCGTCGAGATCATTGCTCATGATGGCGTCGCTCGAGGACTCGATGATGGCGGCGAGCTGGGCGCGGACCAGGCCGATGCGCCGCTGCGCCTCGGCGCGTGCCTCGGCGCGAATGGCGTCGCGGCGTGCCTTCGTCCCCTGCCCGAGCTCGACCAGGACCTGCGCCAGGGCGAGGTACGACTCCATCACCTGGCGGGCTCGGGCCCGTGTGACCCGCGGGACCTTGCCGAGCGCGGCCAGGTAGGATTCCCGGTCGAAGGCGTACCGCTCCGCCTGTCGCTCGAAGGCGGCGAGGTCGAAGGGCTCGCCCTCAAGCAGGAACTGGCCGCTGAAGACGTTGGCGACGTGACGGCCGTCGACCACCACCGGGGTCGCCATGTCCCACAGCCCGTTCTTGCACCGGTAGAGGGCGTAGCGGCCCTGGTTGAGGTTGGCGGAGAGGTAGATGTCGCTCTCCACGCAGTGCCGGCAGGCCTCGGGGTGGACGCGGTGGAACCGGATGCAGATCCCCTGCCACCCGGAGGCGATCAGGACCTTTCCCTTCAGGTCGATGACGGCGTTGGCGAGCCCGCTCAGCTCCTGGAAGCGGTCCATGAGGTTCTGCAGGCCCGGGCTGTCGAAGGAGAGCCCGTCGTCCTCGGCGGCGGAGCCGGGACCCTGCCGAGCGGCCGGGACGTCCTCGTCCACGGCCCGGACGCCTTCGTCCCCCGGCGGCCCTGCTGGTACCGTCGTCGCCACTCGACCCCCGGCTCCCGGCCCGCGGAAGGGACCCGAGTCCCGCTCCGCTGCCTCGATCCTGGAGACTACTCCCTCGGCGCTCGGTTGGGGGGGACGCCGCCGAGGCGTCCGCCACCAGCATGGGCCTGCTCGATCGAGACCTCGATGTCGATGTTCGCGACCGATCCTCGGGCCTCGAGCACCTTCCTCCTCTGATACCCGATCGGGGCGTGTTGCGGAAGGCACCGGCCGTGCCGCGGCCCTCGCTTGCCGGATGGTGAAGATCGGCGGGTCGTGTGGATCGGAGCGGCCCGTACGACTAGATTGCCGGAGGCGGGCGACTCTCACAGGAGGATCGATGATCCGCGAGGACATTCGCCAGAAGTTTCCGGACCTCTTCGGGACGAAGACGGTGAACGGCCGGCAGGTCGACGTCGAGCAGACGATCGCCGCGCTCACCCGGGAGCTGGAGCCAGAGATCGAGGCGGCGCTGAGCGCTCGCCGGGCGCTGCTCCAGTCACGCCAGCCCGTCCGGAACAGGTACGCCTGGCCGAAGTGGGAGGACACCTTCGAGGACCCGGTGAGCGGGCAGCCCTGGACCTTCCGGCAGATCGTCCAGGGGCTCATCGACAACGCCCTCGGCCGGGAGAGCCAGTGGCGCTGGCGGCTCAACGACGAGACGCCCATCCCCGGCCACGCCCACCCCCTCGAGAATCCGGGCCTGGAGCTGACCGGGCCGTGGCACCCGCTGGACATGGCCTTCAACGCGCTCAACAGCCCGGCGCCCATGAACATGCCGGACTTCGAGGACGCCTCGCCCCCCCATTTCCAGCCCGACGGTACGCCCGCCGATCAGCCGGTGGGGGTCTTCGCGGCCATGCAGAACGCCAAGGAGATCATGGAAGGCCGCTGGACGGACCGTCCCTACGAGGTGGTGAAGAAGGGGCAGAAGCGCTCGTACCGGATCGCCAAGCCCCAGGGGGAGTGGCCGACCCGGTTCTGCCGGCCTCCCAGCTTCCACGTGCGCTACGACCACGTCAGGGTCGACGGCAGGCCGGTCCCGGGCCTGATTCCCATCACCGTCCTCTGGGCCCTCAACAACTACGACTCGCTGACGCGGGCCGGCTCCGGCGTGTACTACTACATCCCGAAGATCCAGACTCCCCGTGAGGCCCTGATCGTCGAGAAGCTCCTGGCGCGGCTGGAGGCCCTCGTCGGCGTCCCGGCCGGCACCTTCAAGATCAAGGTCCTCTACGAAGAGGGAAACGCGGGCCGCTTCCTGCCCGCCATCGCCTGGGTCCTGCGGCGGCGGCTGCTCGGGACCAACGTCGGCCGCTGGGACTACCTGGGCAGCATCATCGAGATGTGGAAGGACGACCCGAAGGGCGTCTTCCCCGATCCGCAGGCCGTCGGCATGGCCACGCCGAACATGATCGCCTACCAGCGGTACAACGCGCTGCTGATGCTCATGGCCGGCATGAAGGACGGCGAGCTCAAGCAGGCCGCCCCCATCGGCGGGATGGCGGCGGTCATGATCTACCAGGCGAGCGATCCCTACGGCCGGTCCCGGTACAACCCGCTGGCGCTGCGGGCCATGGTCATCGACAAGCTGCGGGAGCGCGTGCTCGGCCTCATGTTCGTGCCCGAGAAGCCGCTGCCCGCGGGGCGGCGGCCGACCCTGGACAACATCCTGGCCGGCCGCGTGAAGGGGCGTCTCCACGATGCATACCGGCAGAGCTGGGTCGCCAGCCCGGAGACGGCCTACGTCGCCGCCGGCAACGCGCCGCTGCGCGCCCAGGCGAGCGGGCTCCAGGCGATCCTCGACGCACCCTCGGAGACCGCGGACGTCGGGGGAAAGCCGGTGCCGACGGTCGCGAGCGGGCTCAGCAAGGCGGAGCGGCAGCTCCTGAAGTCCCGCGGTCTGCTGAACGCCAAGGGCCAGATCACGCCCGTGGTCGTGAGCTGGAAGACCATGGACACGCCGGAGAAGCTCTTCGGCAAGAAGCTCTGGGACTCCATCTACTCCGTCCCGAAGGGCGACGTCACCATCGAGCACGTCCAGCATTCCTTCTACATGGCGGCGAACTACGGCTATCAGATCCTCAACGGCAACTTCGCGGCGGCCATCGACGACTACGAGCTCAAGCTGCGCTTCATGAACGACCTCGCCACCTACCGGATCTACGTGTCGTGGCTCTGGACGCTGGTCCGGCACAAGGCCGCCATCACCAGGGAAGGCCATCTCCACCGGCAGGCGCTCACCGAGGACGGCGTGGTGCTGGGCGCCCCCGCCGAGAAGATCAAGGCCGGGACGCGCTTCACCCGGGCCCTGTTCCAGAAGGTGTGGGACTACCACGACGAGTGGACCACGGCGTTCTTCGCCGAGCAGGACCGCCGCGGCGATCCGGGGCGCTTCGACCGCTCCAAGGCTCCCCTCATCATGGACCTCCTGAAGCGGCAGCTCCTCTCCCCCCGTTACATCCAGCACAGCGCCCGCGCGCTCTTCGTCGTGGGACAGGCGAGCCAGCAGGAGCGGGGGCAGATCCTGGAGGCGATCTTCGACCTCACCAGGCCGCAGGTGCTCGAGCGCGTCCGGGCCGGCACCCTGGACGAGAAGGCGCTGAACGCGCACGACTACGTCCACGACGTCTTCGGGGGGGACGCGCGCTAGACGACCGGCCGCGACTCCGAGACATGCGCCTGCCCCGAACGCCTCGACGAGTCCGGGGCAGGCGTCACTCCCTCAATCTCGCCTCGATCCGCCGATCCGGCACGAGCCAGATGAGCGCCACCAGCACGAAGACGCCCGCCGCGATCCAGGTCCGGGCGAAGGCCAGCGGGATGGCGGCGCCGTAGAGGGCCAGGGAGGCCTTCCCCTTCACGTCGCGCCCGACGGCCGTCGCGAGCTTCGAGTCGCCGCCGTCGGCGGCGATGATCGCCCGCTGCAGGACGGTCCAGGAGACGGCGGCGAGGAAGAGCACGACACCGTAGACGGCGGTCGGGACGGGGGCGAGGTGGTTCTCCCCCATCCAGCGGGTGACGAAGGGCACCAGGGAGAGCCAGAAGAGCAGGTGGAGATTGGCCCAGAGGATCCGCCCGTCGACCCGGGCCGCGGCGTGCAGCATGTGGTGGTGGTTGTTCCAGTAGATGCCGAGGAAGACGAAGCTCAGCACGTAGGTGAGGAACCGGGGCAGCACCTGCCGCAGTGCGGCGAGATCGACACCGCTGGGCACCCTGAGCTCGAGCACCATGATGGTGATGAGGATGGCGATGACGCCGTCGCTGAACGCCTCGAGTCGCCCCTTGCTCATGTCCGCCTGGCCTCCTTCCCGGGCCGGCCCATGGTGGCCGGGCCGGAGCGCCGGCGTGCGCCATTTGACCCAGGTCCATCGCGCCCGCTTGCGTGACTACCCCCGGTCGTCGGCGCTCACGCGATCTAATGAAGTGGCTCCGGCGGAGCCCTCCGCCCCGGGGCGACGGCCCCGAGATCCCTCCCCTTTTCCCCGACGCCCCCCGGCCGTCACCGCGCCGAAGCCGGAACCACGGGGCCACGCCCACGGACGGAACGAAAATTGCTGAATTCATCGCGGGTTAGATTGCCGTGGACGAGCCCAGGTTCACCGGAGTCCTCTCCATCCGCGCGAAGGTCGTGCTCGCGATCGTCGCCGCCGTGGGCCTCTCGGGTTTCGCCAGCGTGGTCCTCGTCCGCGATCTCTACGACCGCAGCGCGCGGACCGCCGCGGAGCAGGTGGTGCGCGGCGCCGCGGCCGCCTACCTGGACATCGAGCAGAACCACGTCGCCCGGCTCTCGTCGACCCTCGTCGCCCTGGCGTCGAACCCGGCGCTGCGGGGGGCCTTCGTCGCGCGGGACCGCGAGCGGCTCTACGCGGCCGCCGCTCCAATCTTCCGGGAGCTCAGGGCGACCCACGGCATCACCCACTTCTACTTCATCGAGCCGGAACCCTCGAGGCGGTGCTTCCTCCGGGTGCACGAACCGTGGCAATACGGGGACGTCATCGAGCGCGCCACCCTGGCCCGGGCGGTGGCGACCCGGCAGCCCAGCTCCGGCAACGAACTCGGGAAGACCGCCTTCGCGCTGAGGGTCGTCCGCCCCTTCCTGGTGGACGGCAGGGTCGCCGGCTACATGGAGCTCGGCGAGGAGATCGACCACTTCCTCGCGCGCATGAAGATGCGCCTCGGCGACGACCTCGCCATGTTCGTCTCCAAGCACCGTCTCGACGCGGCGGAATGGGCCCGCACCCGTGTCCCTCCCCGCAGCGGCTGGGACGATCGGCCCGACGTGGTGGTCGTGAACAGCACCACCTTCGAGAGGATGGTGGACGATGCGGCGGTCGTGGGCCTGTCGGCCTCCGCCATGGTCCTCGACGAGGTGGAGCGCGGCGGCTCGGTCTTCGCCCGCGGCGTCTTCCCGGTGCGCGACGCGGACGGCGCGATCGTCGCCGGCGTGGTCGTGCGCCACGACATCACCGAGCTGCACGCCGACATGCTGGCGGGGCGCCGCCGGGCCCTCGGGTTGACGATCGGCCTCGCCATCGCCGCCTCCGTGCTCGTCTACCTGCTGCTCCAGCGACTCGTCTTCCAGCGCCTGCAGGGCATGATCGGCACCATGGAGGACCTCTCCAGGCGGTTCGCCGG
>Ga0153916_10004696_pt1 | contig 10339 bp, 14 predicted proteins | sample Opewatmetagenome_FD_109642 | JGI IMG/M metagenome (GOLD analysis project Ga0153916, IMG submission 109642) | Freshwater wetland microbial communities from Ohio, USA - Open water 3 Core 3 Depth 4 metaG | ecosystem: Environmental > Aquatic > Freshwater > Wetlands | place: USA: Ohio, Lake Erie...
GATTCGATTCCCGAAAGGTTTATGAGTGAACACCCCTTTATACCAAAACGGTGAGGACCAGATGGCCGTGGGTTTTATACTCATAAGCACCGCGCCGGCAAAAGAGCATGAGGTCTACAACGAGCTCCTCAAGGTGAAGGAAGTGGTCGAGCTGCACCCTCTATTCGGAGAGTACGACTTGATTGCGAAGATCGAGGCAGAGGACTTCAACCTGCTCGGACAGGTAGTTGTGGACAAGGTTCGCTCAATACCTGGTGTGATCGACACCAAGACCCTTACGGGAATAAAGTTCTAGGCCACGGGTCGTCAGTTGGTGAATGACATGGATATGATGGAGTTCCTGACAGTGCTGATACTAGTCTTCGCGCTGTTCATGCTGCTCGCAGGCATCTTCACCGCGTATTTTGGCAGCGGTAAGAGCCGGATGATCGGAGTAGTCCTACTCGTCGTCGGCCTAGTAGTCGGCATACTGTGGGTCGTTCTCGGTCTGGACTCAGTGGACGTTATCGACGTCAACTTGTCGAGGGTGATCTGGGACGCCTTCCTGTTCATTCTGTCCGGAGTCCTTGGGGCTCTCGCCGCGATCGGAGTGTTCTTGGTCGCGATTATGAAGTCCTGAGCATCAAAACCTTTTTCTACGAACTATCCTTCTCTGTTTCATCATGAGTGTCCAGATAGTCTTGGGCAGCAAGAGTGACATGAAGGTGGCTGAGAAGGCCATTGCTGTTCTGAAGGAGTTGAAGGTCAAGTACAGGCTGAATGTCGCCAGCGCCCATCGGACCCCTGAACTGCTCGACAAGCTGGTCGCGGAAACCGATGCGGAAGTATTCATAGCAATCGCTGGCCTCTCGGCCGCATTGCCTGGCGTGATAGCCGCTAGAACCACTAGGCCAGTAATCGGCGTGCCTGTGAGCGGGACGGTCAACCTCGACGCGATTCTTTCGGTCGTGCAGATGCCTCCGGGCATCCCGGTGGCCGGCGTCGGATTGGACAGGGGCGATAACGCCGCGCTGTTGGCGGCCGAGATTATCGCGCTAAGCGACAAGAAGGTCGCGAAGGCACTCGGCGCATACAGGCTCAGGCTTAAGGAGAATGTCATCAGGGATTCTAAGGAAGTTGAGGTCTAGATGTTCAACGCTGAGAAGTTCATCGAGGAGCAGATCGCCAAGGTCCAGGCTGACGTGAAGGGGAAGGCAATCATTGCCGCGTCCGGCGGAGTCGACAGCACCGTTTGCGCGGCCCTCGTGGGCAAATCGATAGGAAATCGGTTGCTGGCAGTCTATGTCGACACTGGATTCATGCGAAAGGGGGAGACTGAGAGCGTTGACAAGATGCTCAGACGGCTTGGCGTGAATCACATAGTGGTCGATGCCAGCGACGAGTACTTCGAGGCGCTGAAGGGCGTGACTGACCCTGAGAGAAAGAGGAAGATCATAGGAGAGAAGTTCATCAGGGTATTCGAGAGAGAGGCCAAGAAGTTCGACGCAGAATACCTCGTCCAGGGCACAATCGCCCCCGACTGGATTGAAAGTGGCGGAGGCCTCAGGGACACGATCAAGTCCCATCACAACGTTGGTGGCCTTCCCGACGACATGCATATAAAGCTCCTCGAACCGCTGAGGGATTTGTACAAGGATGAGGTCAGGAAGGTCGCGCGCGCACTCAAGATCGAGGTGGCAGAGAAGCAGCCGTTTCCCGGCCCCGCACTCGCGATAAGGGTCATGGGAGAACCGACTCGGGAATCCGTCGTCATTGTGAGAGAGGCGTGCGCGATTGTGGAGGAGGAGATCGAGAAGGCATCCGCCGCCGGAAAGATGAAGCTTCCTTGGCAGTACTTCGCAGTTCTTCTGCCCGTCAAGAGTGTGGGTGTGCAGGGAGACATACGCGCTTATGGATACACGATTGCCGTGCGTGCCGTCGACTCAGTCGACGCTATGACTGCCGTCTACTCGAAACTTCCTCACGAGGTCATCGAGGCGATCTCTAGCAAGATTACGAACAAGATGAAGGATAAGGTCAATCGAGTCGTGTATGACGTAACGAACAAACCACCTGCGACGATCGAGTGGGAATGAATAGTGGTCGAAGGAAACGGTCGTTTTGCCTCGCTTTATCAATCCCTTTCGCGCCTGAGTCAGCCATCTGGCCGATGATTGCCAGGAATGGGACGAGCAGTGGATATGGCCCAATCAGCAGGAGTTTTATATCCAAGGGCAGTTCACCTGACCATGCGCATCTTGGTTGTAGACAACGGCGGTCAGTGGACCCACAGGGAATGGAGAGTGCTGAGGGATCTCAACGTCGAGGTCGAAATCGTCCCCAACACCACGCCCCTGGACAAGATCAAGGCGGATGGGCTTGTCCTATCAGGGGGCGCACCGCGGGTGGGCGTGGACGCGCAGAAGATGGGCATGTGCGGGGAGTACATCGACAAAGCAGGCGTCCCAGTTCTCGGCATCTGCGCTGGGCACCAGTTCATGGCCTCACATCTCGGGGGCGCGGCTGGCCCATCCAAAATCCCTGAGTTCGGCAAGACGATGGTCACGGTCGACGACGAAGACGAGATCTTCAGAGGTTTGCCCACCGAGCTTGTCGCGTGGGAATCGCACAATGACGAAGTCACCAAGCTCCCGCCGGATTTCGTGGCACTGGCGCATTCGGACAACTGCGCCGTCCAGGCAATGAAACACAAGACGAAGCCGCTGTACGGTCTGCAGTTCCATCCCGAGGTCGAGCACACCGATAACGGCTATGAGATGTTCCAGGCGTTCATAGACATCTGCCAGGCCTGCAAGAAGGAATAACCAATGGAGCCCGAGCTCCTTGCGGTTCTTAAGGAAGCCGTCGAGACGAGACAAAGAAAGGAGGAGCTCGACCGCGCGATCGGCCGCGCTCTGAGAAGGCACAACATGGATTTTCCGGTATACGTCAAGATGATGTCCGAACTGCGGGAATTAGCGGGACGGAAGGGCATCTCGATCGACGACGCTGCCAGTGAGACGCTATCCAAGCATGAGTAGAACGCTAGCTAGGACGACGGCCATAGCGATCCCAAGCACAAGCATCACCAGAGCGACCTTCTTGCTGGAGCCAAATGCGATCGGAATCGGGCCAATCAGCACCACTCCGCCATAGTGAGTCTTTCCCTCCGCCTTTGGTGCCTGCGAAGCGGTGGGAGCGACGGTGTTGCCATATGATTCCCCCCGAGCAGTCGCCATCATGGCGAACACGATCAGAAAGCTCAGAACGATCAACGCCGTTCCTATGAGAAACAGGCCGCTTGAGCCGCTGAACACGGGGAACACGAGGACGAGCTCGACGTCCGCTTCCCCCGTTGCGACCGCTGCAGCGATGCACGCCAAGCCCCCGAGGAACACCGCGACTGGGAACCACATTCTGGAGATCATAGTATCACGCCCGAGGGTCTCGTTTCATGTAATGAGCGCCGATGTATACTAATTATGCTTCCGAGCATAGCCAGGATGTTCAGAAGCCTTTTATCTGGCCCTCGCAATCACGGTTGGGGGAGCCGCGTGAGCACTCTGAAGGACTACATGGTCCAGATACTCAAATCGCGCGAATTCTCCGTCGATGAGAAGGAAGGATATATCTTCGGCAAGCGTGAGGATGTATCGATTGTAGTCATGACTGCTAGCGATATGCTTCTCGACGATGTCCAGGACTTCGTGAAGAACGTCTCAGGATTCCCTGGACGGAAGATAGTCGTCTCCCTGGGCAAGATCGACGAGAACGTGCAATCATATCTCCAGAGCAAAGGAGTTCATTATTGGGGCAGGGAGGAGATTGAGCACGAGGTAGGCAACCTTCAGCTTTCCACTGTCACAAACACCAACGGCAAGAGTCTCATCGATGAAGTGATCTCCGACGAACGTCCAATGAGGCTCGCCGAACCCCCCGAGCAGTCAATCCCAGTCATTGTCGAAAGCGTCGAGGAGCGCGCGGAGCGGATCGTTAAGCCGAACATCATGTTAGAGGATGTCAAATACCTTGCCAGACACGACATCGAGGGATACAAATACGAGCTTGAGCTGGTTCCACACTACTTATTCCACTTCGTCCTCACGGACGCCGATGGAAAACAGAAGGCAGGGATCGCCGCTGTGAACGCCTTGACCAGTCACGTTGAGACGTGGAGGTGGGGTTTCGAGTTGGTCGATTCGATACAGCTGCCTCACTCCAAAAGGGAGCCAAAGATCGATTATGAGGTTGCCAAACGCATCGCTCAGGACATGATCTCGAAGGAGTACAAGTCCCACACTGAGACAGTGAAGGATTTCGGGCACTCAGAGATCATTGAGCGCAACAGCGCGAAGAAGGATGCAATCACTGTCGAACCGAAAGGCCTCGTATATCTTCCAGTATGGTGCGTTGAGGGCAAGACCGGCGCGATGATTGTCAATTCCTCAAGCGGGAAGATCATAAGCGAGCATGTCCACGGAGGGACTCAAGCAGCAGAGACTAAGCTAGGTTGAGCTTCTTCAAGCGCGCCGTTATGCCTTCCCAATGGGTCCCCTTCCAGTATATCTTCTGGCACCTCGTGCATTTCCAGAATCTCTCATTGACTTGGAACGCACCGTCCGGGACCTTTCCCTTAGCCTCTTCTTTAGGAAGGTCGGCAAGCTCGCCATTGCACGTTGAACATCTGATGGCATCTTCAGAGAACCTCAGACCGTATCTCGTCGCCACTGCTCGGAGTTGCGAGTCCAAATCCTCGCAGTCCAGAAGAAGCGCGCCGGGCTCTTTCGAGAGTTCCTTGTCTCTCGTTAGGATGAACCTGCTTTCGGCCCTGGCGAGGCTAGCGATATCGGGGTCGTCCTTGCTCTTGTCGTACACAGTGTCATAGCCCATCATGCGTAACCATCTGGCCAGAGAGCCGAGCATGTGGTCGGCCACGAACTTCGGGGCAGAGCCACCAGAAGTCACTTGATCACCTCGTACCTGAGAAGGACACCGCTCCCAAGCACCTTTGCGCTGAGAAGTCGGAGCGCAATGATTGATTTCTCGTCTGCCGCACCGACTCCGCCGGCAGGCGTCGGGGATTCTTCTCCTCCAATGACCATGCTGCCGACGAACAAGCTCACCTCATCAGCGATTTTCGACTTCAGAAATGACCAGATGACCTTTGACCCACCCTCCACGAGAAGGGTTCTCACGCCCCTCTTCTCGAGAAGGGTCATTAATCTCCGCAGGTCGACGTCCTTCGTTCCGCAACGCACTATCTCTGCGTTCGGGAACGTTCTGCGGCACTTATCGTTCGTCACTATCACAGTGGGCGCTGCCCCGTCCAAGACCATGGCTTTCATCGGAGTTCTTCCGCAGGAATCGAGGACGATTCTCAGAGGATTCCTCGGCTTCTTCACGTACTTCCTGTTCACAGTGAGTTTGGGATTGTCCGTGATGACTGTATCGACCCCGACGAGAATGGCGTCAGAAGCGTTCCTGAGCTGGTGCACTCTCCTCTTGTCCTTATCGTCCGAGATCTTAGTCTGCTTCCTCGTCTTCAGTGCGATCTTACCGTCGGCTGACATCGCGCAGTTGACGATGACCTTGACAGCCATTGTCTCTAAGCATTGCCGTTCATTCTAAGAACCTTTCGGATTCTGTTATCCAGTATCATAAGTGATAGGTCAGTGCGAACTTGGGCTGTCCGACCCAGGCGAATTTCCAAAACAGAGCCTCTTCCTAAGACTTATAAGTGAAAAGTCTCATCTAGGCGACAATGGGCCGAAACGACATCAAGATCTATGAGTTGAAACGGGTTGACCTGAAGGGCGCCGTCATCATCGACGGGTTCCCAAGCGTTGGCCTGGTCAGCTCCATCGCGGCCAACTACCTCATCAAGGTTCTCGATATGGAGCATATCGGAATAATGGACTCCGTTCATTTTCCGACAGTGTCACTGATCAGGGACGCCAAACCATTGAGCCCGGTCAGGATTTATGCCGGGAAGAAGGGCAGAGGGGGAGACCAGGTGGTCGCCTTCATATCTGAGTTCCAGGCGCCTCCGAACTTGATAAGGCCGATTTCGTACACGCTCATCGACTGGGCCATAGAGCAGAGATGCAAGATGATCGTCTCGCCAGAGGGTCTGGTTGTCGACCCCGAGCTCAGAGATAGCGCCGAGATATCGGACGTCGTGTTCGGCATCGCAAGCACCCAGCGCGGGCGCGAGCTCCTCAAGCAGCACGGGATCCAGTCGTTCGAGGAAGGAGTGATCTCCGGTGTAGCCGGTATCCTTCTGAACGAGGGACGGAAGCGCGATTTCGATGTGCTCACGCTCCTTGCGGAGGCTCACCCGGATTTCCCTGACGCAAAGGCCGCCGCGCTCGTCCTCGAAGCCATAGATGATCTCATGCTCGGCATTGAGTTCGATGCAAAACCGCTGTTCGAGGAAGCCCAACGTATAGAAGAACACATCAGGGAGATACAGAAGCAAGCGGTCGTCAAGAAGGATGAGAAGGGCGCGCCAAGGCCAGACATGTACGGTTAGACGACGGCTACTTCGACCAGCTTCCCTTTCTGGTTGATTGAGAATTTCTTTCCAAAGAACTGCTCTATGACCCACACATTAGTCTCCGCGTGGCCTGACATTTCTTCGGCTAGCAGAAGGGAACCCTTTCCGGCAAGCGCCATGTAAGGGAGTATCTGGTCGAGCATGTGCTCATCCACCGTAGCACCAGATCTTACTGTCTCTAAGAGGTCTTCTGCACAGCCTCCGCCTAGTGTTTCTGACCTCACACCCTTCGAGCCAAGCGCCGACTGGCCGACAACGGTGTTTTCGAATTCCGCAACAAGGACGACGCCTGCTCCGGTGCTGCGACCTGTTCGGATATCCGATTCGATTCTGACCCCTCCGAACTCTATGAGCTTCTTCTGTGCCGAATGTTTCAGCCTGGAAACCACGTGTTCCGGGAGATTCTGAGCGAACGCGATCCCGCTGATTGTCAGGATCCTCCCACGATTGCCAAGATTCACAGGCTTGAGGCCTCCAGTGGGTGATGTCTCTGTTACGACCTCTCCTCCGCCCTCCGGGTAGAACCCTCTCGAGACGATATCGATGTCGCAGGCTCCGCCGAACCTCTCCAGCATGGGAAGGTGGACCAGTCGCATGAAGTCGACCGGCGGTGACCATCTGACATCGGTGCCTCCTTTGACTGTCATCCTAGTCCGTGATTTCGAAAACACTGACGGTAGCAGACAGCTCTGCATCACGAGCGAAATGCTTCCAGCAGTCCCGACATCGAAAGAATATTCGCCGCCAATCAATGGTCCTGGCTTGAACACGACTTCCTTTGAACCTGGGAAGAGTCCGTGTACTTCCGCACCGCAGAGCTCTGCCACAGCCTCTATTCCCGTCACATGCTGAGGATGAAGGCCAGGATTAGGTCGTGCCGCCCTGATCTTCGATATCTTGACAGGCTGTCCTGTTACCGCGGACAGAGCGATCGAGGTCCTGAGGATCTGCCCCCCACCCTCCCCATGCGACCCGTCTATCTCTATCATCTGCATTCAGCCTTCTTCTTCCCGCCCAGCCTCTTCCTGATGAGCGTGGATGCGAAGAAGAGCATCATCATGATCACTGCAAGGCCTATCAGTACGGCCGCGAAGTACAGGAGCCAGACAGGAGCCTGTTCTTCTCCTGTCATCACGATTATTGCCAGTCCCAGGCTCTCCGCTATGAACGCTCCAAAGCCGAGCGCGAATGAGTACAACCCCATGGTGGCTCCGTAGCACTCAGCGTCGGACGAATCCGCCATGAGTGCGAGAGCCGAAGGGACGAATGCTCCCGCACCAAGGCCGAAAATTCCCAATGGTATCATGCCAAGGATGTGGAACTTCAACCCATCATCGGTATTTTCGAAGGCATAGTCGTCGAAGAAGAGCAGCATAATGATTATCCCGAGAATGCTGAGGACACCGTACGCCATCACTGGAATCCTTCCGACGATGTCTGACACCTTTCCCCAGAAAGGCTGCAGTAATCCGAGTGCGACACCTGCGGCGGCGAACATGATACCTATGGTCGCTCCTTCAACGTCCTCGTTGAGAAGGATGATTGGCAGATAAGTTATCGCGATCCCAAGCAGGGTCGCGATGATGAGCCAGATTGGGAACATCAGTCTGACCTCGCGCACCTTGAAGACGCGTTTCAGCTCGGCAAAGCCTCCGTGATACTCCCTCCCAACTCTAACCTTCTCCTTCTGCACGAGCGAGTACAGCATCACAGCAGAGACTGCGAGAAGTCCCGAGATGATCAGGAAACCGGCCCTCTCATCGACGAGGTCCACCAGAAACCCTCCCACAACGGCTCCAACGATGTACCCGAGGAATGTTGAGTAGTCGAACCACCCCATCTGTCGTCCACGGTCCTCTGCGTTTGCGTGGTCGGCTATCATGGCAATTGCCGGGGCTACGGTTGCCGCCGCGCCTATCCCGTGTATCCCGTGCATGGTGGTCAGGAACCAGACATTGTCCCACAGTGCGTAGAGAGCCACGACAATGCATGCGAGTGTCGTCCCAGCGACTATTATCGGTTTGCGGCCAGTCCTGTCGCTCAGGATTCCGAAGTAGTTTGCCGTCGCCATCTCGGCCAGCGGATAGGGGACTGCGATTATTGCGACATTGAGTAGGCCGTTGTCTTTGGACACGTATGCCGAGATGAGGAGCAGCAACGCGCCAAAAGCCGTCCTCAGAATGAACGTTGAAAGGTACAGAACCCGGAGATGCCAAGGGGTCTTGAACCCCCTGCTCTTCAAGAAACTGAACATCGCGCTGGAATCAGATGTTGTGCATACTTAATCCTTATGCACGAGGTCTCAGCGCAGTATGGTTCATGCTTGCGGGGGACTCCTTCGGAATCCTTTAAGTACGATATGGATATAGGCGTGGCCGGTGCTTGGGCGTTGCATCTCACGGTCGTTTTGATTCTAATCGGCGCACTCGCCATCATACTTCTGAGCTGTGAGGTGTTCACCAACGGCGTCGAATGGCTTGGGCTGAGGCTGGGACTGGCAGAAACCGCTACTGGAAGCGTGCTGGCCGCTGTCGGAACCGCGATGCCAGAGACAATCGTTCCACTAATTGCGATCTTCATGGGTACGGAGATCCAGGGAGAGGAGATTGGTGAGGGCGCGATTCTCGGAGCGCCGTTCATGCTAGGCACACTCGCCATGTTCATCGGTGGATTGGCAGTTCTCTACGGTTACAGGAAGGGCAAGCGCAAACCATACCTCAAGCTTCGAAGGGATCACGCTGAGAGGGACATGAAATTCTTCATGCTCGCATACTCGCTCGCACTCCTGACTGGTCTCATCGGCCTTAATGAGGATTTCAGGGTCGGCTACATCAACACAGGAGTTGCAATGGTTCTGCTGGTAGCATACGGATACTACATCCATAAGACCGTTCAGGATGAAGAGATTGAGAAGAACAACTCATGCCCAGATCTATACGTCTGCAAGTTCTGTGAGATCGACCCGGCAAAGGGAAAGTATGGATTGACCCTGATACTCCTTCAAGTGTTGGCCGCCCTAATCGGAATAATCGTGGGTGCGAAGCTGTTCGTAACCGAGGTCGAGGAGGTATCGTTGGCGATCGGTGTCTCGCCAATGGTAGTCTCTTTCTTGATCGCACCGATTGCGACCGAGCTCCCTGAGAAGTTCAACAGCGTCGTCTGGTATCTCCGCTCCAAGGACACGCTCGGCTTCGGAAACGTGACGGGCGCCATGGTCTTCCAGAGCTGCATTCCTGTCAGCATAGGTCTCCTGTTCACGAGCTGGGTCCTCGAGCCAAAGAATATCGTGAGCATCGTAATCGCCCTCGCGAGTTCGGCCTGGCTGTTCTTCGCCATAAGGCACAACAATGGCATCAGCTACAAGGTGATGTTAGCGTCGGGTTCGTTGTACTTGGTCTATGTTGTGTTCCTCTTCTTGTTTGAATTAGGCTGAAGCGCCTAGTAGCTATGCTACTAGATGCTTGCTGTCTGGCTAGTACGACTTCTCAAAAAGGTATAAGTACGCACAGCGTGCATTCTCGCATTGGATGGGATGCAGTCGAATTCCTCCTGAGTTAGAGGAAGTCATCTGCCGCCTCGAGGACGTGAGGTCAGATGATCTCTGAGTCGGAGCTGATGTTCCAGCTGGGGGCGATCATGCTCCTGGCCTTCATAGCCGCGACCATGGCGAGGAAAGTGAACCAGACCGTCATGATCGGCTACATCATAATCGGGATTCTCATAGGACCGAAAATCAGCATCGAAGTCTTCGGCCACACATACCACGGCCTCATTGGTGACATGACCTTCATCGACATGCTCTCC
>Ga0153916_10004697_pt1 | contig 10338 bp, 7 predicted proteins | sample Opewatmetagenome_FD_109642 | JGI IMG/M metagenome (GOLD analysis project Ga0153916, IMG submission 109642) | Freshwater wetland microbial communities from Ohio, USA - Open water 3 Core 3 Depth 4 metaG | ecosystem: Environmental > Aquatic > Freshwater > Wetlands | place: USA: Ohio, Lake Erie, Old...
AGTACGGCTTGCCAGACGTTCATTTTCCCTCCTCCACCACGCCATCGCGGATGCGGATAATGCGTTGGGAAAGAGCGGCGATGTCTGCAGCATGCGTGACAATGATCAGGGTGGTGCCATGCTCCCGGTTCAATTTGAGCAGGAGCTCCATGATCTCCTGACCCGATTTAGTATCCAGGTTACCGGTAGGCTCATCCGCCAGGATGATGGCTGGCTCATTGACCAGGGCACGCGCGATGGCAACGCGCTGCTGCTGACCACCAGAAAGCTCGTTGGAGCGGTGGTGGATTCGATCTGCCAGTCCGACCGATTCGAGGGCAGCACGAGCTTTATCTTTCCGTCCATGCACAGCGCCAGAATAACGAATGGGCAGCTCGACGTTGGCAAGCGCAGTGGCACGCGAAAGCAGATTGAAGCTTTGAAAGACGAAGCCGACCTTACGATTGCGGATGGTCGCTAGCTGGTCATCGGTCAATCTGGAAACAGGTTCGCCATCCAGGATGTATTCACCGGAGGTTGGACGGTCCAAACAGCCAATGATATTCATCAGGGTGGATTTGCCCGAGCCCGAAGGACCCATGATGGCGACGATCTCCCCACGTGCAATCTTGAGGGAGAGACCGTTTAGAGCATGTACCTCCACCTGTCCCATTTTATAAACTTTGGTCAGGTTTTCAGCTTGTATGACCCAACCATTGGCAGGAGGAACTTCAGCGCTGGTATTTCTCTTATTGTTCATATTATTCTTCACGGGCCGAAGAAACCTCCGCCACTGGTTCCGAATAAATCCTGAGGTGGATTGAGCACAATCTGCTCACCCACCTGTAAATCACCACCCGTCACCTGGCTCTCGGTATCCGATGAAGCACCCAGTGTCACTTTGACCTGCTGGAGCTGGTTATTGCTTAATATGTAAACCACCCGCTCTCCTCCCACCAGCCGAACTGCGCGATTGGGAACGAGCAAGGCATCGGTGATCTGGTCGACAACGATATTGACTGCGGCGGTCATACCAGGCTTTACGTTTTGATCAGCATCGGTCAGCTCAACAGTTACATTGAATTGCACCACGCCCTGGATAGCGGTACCCACAGGGGCAACCTGACTGACCACACCTTTATACTGCTTATTCAAGATAGCATCAAAACTTAGGTCGACCGGTTGCCCGACCTGGATGTTGTTGATATCCACTTCAGAAACCTGCACGTCCACCAGCAAGCGGTCCAGTTTATCTACCCGGAAGGCTATGCTGCCAAGAGAGACCTGATCACCGGGTTTGAGGTCCACCTCTGTGATTGTACCGGCAAAGGGGGCGGTTAGTGATCGAGAGTCCACGGCTGTTTGGGCGGCCTGCAAGCGCGCCTGAGCGGCTGCCAAATCGTCCGGGTTTGGAGATCGTTCGAGCGCATAAAGTGTTTTGACCGCATTGCTTAATTGCTCACTGGCATCCTGATAGGCTGTCCAGACAGTGTTCAGATGTATGGCAAGGCCGTAGACCGAACTGGTCGCGTCAGTAATTTGGGTTTGATCGGCGATGATCTGTGCTCGCAGTAATTGGATTTGAGCTTGGGAGGAGGCGATTTTGGCATCCTGGGCAGCAATATCAGCTTCGCTCCACACAGATGTGCACCAGTTCAGGTTCGCTGCAGCGGTTTGTAATTGTTGATATTCGAGACTATTAGCAATATGCCCTGTGAAATTGTATGCGTTCAGTGCTCTATCATAGGCTTTCTGATAATCAGCAATAGTATCGTCATCACAGCGCTTTCCATTCATCCCCTGCCGATGATCAATAAGATCATTAAGCGTGGATTGTGTACTGATCAAATCCGATTGTTTTTGTGCAAGGTCAGCCTGGACCTGAGCCAAATCGACGCTGGTATTTATCGTATCGGTAAGGACTGTCCCGATGAAGTCGTTCGTGGAGGCCTCATAGGCAGATAATTTATCCGAAAGGGTATTGGCAAGTTCGATTGTATCTGAAGGCAGCCCAGATTGTATGTTATTTTGTTTGGTAAGACTATCCTGCGCAGCAATCTGCAGGTCGGCAACTTTCTGAGCCAGCAGAACATCTTCCGGATGGACGCTGGCATTACCCTGTGCCATTGTGAGCGCATCCTGACGCTGGCTGGTCATGCGCACCGCCTGGTAGTATGCCTGAACATCGATGGAGGCGTTTGCCAGCGGCAGATTATTCCGGGCAGTATCCAGGGCGGTTTTCGTGTTAAACCAATCGTTATACAGAGTCAAATCATTGGCGTTCTGGTTGGTGATGATGGCGTTGGTCAGGTTGTTTTGTGCCTGTTGATAGTTAGTGTAAGCAGCTGCCAAAGCTTTTTCGGAATTGGAGATGGTGGAAAGGTCCGGATTGGTTAGCTGAGTCACGGCGTTGCGGGCAGTGATCAAGTCAGATTGAGCCAGGATGATATTTTGAGGTAATGATGATTGAGTGAGACTAGCAAGCATCTGCCCTGCCGTAATCTCCTGCCCGACCTGCACGTACACCTGGTCTACATTCCCTGAAGTCTGCCAGCTGATCATCGCAGTTTGATCTGCACGTACGGTTCCGGTGGCTCCAACTGTTGCAGTCAGGCTGCCCCGACTTGCAGGCATGGTTTGCAGGTTGCTAAGCGTATTTGCCTGACGCCTGTCTTGAATGACACGGTATCCAAAATATCCAATCGTGGCCAGTGCCAGGATAATTACAACTGCGACGGTAAATTTTTTCATAATTTATCCCTCCTCTCACCGGTGTATGACCGGAAGGGGAAATGATTTGATAAGAAAGGCAAGATTAATTTGCAAACTACAATCATATCCTAAATATATAGGATACAACAGCGCATTCCATGCATGCAAGAATCTGACCAACCATCATGTGACAACCGTCACAAAATTATGTGACAATAGGGACTAAAATTTTACCTTTAACACCGATAATATGAAAATAGGATTGAGTGTAGGAGGTGTTGGATGGGAAAAATTTCAAGCGAATCATTGGCGATTGACCGGAAAGCCCGCGCACGGCTGCCGAGTCTTGATATCAGTCACCGACCTGTATCACAACGGGTGTGTGATTTTGATGATATTTGCATCCCGATGACACCTGAGGAGGCAATGTTTGAAGCTTCGCGCTGCGTGCACTGCCCTGAACCAGCACCTTGTGTTGAGGCTTGTCCTGCCCATAATGACATCCCTTCCGCCATGTGGCTGATCGAGCAAGGAGAATTCCTCGAAGCAGCCAAGCTCTATCGCCAAACGAGCAGCATGCCCGAGATATGTGGACGGGTTTGCCCGCAAGAGCAGCTGTGCCAGGGTTCTTGCTCGCATATCAAGTCACATGCTTCCGTATTGACTGGACCCCTTGAAGCTTACGTCACCTGCTACGAACGACGGACAGTGGGTGTGAAAGTGCCTGTCGGAAAAACCTCCGGAAAGAAGGTAGCAATCATTGGTGCCGGACCCGCAGGCCTAGCTTGCACTGAGCAACTGCTTCAAAAGGGTCATGATGTGACTGTAATCGAGTCTAAACCTGCTCCGGGTGGGTTGCTGGTCTACGGAATCCCGCCATTTAAAATCCCCAAGGAGATTGTTTTTTGCCGGGTGGGAGATATGCAGGAAGCTGGAGCCAAATTCTCATTCAACACTTACGTCGGGAAAGACATTACGATTGATGACCTGTTTGAAAAAGGCTTCGATGCAGTTTTCATCGGGGTTGGTTCCAACGTCGATACACTCATGGAAGTGCCTGGGGAAGACTTGCCCGGAGTATACAAAGCTACAGAGTTCCTGGCGCGCAGCAACGTGGACATGGAATTATTACCCAAAGACTGGCGTTCGCGACCAGAGATTGGGAAGAAGGTAGCGGTCATCGGTGGGGGTGATACAGCCTCTGATTGTCTGCGGACAGCGCTCCGATTAGGTGCGGAAGAGGTAACCTGTCTCTACCGTCGTACGATCAAGGAAATGCCTGGTGGGGTAAAGGACCGCGAGCTAGCATTAGAGGAAGGGGCACATTACCAGTTCCTGACCCAACCGGTTAAATTCATCGCAAATGACCAGGGACATCTAGCAAAGATCGAATGCATCCGGATGGAGCTGGGAGAGCCAGATGCGAAAGGTCGCCGCAAACCTGTGCCAATTGAAGGGTCCAATTTTATTGTAGAAGCTGATACAGCTGTCCTGGCATTGGGGTATTGGCCGAACCCGATCATTGGGGATACCACCCCAGAGCTTAAAACCCAGAAATACGGCCTGATCATTGCCGACCACGAAACGGGAGCCACATCACGGGCGGGTGTATTTGCAGGTGGCGATGACGTCACCGGACCGGACCTGGTGGTGACGGCAATGGTGGCTGGACGTAAGGCAGCAGCTTCGATCGATAGATATTTACAGAGCTAGTGAGGATCAAAACGGACCTCCAGATAGATTTCTCGTTGCTTGACCGAAAAACCCGCATCCATTTGCCTTCCCGTGGAGTACCAACACGGGAAGCAGATGAACGCGTTAAGGATTTTCAAGAAGCTCGGGCGCCTTTGGATGAGGAATGGGCGAAGTATGAGGCTTCACGATGCATCCATTGCCACGAAATGGCCGCCTGCAGGCGGGCATGCCCGGCTGGAAATGATATTTCGCAGGGATTGTATTTAATTGAGCAAGGGAATTTTCTTGAGGCTGCGAGTATATTTCGGAAGACAAATTTTCTACCTGAGATTTGTGGGCGTGTATGCCCGCAGGAAAAATTGTGCGAGGGGGCATGCGTCTTAGGGCGAATCGGTGACCCTGTACTCGTGGGAGTACTAGAGTCATTTGCCTGCGAATATGAGCGCCGTGAAAAAGGAGTGCCGATCCATCCAGGTGCACTGACTGGGCGAAAAGTAGCGATAATTGGCGCGGGCCCATCAGGTTTGGCTTGTGCGGATGTGCTGGTGCGGATGGGGCACTGGGTGACTATATATGACTCGCGATCATACCCAGGTGGTGCTCTGACTTACGGTTTTCCCAATTTCAAGCTGCCGCACACACTGATCACAGATATATGGAATAGCTTAAAACAAGCCGGTGTGACTTTCGTGGGGAACACCTATATTGGTAAAAAGAAGAAAACGGTTAATGACTTGTTTGCAGAGGGATATGAGGCGGTGTTCCTGGGAGTGGGGAGCGGCATCGATGCTCCCTTAGAAATTCATGGAGAAAATCTTGCCAGTGTTTATAAAGCCACGGAATTCTTGATCCGAGCTAATGCTGATAAAACCCACCTACCTCCAAGGATGCGCATGAACCCTGAAGTTGGGCGGAAGGTGGTGGTGATTGGAGGAGGCGATCCGGCAACGGATTGTGCTCGCACTGCCTTGCGTTTAGGCGCGGAGGAAGTAACCTGCCTGTACCGGTACACCGAACATGAAATCCCAGGCAGGGTTAGAGACCGAATCCTGGCAATTGAGGAGGGGGCAAAATTTGAATATCTGACACAACCAGTCAGGCTCATACCAGGACCCGATGGAGATTTGGCGTGGGTTGATTGTATGAGAATTGCCGTAGGGGAACCCGATGAAACTGGTCAGCGCCACCCAGCCACAGTGGAAGGTTCAAATTTCATCATTGATGCAGACACGGCAATCATTGCAATGGGGTATTATCCTGACCCGATTATTACTGCTACAACCCCGGGTTTAAAGACACAAAAATGGGGCATGATCATCGCTGATCGTGAAACTGGTGCGACCAGCCGGTTCGGAGTATTCACCGGCGGTGATGTGGTGACTGGTCCGGACATGGTGGTGACAGCGATGGTTGCCGGGCGTAAAGCTGCCTACACCATTGACGCATATTTAGGTTAAGGCAGGCTTAGTCCACACTCCCGACCCTTCTCCTCACAGGAGGAGCGAGTAATAATAATTTTTGGAGGAGTGATTATGACGGACATCCCAAGGGATTTTACAAGTGTAGATCGTAAGCAGCGCATGGCGATTTCATCGCATGGACTGCTCCTCCGCCCAGCCGCAGAACGGGTAAAAGATTGGGATGAAGCCATCATCCGCATCGATGAGGATTGGGCCAAGTATGAAGCCACCCGCTGCATCCATTGCCCCGACCCTGCACCGTGCCAAAAAGCCTGCCCAGCAAGGAATGACATCTCATACGCCATGTGGTTAATTGAACAGGGCGAATTCCTGCAAGCCGCCAGTGTTTACAGGCAAACCAGCTCGCTGCCCGAGGTGTGTGGGCGGATTTGCCCCCAGGAGAAATTATGTGAGGGTGCATGTGTGCGAGGAAAACGGGGGGAGATTCCCGTCCCTACGGGCGTCCTGGAAGCTTTTGCCACCCACTACGAACGCCGTAAAGTGGGGGTCACAATCCCGGTGGGCAAATTTACGGGTAAAAAGGTGGCTATCATTGGTGCTGGACCAGCAGGGCTGGCATGTGCCAAACAACTGGTCGGCTGCGGTCATTGGGTAACCATATTTGATGCGAGGCCAGCACCTGGTGGTTTACTGATCTATGGCATCCCCAATTTTAAGCTGCCCAAGAAGGTTGTATTTGATATTTGGGATGATCTATTAAAAGCTGGGGTGACTTTCGTTTGTAATACTTACATTGGACCGAAAATCACCGTGGATAAACTGTTTTCCGGTGGGTACAACGCAGTTTTCTTGGGGGTGGGAACTACGGTGGATGCAACCATGAACGTCCCGGGTGAGCATCTGCCAGGAATTTACAAGGCGACGGATTTCTTGATCCGTGCCAATGTGGATATGGATCTATTACCGCATGAGATGTGTTCACGCCCCGAAGTTGGACAGAAAGTAGTGGTCATCGGAGGTGGTGACACATCCTCGGATTGCTTGCGGACAGCTTTGCGTATGAATGCCGATGAGGTGACCTGTCTTTATCGGCGTAGCGAAGCTGAGATGCCAGGAGGATACAAGGACCGTAAGATGGCAATCGATGAGGGGGCAAAATATCACTTCCTAACCCAACCGGTGCGTTTCATTGCTGGAGCAGACGGGCGGCTGGCACAGATTGAATGTGTTCGGACACAGCTGGGTGAACCAGACGAAAATGGGCGGCGTACCTTCTCGACGGTCGAGGGCTCTGATTTCATTATCGAAGCAGATACCGCCATCATGGCGATTGGTTATAAACCAGATCCGGTCATCGGCGAAACAACCCCAGGGATTCAGATTCATAACTCTGGATTGCTGAAGACCGATGAAAATACAGGAGCCACGCATCGAAGGGGAATCTTTGGGGGAGGAGATATGGTCACTGGTCCACACCTGGTGGTGACGGCCATGGTAGCAGGGCGTAAGGCAGCTGCCTCAATAGACCGCTATTTAGGATGGTAATAAGCTGATATTCATGGTTTATAATTAAGAGGTGTGCGCCACGTGACCGCCACTTGGTGCACACCTTTTTGTACTTGGTAAAAGTGGTGGAAAACTAATAAAACTTGCCAGGCGCTCCCAAAGAATTAACATTCGATGGTGATTTAGGATCATCTAGAGTCATCAAAGATTGAGGTATGGATGGACATCGGAAATGTAGAACAAGTGGATATCGACCAACAGATGCGAGCAGCGTATCTGGATTATGCCATGAGCGTGATTGTTGCACGCGCTTTACCGGATGCGCGTGATGGATTGAAACCCGTCCACCGTCGCATACTATACGCCATGCATGATATGGGAATAGGTGCCAGTTCAGCTTACAAAAAATCAGCCCGCATCGTTGGTGAGGTGCTGGGGAAGTATCACCCGCACGGGGATGCAGCTGTATATGAATCTATGGCTCGCATGGCACAAGATTTCTCCATGCGCTATTTATTGGTGGATGGTCAGGGGAACTTTGGTTCGGTGGATGGAGATGCACCAGCGGCGATGCGTTATACCGAAGCCCGCCTATCGCGTATGGCAGAAGATTTGCTGGCAGACATCGAACAAGATACGGTGGACTTTGTAGATAACTTCGATGCGACCCTCAAGGAACCTAATGTGTTGCCGGCGCGATTGCCTAATCTGCTTCTAAATGGCTCCTCAGGAATTGCAGTTGGTATGGCAACCAACATCCCACCCCATAATCTGACAGAGCTGGTGACTGCGATTTCATATTTGATCGACCATAATGAGCAGATCGATGAAATTCCAGCAGAGGATCTGCTCAAGCTCGTTCCTGGGCCTGATTTCCCAACTGGCGGGGTGATTGTGGGCAGCGAAGGCATCCACCAGGCCTACAGCACTGGTCGTGGGAGGATTGTGCTGCGTGGACTGGCTCACATTGAGGATATGAATGGGGCGAGACAGAGGATAGTGATCACCGAGATTCCCTACCTGCTCAATAAGTCCAGCCTGCTCGAGCGCATCGCTGAGCTGGCACGTGAGGGGAAATTAAGTGATATCTCTGATCTGCGGGATGAGTCTGACCGGCGCGGGATGAGTATCATCATTGAGCTGAGGCGCGGAGCCCAACCGATGAAGGTGCTGAACCAGCTGTACAAGTACACACCACTACAGTCCACCTTTGGGGTACAGATGCTGGCGCTGGTGGATGGTGAACCCAGATTGCTTTCGCTCAAGCGATTGCTACAGGTTTATATCGATCATCGGCAGGATGTGATCATCCGGCGAGCGCGTTTCGAGCTAAACAAAGCCCGAGCAAGAGCCCACATCCTGGAAGGATTGCTAATCGCCCTGGCGAACCTGGATGATGTGATCCAAACCATCCGCCAAAGCCCCGATGCGGAAATAGCCAAGGAACGATTGATAACCCGCTTCAAGCTGAGCGATCTGCAAGCGCAGGCAATCCTAGACCTGCAATTACGCCGCCTGGCAGCCCTGGAACGCCAAAAAATCGAAGATGAGCAACGTCAAACCCTGGAAAGGATTGCTTATTTGGAAGACCTGCTTGCCAGCCAACACAAGGTGCTTGAATTAATCAAGACTGACCTCGTTGAACTGGCTAAGAAATACACGGATCCACGGCGAACGCGGATTGCCCATGAAGCGAAAGAAGAATTCAGGGAAGAGGACCTGGTAGTCGATGAACCCGTTTTGATCAGCATTACCCAGCGCGGGTATGTCAAGCGGGTGGCAGCTAAAAGCTTTAAACTACAAAGCCGTGGAGGGCGGGGTGTCACCGGGCATACGACGAAGCAAGAGGATGAGGTGATGTTCCTGTTCCCGGCGCGCACCCTGGATACCATCCTGTTTTTCTCAGACAAAGGGAAGGTGTACTCAGAAAAAGCGTATCAAATCCCTGATGCAGACCGGGCAGCACGCGGCATACCGATCGTAAATGTGCTATCGATGAATTCAGGAGAAACGATTACCGCGGCAGTGGCAGCGCCTGATTTTGTGGCAGCTGAGTATTGCACCATGGCTACCCGTAATGGCAAGATCAAGCGAGTGGAGCTAGCTGAGTTCAGCTCGGTACGCCCGTCAGGATTGATCGCCATCACCCTGGAAGAGGGGGATGAGCTTGGCTGGGCACGGTTGACAGATGGGGAGGATGAGATCATCCTGGTAACTGAACAAGGGCAGGCACTCCGCTTTGCCGAAGCGGCAGTGCGCGCCATGGGGCGGGCTGCCAGCGGTGTGAATGGCATCAGTTTAGCTCAAGGTGACCATGTGGCGAGTATGGAAGTATTGGAGGAAGGGGGAGAGCTGGTGGTGATCACCACGGGTGGTTATGGCAAACGGACACCGCTCGCAGATTATCCACCTAAGGGGCGTGCAACCGGGGGTGTACAAACGATCGACCCAAAAAGCTTGAAGAGCATTGGTATCATCTCCGCGGGGAGAGTGGTGCAACCTGTGGATGAATTAACGATCATATCAGCTGGGGGAGTTGTGCTACGAACCCGGGTTAAGGATATGAAATGTGGTGGAAGGACAGCCAAATGCGATCTATTGATATCCCTTGAAGGTGAGGATTATGTTGCATCTCTGGCGAGGATTTCTACCGCAGAGCTTCTCCGTGCAGGGGTGAAAGAAGGAGAATGAGGCTGGACAAAACCTGAAAGCTATCCAGGAATTATATATAGCTGCCTGAATGGTGATCAGCTAAAAAAACGGGGGTGCAATTTTCGAGGTGACCAATAGGAATAATACACCCAGGATGATGATCATCATCAGCAACATGAAAGCGACAATAAAACGCTGTACCGGCGTCATCCCTAAAAAATGTCGTTCCTCATGAATAATTTCAACAGGCGGTAATTCTTCTTGCTCTTCGTCTGTGAGTTGAGCGTCTTCGATTTGTTTGCGGAAATCTTCGAACATAATAATTTGCCTCCAAATCAATCAGGTGGTAGGGAGGGACCCTACTGCCTGGGTG
>Ga0153916_10004698_pt1 | contig 10334 bp, 5 predicted proteins | sample Opewatmetagenome_FD_109642 | JGI IMG/M metagenome (GOLD analysis project Ga0153916, IMG submission 109642) | Freshwater wetland microbial communities from Ohio, USA - Open water 3 Core 3 Depth 4 metaG | ecosystem: Environmental > Aquatic > Freshwater > Wetlands | place: USA: Ohio, Lake Erie, Old...
GACGGATTCCTCATCGAGGCGACCTTCCGGCTGGACCTTGACTACACCGCGGCCCAGCGCCTGTTCGGCGTGCAGGGCAACCCCGCCACCTGGTGGGGCGCCCACACGAAGGCGGGCTGCGGGAGCGGCTCGAGCCACGACACCCTGAAGAGCGGAGACCTCGAGATGGCCTACAACGCGTGGATGTCCCAGCTGGGCAACTACGCCTTCGACATCTTCAACGAGTACCAGTATCCGTACACGACCCAGTTCATCGACATCTCGTGGAGCATCACGGGCGCGGGCAGCGCGAACCTGACGCACGTCGTGATCCACACGGGTGGCTGGGGCGCGGAGGCCCTCCTCGCGCGGCTCTTCTACTACGGACGCACGAATTACACGGACGCGCTGACGACGGGCGCCCAACCGACGGGCTGGTGGGGCATGGAGCTGCCGTGGTTCGAGGACTTCCACATGAGCGGGAACCTCACCCAGCGGTCCATGAACTTCACCCTGAGCTCGGTGATGCAGTACCACTTCCAGGAACTCGCCGAAACCGGGAACGACGGCCTCTGGAACACGATCGACGACCAGCCCGTGTGGCAGTGGTCGCCGATCCTCGCGGACTACATCCCCAGCCAGGGCACGCATCGCTACTCGGAACTGGATGCGTACGCGGGCCTGACGTATCTCCACACGACGCCCGGAAGTCCACGGTACGGACAGCAGTACGACTACGACTACGTCCCCGCGGTGTGGCGGCTGACGGCGAGGCAGACCCAGACGTTCATCATGCCCACGGGCGTCGTCGCCTTCCATGACCCGTACAACAGCACGAAGGTGTCGAGCCCTTGGGGCATCATCCAGCACAATGTGACGATGACGTACTCGTACTCCGTGCCGGCCACGGGCGCGTGGTCCTGGAGCGAGGCGACCCACGTCCTGAGCGTCACGGGTCCGACCGTCTTCGCGGATCCCTCGAAGATCGGAACGCCCCCAAGCTACAGCGAAAGCCGCCCGATCTACGTGTTCCGGCGGACTTCGCCCTGAGAGGACTCTGAGAGGAGACATGGCATGACCGAAACCGAAGCACCCCAGCCGAAGACGAGCCGGATCTCGCGCCGCCTCCTGGTCGTCCTCGTCGCGGCCGTCGTCGTGATCGCGGGAGTGGGCGTCGCCGCCTACTTCCTGTGGTTCTCGAACACGAACAAGCCGCCCGTCGCGGACTTCCAGATCGCCGCCGTGAACAATCTCGTCGTCGTCAACGCCTCCGCCTCGTCGGACCCCGACGGCACCGTGGCAGGCTACGAGTGGGACTTCGGAGACGGCGGCAGCGGGACGGGGATCGAGGTCAGCCACACCTACCTCGCGGAGGGGAACTTCACGATCACCCTCCGAGTGAAGGACGACGTCGGGGCCGTGGGCAGCAAGAGCGATACGTTCCTCGTCGCCCTGCGGCCCGTCCCCGTCTTCTCGGCGGACGTCAACCTGCTCAACGTCACCGTGGACGCCTCGGAGGCGACCGCGCTCCGCGGCACCCTGGAAAGCTACGCATGGGACTGGGGCGACGGGAGCCCCGCCGGATCGGGGGAGGTGGCCTATCACGTCTACGCCGCGGCCGGCAACTACACGATCGAGCTGACGGCGACGGACTCTCAGGGGAAGAGCGCCTCGAGCTCCCAGCAGGTGGCCGTCGACCCCACGACGACGATCTACACCCAGCTCTACGGGTTCTGCGACCCGACGTTCCAGAAGAACTGGGAGCTGCGGCGGTCCATCTACGGGGATCTCATCCTGCGGAACACGTATCCCTCGGTGGAGGAGTACCCGTGGGGCTTCTACGAGGGGTACGCGAACCACGACACCGCCCTCTACTGCCTGCACCGGATCAAGGCCCACGGCGTGAACGTCCCGAACTACAACATGAACACGCCCGTGTTCTGGCCGTACCTCGCCCCGACGGACGTGTTCGCGAGCACCCAGAGCCCCTACGACACGACGGGCCAGGTGCTGTCGACCCTCCTCGCGGTCGACGGGTCCGTCTACACGATCGGCCCGGGGCAGACGTTGTGGGTCGGCGGCTTCGACGTCGGAAGCCAGGCCGGGAAGATATGGTCCGCGAGCATCGTGCTGCACTATGCGACGGACGCCGGAACCGGGGCGGGTCTCCAGCTGAAGTGGTCGCTCGCAGGCGGTGCGAACCAGACCCAGGTGATCAAGCTCAAGGACACGGGAGGCGCCTCCACGGCGGACGCCAACTGGACGACGCTGTCCCCGGCCACCGTCACCACATGGTCCGCCGTCCGCTCGATTAACATCTCCATCGCGAACCCGCAGAGCGGCTCCGTGTACGTCGACGCTCTGGAGGTCCTCGTCTACTACGAGACTCCGGCCCCGGCGGCGGATCAGGGCTCCGTCCAGCTCAACTGGTACATCAATTACGCGACGGAGGCGAGTTCCGCAGAGATGGTGCGCCTCGGGTATATGGACACCACGGGCGTGGACGACGGCTACGTGAGCGACCTCCGCGGGACGTACACGATGGACTACGCGACGTCCCAGCGGATCTTCGGTGTGTCGGGCGACCCCGCGGCTTGGTGGGCGCAGCAGGACCCGCGGACCTTCGGCTACGGGCAGGCTCGGGACTCCGCCCTCGAACGGGCCTGGATGAACTGGATCACCTGGAACGGGAACTACAAGTACGACGTCTTCGACGCGTACGAGTACTTCTTCCAGATCTTCGCCTTCGAGCTCAACGCGACGGTCGTCCAGCAGGGGTCGACGAACCTGACGGTCGTCAACTTCCGCATGGTCGCATGGGGCGGCGAGGTCCTCCTCATGCGCTGGTTCTACTGGGGTCCAGCCTCCTACATGAAGGACCCCGGACCGGACGGTGTGTGGGATGAGAAGGTCGCGAACGACGACGTGCCCACGACGCCGCTCGGATGGAACGGCCAGGAGATGACCTGGTGGGAGCAGAGCTACTTCAACGCGACGGTCTCCACAGCGCTGACTTTCACCGCGACGGGAGTGACCGCCTACCAGTTCGGTGCCGGAGCGGACGCGGGTCCCGACGGGGTCTACAAGACCGCGGACGACACGCCGAACTGGAACTGGAACGCGCTGAACGCGGACTACGTGAACGACACAGCCCACCCGCGGAGCGAGGTGCGGTACTACTGGGACAACAACCTTTCCTACGTGCACACGACGCCCGGTGCCCTCGTCTACGGCAAGCCATACTACTACGACGTGACGCCGACCCGCTGGAACCTGAGGCCCGGTGAGACCCTCGTCTTCCACATGCCTCGCGGCATGATGATCTGGTTCGACCCGGTGAAGAGCGTGTGGGACTCCACGGCCGAGGCCGGGAAGGGCGCCCCGCGGTACTCGTATTACTTCGCGCCGCTCACGATCGGGACGATGGACCCCGCGGGCGTCGGCCTGTGGGACGAGCCATCCAAGGTCCTGAGCCTCGCGGGGCCGTTCCCCATGCCGGACACGGGCGTCCCGCCGGCCGCGGGCCTGCCCGGGTTCACGTGGGTCCCCGCGACGTGAGGCGGCCGACGAACAAGGGGCGGCGGACCCGCCCCCCTTTTCCTTTCTCCCGAAGATGCCCCCGCGGAGCTAGCCGAACTTCACGAGACTCCAGGCGTCCAGGTATGTCTTCGTCAGGTCCGCTCCGAGGTCCTTGATGTAGTCGCAGCGTTCGAGGATCGGCGCACCGGTGTATCCGGTGGCCAAATCGCTGTAGATTCGCGGATCCTCTCGCGGGTCCCAGCCGTACTCCGGATAGCTCCGGAGCAGGTCGAAGGAAGCCGCGTTGGGCGTCGCATAGAGGTTCCAGTCCGTGATCGTGGCCCCGACCTGGGGATCCAGGAAGTAGTCGATGAACTCGTGGGCGAGGAAGAGGTTGCGGCTCTCCCTGTGCAGGACCGCGTTGTCGATCCACCGCGAGGTCCCCTGACGCGGCACGAGGTAATCGATCGGTTGCGGCGACGGCGTGTTCGGCCGGATCGCGTACATGATGTCGCCCGACCACGCGGTGTCGATCCACACGATGTCCTGCACGAGGTACGGTCCCTGGTTCTGCGTGTTGAAGTCGAAGAGGTTCGGCTTGATGGAAATCAACGCGTCGCGCGCCTGCTGGATCCGCGTCCCGTCCGTCTCGTTCTGAGACCACTGGTACTCGCCGTTGTACGGCGCGGCGGGGTTCGCGGTCACCGCCGTGGGCGTGTATCCCTTGGCCGCCTGCTCGTCCCAGCCGAGCTTCTTGAAGGTCTGGCCGAACGTGAACCGCACATCATCCATCATCATGAGCTTGCCGACGAGGGGCGCTCCGTGGTACGTCTGCTGCCAGAACACGTCGTACCCGTCCAACTCGAGGTCGTCGCGGGTGAATCCGCGGTCCGTGCGGAAGCCGATCCCCGAGGTGCCCCACTGGTACGGGACGGCGAGGAGATGGCCGCTCGGGCTGCGCCGGGCGTAGCTGTTCGCCGGTTGCGTGTACTGGACCCAGGAGAACAGGTTCGCGTAGTTCGGCAGCCAGTCCGGGTTCATGTTCAGGAGGAGCCCGGCCCTCTCCATCGTCTCGACCTCGTAGTTCGTCGGGAAGATGACGTCGAACTTCTTTCCCAGCTGTGTGATCCAGGTGAACAGCTCCTCGTTGCTCGTGTAGATCTCCTGGATGATGTTGATCGACACACCGTATTTCTGCTGGATGTGGGCCTTGAACCCGTCCAAGAAGGACGACGGCCAGTACTGGTACCACTGGGCCACGTGGAGGGTCGGGCTCTCGATCGTCTCCGGGACCTTCGAGTAGTCGACCGAGGTCGGGGTCACGAAGTACGCGGGGAGCCCTGGGGATCGCCGCGGGCTCAGCCAGACGTAGGCCCCGAGTCCCGCGGCGGCCGCGACGGCGCCTCCGACGACGGCGTACTTCAGGAACCGGCGGCGCGTCACGCCGGGCCGCGGGCCAGCGTCCTCCTGTGCCTCCTCGGCGTCCTCGCTCCGCTCCTCCGGAAGGTCCGGCTTCTCCTCCTCCGATCCCATGAGCATCCCGCACCGCGGTGCGGCCCCTTCAGCCGAACTTGATCTCGCTCCAGGCGTCGAGATAAGCCTTCGTCATGTCCGCCCCGAGGTCCTTCTGCGGCTCGGACCGCTGGAGGATGGGCGCCCCCGTGTATCCGACCGCGTAGTCCCCGTAGATCCGCGGGTCCTCCCGCGGATCCCAGCTGTACTCGGGGTAGGCCTTCAGCAGGTCGAACGACGCGGCGTTCGGGGTCGCGTACAGGTTCCAGTCCGTGATCGTGGCGCCCTGCTGCGCATCGAGGAAATAGTCGATGAACTCGTGGGCGAGGAAGAGGTTGCGGCTCTCCTTGTGGATGACCACGTTGTCCGTCCACTGCGCGCCGCCCATCATGGGGACCCAGTAGTCCACGGGCTGCGGCGACGGCGTGTTCGGCCGGATCGCGTACATGATGTCGCCCGACCACGCGGTGTCGATCCACACGATGTCCTGCACGAGGTACGGTCCCTGGTTCTGCGTGTTGAAGTCGAAGAGGTTGTCCTTGGCGACGAGGAGTTCCGCCTTGGCGCCATTGAGCCTCGCGGGGTCCGTCTCGTTCTGGGACAGCTGGTACTCGCCGTTGTACGGAGGGTCGGGGTTCCGGGGGATGTTCGTGGGGGTGTACCCTTTCGTGACCTGCTCGTTCCACCCGATGCGCTTGTACGTGGTCCCGATCGTCTCGCGCATGTCGTCGAGCATCATCATCTTGCCCGCGACGTTCTGCCCCTTGTACGTCGAGTTCCAGAAGACCTCGTACCCGTCCGCCTCGATGTCCGCGCGGGTCCAAGCCTTGTCCGTGCGGAAGCCGATGCCCGTCGTGCCCCACTGGTACGGGACCGCGAGAAGGGCGCTGCTGCTCGCGCGCCGCGCGTACGAGTTCTGCGCGGTCGTGTACTTCCACACGTCGAACAGGTTCGCGTAGTTCGGCAGCCAGTCCGGGTTCATGTTCAGGACGAGCCCGGCCCTCTCCATCGTCTCGACCGTGTAGTTCGAGGGGAACATGACGTCGAACTTCTTGCCCGATTGCGTGATCCACGTGAAGAGCTCCTCGTTGCTCGTGTAGATCTCCTGGATGATGTTGATTGAAGCGCCGTACTTGGAGAGGATGTGGGCCTTGAACCCGTCCAGGAAGGACGACGGCCAGTACTGGTACCACTGGGCCACGTGCAGGGTCGCGTCCTCGATGTGGTCCGGCACCATCCCGTAGTCCACGGTGTTCGCGTTCACGAAGTAGGCGGGCAGGGCGGGCTTGTTCGTGCCCCCCCGCAGGAGGGCGTAGCCGCCGATGCCCGCGGCCGCGGCCACCACGCCGCCGACGATCGCCCACTTCATGAAGTGGCGCCGGGTGACGCCCGGGCCCGTGGATTCCTCGGTGGGCTCCTCTGCCGACTGCTCCTCGACGTTCTCCGTCTCCTCCGCCTCTCCCGGTTCCTGTTCATCCCCGTCCATGCTACGGCCTCACGTCACATGGCTCAGCCTGCTGCGAGTTGCGTGGAGCGCTGGGCGCGCCGCACTCCTGCCGTGTCCCGCCCCGTCCGCGGGCGATGTCTCCATACCCTGGTCTCTCGGTATCGACCACCTACCGGACGATCGAGACGCTCTGGGGTTTCCAGCCGATGGCGACCTGGCTCCCCACCTTCGCGTACTCGCCGATGTCCTTGATCTGCACTGCAACGGTGATTTTCGGTCCCTGGGGTAGCTGCACGGTCAGCCTGCCCGAGGACCCCGTGTACACCTCGTCGACGATCGTGCCCTGGTAGCGGTTCTCGCATTCCTCCGCCTCGCGCCCCATCCGGATCTTCTCCGGGCGGACCGACAGGAAAACGGGCTGCTGCAGGCTGAGCCCCTCCCTCGGCGCGAGGGACTCGATGCCGCCGTGTGAGATGTGGGCCATCTCGTCCACGCGCTCGACGACGCCCTGCATGAGGTTCGTCTCGCCGATGAAGCCCGCCACGAACTTGGTCGCCGGGTGCTCGTAGATCAGGCGCGCGTCGCCGATCTGCTCGATGTTCCCCTTGTCGATGACGGCGATGTCGTCCGACATCGTCAGGGCTTCTTCCTGGTCGTGCGTGACGAAGATGAACGTGATCCCGAGGCGCTTCTGCAGCTTCTTCGTCTCGACCTGCATCGCCTTGCGCAGTTTCAGATCCAGCGCGCCGAAGGGCTCGTCCAGAAGGAGGACGCGTGGCTCCGTGACGAGGGCGCGCGCGAGCGCGACACGCTGCCGCTCTCCGCCCGAGAGCTGCGTGATCCGCCGGTCCCCGTACTTTTCCGTCGGGAGCTCGACGAGGCCGAGCGCCTCGCTCACCTTGCGCTCGATGAAGTCCTTCGACTTGCGGCGCATCTTGAGGCCGAAGGCGATGTTGCCGCTGACGGACAGGTGCGGGAACAGGGCGAGGCTCTGGAACACCATGCTCGAGTCCCGCTCGTACGGCGGGAGGCTCGTGACGTCCCGCCCGCCGATGTAGACCGTGCCCTTCGTGGGTCGCTCGAGGCCGCCGATCATCCGCAGGATCGTGGACTTCCCGGATCCGCTCGGTCCGAGGAGGGTCATGAAGTGACCCTTCTCGATCTTGAAGGATACGTCCTTCACGGCCTGCACGCTGTTGTCAAAGACCTTCGTCAGATGGCGCACTTCGACGTCATAGTCGACCAGGCTACGCGCCTCCTCCCGTTCCACCCCAAGGTTGAGGCACGTTCCGGATTCCTTCGGAACCGACATTATGATTGTGTATGTTCTTCAGATACGGGCCGTGGGCGGGCCCGGCGGGCGCCTCGAGACCGCGATGCACAAACCCGTCCCGCAAGGGGGCGGCGTCGTCCCGCCGACGTTGGTCTGGGCCCCCATATGCACCGGCATTACAGGTCGTAGGGTGCGTATATATACCATCCGAGCGAGTCCGTCCCGGGGATCGCTCTTTTCATGGGGAGCCCTTTGGCGAGGAGGAGTGTTTGAACCCATCATCTTCTTCGACCGGGAGCGAAGCGAAGGCTCCCGCGTCGACTTCCAAGCCTGCGCCTCGAACGACAAAGCCCCGGCCGGCCGCCGCCAAGAAGCTCTCGACGCACGACCGGACGTACGGCAGCGCCATGGGCCGCGCGATCATGCGCGGAACTCGCGGGCGCGGGATCCGCGCCGCGATCGTCCTGGGCCCGCCCGTCGGGTGGATGGTCATCTTCCTGCTCGTCCCCATGCTCCTCGTCGGGATCTACGGGTTCGCCTGGGTGGACAACCAGACCTACATGGTCTCGTTCAACCCGCCCACCCTCTCGAACTACGCGTCCGCCCTGGATCCGAACTGGGTCGTGCTGCCGCTCCTCCTGAGGACCTTCGCGGTCGCGGGGCTCGCGACCCTCGCCTCCCTTCTGATCGGATACGCGATCGCCTACTACGTCGCGCGGATCGTGAAGGAGTCCCGCCGCGGGATCCTGATGTCCCTGATCATCATCCCGTTCTGGGTCAGCTTCGTCGTCCGGATCTTCGGCCTCTTCGCCTTCTCCACGCCCGGCGGCTTCATCGCGGTCTGGCTGCACGCGAACGGCCTGGGATTCATCGCGGACTTCATGACGGCCTCCCTGAAGGTCCCCTCCCTCCAGATGCTGATCTTCACGCTCATGTACACGTGGATCCCGTTCACGATCCTCCCGCTGTTCACGAGCCTCTCCAAGATCGACCCGCTCGTCCTGGAGGCGGCCTCGGACCTCGGGGCCAGCCGGATGCGGACGTTCCTCCACGTGACCCTGCCCCTCAGCTTCCCGGGCATCGTCACCGGCTCCATCCTGACGTTCATCACCGCGGTGGGCGCCTTCGTCGAGCCCGACATGGTCGCGGGCGCGGACTGGAAGCTCATCGGTAACTACGTGTACCTGTACTTCAGCAGCCCCGCAGGGCTTCCCATGGGCGCGGCGGCGTCCGTACTGATCATGGTGTCCACCCTGATCTTCATCATGATCTACACCCGCTACGCCGAGGCGGAGGACACGGGGGTGGTGAAGGAGTCCAAGTTCTGGGGCAAGGTGCGCACGCTGGTCCGGCCGAAGCGGCCTGTCCCGGCCAAGCTCCCGCCGCCCGCCAAGACGCCCGCGCCCAAGCCCACGCCCTCCCCCTCGAAGACCCTCGAGTCCGCGGACGGCGGCGAGGCCGTCGTCTTCCAGGAGCGGGTCGGGAGCGTCCCGCGGAGCGGGTTCGAGAAGGGATGGGACGTGTTCGTCGAGAAGACGGGGAAGTATGTCCTCGGACTGATCACCTACGGCGTGATCCTCATCCTGTTCATGCCGCTCATCCTCGTGGCGGTCTTCTCCTTCAACAGCGCCCAGGACTCGTTCGGCACGTGGAGCGGCCTGTCCCTCAAGTGGTACACGGGCGAAGGCATCGGCACGCCCCAGGAGGTCCTCGGGCTCTTCTCGGACCCGCAGATCATGAGCGCCCTGTCGAACAGCGTGGTCGTCGGCGTCCTGTCCTCCTTCTTCGCCCTCATCCTGGGCATGGCCGCGGCCTACGCGATCGAGCGGTTCTTCTTCCGCGGCAAGGACACCCTGAAGTCCGTGATGTACCTGGGCCTCGTGATCCCGAGCATCGTCCTCGGCGTGTCCATCGCCATCCTGATCCGGTTCCTCAACGACTTCGCCCTCGACCCTATCGGCAACTCCCTGGGCGGGGACCTGCACTGGTACATGGGCCTCGCGTCCATCATCGTCGGGCACACGACGTTCAACATCCCCCTGGCCACGCTCGTCCTCCTCATCAGCTTCCGGGAGTTCGACCCGTCCCTCGAGGAGGCCGCGATGAACCTCGGCGCGGACGAGCTGACGACGTTCTTCAAGGTCACGATCCCCAACATCATGCCGGGCATCGTGTCGGCCATGCTCCTCTGCTTCACGTTCAGCTTCGACGAGCTACCCGTGACCACGTTCCTGAAGGGCCAGGGCGTCGAGACCCTTCCCGTGGTCATCTATAGCTTGATCATGAAGAAGTGGCTCACGCCGGAGATCAACGCCGCGTCCACGCTGATCCTCGTGCTGTCCATCGTCTTCGTGATCGCGGCGAACAAGTTCCAGAAAGGCGGGACGCTCTTCCGGATTTAGGATCCGCGCGCGCCCCCGGACGGGAAGACCCAGCGATTGCCAGCGACCCCACCGGTGGGACCGGGCGACGGTGCGCCGCGGGCGCGATACATACAGTCGCAACGGAGCCCTATTGACCCCTTTCCGGATTCGCCCCTTGGAGGAGCCACAGAATGAAGGTCATGGTCCTGGGAGCGGGTGCCATCGGTTCGCTGACCGCCAC
>Ga0153916_10004699_pt1 | contig 10333 bp, 8 predicted proteins | sample Opewatmetagenome_FD_109642 | JGI IMG/M metagenome (GOLD analysis project Ga0153916, IMG submission 109642) | Freshwater wetland microbial communities from Ohio, USA - Open water 3 Core 3 Depth 4 metaG | ecosystem: Environmental > Aquatic > Freshwater > Wetlands | place: USA: Ohio, Lake Erie, Old...
CGATTCCCGGGCTTTAACGGGATAGCTTCCCAGGGCGACTTTTTTCATGAAATCAGGCGCCTTCGGACCCGGGTGGCAACTGCTTATAAAAATCAGAGTGCTCTGAAGATGCGTTTTCGAGCCCGCCGATTCAAAACATTTTTCGACGAGGGCCAGGCTTTCGTCGTTCGTCGCCCGGCCCAGCCAGTAAACGGACGTTTCGGAAAAATCGTAGCTCTGGTCCGGGTCCAGCAGCGAAACGTCGAGAAGACCGTCTTTTTGCGAGTGAAGGAACAGGAGGGCTGCCGGCGCGGGAGAGTCTTCCTTTTGGCCTTCCACATCCACCCGGTTCTTGCCGCTGCCGATTTCGTCGATCTTGATCCTGGTTTCTTTCGCGCCGATCACGAAGCCTTCCGAAATGCGGCCTTCCCCTCCCCGGTGGATCTTGTGCCGGCTTTCAAACAGATAGGCCGTAAAATAAAGGTCTCCGACCTTGGCTTTTCGGGCTTCTCCGCCTGCCGATTCGATTTTCTTATCCAGCCCAGCCGTGCTTGCACTGAGGTCAGCCACCTTACCTTTCAAAAAGCCGGGAGCTTCGCCGGAAGGAAGTCGGGGTTCGGCTGCTAAAGGGAGGGCCATGTACATCGTTAATAAAAAAGCTAAGAGAGGAACAAGCGCAGCATAGGCCGTCCGGCATTGGCTTCGCCGGAATTGCTGCCCGGACACGTTTCTCCCCCCGGCACCTTTTTTTTCATTTCTTAAGGAATTCAATGGTTTTCTCCCGTCTGGAATCTACTTGTCCAGGATTTCCTTGAGGAAGGCCATGGCTTCCTCGCTTTTGCTCTGGCCGAGCCAGAAGATGAGCTGCTTTTTGAGCTCCAGATCCTTTTCCTTCCTGGCCATCGCGATCATGGTCTGGACGGCCTTGGGGCCGTGGTTTTGGCCAACCGAAAAGATGATCTGTTTTTTGACCTTGGCATCGTCTGTTTTGTTGTAGATGTCCAGAAGGAGGTCCAGAACTTCATCGCCCCCTCCTTGGCCGATCCAGAAGACGGCGCGTTCTCTCGCTTTCACGTTTTTATCGTTCCTGGCGATATCCATGAGTTTCGCTCTTGCTTTTTCGTTTTTGTTCTGGGCCAAAGACATGATGATGCTTTCCTTGATCGAGACGTCCGAGATTCTGTCGTAAATCCCCATGAGGGAAGCGACGCTCGCTTCGTCCCTCTTTTGACCCAGCCAGAAGATAGCGCTTTTCTGCAGTTTCGGGTCCTTTTCGTTCTTGGCGATCTCGAGGAGTTTCGCCTGGGCTTTTGGATTATTGCTCTGGGCGAACCCGTAAAAGAGGCGCGTCTTGAGCTTATCGTCCGCGGCCTTCTCATAGACCTTGAGAAGGGCGTCTATGCTCGCCTCATCGTTTCTCTGGCTTAGCCACATCACGGCCATATTCTGGACTCTCGGGGAAGGATCCGAAACGGCCAGCTCGGTCAGGATTGGCAGGACCCGGGCGTCGTGCGATTGGCCGAGGACCATCAGGGCTTTTTCGCGGAGTTCGGGCCTCTTCTCCTCTTTAGCCATTTTTTCCAGGATGGGAAAAGCCTTCTCTTTGTCCATGCTCATCAGGGCGTCAAGCGCGATAAGCTTGATCTCAAGGTCAGGGTCCATCGGCTTTTTTTGCCCGCTCTCGACTCCTCCCAGGACTCCGCCGATGACGCCGCCTTCGACGCCTCCAATAACACCGCCTTCCACACCGCCCAGAATCCGGCCGTTGAAGTATTTCCGGTATTCAGACAACCCGCCTCTGGCCAGCGCTTCAGCGATCTGAATCTGGAGGATCTTGGCGTCCCTGGCCCAGGAGTTCTCGGGCATCTGTTCAAGCAACTGGTTCAATCGTTCGATGGCCTCTTTTCTCTTCTCGAGCTGGAGCTCCATGTTCTCGAGCGAAGCGGCGTGTTTGTCCAAGCTGTACCCGAGCCAATAGAGCGATTCCCCATAATAGCCGCTTTTCGAATAATCTTTAGCGATTTTTTCCAGGTCTGTTATAGCCTTCAGCCAGGCTTTGTCATAGATAGCTTTTTTGGCATCCTCATAAACGACCCGGGCTTTCTCATAGGCGTCCTTGGCCTTTTCTTTTTCCTGGGCGCCGGCAAAGCCGCCGAGGATAAAAAAGAAGGCCAGACAGAAGATAATTCCTTTCGTCTTTTTCATATTTTTCCTCCTAAAGTGTCTTGAGAACTTCCATTTTAAAAAGGATTCCTCTCTGATCGATAAGGTCCTTGATCTGAGAGGGAGCCTGTTCGCTTTGGCTGGGCTGGTTGGCAATCTCTTTTAAGACAAGGTCCAGATCGTCCAGAAGTTCAGCCGCGGCCGGGTCTTTTTCGGCCAGGATGCGCTTGAGCAGCAAATTCTGAAGGAGCAACCCGCGAACGATTTTTTCGTCGATGACGATCTTTTTTGTCCCTTGATCGCCCGCCGTGTAATGGGCGTATTCGAGCAGCACCGGCTTGATATCATCAAGATGTGAGCTCAAAGCTGGTTGAAGGCTCACCGGCGAAGCAGTCATTGGCGAGGCTATCTGGACGGGTTTCTGGGACGGGGCGAACCAGTATTTTCCGATGACAATCCCCAGGATAAGGACCGCCGCAATGGCCGAGCCGGCATAGACCCAGCGCCAACGCGGGAAAAGGGGTGCTTTATTTTTCGCGGGCGTCCTCGAAATCCCTGACTGAATCTTTTGCCAAGAGCGTTCGCAGTCCGGTTCGGCCGCGAGCGCAGGCTTGTGTTCGTCCAGAAGCTTGAAAACCTTTTTTGTGTATTCCATTTCCGCCGCGCAAGCCCGGCACTCCCGAACATGCCGGTCCAGGACCGCCCGGTCTTTTTCATCCAATTCGCCGTAAAGACTGAGAGTGATGAGATTCGTGGCTTTTTTACAGTCCATAGTCGTTCTCCATAATCAAGCGCCTGAGGCGCTTTTTGATCGTATCGATAGCCCGGAAAAGATGTTTCTTGACGCTTCCCTCGGTCGAGTTCATGTATTCCGCGATCTCCCGAGTGTTATACTCCTGGTAATGTCTCAGGATGAAAATCATCCGCTGTTTAGGGGACAGGCTGTTCAGGGCTTGATCGATTTTTCCCCGGATTTCTTTGTCCAGGGCTGTTTTTTCCGGGTTGGACCGGGGGGAATTCGCCCTCACGTCCACCACCTCCTCCGTGTCCAGGGAATGCGCTTCCCTGACCTTATTCCTCCTCAAGGCGTCTATGCTGGCGTTGACGCAGATCCGGTTTAGCCAGCAGCCGAAATTCACTCCTTTCTCCGGGCTGTAGTTGTGCAGCGCATGATAAGCCTTGATAAACGTGTCCTGGAGGACGTCTTCGGCATCCTCGGCATTTTTAAGATAGCGGAAGGCGATTCCAAAAACCTGCTGCTTGTTTTCCTCGAACAGGGACCGGAAGGCCAGGGTGTCACCTGCCTGGGCTAGCCGGATCAGATTGAGTTCTTCCATGTCTTGTCTATATATATCAAAACGGACGGACAGGCCTATCCGTTGACAGGAATTTACCGGTGGAGAGGCGGCGAAATGAGGGCGCCCGAAGGAGTACCGTTCTTGTCCTTGTTCCTATTTTTTCGGCGCCGGGATGGTAATATCGATCACGTTCACCGCTCCCAGCGTCGAAAGAGGTTTGTCGAAGTCTTCTTTTTTGCCGACCACCAGAATCTGGACTTTGTCCGGCTGCAGATATTTCTTTGCCACCCGGAGCACGTCGGCCTTGCTGACTTTTTCAACCCCCGCCTTGAGCCTTTCGGTAAAATCGAGCGGATAGCCGTAGTAGGCGTAGGTCATCAGGCGGTTGACGATCTGGGATTTGCTCTCAAAGTTGAAGACGTAGGAATTGAGATAGCCGTCCTTGGCTTTGGCCAACTCTTCGTCCGACACCTCCTGTTCCGTGATCTTCTTCAGCTCTTTCAACATGATGTCGATCGCATAGACCGTCGACTGGGATTTTGTCTGGGCGCCGCAGCTGAACGTGCCAGGATAGATATAGGAGGCGCCGTAATCTCCCCAGACGCTGTAGGCCAAACCCTCATCCGTCCGGATCCGCTTGAACATTCGTTCGAAAGAAAGGATGAAATTCATGATGTTGAGAGCGGGGTAGTCCGGGTTGTTCATCAGGCCGCCGATGTGGCCAAGCATGATGTTGGATTGGTTGACGTCGGGTTTGTCGATGAAATTGACCGTGTACTTATAGTCGTAGCTGACTTTGGGCCAGGGCTGAGTCGAAAGAACGCCCTTTTTCCACTTTGCCAGCGCCGTCTTGATCTTGTTGACCATATCCGCGCTCTTGAAGTCTCCCCAGACGGCTATGGACGTGTTGTTGGGATGGAGATACGTATTGTAGAAATCGATGATATCCTGCCTGCTAATGGCATCGATGGTTGCATATTCCGTGTGCCTGGCATAAGGGCTGTCTTTGCCATACATCAATTTGCCAAACTCGCGGTTGGTGATGCTTGAGATGTTGTCATTCCGGCGGGAAATATTTGTCTTCTGCTGAAGCTTGGCGAGTTCGATCTTATCATCGCTGAACGCGGGCTCGGTCAAAATATCCGCCAGGATGCTCAGGGCTTTGTCGAAGTCTTCTTTGAGAACCGAGACGGAGAAATAGCCTGAGGTCGTTCCGACTGCTGTTGAGACCGAGGCAGCCAGGGTATCCAGTTCTTTGTCAATCTGGTCGCCGGTTTTTGTCTTTGTTCCGCCCGTCCGAAGGACCTGTCCCGTGATAGAGGCCAGCCCGATCTTGCCGATGGGTTCGAAAACCGAGCCAGTCCTGACCATAGCCCAGAGATCGATCGTGGGAAACTCGTGGTCCTCAACCAGGAAGAGCTTGAGCCCGTTGGGGAGTTCTGCCTTTTCGACCTTGGGCATTTTGATAGGGTTGAGGGGCCCGAAGACGAATTTGTCTTTCGGTCCCTTCTGACCGTAGGCCGTCCCCAAAAAGAAGGCTAAAAGGAGGAGTCCTGTGAAAATTTTATTCGCCACGTTCTCTTTTTTCATTGTCGTCTCCTTGCCCCGACCTTATTTCTCGGGAATGATCTCGCCGATAGTCCTGTTGGTTTTGATGAGGTACTGGCCGGCCACCCGTTTGACGTCCGCAGCCGTGAGGGCTTTGATTTGGTCAATTTGTTCGAGCCCCTTTTCAAAGCCGCCCAGGACCACATCGGCGTATGTGAGGAGAGCCGCCATCTGGGAGTTGGACGTCATTTGATTGAGGATATTTTTAATAGCCGTCCTCTTGAATTTAGTCAGCTCGTCCTCGGTCACAGATTCCTTTTTGATTTTCTCAATTTCTTCCTCGATGGATGTCAGGCATTCCGCTGATTTCTTTCCTGCTGCCGGGACCGCAAAGAAAACAATAAGATTGGGGAACTTGTCGCTGGGAAAACCGCTGGAGCTGGATGCGGCGACGGCGATCTTTTTTTCCTTGACCAGAGTCTGATACAGCCTTGAGGACCGACCCTGACCGATGATATTGGCCAACGCTTCCAGAGCGCGGCTGTCTTTGTTTTTTGCATCCGGCATATGGTACCCGACAAGCAGATACGGCTGGGCCTTGGCGCTCACGATCACATGGCGTTCTCCCCATTTTTCAGGCTCCTTGGTCCTGACGGGCTCAGGCTTGGGGCCGCTCGGAATTCGGCTGAAATAGAGTTCAGCCAGTTTGAAGACCTCTTCCGCTTTAACGTCCCCGACAACAGCGACAGTCAAGTTGCTGGGGCCATAATATTTTTTAAAATACTCCTCAACGTCCAGGCGCGTGATGGATTGGAGGTCCGACATATGGCCGACGACTTCATGATGATAGGGATGGGCCTTAAATGCCACGGCCATGAAGTCCTCAAAGAGTTTTCCTGTCGGCCGCGTCTCGAGACCGAGCCGGCGCTCCTCCATGATCACATCCCGCTCCTTGTAGAATTCGCGAAAGACGGGATTCAGAAACCTGTCGGATGTCATGGCCATCCAGAATTCCAGTCGGTTCGAAGGGAGGTAATTGATGTACTGGGTGGCGTCGTTTGAAGTATACGCGTTCACGCCGGCGTCCCCTTCCCGCATCATCATGTCGAAATACTCATTGTTGACGACATAGTCCTTGGCCTTTTTCTCGAGGTCGGTGAACTTGGCCTCGAGCTCTTTGATTCTTGCCTTGTCGGGAGTCGCTTTGGCCTCTTCCCTTTTCCATTGGTCGTAGACGGCGTCCAGTTCGCTGAGGACCTTGCATTCGGCCGCAAAATCCTTTGTCCCGACCACTTTTGAGCCCTTGAAAGCCATATGCTCTAAAATGTGGGAAATCCCGGTAATGCCGTAGGATTCGTTGGCGCTTCCCACGTCGGCATAGACATGAAAAGCGGCGACGGGAGCGTCGTGTCGTTCAAGGACGATGAACTTCATGCCGTTGCCAAGGGTATGGACTTTGACCTGTTTTACGAGCGCTTCGAATGTCTGAGCCTGAGCGGACAGGGTGACAGACACGAAAACCGTCAAGAAAAGAACCGAGAGAAAATACGTCTTTGACTTTCTGACCATGTGTTGGACCTCCTTGAGCGGCCTTGATTGCTTTTCTTACTGTATCACGGGCAAAAGTGGATGTCAAAATTGAACCCAATGTTGAAAATTTATGATAGACAAAGGCTGCCCTTTTTTGTTTAAATGAACGCGATAAATTATGGCTAACAAGATCGACCGAGCCGTCACAGAAATGCTGGAAAACATCGTTGGCCCAGAGAATGTCCTGACCGACCCTGACAAAATGCTCGATTACGGCCATGACGAGTTTTCTCTCCGCGACATAAGCCGGATTCCGGATCTCGTCGTCAAGCCGAGGACGGCGGGGGAGGTGGCGGCGGTTCTCCGGCTGGCTCATGAACATAGGATTCCGGTGACGCCCAGGGGCGGAGCGACGGGGCTTTGCGGAGGTTGCGTGCCCTCCTCCGGCGGGATCGTCCTTTCCCTCGAGAAAATGAACAGAATCCTGGAGATCGATCCGGACAATCAGATGGCCGTCGTCGAAGCCGGCGTCACCCTTCGGGATTTTGAACAAGCCATCGAGGACGCAGGATTCTATTTTCCCCCTCATCCGGGTGAAGAAAGCGCTATGATCGGTGGAATGATCGCCACCAATGCCGGCGGCAGCCGGGCCGTCAAATACGGCGTGATCCGGAACTATGTCCGAGGACTTGAAGTCGTCGTGCCGCCCGGCGAGATCATCCATCTCGGCGGCAAGCTGGTCAAGAGCAGCACCGGCTACAACCTTCTCCACCTTTTCATAGGCTCAGAAGGAACGCTCGGCGTCATCACGGCGGCGACCATTCAATTCCTGACCAAGCCGGCGGTGACGCGGTCGCTGGTGATCCCGTTTGCCGGCCTGGAAAAAGCCATCGAGACCGTTCCTCTTATATTTAGAAAAAAGATCGTGCCTCTCGCCCTGGAATTTGTTCCCCTGGACGTCATCAAGATCTCGGAAGAGCACCTTCATAAGAGATGGCCCTGTTCTCAGGGTGAGACGCATCTCCTCGTCATCCTGGATGCCCAGAGCGAAGAAGAGATGGACCGCTTATCGCAGGCCGTGGCCGAAGCCGCCCTGGAGAATGAGGCGCTCGATGTTTTCATCGCCGACACGGCCAAGAAGCAGGAGACCGTTCTGGATATCCGCAGCAAGATCTACGAGGCGATCAAATCGGAGACGATCGAGATCCTGGACATCTCGATCCCCCGGGCGGAAATCGTCAGCCATGTCAAGAAAGTCCAGGAAGTTTCGCGCCGATACGACATCTGGCTGCCGACCTTCGGCCACGCCGGAGACGGGAATGTCCACACTCACATCATGAAAGCCCGCTATGAAAACGGCGCGGTCATCCCGCTTCCCGAAAACGAATGGAGAGAAAAGTCGGAGAAGGTGCGGGAAGAGCTTTATGAGGACTGCCGGGCCAGGGGAGGGGTCATTTCCGGCGAGCACGGCATCGGCCTTGTCAAAAAGAAATATCTGGCCTTTAGCCTGGAGCCGAAGCAAATCGAGTTGATGAAGGGCTTGAAAAGGGCCTTCGACCCCAACAATATTTTAAACCCCGGCAAAATAATCGATTAGAGCATGAAAATCCTTGTCCTCGGCGGGACGCGTTTTTTCGGCTATCACATCGTCCGCCGGCTCCTCGAGGACGGCCATGACCTTACGCTTTTCAACCGGGGAGTGACGGCCGATGACTTCGGCAGCCGAGTCCAGCGGATCCACGGCGACCGCAATGACCGTGAGCGATTTTACAAACTCCTGCGAAACAAGGCTTTTGATGTGGTCTTGGATATGATCGCCTTCAAGGCGGAAGATAGCGACGCGGCGGTCCGGACGTTCCAGGGAAATATCGGCCATTTCATTCATATCAGCACGGGCTCGGTCTACGTCGTGACAAAGGATTTTCCCTGTCCCCTGCGCGAGGAAGACTTTAACCGTGAGCTTCTTCCGATGCCGGAAAAAGCCGACGAAATGTGGCTTTACGGATACCACAAGCGGAATTGCGAAGAGGTCCTCCGGGAAGCCCACGAAAAACATGGTTTTCCGGTGACGATGCTTCGCCTTCCGATCGTCATGGGGGAAAAGGACCATACGCTCCGGGCCTATTCTTATTTTATCCGGATCGAGGACCGCCGGCCCATCATCCTTCCTGACGCCGGGATGAATGTTTTTACCCATATCTACCAAGGCGATATCGTCAAGACCGTGGCCTCGAATGTGATGAATCGAAAGAGCTTTGGCCAGGCTTATAACTTGGCCATGGCGGAGGTGATGAGCGTTCGGAGTTTTGTCCTCAAATCGGCGGACTTCTTGGGGAAAAAGCCTGAAATCGTCGATGTGCCCTGGCAGGTCTTGGAAGAAACCGGGCTCGGGACCTCCCTGTCGCCTTTTTCAACCCGCCGGCCGTTCATCCTTTCGACTGAAAAAGCGAAGCGAGATCTGGATTTCTCTTCGACGCCGGTGGATGTTTGGCTGGGCAAGACGATTTCCTGGTTCATGGAACATTACAAGGGCGAATTGCCGGATAACTACAAGGCGAGAGCCAAGGAAATCGACTTTGTGCGGAAGTTTCGCGAAGCGGTCCGCTCCCTAAAATCAAATTGAAATCCCCTGGGTTTTTCATTATAAATAGGAGTTAGGGGAGAAAGGAAATCCAAAAACACACCCGAATATTTTTTTAGGGGGTACAATGGAAAGAATCACAGAAATCTTTGTCATCCTGGAAAACAAACCGTCCAAGCTTGGGGAACTGTGCGGCACGCTGGCTGAGAACGAGATCAACATCGAAGCCATCGGCGTTTTTCAGGATACCGCCAAACTTTACGTCAAAAATGTCACCAAAGTGGTGAAGCTCCTGTCCAAGGCGAACTACACGACCGAGCTCCGCGATGTCCTCTTGGTCGACCTTGAGAACCGGCCGGGCGCGCTGGCCGAAGTCACGTCCAAGCTGGGAAACAAAGGAATCAACATCGAATACTGCTATGCGACTCTGAGCCGCAAAGGAAACGCGACCTCGATCATCCTGGATGTCTCAAACATAGACAAGGCCATCGAACTCCTCCAGAGCTAAGATTGACAGCGATAATTCCCTTTGATATAAGCAAAGGGAAAACTTGATTCAAGCAACAAGAGATTCCATTTATCCACAATCACTTTCGGTTTGTTCCTGGAGAATCTCGATATTATCATTGATCCTGTGAATGGCGACGCATTCCTGATTTGTCGTCACGGGGAGAGAAGCGAGGTGGCGATAGATATCTTACGATCATCGAATAATCCCAGATATTAAGGAGGTGAGGATGAGAGGGAAAGGGATACGAGCGGCGCGGCTCGTCGCGCTTTGGTTGTCTATCGGAGCAGCCTTTGCAGGAGCCCAGGATCTGAAAAACCTGGTCAAAGTGCTTTATCCAATTCCTTCAGCCACCGGAAACGAGGAAGCTCTGGCCGCGAAGATCGAGCAGTCTTTGCCGAAGAGCGCCGTCATGGAAAAGGACCCTCTGGGGAGCCTTTATGCGGGCTGGGGAAAAGGCGAGCCACGGCTGGCTGTGCTGACCGCTCTCGATGAGTATGGTCATATCGTGAGCGGGATCACTCTGGATGGCTATCTGAGGTTGGACCGGGCCGTCCAGCCTCCGCATCCCCTCTTTGATTCCTACCTGCTCGGCCATCCGGTCATGATATCGACCCAAAAAGGACTTCTTCAGGGCATCGTTTCCCAACCGGCTATGCATCTTCTGACGCGCGAAAGAAGGGAAGAGCTCTCCAGGAGCTTTTCCCTCGATATGGTCTATTTGGA
>Ga0153916_10004700_pt1 | contig 10333 bp, 12 predicted proteins | sample Opewatmetagenome_FD_109642 | JGI IMG/M metagenome (GOLD analysis project Ga0153916, IMG submission 109642) | Freshwater wetland microbial communities from Ohio, USA - Open water 3 Core 3 Depth 4 metaG | ecosystem: Environmental > Aquatic > Freshwater > Wetlands | place: USA: Ohio, Lake Erie...
ACTGAACATGGGTCATCGTCTCTCCAAAATCTACACTCGCACCGGTGACGACGGCACCACCGGGCTGGGGGATGGCGTGCGCGTCAGGAAAGACAGTCCCCGGATTGAGGCCATTGGCGCCGTCGATGAACTGAACAGTCTGATCGGCTTGCTGCTGACCCATGACCTGCCGGAAGAAATCCGGATCACGCTGACAAATGTTCAACACGATCTTTTCGATTTCGGCGGCGAGTTGAGTATCCCGGGCCGCACGGCGATCACGGAAAGCCAGGTCGACTATCTGGAAACCACGCTGGACAAATTGAATGCGGAACTCAAGCCGCTCAAGGAATTCATCCTTCCCGGCGGGACACAGGCCGCGGCCGTGTGTCATCTGGCGCGCACCGTCTGCCGCCGCGCCGAACGCCGCGTCATTCAGCTGGGTAACGCGGAAAAAATCAGTGCCGCGGGCGTGAAATACCTGAACCGTTTCTCAGATCTTCTGTTCGTGCTCGCGCGCACGCTCAACGCCCAGGCCGGCCAGCCGGATGTGCTGTGGCAGCCGGGGAAGAACCGCTAGATCGTCTCAATGGTGCGATTTAGTTCGCGCCTGCTCCAGCGCCGCGCACACCCGCTCGGCGCCTTCCAGAATCCTTGGACCATTGCGATGAATCAGGTCAGGCGGGACAAAAAACAGGTTACCGTCCTTGACCGCTGCCAGCCCCGGCCAGGCGCGCCAGCGCGTCTGCCATTCGGGCCATAGCGATTCCATGCCACTCGCAAGGATAACTTCCGGGTTCTTCTGCAACACCGCCTCGATACCGATCTGCGGGGTCAGAACCGGAAGATCCGCAAACACGTTTTGCCCCCCGCACAGGCGGATGACATCGCTGATAAGGTGCTCACCATTTATTGTCAGCAGGGACGCATCGAGAATCTGGTAGAACACCCGGGCTGCCGGGTGGTTGCCATAGCGATGACGCAATTGGGTATGATGCCGGCGGAATTCCTGGCTCGCCTGCATGGCCGCCTTCCCGGTTCCGGCAAGCTGGCCGATCCGTTCCATCAAATCGGGTACATCGCCGATGCGGCGCGGTTCTGTCGCGAAAACAGGGAACCCGAGCTCACGCAATCGTTCTATCTGCCCGGAAGGATTACCGCTTTGCCAGGCGACAATTAGATCCGGCTGCAAGGCCACGATTGTCTCGAGATCCAGGCTCACGCCACCTACTCGGGGAATTTTCTTCGCGGCCTCGGGATAATCGCTGTACTCCGCCGCTCCCACGATATGCTCCCCGGCGCCGACCGCGAACAGCATTTCGGTCGCGTGCGGCGCCAAACTGATAATGCGGCGCGCCGGGTTTTTGAGCACCACTGTTTTTCCTGCATCGTCCCGCACAGAGATTTCCGCGTGGGCGGCTGAAAACACGGCGCAAAAACAAAGCAACCGGACGGCTGTCCGGATGACCGCCAGAAACGAGTTCAACCGGCAGTGGTCGCGCGGAAAAAATACAGGCATTACAGGCTACCGGCGTGAAACAACAACTGCGGAAAATCAGATTCGCCATTTTTCTCAACGCGAATACGGGTGATTCCGGCATTCGGAACCTGCATGCGGAAAAGATTCTTCATTGGGGTACCCAGCACATGGCTGATCGCCATGCGGATGACCCCGGCGTGCGCGACGATCAGCACGTGCTTGCCGCCGTGCGACTCCAGAATGTTGTACCAGGAAGCCACGACGCGCTCGTGAAATGATGCAAGCGGTTCAGCGTCGGGCGGGGCATGCGCGAGTGGATCGTTCCAGAAGCGCGCCAGTATTTCCGGATCGGATCGGGTCAGTTCCGCGGATGTCTTGCCTTCCCAGGCACCGAAACCAAGCTCCATCAACCGCGGGTCCATTTCCAGAGGCAAGCCATGACGCTGCGCCAGCTCGCGCGCGAAATCGGCACAGCGGGTCAGCGGCGAGCTGATGATAACGTTCCAGGGTGAATGATCGGCGACCGCCCGGCGCATCTGCTCCCATCCTATGTCGCTCAGGGGATCGTCCGTGCGCCCGCGGTATTTTTTGCCGCCGACGGGTTCGCCATGGCGTATGAAATCCAGCGTGGTGACCAATCTACCCATTAGTGCAAAAGGAAATCTCGTTGCACAGTGGCGCGAGCAAACTGCTCATGCGCAGAGCAGCCGATCAGACGGACAGGATGCCGACAAGGTGGGCAGCGGTCATGAGTATTCCGACCACGAGCCACAACAACAACACGCGCCACACCAGGGCCACGACACGCTGAACATGTCCGGCATCCGGCACGGCGGTAAAATCGACTGACCGTTCTTCGTAGTCGCCCTCCTCCAGCGTGGGCTCGCCGATTTGCAGGTGCATGGCTCCGAAACCGGACGCCAGCAGCGGCCCGCTGTTGATATCGGACCAGACGCCCACGCGCCGGCGCCAGCAGTGCAGCGCGTCTTCAAAGCTGCCCATCAGGGCGTAAGAGAGCGCGGTGATGCGCGCCGGTATCCACTCCAGCAGATCGTCGAAACGGGCGGCGGCCCATCCAAATTCGGCGAAACGCTCGTAACGATGGCCCCACAACATGTCGAGAATGCAACTCAGGCGCTGCAGCACGACACCGAACGGGCCGAGCACAATAAACCAGAATATCGGCGAGACGATCAGAGAATTTCCCTGTTTGAGCACACCTTCAATGGTAGCGCGGGCAATGCTGACATCGGTCTTTTCCGGCGCACCCTTGCCTGTCAGTTCACGCAACTTTTCATTGGCCTCGTCGAGTTCGCCCGCCTCCAGCGCTTCGGCCACGCCACCCGCGGTCTTTCCAAGACGATAAACATCGAGGCACAGATAAAGAACGAACACGTCGAAAGCAAAACGTAATATTCCGCTGACGTGCCCCAGAATGTAATGCAACAGCAGCACGCCCCCGACCACGGGGATGGTCGCCAGCATGACCGCGCCCACGCCATGTGCGCGCCGGCCGCCATTAAACCGTTCTTCGATGGATTCGGCCCAATCCCGATACCAGGCAAAGGGCTTGAAGCCCTGCCGATCAGGTATCAAGTGATCCAGAAAAACCGCGAGAAGGACGGCGATCAATATCTCACTCATGGGACTCTTTTTAAGGTTGGGAGCATGGGTAACTGTACCGATTCAAACGGCTGTAATGCAAGGTCTAGGCGCATAATCTCAGGTACCGCTCCCAGTCGAAATTCGGCCCCGGATCGGTTTTGCGCCCGGGCGCGATATCGCCATGCCCGTAGATACGATCCCGCGTAATGCCGGGGTACGCTTGCTGGATCGCCCGGGTTAACTCTGCCAGCGACTGGTATTGGGCCGCCTCAAACGGAACATCGTCCGCGCCTTCGAGTTCAATCCCAATGGAGAAATCATTCACCCGTGTGCGCCCCTCGCAACACGACTGACCGGCATGCCAGGCGCGCTGGGTAAAGGGAGCAAACTGGATAATTTCGCCATTCCGTCGAATCAGGATATGCGAGGACACCTTCAGCCCTTCGATCTTGCAATAATAGGGATGCTCGGCGGTGTTCAGGGTATTGCAGAACAGTTGTTCGATTGCCGGACCGCCGAACTGGCCCGGTGGCAGGCTGATGGAGTGGATCACCAACACCTCAGCCGCCGCTCCGTCCGGCCGCTGATCGCAATTGGGCGAGGGGACAAACCTTGCCCCCTGAACCATACCGCTGACTGCATCAACTTTCATAGCCACGCCTGAGGATACCCGATCCATTATCGCTCATGAAAAATTGTAGACGATGGGGGAGAAATATTATCGGTGGCTCACCGATAGCCGATTATGGGCCAGACCGGCCCCGTTTGCCGCAAAAATTATATTTTAACCTGCCCACCGGCAGGGCTTGGCGGGGGAAAATAAGCAGAAAGCCAGACTCAGGAAAGGTATCGTATGCAGTTACGCCCTTCATGCTTGGCCAGGCTCAGGGATTTGTCAGCACGATCCAGCAACTGCTGCGCCGACTCATCGCCTTCCAGGCTGGCAATGCCAATGCTGGTGGTGACTTTCAAATCCTGCCCGATCTTGGCGAGGCAGCCCGAACTAACCACCGCGTCACGAATACGGCCGGCAAGCTGTTCCGCCCCCTCCATGGTCGTGTTCGGCAGTATGGCGACAAACTCATCTCCGCCATAACGGGAAAGAATGTCCGTGGTACGAATTTTGTCGTTCACGCAGCGGGCGAACTCGCGGATCACATCGTCACCGGCCATGTGCCCAAAGGTGTCGTTTACAGCCTTGAAGTGATCGATATCCATGAATATCACGGATAACGGTGAACCGTAACGACGCGCCAGATTCACCTCGCGCTCCAGCGCCACTTCGATGACGCCCCGGTTATAGACACCCGTCAGGGGGTCGCGCCGGGCCTGGTCCATGGCGGCCTTGTAACTAAGGCCATTGCGCAGCGGGTAAACCAGGGCACAGATCTGGCTTTCCAGCAAGGCAATCTCGGCATCGGAAAAAGGCCGACCCCGGCTGAAGGTAATCTCACCCAGTTCCGTCCCTTCTACAACCAGACGGTACACACAGGAATGCTTCCCGGGGATACCGGTAGAGAGCTCTCCCGCCCCATTGGGATAGCGATACAGCACACCGTCATGAGGGATGCTCTGTTTGATATGGTTATGAAACAGTCCAAGTAACTGGGGGACATCCAGCGTCGTCTGGAGTGTGGGCAGTAGCTGTGCCGTCCTTTCTGCAATGTTGAATTCCGCCTTCTCGCTGGCAAGTGCTGGAAACAAGACTGCCAGCGGGGTATCCACGGTCCGGATACCGCCGGCCATTGCACGCCCCGCGCTTCTTTTCCGCTGTTTTAACTGTGACGTTGCCATAAACACCCCAACCCCGACTGTTGAACACAATTACTACATAAGCGAAAAGCATGCCAAGTTTACTGTGAAATTTATTATTATATTTCATATAGTTATAACTGATTTTGAAAATCATTGGGGGAAGGCGTCAGTTTCATGACAGAAACACAGGGGGCAAGGCTAAAAAAAGACGGAAATCCGTGAGTTAAACCTGATTATTTGAATGGATATACCTTATATATCTCGCACCGCGGAGAAACTAGCTTTCCGGTCTTTCATTGCTGACAAGCCGGCCGGCAGGGCTGGCGGCCAGCAGGGAACATACCTTCGGTGTCGCCAGGAGCGCGTAGCTTTTCGAAACCACGCCGGAAAGCCACGGCCGTGTCGAATCCACGGCCGACCAGCAGACATCTTCGGGTCTGATCGTCGTCGTCACCGGATTCTGGTCACAGACAATTCCCATATGCCCATCATTCACCAGAACCACGGCTACCGGTGCAGCGGTCGCCTCGGCCAGGTCGGCGCGCATGTCAGGCGGGATCAGCAAGGTGGAGATATCCGCCACCAGGATCTCGCCATCCTGATAATGAAACGAGCCCAGCCACCAGGAACGATCGGCTGCCACGGAGCCCCGCCAGTGCCTGGCCACCTGTTGCAGGAAGACAGGATCGGTGATGACGCCGCTGGCGTCGGAGCAAGGAATGGCAAGGCGCAGCGCGCGCACCGCGAACGTCAGGCATGCGAAAGGAGCACCCGGACGTGTATCGGTACCGGCATTCGGCAGAGACTCCTCGCCAAGCAAGGACTGGAAGTAGTCCGGCAAGGCTACCTGCTCGCTGACGAGTTCAGACGGTTTGTCCGTGTTGTTCACGCTCTTAGGTTTCAACGTTCCGCTCCGTGGTCAATAACGTCGCGTCCGGCGGGCGGTCCGATTTTGCCTCCAGCAAAGTATTCAGAAGAGCATCGTAGGCCTGCACGCCACGCGCGCCCGGAGCCAGAACCGACAATGGCACCCCCGACTTGCTGGCGTCCCGAAACTGGGTGTCGACCGGAATAAAGGCATCCCACAACCCGCCCGCATAACTTGCACGCAGGTGAGACAGGCATTCAACCGAAGCCTTGGTCCGGCGATCGAACAATGTCGGTACAATCGTGCATGGCAGAGGCTTCGGCCGGGTGCGCTGCACCATGGCGAGCGTGCGCTGCATCCGCTCCAGCCCTTTCAGGGACAGGAACTCCGTCTGCACGGGAATCACCAGGTGTTCACAGGCGGCCAGCGCATTGACGAGCAGCACCCCAAGCTGCGGTGAGCAGTCGATCAGAGCAAATTCGAACTTCGAGGAAAGCCGCGCCAACGCGCGCGCCATGACAAGACCCATGCCGGGCGCCGCTCCCAGCTGGCGGTCAAGTGTGGCCAGTGCCGTGGAGGCTGGCAACAGCGACAAGCGTTCGATCCTGGTGTCACGGACAAATGCTGCCGGATCAGATGCGGGCGCACGAAACAGGGAATAAAGACTGGGCTCAATGGTATCCGGGTCCAGTCCGAAATAAGCCGTGAGCGATCCGTGCGGATCCGTATCCACCATAAGGGTGCGATGTCCGCGCGCCGCCAACAGTCCGGCAAGTGTCACCGTCGTGGTGGTCTTGCCCACGCCACCTTTCTGGTTCGCCACGGTCCATATTTTCACGCTAGCCCCCGGGTAAGCCCGGACCAGCCTTCGCAGGAATCGTGGCGGCATCCTGCGCGACAGCCGCCGCGGCCTGACTCCCCTCATGCGTCTCTGGGTGCGATGTGGGATCCGCTGACTCGGAAGGGGGTAACGACCCTGTGATATCCGGCAATTTACCGGACGGGTCCACATCATGCGCCCGACTCACTCTATCATCCGCCATGATCACCAACACCACCTTGCGGTTCTTGGCCCGCCCTTCTGCCGTGTTGTTCGGGGCCGCGGGTTTATGCTCGCCATAACCCACGGCTGCCAGGCGCCCGGGATCCAGCCCTTCACCCGCAAACAGATGCACCACACTCATGGCGCGCGCGGTCGACAGTTCCCAATTGGACGGATAGAGCACCGTCTTGATCGGCACGTTATCGGTAAACCCTTCGACGTGAATCGGGTTCGGATATTTACCCAGGATCGCCACCAGATTTCTGAGTACAGGCAAGGCGGTCGATTGCAACTCGGCACTGCCACTGGGGAAAAGAATATTGGTCTTGATCTCGACTTCGAGCCAGTAACGGAAGCGCCGCACGGTAATCAGGTCCTGCTCGATCAGCGGCGCCATCGCCTTTTCTATCTGATCCGCAATCTCCTTCATCGCCTCACCCATCAATTTTTCAGGTGAGTTCGCCGCAGACCTGTTGGCCTGTTGCTGATCCCTCATGCTGCGCAACGGAAGCGACACCGGGCTATCGACCGGGACGGCGACCTGCTTGCTCCCTAATTCACGCTTATCGGTGATCTCCGGCTTGGTCGGTTTACCCAATCGGATGGGTGCAATGGACGTATGGCTGGAACGAAACGCCGAAACGATGGAATCGGACAGGGTGCGGTACTTGCCTTCGTTGAGCGAGGAAATGGAGTACATCACCACGAAGAAAGCGAAGAGCAGCGTGATGAAATCGGCGTAGGATACCAGCCAACGCTCGTGATTCTCATGCTCTTCGTGCTTTTTCTTGCGGGCCATGACGCAATCAGTGCAGATAGCCCTGCAACTTGGTTTCAATATTGCGCGGATTTTCACCGCGCGATATGGAAATGATGCCCTCGAGGACCATTTCGCGAAACTGGGTCTGGCTGTGTATATGCGCCTTCAGTTTGTTGGCCGCCGGAAGAAACAACAGGTTGGCCAGTCCGACACCGTAGATCGTGGCGACGAACGCCACCGCGATGCCCGTACCCAGCTTGGAGGGATCGGACAGATTCTGCATGACGTGAATCAAACCCATGACCGCGCCGATGATCCCGACCGTGGGGCTGTAGCCACCCATGGATTCGAAGATCTTGGCGGCCTGGGTGTCATGGTGCTCACGCGCTCCAAGTTCCACTTCCAGGATGGCGCGGATCGTATCCGGTTCGGTGCCGTCCACCAGCAGCTGCAATCCCTTGGCAGCAAAGGCATCCGGCTCCGACTCCACCAGGGCCTCAAGGCCCAGCAGGCCTTCTTTACGCGCGATGTTGCTCCATTTCACGATTTTCGGAATCGATTCGGCCGCCGCCACCTTGGGCGCAAAAAACACCCAGGAGGCGATCATGATGCCACGCTGGAAGGTTCTGAGCGGTGACTGCACCATCACGGCGCCGACGGTGCCGCCTGCCACGATAATGAACGCGGTCAACTGCAACAGGGAATCGATGTGACCACCTTCGATGTAATTTCCACCGATGATGGCGCCGAACCCGACAACCAGACCAATAATACTCAGTATGTCCATGCGCTAGGCCCTTTGCGCCAGCCGGCCGACATCAAGCACCGGCGCATGCAGTCCGGTCTCGGTGATCGCGGTCCCCTTCAGGCCCTGCGCACCCTGCAACACCGCATCCAGCGGGGCCTGCGTTGCCGACACCACGCCCATCACCGTGTCCACGCCAATGGCCAGGACACCGTGGTCACTGCAAGCAATGGCAATAACATTATCGGCTGAGGTTGAACGCTTTCCCTGGTGGCGCGCGCTTAACGCATGCACCGGCAACCAATCCGCGCCGTGGCGCACCCCTTTTTTGTCGTCCCGTTCCGCTTCACCATGCCAGAGCACTCGCACCACCTCGCGAAGGGCCAAGGCAAAATGCTGCCCGCCGGCTTGCAACAACAGGAACTTATCCGGCTGCTCGTGCATCACGGCAATTTGCAGATGGGTGATTTGACGGTTGAGGCCATCAATGGCCTTCCGCGCCGATTCATCGTGGATGGTTTCAAGGTGTGACATCAGGCTGTCGCGCTCACGGCCGAGGGCGTCCAGCGCCTGCGCCAGATTTTCCTGCCCGGGGGCGTGCTGGATACTGCCAGCCGGTTTGCGTGGGGAGGCGGCAGGCGCCTTGGCGACGCTCACCGGCGCCGCGGGATTACTCAGGCTGCGGAATTCATTCAACAGGTTTTCAAACTCGGAATCACCGACCGGTGCACGGGAACTACGCGCGGCGGCGGGTGCCGGCGCAGCCGACGGCCTCCGGGGAAGCGCGGCCAACAAGGCCTCAAATTCCCTGCCGGCTTGATCCTTCCCTGCGCCGGACCGACTCATGGCTGCGTTCAGAACCCAAGACTGGACAACAGAGAGTCGACTTCATCCTGACCGGAAACCGCACCGGTGTTGTTCTTGCCGGGGATTTGCGGGCCGTCCAGCTTGCCCGGTTCGGCAATGGGGGCTTCCGCCGGCGCGATTTTCTGACCGGTCAGTTTGATGAGGTTGACCAGATTCAACTCCACATCCTCAACGAGCGTAATGACGCGCCGGATAATCTGGCCCGAGAGATCCTGGAATCCCTGCGCCATCAGCACGTCGGAAAGATTGGCATCCACGCGCGGCACACTGGACCCTATCCACGACAGAAATTCGACCAGGCGTTTGCACAGGTCGCGAAATTCCGGCGCCTGCATTTCGCGACGCATGAACTTCTGCCACTCCTCATGGAGCGAACCGGAGCGTTTGGCAAGTTCGCCACAAATGGGCCTGGATTCCTCGACCGCATTCAGGGTGCGTGTGGCCGCCTGTTCGGTCATCGAGATTACGTAATTCAGCCGTTCCTTGGCGTCCGGGATATCGACGCTGGCGAGATTGGTCAGGCGTGAGTCAAGACGGAAGGCGTTCAGCGCCTCATGCAACTCACGTGTCAGTCTGCCCAGCTCCTGAAACAGCTGGGATTCACGCAACTTGGTCAGCTCATCCAGAATCTGGCCACAGCGGGCTTCATCACCGTCCGCCAGTTTCTCAATCAATTCTTTCGCCAACACAAGGCGCGGATCCTCAGCGACGGGGCTGACATTAGTCATTTTCATTGGCATGTCGGCTCCTATCCCTGCGTCGCGCCCAGGCGCTCGAATATTTTACCGATCTTTTCCTTGAGTGTTTCCGGCGTGAAAGGTTTGACGATATAACCGTTCACACCAGCCTCGGCCGCGAGGACAATCTGCTCGCGCTTGGCCTCCGCGGTCACCAGCAGCACCGGCAGCTTTGCCGTCTTCTCATTGGCGCGCACGGCCTTCAGGAGATCGATGCCCTGCATCCCCGGCATGTTCCAGTCGGTAATGAGGAAATCGTAGCCCCCGCCCTGCAACATCGGCAGAGCGGTCTTGCCGTCGTCGGCTTCGTCCGTGTTGTCGTACCCGATTTCATGCAGCACGTTCTTGATAATGCGCCGCATGGTGGAGTAGTCGTCCACGATCAGAATCTTCATGCTTTTTCCTATTGCCATATCAACTACCTTCCTTCTCGTCGAGAATCTTCCATAGGATCAACCCTTACTCTGTGTCCGCTTCCCCGGCCATGCGACCGGG
>Ga0153916_10004701_pt1 | contig 10332 bp, 10 predicted proteins | sample Opewatmetagenome_FD_109642 | JGI IMG/M metagenome (GOLD analysis project Ga0153916, IMG submission 109642) | Freshwater wetland microbial communities from Ohio, USA - Open water 3 Core 3 Depth 4 metaG | ecosystem: Environmental > Aquatic > Freshwater > Wetlands | place: USA: Ohio, Lake Erie...
GGCGTCCCGTCGAGGTAGAAATAGTATTCTTTGACGTCCTCGCCGTGATTGCCCTCGCTGTTGGTCAGGCCGAACAACCGCTCTTTGAGGATCGGGTCCTTGCCATTCCATAGGGCAACAGAAAAGCACAGCCGCTGGTGGTCATCGCTGAAACCAGCGAGACCATCCTCACCCCAATGATAGGCGCGCGATCGGGCCTGATCGTGGCTGAAGTAGTTCCATGCGTCCCCGTTCTCGCTGTAATCCTCGCGGACCGTACCCCATTGACGCTCGCTGAGGTAAGGCCCCCACTGCTTCCACGGCACGCCCTTCTCACGCGCCTCGTCCAAACGCAACTCCTCCGCTGTCTTAGCCCGGTCGGAGCTGATCTTCTTGGGCATGGATTCCTCCTCGCCTGTGGGAAATATGCCGCACGAATTCACTCGAAAAGTTGCGATCTAAGTCAGCTGCCAGCGCAGAAAATAGGCAAGCACAAAGAACCAATCCTGCGAAAGGCGAAGGCGGGATCCCGCTCCATCACCTGAATCATGCAGCGTGCGAGATCGCGCTTGACGGCATCGAGATTGATATCTGGCGTCGTGAAGGACTGCTTGAATGCCGCATGCCCCCTGGCATCGCTCACTGCCTTTCCGCAAGTTGCTCGAACGTCCGAAGCGACAGGAAAGCCGCCCCTCCCTCAAGATTGGAAATCGCCTGTTTGGGCGACGCTGGATTGGTCAGCCAAGCCCTACTGGGTCAGTCCCGCTCCCATTCGGAGATCTCTTAGAATCTGGCGAAGGCAATTCTGTGAGATCATGACATCATGGCCTATGGGTCTTGCAGGGCCCTGGGATATGAACTGTGGGGTCTCAGCGTTCCACGATTCATTATCTCTCAGAATTCGACCGCCTATTCCGAGATTCGAGCAATTTCTGTGAGACGCGACAACAGCGGGAGAGAAGTAGCTGGGGCGCCAGGATTCGAAGCGCCTGACCTGGAGTCTCTCAATTAGCTGATATCACGCGAGAAATCGCCGCCGCCGCGTCCGAATGCGCCACAGCATTGTGCCGCAGTCCATGCGCCCCGAGACTGGATTGAGCGAGATGCTCGCATGTTGAACAATTCTCTGACCATGCTGATGAGGGCGCTGGCTGCGGGATGCGGACCGTCAGTTTCTCCCCGTCAAGAGAGGAGCCCAGGCTGCTGCCGCCACACCGTGCGCACTGCCTCTCATGCGCAACGGCGACGACCTCCTCTCCGCCGGAGGCGGTGGCTGTAGGCGGCAGGAACAAGTCCACCCGGATATCGGCCCCGCGCCGGGACCCGCGCGGCGCCGGAACAGAACGGTTGAAGAAGCCGAAGCCGCCGAAATCGAACCCCATGTCGGCGAACAGGTCTTCGGAATGGATGCCGCCGATGCCCAGCATTCCAGTGATCAACAACAGCTGTGGCTTATTGGCGTGGCTTCCGGACATGGTTCGCTCTGGCCGCTTGCGCTCGTGCAGCGGCCCTCCACCACGCTGTGCATATTGCCATTGCGAGCCATTGCCGGTCCTTGCGCATCAACGGGAGATCTTGCAGGAGCGACATTGACCCCGACATTAACAGAAGCTTCAACGCTCGTTGCCTGCGGTTCTTTGGACCTCAAGCATTCGAGGCAGCAGTAGGGGGCGGTGCACATGCGAGCCCTGATCGTCAGCTCCGACCATTTCGAAGACAGCGAACTCTCCGAGCCGCTGCAGCAATTGCGGGCAAAAGGGGCGGAGGTGGACATCGCCGCGCCGCAGCAGGGACCGATCACCGGTAAGCACGGACACAGGGTGAACGCCGGCCTGGCCCTGAGCGCTGTGCGGGCAGAGGATTACGACCTGCTTCTGTTGCCCGGCGGCAAAGCGCCGGCGAGCCTGCGGGAGATCCCCGAAGCGGTGGCCATCGCCCGGCATTTCCTTCAGACCGACAAGCCAGTGGCTGCGATCTGCCATGGGCCGCAGCTCTTGATCGCCACCGGCCTCATGGTCGGACGCACCGCCACCTGCTATCGCGCAGTGAGACAAGAGTTGGAGGCGGCAGGGGTGAACTACCTGGACCGGGAGGTGGTGGTGGACGGCAATCTCGTCACCTCGCGCCAGCCGGCCGATATTCCCGCCTTCATCCGGGCGATCTTCAGGATCACGGGGCTGTCGCGCTGAGACCGGAGCAAGACCATGTATGGCTGGCAGATTCCCCCACCGAAGAAGTCGAGCAAAAGCGCGGAGGCTTTCGCCCGAGAGCGCCGGGAGAAGGTCGCCTGGCTAATGAAGAAGGGCCTGCTCAAATCGGAACGTATCAGACGGGCCCTCTTGAAGGTGCCACGGGAGGATTTCATTCCAGAGGCGTACCGGGACTATGCCTATCTGGAGGTCCCTTTGCCGCTGCCGGGAGTCGCTGCGACCATCTCCTGTCCGCACAGCTATCCTCTCTTCTATGAGCCGTTGGGGCTGGACCAGGGCCACAGGTTTCTCGAGGTGGGACTCGGCTCTGGCTACGGGGCGGCGGTCGCACGCGAGGTGGTGGGCGACGAGGGTCTGGTGGTCTCGATAGAGATCGACCCTTTGACCTTCGCATACGCCAAGGCCAATCTCGAAAGGGCCGGCTACAGGGATGTCGTGCTGATACGGGCGGACGGCGGCCTCGGCTATCCCAAGCTCCAGCCATACGACAGGATCGCTATGACGGCCGCCTGTACAGAGATCCCCCCGCCGCTGCTGGAGCAGCTCGCCGTTGGCGGAAGGCTAATTGCGCCGGTGATCGGGGCCATCGGGCAGGATCTGACTGTCTTCGAAAAGTCGGCGACCGGCATTTCCCAGAAGCTCGTCTGCAACGTGCTCTACGTCAATCTGCGCGGGCAGTATGGCGTTCTGGGAGAGCAGGAATCATGAACCGGGCGCTTATCACCGCCTTCAACCGGAGCATGGATCTCGAATAGGTGCCCGATGACGGGCCAGCCCATGATCAGCTTGCTCCGATCGATAGCTGGTTCCCAGAGGAATTCGAAACACCTAACCCGATCGAGGCCCAGGCGCTCCCGACTCGAAGCCCGCACTCGGAGCGAACGGCGTTCCAAGAGCCGGCGTTCAGCAGCACGGGCGCCGAGGAAACATCTCGCCAGCATGCGGCCAAAATGGCTGGCAGCCTTCGGATGGCAGCCGGCTGTCCCGCCGTTGATGTGCCGGATCAGCGCCAGGGCGAAACCCGCGAGGGCCGTGTCATTGTAGCGGGTGCTGAGATGCACGAGGCCGGTGTCGTCATCGACCCACTCGCCGACGCAGCCCCCAATCGCGGTCCCGTCACCTGGGCTCTTGTTGGGACGGATGGCCAGCAGCTAGGGGCCGTGCATGCGCGACAGGCGATCGGCCAGCCGTATCGGCTCCGGAATGCGATAATGCGGGGCGGCTTCAACAACCAGATCGATGGCTGCTTCAAGGCCGACATGCTGACCAACGGATACGAAGACAGGCCGAGTGTTCCTGCGGGTCCGTAGAACTGCGCCGATCACTTCGTCACCATCCTTCAGCGACGACCATGCGCCCTTCTCTGCGGCAGGAGGCTCGAAGCGCCCGAGGAGCCGCGACTTAGCCACGCCAATCGTCGGGATATTCGCGAGCACGCCGATGTAGCTCGCGAGCCCAAACCGCTGCGGATGCGCAATGCCCTGGCCGTCAACAAACAGCAGGTCGGGCCTGTGCGAGAGACAGGCCAGCGCGGCGAGGAGCGCAGGCCCCTCCCGGAAGGACAGGAGACCCGGCACGTACGGGAACGCAAGCGGTCGACAGGCCAGCGCACTCTCCACCAATTGCAGGGGGGGCCACTCCAGAACCGCGGCCGCCCCCCATACAAGACCGTGGTCTGTCCGGTAGTGCGCGTCCAGCCCTGCCACGAAGCGGATCGTCTTAGGGCATCCTTTTGCCACCACGCGATGACGCAGCATTTCCAGCTGGTCACGCGCCTCTCGGACACTGCCCGGAGACGGCCATTGCCCGCTGCCAATTTCAAGCAATGTCGCGACCGTCCCTTGATGCATATCAACAAATCTCCAGCCGGCAGAGCGTAGCTTCAGTTTTTGAATGCCACCGTGGCAACCCCCGCGTGGGAGGGTTTATGGAGCGAGATCATGACGCAGGCCAAGTGACCTGCGGCCGATGTCCATTCTGAACGCGGAGCTTCCACCGGCGCGCCGCCCTGATCGGCTGCAATGCCCCTGCTTCTTGGCCCACAAAAACAGGCGCGGCGCGGCCCCTCTCGCTTCGCGTTGCGCTGATTGATCTCGATCATGGCGCGATCAAGGCCGTTCTCTCATTCTGCATTTCGTCGCTCCGTATCCAATCGAGAATAAACCATGAGAATGCTCAAGGTATTCCGGGCGCCGGCGCAATCGGACAAGAGCTGGAAAGACGCGGTGCAAAGTGCCGTCAAGCGCGCGGAAAAAAAACAGTTCGTGGCATCAAGTCGATCTACATCAACGAACTCGAGGCGACGGTCGAGGGAGGAAAGATCGGTCAATATCGGATAGACGCCAAGAGATCCTTCCTGCTCGAAGGGTCGTAAGGACAACGAGGCCCTTCTGGCCGTTCTGGTGCGGCGAATGCTTCGCGTAGTGCGGGCGCCGCGGTCTTGGCCGGATGTTTCGTAGCACGATGTCAGGCTGAACAATGGTTGAAGACCGCTTCGTGATATTCTAGCCGAGCCAACCACACGACACCCCCGAATGAACATAGCAATCGGCTGCCTGGAGACCCCGGATGTTGAGGCGTTCGACGTGGAAATCGTCGAGCGCAAAGGCTTGGGCCACCCCGACAGCATCTGCGACGCGTTGGCAGAACAGCTGAGCCTGTCGCTTTGCCGGTTTTACCAAGATCGGTTCGGCCTGATTCTGCACCACAATGTCGACAAGGCTCTCCTGTGGGGCGGAACCGCCTCACCCGCCTTCGGCGGCGGCAGGGTTCTAAAGCCCTTCGAGTTCTTCATCGCCGGACGCGCCACCGACAGGTTCGAAGGCGTAAAGGTCCCCATCGAAGACATCGCCGTCGAAGGGGCGCACCAATGGCTGCGACAGCATATGCATGCGGTCGATCCCGAAACGCACATGATCTTCCACACGCTGGTACGGCCCGGGTCGCCCGACCTCGTCGAGCTTTTCCTGCGCCAGCGGGAAACGGGCGTCAAGCTCGCCAACGATACGTCCGTGGGTGTCGGATATGCGCCGTTGAGCGAGCTGGAAACAGTTGTCTATCAGGTCGAGCAGCACCTGAATGCAGCCGAAACCAAGGCCGCCCATCCCGAAATCGGCGAGGACATCAAGATCATGGGCGTTCGACGCGGCGACGCCATCCGCCTGACGGTCGGCTGTGCGTTTATCGATCGGCATGTGTCGGATATCCGGGACTATGCCGAGAAGAGGAACCGTGTCGGCGAGATCGCCCGGGAGATTGCCCAACGACATACCCGGCGGGATGTCATGGTGACCGTCAACGCGGCCGATGACCTTTCGGCGGAAAGCGTCTTTCTCACGGTCACGGGCACATCGGCGGAATCGGGAGACGACGGCGAGGCCGGTCGCGGCAATCGCGCGAATGGGCTCATTACCCCATACCGCCCGATGACCATGGAGTCGGTCGCTGGCAAGAACCCGATCACCCATGTCGGCAAGCTCTACAACCTGGTCGCTGGGCTGGCCGCGGCGGCGCTCGTCGACGGGATTCCCGATGTGATGTCGGCACAGTGCTACTTGGTCAGCGAAATAGGCCGCCCGCTCGACGACCCGCAGGTCGTGGACGTCAAGCTGCGCCTGCACGAGCCGGCGGCTCTCGCCAGGGTAAGCCGACAGGCGAAAGACATCGTTGCCGCGCAGCTTTCCCGTATCGACACCCTGTGGTCCGAGATGAGCGCTGGCAAGCTCGGCTTCGATCGCTGGCCGCTCGATACAGGACGCCTGACGCGATCCAAGACAGAAGGCAGATGAGCTTGCGCATGTTTCGCCGTGCAGGAATCGAAACATTGCTGTTGGCGCTCGGCGTCGTGGCGCTCATCCTGGCGACGCCGCATGGCACAGCAGCCGGCGACGAGTTCACCGCTCCGCGGGCCGCGATGGTACAACTGATCGACCAGATCGGTTGGGGCAGCGAACAGCCCATGGGGCGTGAGAATATCGACCCACGCGTTCTCGCCGTCATGGGAGAGGTGCCCCGGCACGAGTTCGTCTCGGAGGAGCTGCGCGATGTCGCCTATTCCAACCAACCGCTGCCCATCGGCTACGGACAGACGATCTCGCAGCCTCTGATCATCGCCTTGATGACCGACCTGCTGCAACTGGAGCCGGACCAGGTCGTCCTCGAAATCGGCACCGGATCCGGTTACCACGCGGCCGTCGTTGCCAGCCTTGCCCGGCGCGTCCACACGATCGAGATCATTCCCGCCCTTGCCGAGACGGCAGCCCGCCGGCTTGCGCGGCTGGGTTACCACAATGTCGAAGTGCGCCCCGGCGACGGATACTACGGCTGGGAGTCGGCCGCACCATTCGACCGTATCCTGGTGACGGCGGCCGTGAGCCACATCCCGCCGCCGCTCATCGAACAACTCCGGCCGGGCGGTCGTATGGTCATTCCGGTCGGCGGCGCCTTCATGTTTCAGCATCTCGTACTCGTCGAAAAAGACGCGGCCGGGAGCATCCACACGCGACAGCTTCTTCCTGTGCGCTTCGTTCCGCTGACACGCGCCAAGTGAGCCCTCAGCTTCTCGCCATCGCCGTCTTGTCGGCGGGGGTTCTCGCCTCCGAGGTGCTGCTGACGCGCCTTTTTGCGATCGTCCAAGTGCATCATTTCGCCTATTTGGTGATCAGCATCGCCCTGCTTGGCTATGGCGCGAGCGGCACCTTCCTCGCCCTTTTCCGCGAGCGCCTCAAAGCGCGCTTCCCGGAGGCATTCGCCGTCAATGCCGCCCTGTTCGGCCTTTCCATGGTCGCCAGCTTTGCGATCGCGGAGCGCCTCCCCTTCAATGCCGCCGCTCTTATCTGGGACCCGCGGCAACTCCTCTACCTGCTCGCCCTCTATGCGCTCTTCACCCTGCCGTTCTTCTGCGCCGCCAATTGCGTCGGGCTCGCCTTCGCCTGTTTCCCCGACCACATCGGTCGCATCTACCGCTACGACCTCGTCGGCGCAGGCGCCGGAGCACTGGGTGTTGTTGCCCTACTCTTCCTGCTCTTCCCGTCACCCGCTATGCGCGCCGTCGCCGCCCTTGGCCCCACCGCGGCAACCTTGGCCATGCTCAGCCGCACCGGAAGGCGCCGGCTCTGGCCAGTGATGGGCTTGGCGGTTGTCGCCCTGGCGCTCGCGAGTGGCCTACCAGCTTCGTTGACGGAGTTGCGTTTGTCGGAATTCAAGAGCCTCAGCCAGACGCTCCTCGTTCCCGACACGGAAATCGTCGCCGAGACGTCGAGCCCGCTAGGACTAGTCAGTGTCGTACGAAGCACCACGATACCTTTCCGTTACGCGCCCGGCCTCAGCCTCGCCAACACACAGGAGCCGCCCGAACAGCTCGGCGTCTTCGTCGATGGAGAGGGGCCGAGCGCGATTACCCGGTTCGACGGCAGGCTTGAGCCGCTCAGTTATCTCGACAGCACCACGATGGCGCTGCCTTATCACCTTGTCGATCACCCGAAGGTCGTGGTTCTTGGCGCCGCCGGCGGCGCGGACGTGCTGCTTGCCCTCTATCACGGAGCGATCCACGTCGACGCCGTGGAGCTCGACCCGAACGTCATCCGGCTGGTCACCGATAGGTTCGCCGCTTTCGCTGGCGGGCTCTACACTCGGCCCGACGTCCGCGTGCACGCAGCCGAGGCGCGCGGCTTCGTCGCCGGCACTACGGCACGCTACGACGTCATCCAGATCCCTCTCCTCGACGCTTTCGCCACCGCCGCAGCGGGCACGCTTAGCCTCAACGAGAGCACCCTCTACACCGTCGAAGCCCTGGAGATCTATCTGCGTCATCTGGCGCCGAACGGGATACTCGCCATCACCCGCTGGCTCGATCTGCCGCCACGCGACAGCCTCAAGCTGTTCGCGACCGCCCTCGCCGCGCTCGAGCGAATGGACGTCCATGCGCCCGAAAAGCGCCTCGCCCTTGTGCGTAGCTGGGACACGACAACGCTTCTCGTCAAGAACGGGGCCCTCACGGAAAAGGACCTCGCGGATATCCGTACCTTCGCCCGGTCACGGTCTTTTGACCTCGTTTACCTCCCCGGAATGGCACCCCGTGAGGCAAACCAATACAACATCCTGAGCGAGCCGTACTTTTTCGAGGGCGCCGCAGCCCTCGCCGGCCCGGAACGCGCGTCCTTCATTGAGCGCTATAAGTTCGACCTGCGTCCGGCCACGGATGACCGGCCCTACTTCTTCGACTTCTTCCGGTGGCGGGCGTTCAGCGAGTTGCTCGCACTGCGCGCCCAGGGCGGCGCCGCCCTTCTCGACTGGGGCTACCTGATCCTGTTCGCGACCCTGTTGCAGGCATGCGTTTTGAGCGTGGCGCTCATCCTGTTGCCGCTCTGGATATGGCGTGGCGCCCCGGCGCCCGGGCGCGACCGGCGACGGGTCTTCGCCTATTTCCTCACCATCGGATTCGCTTTCTTCTTCGTCGAAGTGGCGTCGATCCAGCGTTTCATGCTCTTCCTCAACCACCCGATCTATGCCGTCGCGGTGGTGCTCTCGGCTTTCCTTGTTTTCGCTGGACTGGGTAGCGGCACTGCGCCCCGCCTTGCCCGTCGACTGGAACGGAGGCCGGGCGATGACAACCCCTGGCTAAAACGCCTCCAGCCGTTCTCGGCACTCGAGGTGGCAGTCGCGGCGATCGGTGTTCTGGCGATCGGCTACTTACTGGCGCTGCCGCCGCTCTTTCGCTGGCTCATGCCCCTCGGCGATGCGAGCAAGATCGCCATTGCGATCGCCTTCATCGCGCCCCTTGCCTTCTGGATGGGGATGCCGTTCCCGCTGGCGCTGGAGCGCGTCTCGAAGCGGCTTCCCCCCCTCGTGCCCTGGGCCTGGGGCGTCAACGGCTGCGCCTCGGTGCTAAGCGCCGTGCTGGCAACATTGCTTGCCATGAATTTCGGATTCACGGTCGTGGTGCTGCTGGCCGTCGCGCTTTACGTGCTGGCGGCGGCCATTCTACGTGCTCCATTCGAGGCCGCCAACGCTCGGCGCGAAGGAGCGCAGATTGACGGTCAAAGCATTATTCGCCCTTAAGGGCGCTTCAGCCGGCACCATGCGACGCATTGCAAATGTCGATATGGATGCCTTCTTCGCCGCCATGATCCAGGCTGAGATCGGCAGTCGCCACATCGAGCAGTACATCGGATCGCTGCGCAGCTGCCTGCATGGCAAGTGGAAGACCGCGGGACAAAGGGCGATCTTCGGGAGCTGAGCACGCCCAGCGTGCCTATAACGATTGCCTTGTCCAGCAAGCGGCGGGAAAGAGCATCAAGAAACAATAGCCTCCTCGTCGCCGGGCTGGCCGTCTACGCCTGGACGCACAAGCACGAAGAGGAATGTTTGGGCACCACTCGAAGGGGCCGAGCGACGAACAGTTTTTTGGCGGCGGTGACGGTGATCACGCTGCCGATATCGTGATCCCGGCGCATGCACCTAAAGGGCGATGGGCCATCGTGCGTTTCGCTGTTCGGCAACCCAGGGTGCAGTAGCGACGTATCCCGACCGGGTTCTTGCGCGGTAGTGCCGAGAGGGGTCCGCCCGGAAGTTTTCCGTGGCTAGAGCCTGATCGTCTCAAGTCGAAGCGACTTGAGACGTGAATCAGTCTCTAGTTATTTGAATCAGAGCAAGATTCACGGATCAGCTTGATTCAAGCTGATCCGATCTTGCTCTAAGGCTGCGGCTGCTTCTTCATCCAGACGCCGAACTTTTCCCATGGCGCCAGGTGCGGCTTCCCCTTTTGATCTTTGGATCGTCGGCGCAGCCCACCCGTGCTGACCTTCAGTTTGCCGATCTTTTCACTTCCATCGGAAGTTCGCACAACGAATGTCACGCCCCTTTCCTCGCGTTTCAGCTCGGCATCGGACAGATAAATCATGACCTTTGCCATTGCCTTTCCCCCTGTAAGACACGTTTTGGCGATCACGTCAGATTACTGCGGATGCTTTCGCAGTGTCATTGGTCTCCGGGTCGAAGCAGGCTCAAGGGCACGTCGGAGAGCAGGTATGCTCCGGGCCGCATCTTGGGCAACGCGCGTGCCGCTTCAACCATGACCTGCGCGGCCAGGCTCGGGCCGTCGAAACAAGCCTCCAACAAAAGCAGCTGATTGCTTGCGCCTCCA